>Ga0265338_10010610_pt1 | contig 10770 bp, 16 predicted proteins | sample 42126metaG_FD_193579 | JGI IMG/M metagenome (GOLD analysis project Ga0265338, IMG submission 193579) | Rhizosphere microbial communities from Carex aquatilis grown in University of Washington, Seatle, WA, United States - 4-21-26 metaG | ecosystem: Host-associated > Plants > Roots > Rhizosphere... | reverse complement strand
GCTGTACTCGGGATGAAAGCTCAATAGAACATGGATGTGATTCTTGTCATCACCAAATTGTTCGATTTTCAAGTCATACCGCTCTTCAATGCCCTTCATAGTGTCACGCATGGTGGTCACTACTTCCGCATTCAAAAGAGCCTTGTGGTACTTCAGAGGGAAGACCAGGTGGTAGTGGGTGTCGTAAACGCAATGATTACTTTTGATGATTGGCACAGCTCTAGTATAGCTGCATATGAGAGGAACCTACGGTTCCCCTCATACTCCCCTCCCTATGGGAACCCGTGGCAGAGACCACGGGGAAAGAACGGATTATAGCACCCAAAGACAGTAAATAAACACAAGCATTAAACTTCTTAAGTCTTGGTGAACTTATTGACATATTGTGCGTGTTCACCTTGACTAAATCATCATGCAGATACTCTAAATATTCATCTTCATCAGAGTGAGTCTTCTTTAAAATTTCAGACGCATTTATCATATCGTGAGGGAAACTCCACTGTACAGTTGATATAATCCATAAGAGCAAACCAAATGCTGCAATGAGCGCAATAATGCCTGTTGCAAAGAATATTCGTAAGTCGGGGGTTTAAGGGATTTGTAACTTATCTTTAGTGCCAAAAATAAAACTTACGATTGCAACTTCACCAGCTATCAGAGTTAGTGCTTTTACACGTAACTGGTCAAATATGTTGCAGATATGGTCATACACGTGTCGCAACTCTCTCATCGACATGTTCAATATGGATTTTTCGTCTACTGTGTAAGATGGAGGTTTAAATGCCATGTGCTCTCACATACCCATCATTAGTTGTAATCATAGTATATCCACTGACTACTCGACAACCATGAGCATCATTTACTTGCTGTCACGACACAATGGCAAATGAAGTAGGTGGCTTTTTAAAGACTGTAAGCACTACTCCCATCTAAAGGTCCTGAAGGCAATCATATATACCACCACCATCCAAACAGCCAATAGTTCTACCTGAGGGCCAATCTGGAGCAGATTCTTGCCCTCTGTGGCCATGAGCCTCACGCCATCAATAACTGGGGTTAGCGGCAGAAAATTAGAAACTTTTTGCAACCACGGCGGCATCAAAAAACGCGGGAAAAAGGTTCCAGATAGGAATAGCATCGGAAAGACCACAATATTAGACAATGGAGCCGCTTGGCGTTCGTTTTTGGCCCAACCGCCAATGGCCAGCCCAATGCCCAAAATCATAATAATACTGGCCGCCAAGAACACTGCTAATTCAACATAGTTCCCCACTACTTTAAGATGAAAGACGCTAATAGCCACCGCGAACATCAGGGCCAGGCTGACAAGCCCAATTACCGCCTGAGACAACGCATTGGCCAAAAAGTACTGCCAGACTTTGAGCGGCGTCGTGTGCAAACGTTTAAGCACACCCTGCTTCTTAAGCTCAGGAAAAACGTTGACCGGACCAAACACCCCAAGTCCAATAATTGAGAAGCCTAGCAGCCCAGAGAAGGTGTAATCGAACTGGCTGAGGCTTTTGGTGTTAAGCTCTTTGCTAGTGACTGTAAATGGTGTTTGAGACGTTACGTACTTGGCATTAATAGATTGGAACTGGGCCTGCATAACAGAAGTCAGAGTTTGACCAGCTTGCTCATTATTTTGGGTATAGAGAACTTGGGCCGCGCCAGAGGGATATTGTCCGTTTTTGACAACTCCAAAATCGGCCGGCAAAACGATGGTGGCATCCAGCTGGCCGCGGTTCATCTTTTCTTCGGCCTTGGGCAAGGTATCGGCAGTGATGTCTACTTTAAAAACTTTGGTTTGCTCAATGCTGTTTACGAACTGCTTAGAAAAGGCACTATTTGAGTTATTTAACAGAGCAAATTTAAACGATACGTTGTTCGCCTTGCCAAAGATACCGCCAAAGACAAACAAGAAAATCAGCGGGAATAAAAAGATAAAGAACAGGGCTACGCGGTCGCGAAAAGCCCTACGGATGGCAATCTTGGCAAAAACGACGACTGGCAACAATACTTTAGGTATTTTCATGTTCTAAGTTCCTTGCCGGTTAGGTCAATAAAGACGTCTTCTAGATTAGCCTGCTCGACATGCTGGGCCTTTTTGAAACCTCTGGCCAGTAGTTGCTTAACCAAATGTTTGGGACTATCCAGTGCAATGATTTTGCCATCGTCCATAATGGCTACCCGGTCGCACAGCATCTCGGCTTCCTCCATATAGTGAGTCGTGAGAATAACGGTAGTGCCACGGCTCTGAATAGTGCGCACCAAGTCCCACAAATGGCGGCGGGCTTGCGGATCTAGGCCGGTAGTAGGTTCGTCCATAAAAAAGACCTTGGGCTTGTGTACCAGCGAAGCTACAATGCTAAAACGTTGCTTCTGGCCGCCGGATAAGTTCTCTACGTAACTATCAGCTTTTTCAACTAAGTCTACTTCTCTTAATAGCTGTGGACTGTCTACTCGTTCGCCATAAGTAGAGGCAATTTGCTCCAGTTGCTCGGTTAGCTTGACCTTATCCATAAAGGCCGGGCTCTGGGGTTGAACGCCTATAATTCGTTTGATCTTGGTTGGATCCTTTGAAACATCAATACCTGCCAAATGGGCGCTGCCGCCATCAATTGTCCTCATAGCTTCAATCATCTCTAGTGTAGTGGTCTTGCCGGCGCCGTTAGGGCCCAAAATGCCAAAGACCTCGCCTTTGTTGACCTCAAAGCTCACGCCATCAACGACGGTTTTGTCACCGTAACGTTTAGTCAGATCTTTGACCTTAAGTATGATTTCTGCCATTGCATTACTATACCAATTAATAGTTAACCTGTTAAGTAAAATATCTCACACTACTATCTGTTTAGATATAAATAAAAAGCGCCGCGGGTAGGCGGCGCTCTTAACGGATTCTGACGATACTACTTACGCTTGACGGTCAAAAAACCATTGCGCGGGTTCTCGTTAACCACAAAACCATCTGGTAAATCAGAGGCTTCTGGCCGGCTGTCCTTGCTAAAGTAGTAAATCACCTGCTGCTTACCGCCGCGAAGCGTAACGGTCTTTGAGTTTAGGTGATAGGTCACACCCTTAGAGTTTGTGTGCTTGTATGCCATTGCTACAATTCTCCCTCTCTTATCATTAGTAGTACCCCTAACATACTCTGCCTGGTTTTAGCTTGTCAACCCTGATACCAGGCTAGAAATGGTTTTGTGGATAGTTTTACAGGGGTAGCCGCATTTACTTACTTAGAAAATTACTACAAGCTACAGGCTTCATTGGTGTGGATTAACTAGCTATTTGGGCTTGCACTGCTTGGCGCTTATGCATTACACTACATGCCATAACGATAATATGTGAAAAGGTGGTGCTATTTATGGACTTCAGACAAAGAGAAACTAACCAACCCCAATCAAGCCCGGCCGTTAGTGCGCCGACAACCGTGAGCCACAGTGGGCACAGCAGAAAAGAACCAAGTGGTTCACGCTGGCTCAAATTAACTGCCGTGGTTTTGCTTTTTGCCTGCACCATCCTATTGGTAGCCCTTATTGTTTACTTAGTAACCTCTAAGCCAACTAACCAGAACAAGTACGTTAGCACTTCTGAGTACCAAGCTGTCTTCTTAAACGGCGGACAGGTCTACTTTGGCCACATTAGCTCACTTAATAGCCAATACTTACGCATAGGCGACATCTACTATCTACAGGTCAACCAGCAAGTTCAGCCCAACCAAAGCACTAGCAGTACCGCCAACAACAATGTTTCGTTGGTCAAGCTTGGTTGTGAGCTCCATGGACCCGAGGACAGCATGGTCATTAATCAGAGCCAGGTTATCTTCTGGGAAAACCTCAAGACCACTGGTAAGGTTGCCCAGGCTATCGCTACCTACAAGCAGCAGAACCCCAACGGTCAGAACTGTAACGGTAGTACCGGCAGCAGCACACCAAGTACTACTACCCCCACTGCAACCAACACAACTACTAAGCAATAGAATAGCTACAAGCTAAAGTTCACTATAACGACTATCTTTAAAGCTGCCGTCGAAGTTCGTGGCGGACCCAGCGATCTATGCCATAGACTACAAAGAATAATGCGCTAAAGATAATTGTTACCACCAAACTCCAGCCAGCTAAGTCAGGTGTCCAGTGGGGTGATACAAAATCAAATTCATATAAGCTGGCGGGAATTGTTTGGGCCGTGGTACCGTGGCTAGTAACGTAGTCGTCAATACAAGGTACCCGGCCCCGTCCAGAGAAACCGGTGGGGATTTGTTGCTGGCAATAGGTTTGGGCATCGGTATAAATCTGGGAGTTTGCAGCGCTTACACGGTCTTTTTCGGCTTGCACCAGTCGGTCATAGGTATACTTAAGTTGGATTGGTGGATACACACTGCTGCCGCTGTCTAGATTGGTGTTCATGTGAGCGTACACAAACTGCTGCAGGTTTTTGAGGGCAGCTTCGACATTGCCGTTTTGTTTATCGGCGGTAAAAACTTCGTTGCGCAGACGAACCATCGTCAGATTATTCTGCCGTAGCGCATAGACGCAAACCGTACCGCTCACTATGGCAACCGCCAGGAAATACCACGGGCTGAGCCGGTAAAGTTTAGTCCAGCTGTGATGCAAATGTTTTTTATCAGTCATATCGCTTACGATTATACGCTAACAGTAAGGAGAGCTTAACATAATTACACCAATTGGTACGATCGTATGAGTTAGTGTAATTTTTGTGCGTCATGTAAGATGTATTTGGCTTTTGCTTGAGACTTTATAGACTTTATAGACTTTCGACTTTAGACTATGTACATGCATATATACTTTAGCGGTATTGGCGGTACCGGCATTGGCCCCTTGGCCTTGATTGCCAAAGAGGCTGGCTACAGTGTGTCAGGTTCAGATAAGCAAGATTCACAGTACATTGCCTACCTTCGTAAGCATGGCATTAGCGATATCCACATTGGTCAAAACCAGGAACAAATTGCCGCCGTTCATGCCAAAAACCCCATTGATTGGTTTGTGTATTCCTCTGCCATCGAAAAAGAGAATGCTAAATCGCCGGAGCTGGAGTTTTGCCGGCAACAAGCCATCAAAACTAGCAAGCGCGACGAATTGCTCAACACTATATTAGAGCAAAAACACCTTAGACTGATTGCTATTGCCGGCACCCATGGCAAAACTACGACTACGGCTATGGTAGTGTGGTTGTTTAAGCAGCTAGAGGTGCCTGTTAGCTATTCGGTAGGCGCCAAAATCAGCTTTGGGGGCATGGGCGAGTACCAGCCAAAGAGTGAATATTTTGTGTATGAATGTGATGAGTTTGACCGTAATTTTTTGGCTTTTGAGCCTTATATTAGCCTTATCAGCGGCGTTAGCTGGGATCACCACGAGATCTTCCCCACCCGTGAGAGCTATCAGCAAGCCTTTAAAGATTTTATTAGCCAAAGCAAGTGGACTATTTTGTGGCAGGATGATGCCGATTATCTGGGGTTGAGCCTCAGGGCGGACAGTAGCCTGTCTATTCAAGATCCCGACGTTATATGCCATACGAAATACGATATACGTCTTCCTGGCCTGTATAACCGCCTGGACGCCTGGTTGGCCATCCAGGCTGTTCATGAAGTCACCAATACGCCACTCGAAGTATTAGTTGAGCTTATGGGCAAGTTCCCTGGCTCACAACGGCGTATGGAGCAAATTATTCCCGGTCTTTACACCGATTATGCCCATACTCCAGAGAAAATCCGTGGCGCCATGAGCGTGGCTCTGGAGTTAGCTGGTGATAAAAAGGCTGTGGTGGTGGTCTACGAGCCGCTGACTAATCGCCGCCAGCATTACATGCTAGACGATTATAAAGATTGTTTTGCCGGTGCTAAGAAAGTTTATTGGGTACCGAGTTATTTGGCTAGAGAAGATCCGGACCAAAAGGTTTTGGCACCAAGCGAGCTCATTACCCACCTTGCCGACCCGTCTATTGCCGAGGCAGCCGAACGTGACCAAGCCCTGGTCAGAACTATCCGCAAACATCTTGATCAGGGGGACATGGTTATTTGTATGGCCGGTGGCGGCGGCGACAGCTTGGACGAATGGATACGGGAGAAATTTTCTAAATGAAAATTATTCAACTAAATGGTTGGTGTGGGCGGCTTAACGGTCCGCTGTCAGAATTCATAAAAGATGAGCAGCCCGACATACTATGCATGCAAGAGACCTTTGCTCCCCATCCAACTATCCCAAGAACATTTCAGGATCAATACTGTTTTGTAGATGAGACTATTACTGCAGGAGGTTTTGGCTACAATTTTTTTGCACCAGTCTGGGGTCTTGAAATGGCTGGTTCACTCATCGATGTTGGAAATATTATCCTCAGTAAATACCCGCTATCGGCCCAAGCAACCAGCCATACTTATAACCATTATTACATTAAGAAATCTTCTCAGGACTCTTTGCCAAACACACGCGCCTGGCAAGCATGCCAAGTTGAACTTCCAAACGGAAAACAGCTTAGTGTAGCTAATTATCAAGGCTATCTAACGCCAGAAGGCTCCATGGGTGATGAAATAACTATTAAAACCATGCAGAAAGTTCGTGATGGCTTAAGTCTATTGCCTAAACCTTTAATCTTTTGCGGTGATCTAAACGTTAACCCCAAAAGCCCAGCCTTAAAAGTTTTGGACAGTCTTGGGCTAATAAATTTAACTATTCGTGAAAGAGTTAAAACCACCCTTAGCCCTGTACACCGGGCACCATTGGCAGCCAGAAACAGTGTGGCCTGTGACTACATCTTTGTTAGTGAAGATATTCAAGTCAATAAGTTTCAGGTTAGCGATACGATAGTCTCGGACCATAAGGCACTTATTCTGGAATTTGATATATGAAAAAGATCTACTTTGCTTGCTCCATTGCCGGAGGTCGCGACCACGCCCATGTCTATAGCGACATTATCGGCTACATTAAATCTACAGGCGCCGAGCTAATGAGTGAGCTGTTTGCCGATAAAGAACTCAAACCAGAGGTAGGTATGAATATGGATCCAGCCGAGGTCTGGAAGCGCGATGTAGACTGGATAAAGGCAGCTGACGCTATTGTGGCCGAGGTGACCCAGCCAAGCTTGGGGGTTGGTTACGAAATAGGCAAGGTGGAAGATAGTAACAAACCAGTACTAGCCTTGTTTTATGATGGTTCAGGCCGTCGATTATCACCAATGATAGCCGGCAATCCGCATGTGACTGTCGTGCGATACAACAATATTAAAGAGACCAAGTCTGCCATAATTCAATTCCTAAATAGCCTGTTGGTTCTAACTGGTGGTGTGGCCCAAAACCTGGCCCAGCCACAGTGCAATATTAAGAGGGACCGAACAGGCTAACTGCTGGATTGGAACAATTAACTGCAGGGGTGTCAGCGTAGGCACAGCTAACAGCAGAGCAATGGCAGCCAGCAAATTAATGCGCCAAGGTAAAATGGTTTCCAGCTGAGGGTGTTTGAAAGCTTTAATGGTAATGGGCGCAAAAACAATTGTATTGAGAACCGCCAATATGTAAACGTTATAAGCAGCATTTTTGGTGACAATCCAAAGTAGTAGTCCAATTAGCCCCGCTCCAAAAGCTAGCTTATCTGCCAGCGAAAAGTGAAAATATTTGGTCCGGAAGCATAATACAACTACCGCCAGCGAAGACAGCGTACTAATAACACCTAGCGGCACAGATACCCAAACATGCTTAACAATTAACGATGCTAGTAGCGAAGCGTTGGTAAAAGACCAGATGACAAACGAAGCAACGTTGGGTTTGACCCTTGCCCCGGCAATATCCACCACATACCAAATTCCGGCTACTGTGAATAGAACACTCGATACCAAACTAATAAAATGCCGGAGATCCATTGATTAGCGATTATCTCCCTTGCCTTTTATGACACCGCGTTTTTTACGATCAGACAACTTCTGAACATTGAGCTGCATAACTTCCTCTAGCGACAGACCCAAGCTGTGCGCCATAACTGCTATGTACCAGACCACGTCGCCCAGCTCCTTTTTGAGCTCGGCCAAATCTTCACTACTAACTTTTCCCTCTTTATAGGCAACAACCTTTTTCCATTTTTCTACCACCTCGCCGGCTTCACCAGCCACGCCCATGGCCCAAATGGTTTTGTCCATAAGAGTATCAACATAATTAGGATCAGTGTAAGCAGTAGTTAAGGCCTGTTTTTGATATTCATCAAAGGTCATTTGACAACTCCATTATTGCCTATTTTAACAGCTCCTGGGCGGATGACTTCAACAGCGTCGTCAACAATCCGGATGATGGTTGAAGGTTTCCTCCCACTTAAATCGCCGCCATCGACATAGAAATCCACTTTGTGTCCAAAACAAACTTCAGCCTCCTGAATGACCGCTGCGGGTATTTTATTCGGCTCGTTTGAGCTTGTAGTTAATAATGGACCAGTTTTTTGCAAAAGTAAGTGTAACTTTTTGTCACTAGGAATCCGCACGGCAATATCTGGTAACCCTTCCAGTAAGTACGTTTTTTCTGGATCACTCAAGATTAATACTACACTAACCGGTCCGGGCCAAAATTGTTCGACAGCCGTCAAATAGCGGCGCTTAAGGCCCAGCTCAACTAATTGATCAATGTTGGCGGCAATTATTGTACCGGGTTTATGCTGGCATTTTTTAAGGCTATAGAGTCGTTTGACCGCCGTTGGATCGGACACAATACAAACCAAACCATAAACCGTATCTGTTGGCAAAACACCAACCGCGCCAGCCTGCAACTGCTTGATTAGTTTGGGATCGGTGAGGTTATCAAAAATAGCTGCCATTAATGTCTATAATAACAGCCTGCTTGCTATTTGTGCTTCATGTACAGAAAGAGTACTACGGCAATTAAGGCCAGAGCCACAATGACTATGGCTAAGACTTTTACCATTTTACTGGAATCAACAAGGGCTGGAGAATCTTGGTGCTGTTTATCGTCATGGCCAGCAGTGTCTTTGGCTGGATCTGAAGATACAGGTGATGACGGCGCTGGAGCAGGGGTAAGCGGTGGCGAAGCCGGCCCGTCTTCTGGCGAAATAGAGTTTTCTGTGGGCATGGGCGGTGCAATGGTAACTGCCGGGCGTTTAACATCCATAACTTGTGGAGCGCCACTATTTACCGGAGGCGGCGGATTATTATCTAAACTAATCTTGTGCACCTCTTCATCCATCGCCCACCTCCTTTTATTTTGTAGTTAGAAGTCTACCTGTTACTAACCGTATTGTAACATCCTGTACCGTCTGATGCATGATAACGTAAGCATTTTAAGATTCAGCTAAACGATAGCTGTTGGTCTGGTAAACAATCAGACCTTCTTTGACGAGCTCGGCCAGGACCATTTGGGATCGTTCGTCAGCAAGTGTTTTAAGCAAACTTTGCTGGCTACTTGGCTTGATGGTAAGCAATCGAATAATCCGGCCGCGCAACTGCCGGCGCGAACCAGCAAAAGCAGAGCGCTTAACATAGTGCCTGCTGTGTGTTGCGGCATTGCCTGTTGTCATTTTCAGGTGCGAACCATAGTCCATCAAGGCGCCATAGAAAGTCCGTGGATCCTGACCCTTTAAGACCAGCTCAAGTATAGGTAGGATATCCTTATCGGCAACGTCGGTTTTATCTACAAAAAAGTGATGAATAAAGACTGTTCGGATATTAGTCTCTACAAAAATTAGCGGCTGGTTGAAGGCATACACGCAGATTGCCGCAGCCGTATTCGTCCCAATCCCCTTTTCCAAGATAAGATCTTGGAAAGTCCAGGGTCGTACCCTGGAAACAAGATGCTGAGCCGCCTCGTGCAAGTATTTGGCGCGGCGATTATAGCCCAGCCCGTTCCAGGCGGTTAAAACTTCACCTAAAGAAGCCTTTGCCAGAGCTTCAACGGTTGGATAGCGCTCTAGAAATTGTAGGTACTTGGGAATAACGCGGCTGGCCTGGGTTTGTTGTAGCATTATTTCAGACACTAGGATTTTGTAGGCATCAAAATTACCGTTGATTTGAGCTTGCCGCCAGGGAAGTTGACGGCCATGATCTTTATAATAAGCCCGCACTATTTGCTGGAACTGATGGATATCCCTATCTGTTGGCATCTATGACTTTTGTTCGGCCACCCAGGTATATACGGCGTACAGAAAAACCAAGCCCAGGCCGAATTCGGATAATGTCAGGCCGATATTGGTCCCCCGGTAAATGTCTTTAGACAGCGCCACTAACATAAGAATACCGGCCACTGCAAGCGGTATGTATAGCAACCAGCCTATGGTACTGGCCGGCAAATAACTATGCCTGACCTTAACAAACCAGGCGCCCTCGCGCGGTTTGGGTGCCTTAACCAGCTTATGAATCTTGGAGTTCTTAGTTTTCTTAGTAGTCTTGATTGTTTTAGCTTTAGCCATACTGTGATTATAGCAAGTTGTTTCCGTTATGTTTATAGAGTAGCTCTAATACCTGCTTCATAGATGGTATGTACTTGTTTGGATGGGACTTTAGATCTTTCTCGAGCCAGGACCTAGATACCCAGGCTACCTGTTCAACTTCATCTTCCTGCAATCTAAAATCATCTACGGACATTGAGTCAACAACCGCAAAAAACCACTGGCAAAAGGCTTGTCGCGGTTTTCTAAACCTTTGAGTAACCGGCAAAAACGTGTTGGTTTTTAGGCCACTTTCTCTCTGTTAACTAGTAATAAGTAATGTCAGCAGGCATTACTTATGAATGAAACAACGAGGCTTTAGGTACTGTAGCGCCTGCCATTC
>Ga0265338_10010608_pt1 | contig 10771 bp, 12 predicted proteins | sample 42126metaG_FD_193579 | JGI IMG/M metagenome (GOLD analysis project Ga0265338, IMG submission 193579) | Rhizosphere microbial communities from Carex aquatilis grown in University of Washington, Seatle, WA, United States - 4-21-26 metaG | ecosystem: Host-associated > Plants > Roots > Rhizosphere... | reverse complement strand
CGGCGCCCAGAAGGACAAGGACCACACCGACGCCATGCGCCGCGCCCTCGACGACCTCATCGGCGAGAAGCTGATGGACACCGAGCTCAAGGGCTTGAACGTCGACGTCTCCGATCAAGAAGTCGATATGTCCATCGAGGACGTGAAGAAGCAGAACAACATCACCGACCCCGCGGCGTTCGAGGAGGCCCTCAAGCAGCAGGGCTTCACGCTCGCGACGTATCGCGACTTCATGAAGAAGCAGCTCGCCAAGGTGAAGCTGCTCAACATCAAGGTGAAGTCGAAGGTCAAGGTCTCCGACGACGACGTGAAGGCCGAGTACGCGCGCATGGCCCACGCCGACAACGAGGACATGGAGATCCACGCGCGGCACATCATCATCGTGTGCCCGCAGAACGCGTCGCCGGAGAAGGTCGAGGCCGCGCACAAGAAGGCGCTGGAAGTGATGGCCCTGGCCAAGAAGCCGGGCGCCGACTTCGCCGCCATCGCCAAGAAGTACAGCGAGGGCTCGGGCGCCGCGAGCGGCGGCGACCTGGGCTGGTTCCGCCGCGGCACGCTGGCCGCCAGCTTCGAGAACGCCGCCTTCGCCTTGAAGAAGGGCGAGGTCAGCGAGCCGGTGCGCACCAGCTTCGGCTGGCACGTGATCACCCTCGAGGACACGCGCCACGCGGCGCCGCGGCCGTTCGACGAGGTCAAAGACCAGATCCGCGACAAGCTCTACCGCGAGCAGGTCGAGCGCCAGACGGCGGCGTACATCAGCGAGCTGCGTCGCAACGCGGCCGTGGACGTGAAGATCGCCGAGCTGCGCGACCCGAACGCCAAGCCGGACTCCGCCGACGTGACCGGCAACGAGGGCACCGTCATCAGCGGCCCCGGCGTCACCCCGCCCAACAAGCCCAAGGACGACGACAGCAAGGGCCACGGCGGCGGGATGGGTGGCATGGGCGGGATGGGCGGGATGGGCGGCATGCCCCACTGATTGATGTCCCGCGCGCGCGAACTGCCGCGGGTGGCGATCTCGCTCGGCGATCCCTCGGGGATCGGGCCGGAGGTCACCGCGCGCGCGCTGGCTCGACTCGACATCCGGAAGCTGCTGCGGCCGGTGGTCTTTGGCGATTCGCGCGTGTGGAAGCGCGCGTGTGTCGATGCGGGCGTGCGCGATGCGCTCCCGCGCGTGAAGCCCGGCGATGCGATTCCTGAGAACGGCGCGCTGGTCGAGGTGACGCGGCTCGCTGCGAATCAAGCCAAGCCCGGACGACCGGACCTCGCCGGTGCGCGCGCGCAGCTTGCGTTCCTCGTGGCCGCGACCGATGCCGTGGAGGCCGGGACATGTCGCGCGCTCTGTACCGCGCCGCTCTCCAAGGCGCAGGTCAACGCAGCGGGGCTCGCGTTCACGGGCCACACCGAGTACCTCGCCAACCGCTTCCGTCGCCGCGTGCTGATGATGCTCGCAGGCAAGCGGCTGCGCGTGGTGCTCGCGACCACGCACTTGCCCCTTCGCGAGGTCCCGGGCGCGCTCTCGACCGCGCGGCTCGCGGATGATCTCGGGCTCATTCACAGTGAGCTGAAGCGACTCGGCGTGAAGCGGCCCAGCATCGCCGTGTGCGGACTCAACCCGCATGCGGGCGAGCACGGCCACCTGGGCACCGAGGACCAGCGCATCCTCGCCCCAGCGATCGCCCGCGCTCGACGCCGTGGCCTGCGCGCCGCGGGCCCCTTCCCCGCCGATTCGCTGTTTCCGCGCGCGGTCGACGGCGGCTTCGACGCCGTGTTCGCGATGTTCCACGATCAGGGACTGGTGGCCCTGAAGCTGCTCCACTTCCGCGACGGCGTGAACGTCACACTCGGACTGCCCTTCGTGCGCACCTCGCCGGATCACGGTACCGCGTACGACCTCGCGGGCACGGGCAAGGCCGACGATTTGAGCATGGCCGAAGCGCTGCGCTGGGCCGCCCGTTTCGGCTGAAACGCTCTGGGGCGTCGCCGCGCTGGACGCTTCGCGATCGCCCGGCGATCACTTCGGCCCGCGCTCCCAGCGAAATCAGCCTGGCACGCGACCTGCTCTGCGCGAGATGCTCGCGAGCGTTGTTCGTCGTTGTTGAAGTGAAGTTGTGTCTGGAGGTTCAAACTGGGCGTGATGGGGTGGGCTGGCGCGGTGGGCGCGAGGTTCCGTCCTCGAATCGTGTGCAGGGTCCGCGTGATCAAAGGTCGCGAAAAAAACGGGCTGTGCTGAGACGTGCGATGCTCCGCCGGGGAGAAGCCCGGAGGAGAGTCGTCTGACGCGCTCGGGCCACACGGCAGCGCCCACGTGTGCCCGCAGGCCTTCCCAGAGGTCTCTGGGCGACATGACCTAGACGTTGAAACGGAAGTGCACGATATCGCCGTCGCGGACGACATACTCCTTGCCTTCCATGCGCAGCAGGCCCTTCTCCTTCACGGCCTGCTCGGTGCCGAGGCGCATGATGTCGTCGTAGCCGAAGATCTCGGCCTTGATGAAGCCGCGCTCGAAGTCGGTATGGATCACGCCGGCGGCGCCGGGGGCGAGGGTGCCACGGGTGATGGTCCAGGCGCGGACCTCCTGCTCGCCGCAGGTGAAGTAGGTGATGAGCCCGAGCAGCTTGTAGCCCTCGCGCACGAGGCGGTTGAGGCCGGGCTCGTTGAGGCCGGCGCTCTCGAGGAAACCAGGGCGTTCGGCCTCCGGGAGTTGCTGGATCTCCGCCTCGAGCCCGGCGCAGATCACCACCACGCCGGCGTTCTCCTTCGCGGCGAGGGACTTCACGGCCTGCACGTTGGCGTCGCTGTCGGCCTTGGCGAGCTGACCCTCGGCGACGTTCGCCACATAGAGCACGGGCTTGGCGGTAAGCAGCTGCAGGTCGCGCAGGGCGGCGCGCTCTTCCTCGTTGAGTCCCTGGGCGCGCACGGCCTGGCCGCCGTCGAGGGCCTTGGCGACCTTCTCGAGCAAGGCCAACTCCAGCTTCGCTTCCTCGCCGGCCTTGCCCGGGGCCTTGGAGTTCTTCTGCGCGCGCTCCTTGCGCTTCTCCACGGTCTCCAGATCCTTGATGCACAGCTCGGTGTTCACCACCTCGGCGTCGCGGGTGGGATCGATGCCGCCCTCGACGTGGGTGATGTTCGCGTCCTCGAAGCAGCGCAGCACGTGGGCCACGGCCGTGACCTCGCGGATGTTGCCCAGGAACTGGTTGCCCAGGCCCTCGCCCTTGCTGGCGCCGCGCACCAGGCCGGCGATGTCCACGAACTCGAGGGTGGTCGAGAGGACCTTCTTCGGGTTGTAGATCGCGGCGAGCTTCTGCAAGCGCTCATCGGGGACGGGCACCACGCCCACGTTGGGATCCTTGGTGGCGAACGGGTAGTTCGCCGCGAGCACGCTCGCGCCCGAGAGCGCGTTGAAGAGGGTGCTCTTGCCCACGTTGGGCAGTCCCACGATGCCGATCGACAGCGCCATCCGCTTGCTCCGGAGAAAACCGCGGGCCTTGTAGCAGCATCGCCGCGTTTTTGCTCGATCTGCCGCCCGCCCCGAAAGGCTCGCCCCAGCCCGCGCGGGGCCGGGGTTGAATGGGAGGGAGCGAGCGGCCGTCGAGCCGCTGGAGGCAATCATGATTCGCACCGTACTCGTCGCTTCGATGCTCCTCTGCGCCGCACGCGCCCAGGCACAGGCCCCGCAGGTCTGGATGGACACCCCCGAGGGCCGGGTCAAAGTCGGCGTCTGGGGCTACGAGGGCCATGGCGGCCGCTACGTCGAGGAGGAGGCCGACCACCGCCTGGTCGTCCAGCGCGATCCGTACGGCCGCACGCGCATCAAGGTCCTCGCGCCAGAGGGTGCGGTGCTGCACGTCTTCCACGACAGCCGCGAGATCTACGCCGACGAGGTCCCCACGGTCTTCGACGCCGCCCCGGACCAGCGCTTCCGCCTGCAGGTCGTCTTCGGCGACGGCTCCATGTGGACGCGCCACGTGCAGACCCGACCCGGCGCGGTGGCCAAGCTCTGGGTGACGCGCGGCGAGCGTGGCCCCGGTGGTCCGGTGGTGGTCACCACCACCCAGGCGCCACCGCCCGGGCCCACGCCGATGCCGTCGGATCGGTTCGAGCGTTTGTCGCAGGCGATCCGCGCTGAGAACTTTCCGCAGCAGCAGCTCGACGTCCTCGCGTGGCGGCCTCCCACGACTTCTTCAGCTGCGACCAGCTCGGGCGGCTCGTGGATCTCTACGCATTCCCCAAGGACAAGGTCGAAGCCGTGCGCCTGACCCGGCCACACATCCTGGATCCGGAGAACGGCTACACGCTCTCCTCGCACTTCGACTTCCCGAACGACAAGCAGACCGTCCAGAAGATGTTCCAGTAGCCGCGAGCGCATCCCGCAACGCAAACGGGCGCCCCTCGCGAGAGGGAGCGCCCGTTCCGTTTCAGCCGGCCCGGATTACGCGCGCGGCGGGTTGGGCAGCTTCTCGATGTACTCGTTCACGAGCTGCCGCTGCTTGCCCTCGTCGAGCTGGGAGCCGAGCAGCTTGCTGGTCGCGGCGATCACCAGATCCACGGCCGTCGTCTTCACCTCGGCCACGGCCTTCACGCGCTCCTCGTCGATGGTGCGGCGCGCGTTGGCGAGGAGGTCGTCCGCCTCTTTCTTGCTCTTGGCCATGAGCTCCTCGCGGAACTTGGCCACCTCGTCGCGATTCTTGGCCATCATCTCCGCGGCCTCGCGGCGCGCATCGCCAATCGCCGACTTCTGCTCGGCGAGGAGCCGCTCGGCCTCGGCGCGCTCCTTCTTGGCCGCGTCGATGGCGTCGACGATGGCCTTTTCGCGCTCGTCGATGAGGCCCAGGATGGGCTTCCAGGCCACGCGGCTGAGCACGAACATCAAGACGATGAAGGTGATCAGCGTCCAGGCGATGAGCCCGGGGTTCACGTCAATCAGGCTGGCGAGAAGCACGGCCATGGTCCATCTCCGCAAACATGCCCGCGCGCCGACCTCCGGCGCGCCGGATGACTAGAGGCCCGGAAACCCGGGCCCCGCGACTTCACCCACGCCCAATTACTTCGTGGCGAGGATGATGCAGATCACTTCGGCGAAGAGGCACACGCCCTCGATGAGGGCCGCCGCGATGATCATGGTGGTGCGGATATCGCCGCCCGCAGAGGGCTGACGCGAGACGCCCGAGAGCGCGTCGCCGGCCAGACGGCCAATGCCCAGGCCCGCGCCCATGACCGCCAACCCCGCACCGATACCTGCCGACAGATAACCCAACGCGATGTTGTTCATTGTGGTGACTCCTCCAAAGGTTGCTGCAACGTCGTGAGTGGTTGATGCCCCGCTTAGTGCGCCGGCTTGGCCTCGTGCTCGCCCTGGTCGCTGTGCTCGTCGTGGCCGTGGTGTCCCGAAGCCACGCCCAGGCCGATGAACACCGCCGAGAGCATGGTGAAGACGTACGCCTGAAGCAGCGCCACGAAGATCTCGAGCATGTAGATGCACACCGCCAGGAACACCGAGGCAGGCGCGATGAGCACGCTCCTGAAAATGAAGATCAGCGCCAGCAGGTAGAAGATCACGATGTGGCCGGCGATCATGTTCGCGAACAGGCGCAGGGCCAGCGCGAAGGGCTTGGCAAACAGGCCCATGATCTCGATGGGGATCATGATCGGCCACAGCGCCCAGTGCACACCGCCGGTGAGGTGCGCCAGCCAACCACCCACACCCGCGACACGAATCGTCGCGGCCTGGGTCACGATGAAGGTGAAGAGCGCCAGCCCCGCGGTCACGGAGATGTTGCCCGTGGGCGTGGCGGTGTAGGGGATCACGCCGAGCAGGTTGCAGACCAGGATGAAGAAGAACGCGCTGCAGAGGTACGGCGTGTAGCGCTTGTAGTCCGTATCGCCGATGGTGGGCTTGGCGATCTCGTCGCGCACGAAGAGCACCAGCGTCTCGAGCACGATGCCGAAGCCCGAGGGCGTGATGCTGCGCGGCCGGCCCAGCGCAAAGATCAACACCACCAGAATCGCCGCCACCCACATCCACACGGTGTGCTTGGTGATGGAGAGGTCGAGCCACTCGATGCCGAAGGCGTGAGGAATCCGAGGGAGGTCGATCTTCACCTCGCCGCCGAACGGGCTCTGGAACTCCATCTCGTGCTCGTCGGACACGTGGCCGAAGATCACGTCGGAAACGGAAGGCTCACCCTTCTCGCCCTTCGCGTTCTCGGCGCCCGCCGTCGCGCGCGAGGGCCCGCTCTCGTCGGCGTGCGCAGCCACCGCGCCCACCATGAGGCTCAACCCGAGGCCAATGAGCAAAAGCCGCTTCATGCCCGCTTCTCCTGACTGCGCGCCCGCGCCCCCACGAGGAGGATCTCCAGCACCTGACCCACCGCATAGAGCACGAAGAAGCCCACCGCGCACGCCACGGTCGAGCCGCCGGCAGCCTGGCAGCCCAAGAGCGCCGCCGGCACCAGCAAAAGTCGAATGAGGAAGCCGCCCACCACGCCGAGCAGCGCTTCCTTGAGGCCCTTCTGCGCCGCGGACGCGACCCACGCGAGCGAGAGGAAACCCGAAAAGAGTCCGGCAGTGAGGCCAATGACCGCGCCGAGCCGCTCAGGGCCCGCGACGAGCAGCTGCGCGCAGATCCCGGCAAGTGCGCCCGCCAACACAAAGGCGAGGTGGTGTCGACCGAAGGAGCTCATGGGTGCGGGACTACTTTTGCTTGCTCGCTTTTGTGATCGACTGAAAGAACCCGACGAAACCCGCCACCATCCCGACCACCGACCCAGCCACCAAAAGCCAGGGCGTGGTGTGCAGCCACCGATCCAGCATGAACCCGCCGCCCACGCCCACACCCACGCCGCCCACCAGCCGCCAGACAGCGTCGAAATAGGGCTGGCTGCTTCGCCAGGCATCGGCCGTTCGAGCGACCTCGGCGGCGCGCTTTTCCGCGTCGCTGGGTGGTCGCTCGTCCGCCATGCGAATTCCAGCCCGTTTTTCGGGGCCGGCTTCTACAAAACACGGCGCGCCGAGTCAACGAAAAGCCGGCACTTGGCGGATCAGCTTGTTGGGGGCTTCACTTCAGCAACACGAAGCACAGCCCCACCAGGAAAAACCCCAGCCCCACGCCCACCGCCGCCCAGACATACGTGGGCAGCGGCTTCTTCATATTGGTGGGCGTCCGCTGGATGGGCCGGCCTTGCGGCGCGGTGGGCTCGAAGACGGTGGCATCGCTCGCGCCGGCGCCGGTGATTTCACCGATCGGCTTGGGCGGCATCGACAGCTCTGCGCCAAACTCCGCGAGATCGATCGGCGGCCGGCCGGGCACAGTCGCGCGCGCCGCCGGATCCGACAGCTCGCGCCCCAATGCGGGCGAGCCAGGCTGGGTGAGATCGAGCACTGCCGGCATGGGATCGCTGCGCGGCGCGCCGGCGGTGTCGAAGGGATCCGTCACCGGACCCGTGACTGTCCCCGTGACGTTCACGCCATGCACCGACGTGCCCACCACCTCCGCCACGATGGCGCGCTCGGCCTCGACCTCGGCCTGAAACACCGCGCGCATGAACGCGCCCAGCTTGCTCGCGCTCGTCTGCGGCCAGCGCTGGTGCAGCGACGACATGAGCTCGTCGCGAAACGAACCCGCGTCGGGGAAGCGATCGCGCGGCTCGGGCGAGAGCGCGCGCGTGACCATGGCGTCGATCTCTTTGGGCAGGTCTGGTCGATAGAAGCTCGGCTTCTGAAAATTCGGACGCGCGGCACGCTTCCAGCGCTCGATGGGATCGCCGTCGGCAGGAATGAGCTGCCAGGTGAGCAGCTCCCAGAGCACCAGGCCCATGCTGAAGACGTCGGCGCGCGGATCCACGTGCTGCTTTCGCGCGTGCTCCGGCGCCATGTACGAGAGATTTCCGATCACCACGCGCGGCGCGGTCATCTCTTCCTTGAGCGTCGAGAGCGCGGCGCCAAAGTCGATGATCTTCACCGCGCCTTCGTAGGTCACCATGATGTTGCTCGGCGACACGTCGCGGTGGACCACGTGCAGCGGCTTGCCGTCGAGATCCGATTGGCGGTGCGCTTGCGCCAGGCCGTCGCAGGTCTGCGCGCAGACCCAGAGCGCGAGCTCCACCGGGAAGCTGTAGTTCATCTCGCGCAGGCGGCTCTCGGCCTTGGCGAGTGTCTTTCCCTCCACGTACTCCATGGCCATGAAGAACTGGCCTTCCACCTCGCCCATGTCGAAGACGCGGCAGATGTTGGGGTGGTTGAGCAGCACCACGACCTTGGCCTCGTCGACAAAGCGGCCCACGAAGCCCTGGTCCTCGCTGAGGTGCGGCAGGATCTTCTTGATGACGATCACTTCGCCCGGCGGCGCGCCGTGCTTGCGCGCCAGGAACACCTCGCCCATGCCGCCCGCGCCGATGCGACGCAGGAGCTCGTACTTTCCAAACGGCTGAGGGGCGACCAGCTGGGCCATCGAACCGCTAGCTTAAGCGAAGGCGCGAGGACGCGGAAAAACCCGCCGCCGCAAGAACGCGCGTGATCTCCGCGCACGAAGCGAGGTCATTTCCTTGACCATGTTCTTCAGGCGATGCTACGCCTTAGCGCTGGGAACGGGGCGCCGTTTCAACCGAAACGGCCGAGGGAGACATCGCCACATGCGACTCCGCGTCTGCATTGCAGCCCTGGCTCTCGCTGCCATCGGCACCGGCTGCGGTCCCATCCAGAGCACCTCGCTCATCATGGATGCCGACACGCAGCTCGAGGCCGCGCGCGCCGCCGACGCGCCCAAGTTCGCGCCCTACGAGTACACCCTCGCCGACGCCTATCTGCACAAGGCCCGCGAGGAGCAGGGCTACGCCGACTACGAGGTCTGCATCGACTTCGCCCAGAAGGCGCTCGACAACGCCAAGAAGGCCAAGGACATCGCGGTCAACCACGTGAAGGAGCAGGGCGTCGCCCAGCCCCCTGCCACCCCGTGATCCGGAGCCCCATGCGCCAGGTTGTGAAGTTGCTCGCGGTCTCGGCGCTCGCCGCCGCTGCGCTCTCGTGCGTCTCGGGCAACAAGATCCGCGCCGACAGCGACGTCATCAAGAACGACATCGAGCGCGCCAAGCAGCAGAACGCCAAGAGGTGCGCGCCCCGCGAGCTGGCGCTGGCCGAGGCCAACGTCGACTTCGCGCACGGTGAATTGCTCGAGGGCAACTCAGTGCGCGCGCAGGACCACATCGCCATCGCCGAAGAGAACGTGAAGAAGGCGCTGGTGCTCTCGCGCGACTGCGGGCCGAAGAACGTGGTCGTGCAGCAGCCCAAGCCGGTGGTGGTGCAGCGCACCGATCGCGACGGCGACGGCGTCTACGACGACGAGGACAAGTGCCCCGACGTCCCTGGCCCCAAGGAGAACGCGGGCTGCCCGGTCTCCAAGGACACGGACGGCGACGGCATCCCCGACGACCTCGATCGCTGCCCCACGCAGCCCGAGGACTACGACGGCTTCCAGGACGAGGACGGCTGCCCCGAGCCCGACAACGACGGCGACGGCATCGTCGACTCCAAGGACAAGTGCCCCAACAACCCCGGCCCGCTCGAGACCCAGGGCTGCCCGGACGCCGACGGCGACAAGATCGCCGATTGGGAAGACGCCTGCCCCGACGTCCCGGGCGTGCGCAGCGCGGATCCTGCCAAGAACGGCTGCCCGGGTGACCGCGACGGCGACGGGATCGCGGACAACGTCGACGCCTGCCCCGACGTCCCGGGCGTGAAGACGGATAACCCCAAGACCAACGGCTGCCCGCCCAAGGTCTACAAGCTCGTGGTGATGAAGAAGGACAAGATCGAGATCAAGCAGCAGGTCCACTTCGCCACCAACAAGAGCAAGGTCCTCCCCGACAGCTTCGAGCTGCTCCACGAGGTCGCCCAGGTGCTCAAGGACTTCCCCGACGTGAAGCGCGTCAGCGTCGACGGGCACACGGACAACGTGGGCACCCACGCCCACAACATGAAGCTCTCGCAGGATCGCGCCGACTCGGTGCGCGACTTCCTCGTGCAGCACGAGGGCGTCGACTCCAGCCGCCTCGAGGCGCACGGCTTCGGCCCGGATAAGCCCATCTCCAGCAACAAGACCTCGAAGGGCCGCGCCGAGAACCGCCGCACGGAGTTCAACATCCTGGAGCGCGACGGCATGACGCCCACGCCGCCCACGGGTGAGACACCGTCGCCCTAGCGACCGGGCGCCTGTCCGCCTTCGCGCGGACGGGCGCGCCCCCTGCGGCGCCGGACGCCCGATTCGGTTAGGAAGCTCTCGTGTACCGCGCCAATGTCAGGCCCGCTGTGCAGCCCCCCGTGCGCGAGGGCTACGCCCACGGCGCCGACGGCACGCGCCTGTACTGGACCGCCGAAGGCAGCGGCCCCGCGCTCCTGTGCAGCAACGGCATCGGCGTCTCCACGTTCTTCTGGGCGCCGGTCGCGCGCGAGCTCAGCACCGACTTCACCGTCATTCGCTGGGACTACCGCGGCCACGGCCTCTCCGACGATCCGCTCGAGCGCAGCTCTGCCACCCTCACCGGCTGCGCCGAGGACGCGCTCGCGGTGCTCGACCAGCTCGAGATCACGCGCGCGGTCCTCCTCGGCCACAGCATGGGCACGCAGGTGGGCTTCGAGGTGGCGCGGCTGCGTCCGAGGGCCGTCGCGGGATTGGTGCCCACGCTCGGCACCTATCGACGCCCCATCGACACCTTCTTCAACACCAAGCACTCGCTCAAGGGCTTCGCGGTGATGCGACGGGCGATTCCGCTCGCGC
>Ga0265338_10010607_pt1 | contig 10771 bp, 30 predicted proteins | sample 42126metaG_FD_193579 | JGI IMG/M metagenome (GOLD analysis project Ga0265338, IMG submission 193579) | Rhizosphere microbial communities from Carex aquatilis grown in University of Washington, Seatle, WA, United States - 4-21-26 metaG | ecosystem: Host-associated > Plants > Roots > Rhizosphere... | reverse complement strand
TTAAGACTACGCAGCTTGTTCTCAAGATCCAGGGCTCGTGCTGTCTTCCAAAAAGAATTACCTTCAGTCTCTTTCATATCTAGATTACGGGAACAAACGCCAAACTCCCCATCAACAAAATGTTCATTACGTCTGAAATACACAGTCATACTGGACCCATCAACCTTCTCAGTCACATAAAACTTTTTCTGTTGATGCCTGTAAAGAACACCTGGAACTGCTTGAATACGAGTCTCATCTGTCTTATGCAAGAATTCAGGAAAGTTACCTTTAACCTCACCTGCTAATTGGGCAGGTGTATAAGGTTCATACTTCGTAATGCCAAGGATCTCTGTAACATCTACTCCCTCAAGTAAAGTTCCAGCTTCTGCTTGAACATGAAAAAATGTATCATCAATAATGGAGAGTGGGAGACAAAGACCCTGACTCACTTGGCCCCGCAACTTAATTGTCTTAATACGGAAATTAGATTTACGAAGGAACTCAATCTCTGGAGATTCTTTAAGGATTGAATCAACTTCGCAGTATACAACCAAATCACCAATCTTAAACTCACCTTTCTTGGCAACAACCTTCCAACCAAGAATGGTAAGAACCTCGATTTGATCAGCTCCAGGTATAGGCTGAACATTTAAAACTTTTTGGATGCTGGCTAATTTTCTATCCATGATATATAGTATATCAGATTAATTTTAATCTGTCAACCCCTAATCTTCCCCTACATCAACATGGTGATTTATAAATTCTCGATCTTGTGAAAATATCGGTATATTCCTTTCTACATCCCAAGTACCGAGAAAACCTTTAGTAATGCAAGCACCTCTTTTCTCAATAACTGGCAGATCATTCCAATTGATCCCTTTCTCCCTAAACAGCAAATCCTGAACCTTATCTGTACTTAGGCCATGAAGCTGCTTTGGACTGAAATGAGCCTGTCCTACGCTGTTTATGGAGTTTCTAGTGGCATCCTGCATACGCCATAAGAAGTAGTTGCACACTTCTTCCTTTGGTAGGATAAAAGCTCTGGAATCAAAGTTACCTAGTGATTTAAATTTAAAGGGCAAGCAACGGCTCTCCCTGGACTCATCTATCCATTGGGTCCTCATGTTAAATGAAGACGTTGCAATACTGGCTGATATTGATACCAGCTTCTGCAAGTTTTTGTCATAAGGTGCTTGAGTACTGAGCGTATCATAATCAGTAATCAACAAGCTAATCTCATCGGACTGCCAATAAGCAAGCTTCACACCCTGGATCTCAGCACAAAGACGAATAGCTGTATCAAGCATAGCATCCATGAAGTCTTTATCAAATGGCCTCTCAAGACCACGAGTAAACGTATGAAAGGCTTTACCATCAACACGAATGATCAAAGGAATGCGTTTAGGTAAATAGATCCTAAAGGCATCTTCATAGCCCTTCATCCTATCCCCTAATGAATCTTTCTCAGGTTTACTCATACGTTATCCCTCTCTCTCAATTCTAAATATTTAAGATTATCTGGTTCAAATTCATGCCAAGTATTATCATATCTGGGATCTATCACACAATCCAAACAAATCATATCAGGATTTTCTACTACACTTTTAAAATGTCTTCCCGCCTGATGATTACAAAGTTTACACGGATAATCAGAGTTGATCATTCTTAATTTCCTCTTTCTTATTTACTAGTTCCATATATTTTAAATTATCACCAACAAATTCATGAATGTGTTCATTAACTTCAATCCAACTAGTCCTACCTCCTTCGGCACAGGTAAAACAAATAGGATCTCCACCCCCAACACTTATATAATGTTTAAGAGCTTGATGTCCACACTTCTTGCAGGGGAAATCTCTATTCACCTTTTTTCTCCTGTTTCGTAGCTTTCTTCTCAAGCCATTCTAAATTATCTGATGTTTCCCAATCAAAACAATTACATAATTTACCATCAACAGTATTACTATTACAAGGAACAAATTCTAAAGCGCAAACAAAATCTTGTGCAAAAACTCCATGTTTAACATCAGAATACAAGCAATGGGATATAAAAGGATGATTGCAATTCCTGCACGATGTATATGTCTTACTAAATTTTAACATATTATTTATCCCTTAACCAATCAAAAATATTTGCTGGTTCCATTCCATCTTTCAACATTTGTATTTTAGTAAGATCTTCCAAATATCTGAGATTATCCCCATATTTTTTATGGTGGTTGATTGCAACCTCTTCCATACTTGCAATAAATTCATTCTTATCATCTGTAATGAGATACTTATATTTCTTTGCTGGATGTGATAAAGCTTTTTGTACAAGCTCTGGAGTCCACCAACCTTTACTTTCCATTGTCTTTCTCTTTACTTTTTGTTTCTAAATACTTAAGATTATCTAAACCTTTAATAGTTGTTTGCCAATGATGACTAAAATCGGCATCCCAAAATACTTTAAAGGATTTTGTCTTAGTCCAATTTTCAAATTCTTCTACCTTTAAAATAATAGGAAAAATACTCTGTCCTGTCTTTAAAGTAATATCTCGTTGATTTACCCCATTAATACCCACTAAGTTTAATTCCTTAACTCCATAAATACCATCACTTCTCACCCCAAACTTATATTCACACCATAGTTTGGCTTCTCCCAAATCAAAGATAGCATAATCTCTATACTCACTAATATCTAATGTGAATTGAAAAGGACAATCATTTAAATCGTTTAACTTTTTATATGCATCCTGTAGATTTGCACGTTTGATATATTTCACTACGGAAACCACTACAATAGCTATAACAATAGGTAAAATTTCAAGAAAATCATATCCACTAGTCATCAATGCTCACCTCGTTCTTTTAAAAGTTCAATCTCAGATCTCATCAAAGCATCTGGATCTCTTCCATTCTCTGCATCATTAAATTGATCAGGATAAAGGGCTGTCCTAACATCATGCCCCTGTACATGAATATAACTAAAATTTTCCAATACCTTAGAAGCAGCTGTCATTCCAAAAACTTTTTCAAATTTATCAGGTACTAAATTACTTGTGACAATTGTAATATTCTTATCTTCTCTACGGTGAGACATCAACAAAATAAGCTCTCTTTTATCTGTATGCGGATTACCTGAACAAAAAGCTGGTGATACATCATCCAATAAAAGAATAGGAACTGTCATCACAAACTTTCTAATAGCCGTATTCTCTGCACTAAACTCTCCTCGACTAATAAGATATTCACCAAATTTCATATAAGCAACTGGAGTAATAACTGTAACCCCATTATTATCTAAATGAGGTTGATGTAATTGATTTAAAATATAATTAGCTATGATAGTTTTTCCATTCCCGTTACCTGGGGAATAAATATAAAGATTGTTACCATCTTCTATTACATTAGGATTAGCAAGGTATTCAGCGGTACGAGTCTGAATTTCCTCCACATTTGAGGCACCAACTAAATCTTTTATTTGCCAATCACGGTAAAGTTTCGGGATTGCTGTTCTTACTAAGTGGCTCATTTTCTTTCTCCAATGATTTCATTTCAAGGTATTCTAAATTGGTAAACGTACCACCATTCTCTTTTCTATATTCGAAGTATTTTATTACCGCTTTTCCATAACTAGGAAATAATTCAATGTCTGCTTCAGAAGATTCATAACAAGAACAACCACACTCACGAACAACGGCCCATTGCCCATTCTGTAGCTGAAACACATGCATTGTATCTACTTCATAGGACTCTGAGAAATCAGCATGACCCACCTCAGAAGCGGGTTTACTTCCAGCTGTACTTGTCCAACATTCTGCCCAACAGTCAAGTGACATGTTTATTAGCCTTTAATTTTGCTTTCCATTCAGCCCTAATCTTCTTTCTCCATTCTTTATTACTTTTATTATAAGTCTTTTGGGTTTCATTAAGATCTTCTTCTTCTTTTCTAAATATTGTAATGTCTTCGTTCCACCAAGAATAATTATTTTTCACATCCCATTTTAAATTATTGGAAACAAAACCATTCTTCTTTACACTACGCATTACGACGGGTGATAGATTCTCATTATAACCAGATTCAACCCAAGCATCATATAGCAGCTGATACGAAGGATCATCAAAAGTCCAACCATCATAAAACTCTTCAAAAGAACAAATAGGAAGATGCCATTTCTTAGCATACTTCTTTATGGCTGTCCAAATAGAATAAGCATGACCTCTAAAGGCCAATGACTTTGTTTTTACTTTTGCCAAGATAGACTCCTTATGAAGTGTATAATAAGAACGGGCTTTTGTCAAGCGATCTTTTCTATGACACCAATAATACTTCTTAGCCTGATTGTTAATTTCTTGTTTATGTTCTTTGTAATAATTCTTGAAATATTCTTCTCTACTCATTCTTTTACCTCTATTGTATGTTAATTTTTGTTATGCAGATTAAGATAATTTATAGCATTTTGTAAGATCTCAGGATTTTCATCAGCATATCCTATAAGTAAATTACATTTATTGCACAATAGGAATCGTACTGAATCTAAGCCAACCTTACTATGATTATGATCTAAAGCCAAAGCCCGTTCTAATTCTGATTGATGTTTATTACAAATAGCACACTTACCTTCTTGCAGCTCAAATAGAAAATCATAATCTTCAGGAGTTAACCCAAATTTTGATAGTTTAAATTTTCTTTGATAACTATTAAGTTTCTCTTTATTGTCCTGTCTATATTGTTTTGCTTTAGCTTTAGTTCTTTCAGGAAATTGTTTTGCCCATTGGTTTAACATATCATAGTGACAGATTTTACAATCACAAAAATTCTTGTAAATTAATTGTGTAATAAGAAAACCATGTGGACAATTTTTAGTCATATTTATTCTCTGTTAAAAAAGAAGTTATCTATTATTATTAGATGTTTAATAGGACCTTTTTTAAATCCATAGATACAGTATTTTTTAACACTACTTAACATTTCTTTTCATTAGCTTTCATCTCCAGATATTCAAGGTTATCTACAGGTGCAAAGCCTGGACAGTCACAAGCATTTGGTTGGAAGTAATGATCAAGCTGTGCTTGCCCACACTTATCCCACTTACTCTGCATTCTTTCTTCACCAAAATCTTTAACTTCCATATGACCATAAGAACTGTGCCCACAGAAGCGACACTTCTCGCTCCCAAGAAACTTCGGATAGTTATACCATTTTTTCATCATTTATCTTTTCTAAATAGTCAAGATTATCTAACTTAAAAGGATGTCTACATTGATTAGGATCATCACATAAACCACAAACAGCTTCAACATTATCCTCTCTATCTATTGTTAACATAAAATGAAATCTATAGAAATGACCACATAAACACTTCAACTCTTCAGCATTCATTATGCTTATCTTCTAAATATTTTAAATTATCACCAACAAACTTTCTACAAGTATTTGGAAATAAATGATCATATGAAGCAAATCCTATATCAGACCAACAAATAGCACAACTCAAACCCATCAGATGATCCTCATAGGCATGAGTACAGGTCTTACAAGGGTATAGAAGATCCACTCTTAATCTCTAAATATTTTAAATTATCAGGTACAAAGTCGTTACATTTACAAATCTCTTCAGATGTGTGTTTATATTTTGCCTTAAAGTCAGGATAATATTTGTATTCTATACACATTCTACCTTGATGATTACGATACTTTGCTGCATCCTCTAACGAGGTATGCATTACATTCCTATGTCCACATGTCTTACAAGGAAAATCTTTGTCCATATTTCATTTCCAAAAATTCTAAATTATCAAGTGGCTCATATCCAGTACAATGGCAAGCAGCATTAGCAAATGTTCCATTAGGCTTAAGCAGCCAACCATTATTACACTGTAAATATGTTACGGAATGGACCAGCTCAACATGCTTACACTTCCTGCATCTATCTATTTTTTGATTCATATTGTTGTTCTAAATATCTTAAATTATCAAGTTTAAATTCATGTCTATACGTTTTAAAATGTATTTTACGGCTATAAGGAGAAGCACATTCTTGGCAATAGGGACCAAATTTTCCAATATAATGAACTTCTTTCTTATGCCAACAAAGACAAAAACAATTATTGAGAAGATCTCTGGGCATCTAATTTCTCCAAGTATTTAAGATTGTCAGATTTATATTGATTACAACCACAATATCCTCCTGCTAACTCTATGGGACGAGCATAACAATTTTGCCAATATCTTAACATCTCATGAAGAGATTTCGGATGACCACAGACACAAAGAACCTCAATCATACTAGTCAACAAAGCGTTTAATAACAATAGTAAACGCTTCCTCCATTATCTCAGATGTAACGAGCTTTTCATTTCGACATCCTGTAATACACAAGGCCTCATCTTTAACTTGGCGTTCTAATTGATCTATCTGAAGATCTAAAAATCGAAGAGCTAAAGTATTAAAATTCATCTGAGTAGCCCTGCTTCTCGCAGCCTTTCATCTTCTTTAAGCTTTAATATATCATCATGCTGGGCTTGAATAGCATCATCGTGAGCTGAAACCCAATCATTAAGTGTAGCAATTGTTGTCTCAGCTTTAGATACTCTTTGTACTGCATATATAATACCCGTCACAAGGCTGCTTATAATAGTAAATAGAATAGAGAGTAATGTCCAATTCTTTTTTAAAAATTTAATAATGCTTTCCATTTAGATCTCCTAGTATATTGTACCTCAAGCGTTTTCAAATTGTCCATCTCAAATTTTAAACAAGAACACAAATGCCTTAAATTATCATCAGCAAAACATCCATATTCTGATGCACTATCTTTACTAATTTTGTCATAGGTAAGAACCAAAAACAATTCACCATGAATCTTTCGTGGATGATTGCAAGTACAAACATCAAAGTGTGAAGAAGGACGAAAAAGATCTGATAAAGACATTACCTAAGTGCTTCTAACAAAGGATCAAGATAACTTCTAGAACATTTAATCTTTGCTTCTTTAAGTAATTCTTTAACTTGTTTCTTTTTTAAATCTCGCTTTACTTGTCTAAGTGCTTGATTTAAAGAGATGTGTGTATCAGTAAACAAAGCGACTCTGCTTCCAATTCCTGTACTACCTGGAATCCAATCAAACGTATAGGTATCTATTCTGCCTGGAACACAGTAACGGTTAATGGAGGCCCCACCCTCACTTATAAATATAGACAGAAAGTAGTTACCCCATTTAGTTCTACCAACTAAAGTATTATCTGAGTATAATACTTTATCATTATTATAATCCATTGTTAAACTCATCCTAATCTCCTTAACGTGTTAGGTGCATCACAACAGTATATATCTTGTAAACCAATTTGTCAAGTAGGTTCATTTCTCTTTCCCAAGGATTAAGGAATAGACCCAAGCCTTCACACTTCCAACAAGTAAGTATATCCATACACTTAGCAACAACCAATTCGCCCTTACCTAAACAAGCTGAACACATTTTCATTAGAATTCTCCTTCCCAACCAAAAGGATCAGAATACCCATCACCATCGTCCCAAGCATCATCATAGTCACTATAAGATGGAGCATAGGTTTTAACAGGTGAAGGATTAGCTCCACCTCGCTCAGTAAAATTACAATCGGGCCATTCTGAGCAGCCAATAAAAGTATTTTTTGTAAGACTGTTTACTCGTTCAACTAAATAACCTTCACAGTCTGAACACTTCTCACCAATAGGTTTTGCCTTTGTAAGTGTTTGTGGTTCATTACCTTTATAGCATTTAGGACAAGGACCATCAGATATGTCTACTGTTTCACAATCATGGGTACTCATGACTTCCTCCTTACTTCTTCTAAAAGTAATAATCCCTCAAGATATTCAAGATTAGTTATTAACTTATTTTTAACAAAATCTCTTAGCCATTTCTTATTCCAAGTCCAATAATAAGCACTCACACCAAATTCAGGAACCCTCATCATTATACTCTTCTTACGACCTGAATATACTTCCCAATGCCTATTCACTTAGATTGCTCTTTTATCATAGATAAGTATTCCAAGTACTCTAAATTATCAGTAGGTACATACAACCCACACTCACCACGACGACCTCCAGGATTACACATACAACCCTTAAGAAATCCAGTCATTTCACTATCACCTGGATGGTGACAGCTGCACTTACGACAAAAGCTTTTAAAATGACCAATCCTTCGGACATCAAGATGAAATATTTTAGCAGGATCTTGATTTTTAGGCCAAGCCATTAATAGCTCTCTTCTCGTAAATCAGATTCACTAGGCTCTTCCGCAGTATCCATTCCAATATACATAATCTCTGGAGTTTCACTCTCTAAGCAATATTGATATGTGTCTCTACCATAATTACCATTTTGATTAAACTTTTCCACAAGCTTAGGAATAAAGACTCTGCCATCTGAAAGAGTGATCTTATCTCCAACTACAGGACCGTAGAAACCACTATCTAATTCAACACGTTCAATATTAACTACTTCGATACCTTGGTTATGAAGTTCATCTACTAGAACTTCTTCGGGGTGCTTACCTGTTAGCTTAATAAGTAACTCTAAAAATGATGGTACGCAATAATCTTGATCCCAACTCATTTAGATTCTCCTGGGCAACATTGATTCTCCTCACAGGCATCTTTACACCATTTCTTATGAACACCACAACAAAAGAAAGCACAACCTGATAGATGCATCAGCCCTCCAAGCCAAGTGCTCTCACCTACAACAAAACTAGAAAAGAAAAGTGTCCCACCAACCAATAAGAAACCAAGATTAGATAAAATACCTTTATGGATGTATCGTTTCATTAAGAGTCTCCTCATAACGCTTCTTTAATTCTAGTTCTAATTCATCACCTACTAAAGCTGTTGCATCATGAAGCTTGACATCTCCTGTAATAGTAAAGGATGCTTGAGCTGCCCTAAGAGATCCAAGGGCTCTCCATAGGACATCTCGCTTGTTCTTAGCCAAGTACTCATACCATTGCTTATCAGATAGATTAACTGTTGGTTCACTCATTCTACGCTCCTATGCCAAACCAAGCCACACTTAAGACAGTGACGAACTCCAGCACCCTTAAGTTCACCTACATGGGAAGTTAACATGCAAAGAATAAATTGTAATAGTTTCATAAAATCTTACTTTTCTTTACCATCTTTTCTCACCTTAAAGAATGGAAAGCCCATAGGAGCATCAGTCATCCATTCAATACCACATGGACATGTCGCTGAGAAAACTTCTTTCCCACTAACCACATCAATAAATAAACAATCGTTTATTTTCATTCTCCAATGCAGCCCTACCTTACAAAGTAGTAGTTTCATTTTCATTTACCTATATTCTTTTGGACTTCTTTAAGCCACATGGTTGTCATCTCATTATAATAACCACGCACTTTTAAATACTCATCAAACCACATTTTCTCATCTCGTTTATAGCTATCAATAACAGTATTATATAAACCTTCCAGCATTCGTTTACCAAAGAATAGTCCTAAATTTAATCCAACAACCAAACCAATTATAATCCCAACTAAAAGCATATCAGTCACCAATCCTATAGAAATCCGACCACAGCTTTTTTAGGAACTCACAAGGTCTTGACCCAACTCTATCAAGACTATCCTCACGAAAATTATAGGTGTGTTTGTTTGCAGAAGTTCGAGGGTGGATAACATTTTTTTCATCTATCCAAGAATCTTCATCAAAAACTATCTGATATCTAAACTCATTGCAATAGTATGAAATTTCTCTAACAGTTGCTTGAGCACCTTTAATTAAAAAATGCCTAGAACTCATCCAACCCCAAGCTTCTGTTGCATTAATAATAGGTGTACGATTCAATTCAACCCTATCTCCTACTTTAAATTTAGCTTTAGTTTCCATGAATGTTTTAAATTGCTGAAGTGTTTGTTTGATCTCATCTTCTTTAGCATGAAAACAATCACAACCATCTTTAATGGCTGGTGTTCGAATTGAGGAAGGCATACATTCAAACGTAAATTTAAGTTCGGAATTATGACAAAAGCAATTCTTCTTTAACAACTCCGTTACCGTTTCTAAATTACTCATGGTATAGTATAGCTCCTTTATTTTATTTTGTCAAGACTTCTTTAGTTAAACTTTTAATTTCTAAATATTCTAAATTGGTTATCTTCTTTTCTTTCATAAGTCTATTAGAATCTAAATCTTTCTCTGGATTACCATGAATACAATAAATACCTGTATTATCATACCATTTAATAGCATAATCTGTAGTATTGTGATTTTGATCTTTATTATCTAAATGAATCTCTTTAGGATGTTCCATTAAAATAACAAATCCTTTAAATACAAAGAAACAAGACACTTCCAGCATATCAACCCATAAATCTAATTTTTCTAAATTTTCCACATTGTATTGAATGCCTAATACTTCATTACAATATTTATAAAAGCAGATCCATCCTGCTTGGAATTGCCCATAGAATAGGGCATTCCCCAAATTACTCCTCAAATTACTCCACAAATTACTCCACAAATTACTCCACAAATTACTCCTCAAATTACTCCACAAATTACTCCCCAAATTACTCCACAAATTACTCCACAAATTACTCCCCAAATTACTCTCCAAATTACTCCTCAAATTACTCCCCAAATTACTCCACAAATTACTCCACAAATTACTCCACAAATTACTCTCCAAATTACTCCTCAAATTACTCCACAAATTACTCTTAACAAGATCAATCAACTCGGTTGGACTCTTAACCCAATAAATCTTAGGTTCTTTTTCATCCATCAACTTATACATTCT
>Ga0265338_10010606_pt1 | contig 10772 bp, 13 predicted proteins | sample 42126metaG_FD_193579 | JGI IMG/M metagenome (GOLD analysis project Ga0265338, IMG submission 193579) | Rhizosphere microbial communities from Carex aquatilis grown in University of Washington, Seatle, WA, United States - 4-21-26 metaG | ecosystem: Host-associated > Plants > Roots > Rhizosphere... | reverse complement strand
GGAGCAGTCTTGCTGATGAGTGAATCAAGTCTCGCGGTGTCAATAAATGCCCCCGGAATTTATGCTGATTCTTATGCCGCCAGCGGGACGTTGCAAAGCCTGTCAACCCCAGACGGGAGTTACTTCCAATTATATCCGGCAGAAATATACTTTCCTGTCGTCGGGTATCTGACTTCCAACGCGGCAGGTGGCGGCAACGACATCTTCGAACTGTCATCCGCACCGTTACCGCCTCACGCGGGCGACGCGGGTCATGATTTTCTTTACAATCCAGGAATCCAGTCAGCGCTCATTCCGGTTGATTATTCCGACTTCAACCCCGGAACTTATCAGTCCCAAGTGACCGGATTCAACTCCCCCTTGACAGTTAATCTGATCGTCGGCCCTGTGCCCGAACCGTCCACGCTGGCGTTTTCCGCCCTAAGCGGGTTGGGAGGGCTGCTGTTTTTCCGCCGCCGAAAAACATGAAAGATGACCAACAGCCGCCAAACGCCTATTAAGCCCGGACTGTCAACCGGCAAAGACATTCCCTTCGGAAAAGTATTACTTTTCCGTTTAACGACTAGCGAACGAAGCTCTCCGTCTTAATTTCAATTGGCATCCTGACCCAGAACTGGCGCGAGGTGGAGAACGGAACGCGCAGAAGCTGGATTTTGAGATTTTTGGCACGGCGGTGGTCCTTGACAGAAATTCGCAGGTCTGCTTTCATAAGGCCATGGTAGCAGTTAGGGTTATAGAAGTCACCCGTGCACAGCACCGTGCACGGACCGCCTGATAATAAATAGTTAGGCGGCAAATCACGCACTTATGAAAAATAAAATCATCCTCATTGCAACACTGGCGGTATTCATTGCCGGACAGCGCGCGGTGGCAGACACTTACTACGTGAATCGTTCGTTTACGGACGGTATTAATACCGCGACGCTGGTCGGTACGTTGGATATTCCTGAAGGAACCTGGATGATTATGAACGCTGCACCTGGTCCTGGCAGACCTAGTCCGTTTACCGCAGTCAATCTGACACTGACCGTAGATGACACTTCTTACACTGTAGATAACGTGGTGACCGGTGCAATTTATGGCACGGGCACTTTCTCTATCAGTGCCACCCCGACTGCCTTGATTTTCAGTGCGAGTGGAACCGCGATTAATCCGGCAGACCTGGATTTTATGGACAATCCAACCGGTCAGATTTCAGCTTTCTACAGTATTGGTTCGGATGGAGACCCGGCCTATGAAACTGCCGCTATCAGTACGGCAAGCGTTCAAGCCAATGTGGATTCAGTTTACCCGGTCACTTTCGGTGTTGAGATTGTCCCTGAACCCTCGGTTTTGGGGTTGCTGGCCATCGGCATATTTGGGATAGGTTCCCTGCATCGGCACCAAGTTTAATCCATGTTAACTACAGCGTGGTATATTGGGAATATGTTGGAGCTAGTTTTATGCGAGCCGTTTAGTTTCACAATTGAAGTGCGACAAAAGGGATGGCGATGGTGATGGAGTCTTTATGGACATCCAGGCCAATATAGAGTTTAATGGCTTTCATGGTGTGGTTGTCAGTTCGTATTCAGTTAATGAATCAGAACGCATATCCCGCCCTGAGCGGAGACGTTCTTGCGGCTCTGCCCTTCCGGGCAACCTGCGAATCCAATGAACGGCAACCATGCCAGCTTTTTCAACCTTTAACCCACGGCTGGCCGCCGCTCGTCAGCCATAAGTCTAGGCGGCATTGAGCCTATGATAAAATCGAACGCGCAAAATCCTGAAGGCGGTGAGCCAGTATATTTCTCTAAGTTTAAGGCATCGCTTCGTATCTTGGGTGACGGGCTGGATTTCGATGAGATTACGCGGACACTTGGTCTCACGCCGACTGGCACTCGTCGGAAGGGATCAGGACACGGTTTACTCACAAAGGATTATGATATTTGGATTTACACGGCACCAGTTGACAGGGTGCGCCCACTTGATGAGCATATCATGGCGATTTGGGACGCCATTCGCCCACAGATTCCGTATTTGCGCGAGCTCAAGCGAAGATTTCGCATTGATGTTTTATGCGGTTATCGCAGCAACAGTTGCACGGGAGGTTTCGATGTTGACCAGCGATGCCTTGGCTTATTTACGGAGCTTGACATTCCGTTCGGCGTTTCAGTCATGCTTTCTTGAGTTATATGATGTAATTTAGTTTCACATTTGAAGTGCGACAAAAGGGTTAGTAGTAGACCTCGTTCGGAATGGCGCTTAAGAGGGTTTAGTGTTTCTGACCGGATGAGAGGGCTTGTCGGAAATGCGGACACCCAGGTAAGCCGTGCCAACGCCGCCGAAGCCCGCCATGTGGCAACGAAGTGATTTACGCGGCCCGCCGCACCCTCCATTCCTCACATTGAACATTGGGCTAGGGGATGTTGTTAATCCTTGATAGAAATTCGCAAATCTGCTTTCGTAAACCCATGAAAAGGCCACAGATAGAAAAGTCAATTGCACACAGCACCGTGCACGCTCTTTGGCCCAATAACAATGTTCGGCAAGAATATGAAAGACTTCGCAACGCACGGGAGTTTTGACGACATAGTGGCGATGGCAGGCGACACTATGCGACCGATTTGTCTCCGGCTTCGCGCGTTGGTCGTGTCGATGCACAAGGACGCATGCGAAATCGTCTGGCCAAAGCACAGGATCGCGAGCTACGGCGTTGGACCTAAGAAGATGACGGAGCATTACGCCTACATCGGTGTTCAGAAGTCGCACGTTAATCTTGGATTTTATTACGGCGCGATTCTACCCGATGCCGATGGGCTACTCGAAGGCACCGGCAAGAAGTTGCGGCACCTGAAGATTCGTTCGCTGGACGTTGCGGAAAGCAGGGCGGTAAGAGCCTTGCTGAAGGCAGCTATCGCCGAGCGCCGTGAACGACTATCAAAATGAATCGGCCGAACAAGGCGCCAGAGCCAACGACCACGTCTGTCACGCATCCTGCATGCGTAGGATGCGCGCCAGACGTGGTCGCGGCTCAGCTTTGACGTTAGACCACTGCGATCTGGATATTCTTATGAAGAAAAAGATTCTGAAAGTTGTCATCGGAGTCCTTGCATTGCTCAGCCTTTTGGTCGTCGGCGGGGGCATTTGGGTATATTCACACGGTTACTACCATGCAATGAGGGGCGGAATCGCCCAAGACAATAAGGACTTAGACAAAGCTATTTTCTACTTCAAAATTGCCTATGAGAAAAACCCAGAGGCTTTTATGGTTGCTCATGATATTGCTTGCTGCTATGCCCTGAAGGGCGACAACGAATCCTGCTTTCATTGGCTGCGACTCGCCTTAAAATCCCATTATGCTGATTATGCAAAGAAGTATGCGAAAACAGACCCTGATTTTGACTCGGTGCGACAAACTGCGGAATTTCAGTCACTGATTTATGATTCACCTCCCAAATAGCCTGCTTTGGTCCAATACCTATTAAGTCCGGACTGTCAACCGGCAAAAAGAATTCCCTCCGGAATTTATTAAATTCCGTTAGCGTAACCAACGAACGGGCTCTCCGTCTTAATTTCAATTGGCATCCTGACCCAGAACTGGCGCGAGGTGGAGAACGGAACGTGAAGAAGCTGGATTTTGAGATTTTTGGCACGGCGGTAATCCTTGACAGAAATTCGCAGGTCCGCTTTCATAAGGCCATGGTAGCAGGAAGGGTTATAAAAGTCACCCATTCACAGCACTGTGCACACTCTGTAGCTTAATAATAATGTTAGGCCGCACCACCATGCGTTCCTTGGTTTACACATCTGTTTTCGGAGCGTTGCTCGCGGGATTTCTGTGCGGCTGCGTGACTTGCGGAAAGATATCCTACTCAGGCCGGGCACCCACCTCGCCACCGTCTGATATTAGTATTATCGCTGACCAACGCGACCGGTTGGGTATTTCCTTGGCGTCGCGCACGCGTGACGCGAGAAAAGTCACGATTTTGAGCGAGGAGTCAGTGCTGACCGATGCCCGAGGCCGCAAGTTCCGCTTGGAGTTTCGTCCGAACGATTTCTCCAACAATTTGCTTCGAGAGTCACCACCGGGGGAGTACGCTTCTATGGTTGCGTATGACGTTCGAGCGTATGGACCATTGCCCAAGACATCGGAATATTCGTTCGCTGGCGGTGAGTACACCATTTCAGTCGCGTACACCGAAGACGGCGACCATCGAGTGGTTCAGACGACATTCGTAATCCATTGGCGGTTGAAAAGCTTTTTGTCTCCGTTATTCTGGAGCGACTAATCCAATGCGGCCTAACAAGGGCGCTGCAGGCAACAGCCGCTGCCCCTGCCAGTTGCGATTGATTTTATGCAATTTGTTTGTAATTTTGCTTTTCAGCGTCCTGCTCGGCGGCTGTGCCTGAGCTTTTGACGTTAGGCCAAAACAATGACTGACAACCAAAAACGTAACCAGCGGATTGCAGAACGGCTCGCTGATGTTTATAGGATAGTTAAAGATAAAGAGGAAAACGAACTATTCGATAAAGAGAAATATTCCCACTGGTTGATAGTATTTGCCACAGCAGGCCTCACGGTGGCAATCGTTCGTTCTGATTCCTTGGCTTCTACTTCATGGCTTGGAGCTGAACACGCAAGAGCAGTTTTTCTGTTCGTCGGAGTTCTCTTTTTACTTAGTGCTGGTTTTGGGGCGGCAATAAAAAGAATTATCAGTAAGACCCTATATCACTATCGCTTAGAAATTGTTTTGATGTTAAGACAAAGTATACTCTTTGAGCCGCCAGACCAGCTAATACCTGTGGGCGAACTTTTCGACAAAATACAGGGGGCCACATTCCTAGACCCCGAGCTAAGGAAAGATGTAATGATGTGCCGGAAGAAGGGGGACTCGCTTGAGACCTTAATTAAATGTCTTGTAATCGTGCAAGAAGTGCTTGTTGCAGTTGGCTACATAGGTATTTTCGTTTGTGCTGTACAGGCCTGACACCGCGCTGGAGCCAACGGCCACTACCCCTTGAGTTTTGGATTGAGACACGACATTTGAGAGTCTAGATTGCAGTCGTGAGCCGGCCGCCGGTGGCCGTGGCTCAGCTTTGGATCGTTAGGCCACCATGAAAGCGCTTCGACATATTTGGACTGGGATTGTTGGTGCTATGGCAGGTGCAGCATTGGCTGTGTTGATCCAGGTCATCGGACAGATGACGATGGGATTTCCGATTGATTATTTGCAGTGGATTCTATTGGCTTGCGCGGGCATTGGGTTTTTACTTGGTGTTGTGATTGGCCCACGAAGCACTAAGCCGAAGTCACAAGTTTGATATGATTGACCAGTGGCCTAACCTGTCGTCGGAGCCAACCACCGTTGGCGCTGTCAGTTCCGCTGTCGCGGTTCACGTCGCGAGCCAGTGGTGGCTCCCATCTTCGCTCTTGCCGAGCTACGCCGAGGCAGGCAGCTTTCTACGTCAGGCGGTAACTTTGTCTCGATTATTTTGACCACACATAAGCTATGAAAACATCAGTGATGATAGTCCTATGCAGCGCGGCCTTGCTTGTATCCGGGTGCGCCACTTCACACTCCACAGCGACGGCTTTACCCAGAGATGCTGTTTTCATCAGCATCGCGCCTGATGGCACATTCTATCTATCCGACATCGTTACGTTGGGACCAAACGGAACCCCGTATCAGCCGGGTCAGCATCTCGACTTTGCTGCACTATCCGTCAAACTTAATGAGCTTGGCGCACAGCATCCGAATCTCTCCGTGCAAATCGTCGTCGCCAAAGACACGAAGCAACGGCACATCACCGCTGTAACCAAGGCAGGCAAGGCCGCTGGCTTGAAGGATATCGAGATTTGCCCGGTATGGAAACCAGAGGTTGAAGGAGCCAAACCCCGATGACCGCAACGCCTGACACCGCGCCGGGCGATGAGGCGGTCGAAGGTCGAAGGTCGAGAGTCGAGAATTGAGCCATGAGATTTGGAAGTCCAGATTGCAGACGTGAACCGCAGGCAGCAACCGCTGTTTTGTCGGTTTTTGGTTGTATGTTGAGGGTTGAGAGGCATTATTGCATTCAGTCCCGCATTGCGGGTCTTGGCGGCTGAACGCCTGAGCTCTGGAGGTCAGGCCGATAACATCAACCAAAACCAGATAAAGGAGAACACCGATGAAATACATGATCAGCTGGTTTGAGCGTCCGCAAGGATCGCCGATGGAGTATGAGAACGCCCAGAAGCGGATCCTGGAGGTTTTCACGCAATGGAAGGCGCCCGCCAATTTCAAGATCGAGGTGTTCGTGGTGCGCGTGGGCGAGTGGGGCGGGCACATGCTGGTGGATTGCGACGATCCGGCAACCGTTCACAAGGTCTGCTCGACCTGGCCGGCTTTTGAATTCCAGGCACGCCCCGTGATTCCCGTCGAGGACGCTGTCCGGGTCGAACTGGAAACGATGGCCTGGCGCGATGGACTCAAACGCAAGTAACGAATTCACGGAGCCTGCGAGAGACAGGCGTCAGGGGGAAATATGACACGACAAGAAATCGAAACGTGTTGGAAAGACCCTCGCAATCGGAAGTGGGGAGTCTTTTATTATTGCAAGGCAGATCCTCGAGTGATTGTGCCGAAGCGACTGAAGTGGATGGGCTGGACGGTCAATGCAGCCAGACCGAGCGCGATTCCGGTAGTGTTGCTCTTGCTTGCCATTTTGGCAGTACCAGAATTCATCGTGGCTGCTAAAGGCGCGGGGATTGGCCTCCAGCTTATTACCGGCGCCGCGGCCATTGCGGTCGTGTGCTTGTTGTGCGCTTACTTGTCTTCGCGCACAGAATGAGAGCGTTGGTGCTTCCTTAGTTTATCGAATGCGGGCATATCCGGTGCCAGCTTATTTCTATCGTCAGGTTGCCGACGGGATGGAACGATGGCTGGTTATCCATTCTCCAACCAGCCGATAGCCGACCGCCAATAACGTCGGGCCGAGAAAAACGCCGATGAAGCCGAATGCCAGCGCGCCGCCGATCACGCCGCAGAATATCAAAATAAACGGCATGTCGCTTCCCTGGCTGATGAGCCATGGTTTGACGACGTTGTCCAGGCTCGCAACGCCCACGCCCCAGACAAGCATGAAAATGCCCCAGCCGGTTGATCCTTGATAAAAAAGCCAGAGCGCAACGGGAACCCACACCAGCCCCGTTCCCACGATGGGCACGATGGCGGCGAAAAATGTCAGCAATGCCAGCAGCGCCGCTCCCGGAACGCTTGCAATGAACAGTCCGATGCCGGTCATTACCGCCTGGACCAGCGCGGTGCCGAGGATGCCATAGACCACGCCGCGCACCGTTCGGCCAGCGACGGTCAGCAGATGTTTGCCCTGTTCACCGCTGATGCGTTCCACCGCGGTCGTCAGGTGTCCGGCGGCCGCAACGCCGTCGCGGAACAGGAAGAACGCGATGAATATGCTCAAGGTCAGTTGCATGAGGCCGCCACCCAGCGCCAGGCCCCGCTTGAGCAGCCATTTGCTAACCGGTTCGATGAATCGCTGCGTATCTGTCCATAGCCGGGTGGTGTCCGATGCCAGACCTTGCCAGTATTCCGTCGCGCGTTCTCCGATGAGCGGCACCCGGGCCAGCCATTCAGGCGGGCTGTGCGGGCCGTTCTGGACCCAGTTTTTGGCGGCGACGGTGAGTTGGTTGATGTTATCGGCGAGGGTTGCGCCGATGATGACGAAGGGCAGCAGGACGATGAGAACCATGCCCAGGGTCATCAGAAACGCCGCCAAGGTTCGCCGATTATGGACAAACCCAAGCAGCCGGCGATAGAGGGGCCAGCTTGAAAAACAGAGCACCACGGCCCAGAGCAGGGCGGACACGAATGGGCGCAGGACAAGCAGACAACCCGCCAGCAGCGCCAGCAGGACAAACCAGCCGATGCTCAACTCCAGTTTGGAACGCAAGTCATTCATAGCGAAAGTTTACGACGCCGAGATGCCGTTTCATCACGGATGAAGTGTGCGCACGAACGGCGGCGGCGTCAATGCCGTGGTCATCATGATGCGCCGTGGCATTCATGTGACTCCGTAAATGGTTGAGCTTCCCTATGCAGATAGACAGCAGTACGTGCATCCTGAACCGATACCTTGCGAAAAGACTGCCGACCGCTACTCTATCCGGACGTTTGCAATTGGCGCTTCGAAAATCGCGTTGCGTCAAAATAAATGCATCACAAATAATGACCACGCCGCCAAAAAAAACCGCTTTACTCAGGCTGCTTTCGACTTTTGACCTGCGTGGACTGCCCTTGCGCAATCGCGTCGTCATGGCGCCGTTGACGCGGTCGCGAGCCGGAAGCGAACGGTTGCCTAACGAATTGATGATGGAATATTACGCGCAACGCGCCTCCGCTGGACTCATCATTTCCGAGGCGACGGTCATCTCCGAACAGGGTTTCGGCTATTCGGATACACCAGGCATTTACAACGAAGCGCAGCAGGAGGGCTGGAGGAAAATCGTCGCAGCGCTTCACGCTCATGGCACGCCCATCTTCTTGCAACTATGGCATTGCGGTCGCGCTTCGCACAGCAACTTTCACAATGGCCGGCTGCCGGTCTCGGCCTCCGCCGTCAAGCTGAACGGCGATTACGTTCATACGCCCACGGGCAAACAACCGTACGAAACGCCACGCGCACTCGAAATCCCGGAAATTGCGGCAACGGTAGAGGATTATCGCCGGGCGTCCGAACGAGCCAAGGCGGCAGGATTCGACGGTGTGGAAATTCACGCGGCCAACGGCTATCTGATTGACCAATTTCTTCAATCGAAAACTAACCGGCGGATGGATCACTACGGCGGCAGCGTTGAGAACCGGGTCCGGTTCTTGAAAGAAATAGCTGAAGCAATAATCACGGTCTGGCCGGCCGGCCGGGTCGGGGTGCGGCTTTCGCCCAACGGCAATTTCAATGACATGGGCTCGCCGGATTTTCGAGAGACTTTCCTGCACGCGGCGAAGGAATTGGATGCTTACGGACTGGCGTACTTGCACGTGGTGGACGGGCTGGGATTTGGTTTTCACGAAATGGGCAAACCGATGACGCTGCCGGAATTTCGCGAAGTGTTCACCGGGCCGCTGATGGGTTGTTGCGGTTACACGCAGGAAACCGCGGAAGAGGCAATCGCCGCGGGTCAGGCAGACCTCATCGCATTCGGCCGTCCGTTTCTCAGCAATCCTGATCTGGTGGAGCGCTTCGCCAACGGTTGGGAATTGAATCCACTGGCCGATATGAAATTCTGGTACACGCCGGGCGCCAATGGTTATACGGATTTTCCATTCCACGCTGAATCGGCTCGGGCGTCTTGAAACTAAATGTCCGCCATTTTCTGGCGGGAAGAAGCTGCCACGCAAATGACGCACGCGAGCAGGGCCAGCAGTGAAACGACCGCGCCGATTTCAAACGCACGGTCCCGATAAGTCAACTGCACGCGATGCCGGCCTTCCGGGATTTCAACTGCCTGAAACGCATCGTTCGCCCGCAGCAAACGCGCCGGTTTGCCGTCCACCTCCGCGCGCCAATCGTGATACCAGGTTTGCGCCACGACGACGAGCGATGTTGCATCGGCCTCGGCTTCGATGTCCACGCTTTGAATCCCAAAATGCGATTTGAGCACGCGGGCGGCGGTTTGATTCGTGACCGTCACAAACGGTTTTGCATCCGGCGGCAGGAAAACCACTTTGCTCCCGTCAAAATCCGGCTGCGTCAGCGCGCGCAACGTGTCTTCCTCGCCGAGGAACACCGGTTTTTGCCCGGCGGTCGCAAGCGACAGAAATGTCGCGCGCGACTTCCACTTGGACATTTCGCCCGGCGCGGTGATTTGCGAGACGCCCAGGAAATCTTCCAGCCGTGGAAAGTCGGCGTCGGTTGTGCGGTAAAAGTATGAGAGCACGTCATCGTTTTCGCGCGGCGTGAGCGAGAAAAAGCCGTCCACTTTCGGCACGTTGTCGAGCAGGTTGACATTGGCGCAATAGCCGGCGCGCTTGGAGAAATAATTTATTTGCGGGTCGCTCAATGCGAATCTGACGAATTGGATCGCGGCAGCAGGCGAAACCATCGCGCGTGAGCCGCCGAGTTCGGGCTGCGGATTCATCATCAAGCCGGCGCGAACCAGATTGGGTTCATAGACGCCCGGCGGCACGGTCGGATTTTGTGCCGGTTCATGCGTGAAGACGTCAAGCCATGCAACCACAATCAAAAGCAGGGGCGCAATCCGGCGCAAACCCGATCCGGTAACCTTCGTCAAGAACAGCAACAGCCCGCCCGTTATCAGCAGGAAAAATGCGCGCGACAGCCCGTTGAACAACGTCGCTCGAACGTCATCGGTTGGAAGTGGAAAGCGCCACGCCCAAAAGAGAATTGCCGCAATGAGCGCGAGCAAAATGACTCCGATGATAACAATGCAAGCGAACAATTTTGGAGTATGCCGATGTGTCGGCGTTGTGGAAAGCGGTGACGTGTCACCACAGTCCAAATTTTGCAGACGGGCAAGACCGAACGCGGCGAGCAACGGCATTAAAAACGCCACCAATGACACATACTTGATTGGATACGTTACAAAGCTGAGTTGCGGAATGATTTTGCGAAGGGCGGGATATACGAATGTGTTATCGCCAAGGGCGAGGATGAGCGAGAGCAACGCTGCTCCACCCAGCAGCCATAATTTGGCGGGGCGAGCGTCTCTGGAGCCTTCAGACAATTTGGGCACGACGGAGTCTCGCCGAATCTTTGATGTGCAGAACGCGAGCAGC
>Ga0265338_10010605_pt1 | contig 10774 bp, 5 predicted proteins | sample 42126metaG_FD_193579 | JGI IMG/M metagenome (GOLD analysis project Ga0265338, IMG submission 193579) | Rhizosphere microbial communities from Carex aquatilis grown in University of Washington, Seatle, WA, United States - 4-21-26 metaG | ecosystem: Host-associated > Plants > Roots > Rhizosphere >... | reverse complement strand
CCGACTTGTACAAACCCGAGAATGGCGCGGCGTACCCCAAGAGCCGCTTCGGCCAGAGCCTGATGGAGATCGCCGAGCTGTTCAAGGCCGACGTGGGCCTGGAGGTCGCGTTCCTCGATAGCGGCGGCTGGGATCATCACGTGAACGAGGGCGGCGTGCAGGGGCAGCTCTCGAACCTGCTGCGCGATCTGGGGCAGGGAATCGCGGCGTTTCATCAGGATATGGGCGACCGCATGGGCGACGTCGTGTTCGTGAGCATGTCCGAGTTTGGCCGGACCGCGCACGAGAACGGGAATCGCGGCACGGATCATGGGCACGCGAACTGCATGTTTGTGATGGGCGGCGACGTGAAGGGCGGCAAGGTCTACACGCGATGGCCTGGCTTGAGCGAGGGGCAGCTGAATCAGGGGCGCGACCTGGCGGTGACGACGGACTATCGCAGCGTGCTGGGGGAGATTATTTCCACGCATTTGGGTGATAGCGACCTGAAGAAGGTGTTTCCGGGATATGCGAATGACCCGCGGCAGTTTCTCGGATTGCTGAAGACTTAGCGCTCCACAGCGTCTCGCCGAGTGTCAGCGAGAACCCAAGAGAGATCCTTCGTCGCTGCGCTCCTCAGGATGACGACGAAAGGCGAAGGCGCGAGAAGAATCGAAAGAAAGACCCACCCTTAAAATCGAAGGGTGGGGCACCCGCAACTACAACTGCCACGGCTTCGCTCTGCCGGGATTACAACGAACGCGAAAGAATGAGGCACGCAAACGAAAAGGGAGGGCGATTTCGCCCTCCCTTTTTGTTTTGAATTACCCGGCCCCTGCGGTTGAGAAAGCTATACGCTTTCGACGCCTTCGCGGCGCGGCGCGCGATGGGCTTCGTCGACCTTGATTCGCATGCCGAAGAACGACCGGTAGACGAACAGGAAAGACACGAGGAAGAACACGGCCGCCAGTACGTGCGTCAATTGCGGATTCTTGGAAGTGAGCTCCACCGCCAGTTCGACAGCCAGCAAGCCGAAGAGCGTGGTGAATTTGATGATCGGGTTCAGGGCCACGGAAGACGTGTCCTTGAACGGATCGCCCACGGTGTCGCCGACTACGGTTGCGTCATGCAGCGGCGTGCCTTTCTGCTTCAGCTCCACTTCGACGATCTTCTTGGCGTTGTCCCATGCGCCGCCGGCGTTGGCCATGAAGATGGCCTGGTACAAGCCGGAGATCGCGATGGAGATCAGGTAGCCGATGAAGAAGAACGGTTCGACGAACGCGAACGACAGCGTGGCGAAAAACACCGCGAAAAAGATGTTCCACATGCCTTTTTGCGCGTACAGGGTGCAGATTTCCACCACCTTTTTGCTGTCGGCGATGGACGCCTTCTCGACGCCTTCGAGCTTGATATTCGCCTTGATGAACTCGACCGCCCGATAGGCGCCGGTGGTCACGGCCTGCGTGGAAGCGCCGGTAAACCAGTAAATCATGGCTCCGCCGGTGATCAGGCCGAGCACGAACGGCGCGTGCAGCAGCGAGAGCTTGTCGACGTTGGTGGTGATGCCGTTGGTGAGCGCCATGATGATCGAGAAGATCATCGTGGTGGCGCCGACCACGGCGGTTCCGATGAGCACCGGCTTGGCCGTGGCTTTAAAGGTGTTGCCCGCGCCGTCGTTGGCTTCGAGAAGATCCTTGGCGCGGTGGAAGTTGACGTCGATGCCGTAGTCCTTCTTCAGCTCCTGCTCGATATTGGGCACCTGTTCGATCAACGAGAGTTCATAGACCGACTGCGCGTTGTCCGTTACCGGGCCGTAGGAATCGACGGCGATGGTTACCGGCCCCATTCCCAGGAACCCGAAGGACACGAGTCCAAACGCGAACACGGGCGCGGCAATCATCATGGCGCCCAGCCCCATCGAGCTGAAGATGTAGCCAATCGACATCAGGCCGACCATCGTGAGTCCCAGGTAGTAGCAGGAGAAATTCCCGGCCACGAACCCGGAGAGAATTCCCAGGGAGGCTCCGCCTTCGCGCGCCGAGCTGACGACCTCGCGCACGTGGCGCGAGTCCACGGAGGTGAACACCTTCACGAGTTCGGGAATCACGGCGCCGGCCAGCGTGCCGCAGGAGATGATCGTCGAAAGCTTCCACCATTGCGTGGAGTCGCCGCCGAGATCGGGAATCATGTAGTAGGAAATGACGTAGGTCATCGCGATCGAAACGATGGAGGTGATCCATACGAGCGAGGTCAGCGGGCTCTCGAAGTTCATTTCGTCCACGTTGCCGTAGCGCGCTTTGGCGATGGCGCCGTTGAGGAAGTAAGCGCCTGCCGCGGAAACCAGCATGGCGATGCGCATCACGAAGATCCACACCAGCAATTGCACCTGCACCGTGGGGCTTTTTACGCCCAGCAGAATGAAGGTGATCAGCGCGACGCCGGTGACGCCGTAGGTTTCAAAGCCGTCCGCGCTGGGGCCGACCGAGTCACCCGCGTTGTCGCCCGTGCAATCGGCGATCACGCCGGGGTTGCGGGCATCGTCTTCCTTGATCTTGAACACTATTTTCATCAGGTCGGAGCCGATGTCGGCGATCTTGGTGAAGATGCCGCCGGCGATGCGCAGCGCGGCCGCGCCGAGCGATTCGCCGATGGCGAAGCCGATGAAGCAGGGGCCGGCGTAGTCGCCGGGAACGAAGAGGAGAATCACCAACATCATCAGCAGTTCGACGCTGATCAGCATCATGCCGATGCTCATGCCCGCGCTGAGCGGGATCTGGTAGATCGGGTAAGGCTTGCCGCGCAGGCCGGCGAAGGCGGTGCGTGAGTTGGCGAAGGTGTTCACGCGAATGCCGAACCAGGCCACGCCGTAGCTGCCGGCGATTCCCAGCACGCTGAAGGCGAGGATCATGATCACGCGCGAGGCTTCGTATTTCAGCAGCACGCCGAAGTACAGCACGATGATCGCCGCGATGAACGACCACAGCAGCATGAGGAACTTGCCCTGGGTGATGAGGTAGGTCTTGCAGGTCTCATATATGAGTTCGGAAACCTCGCGCATGGTGCGGTGCACCGGCAGATTCTTCAGGCCCACGTAAATCGACATGCCGAAGATCAGCCCGAAGACGCAGAAGACGAGGCCGAAGGTCAGCAGCTTGTGGCCGTCGATGCCGAAGAAGGGCACCGAGGAGAGGTCGGGGAGCTTGAGATTGGCCTCGCCGCCAACGCTATTGCCACCGCTGCTATCCTGGGCGCGAGCCGCTGCTGCTCCGAGCAGCGCCGTCAACAACAGAGCCGTGCCGGCCGTGCATATCCTGGAAAGGCGGCAACGGAGCCATCCATTGCCCGCGAAACTTTCTTGCATCAGTTTCCTCCACCGTCGATTTTCGTTCTGTGACGCGCGTCCACTGGCCTTGCCCGCGCCAGCGGTTGAAATTTGAAAGGCTTGGAATGGGCCGGGAGTGACTCGATGGGCAGGAATCGCGGCCGCTACACACAACCGTCCCGTCTCTTTGTTAGCACCGGCCGCCAAAAACAGCAGGCGCAAGCGGTTTCCGGCATGCTAACACCCATAAACTTCGCGAACTCTGTCTCCTTCGGAACAAGGTTCCCTGAACAGGAACCCGCGATGCAGAAGCCACACACTCCCAGACATTCTTTTGTAGCAGTTTTCGCCACGTTTCGTCAAGAAAATGGGGACTTTGTGGTTCGATGGCAAGCGGTTGGCGCTTTGAGAAAAGCGCAGGAGAGGCGGTCAGGTGCGGCCCTTGCCGGAATCATCCAGGGCCATGAGGTCTTCGGGGAAGGGATGGAAGAAGGTCTGGTCGCGCAGGTATTCGGATTCGAACCTTTCCACCCAGGACCTGAGTATGCTGACCGCGCTGCTCAGGGGCGTCTTTCCCTGGCGATAGGTTTCCGTGATTTCGAGGAAGTGGCGCTTCTCGCGGGCGGACAGCTCCTTCTTGAAGTAGCCGAGGGCGTGCATGAGGACGTTCACCGGCGACGCGTGCCGCGGGGCTTTGTGCAGCGCCTTTCGAAAAGTTACGCCGTAGGAGTCCAGAAGCGCCTGGATCGACTTGCCGCCGGGATTGGCGACAATTCTTCCCAGTTCGCGCAGGTTGGTCTGGCTGTAGGACATCAGCAGCAGTTTGTTCGCTGCGTGAAAGCGCACCAGGCTGTGCATCGAGGGCTTTTGCTGCAGGCGGCGGAAGCGGGCGGACGCGAAGATGCGCGTCAGGAAATGCTCGCGGATATTCATGTTCTTGAGGCGGCCTTCGTCTTCGACGGCGCGGTCGCCGAACCGCTCCAGCACGGCGCCTCCGAAAAAGCCGGCGGTTCGGCCGATGGACGCGCCCTTCTCCGGGCCTGCGTACACCTTTACGTCGGTGAAGCCGCAGGAGGGCGAGCGGTTCTTCAGAATGAACCCGTCCACCTCATCGAGATCGTCGAGGAAGTGGGAGGTGAAGTCCCGCATCTTCTCGGAAACGTCCAAGCCCGAGGCGGGCTGGATCAGTTTGAAGCTCGCGCCCGATGCGACGACGCGGACGGGGGCGCGCGGCGTCCCCAGGCCGATTTCGACTTCAGGGCAGACGCAGACGAACTCCACGTGGGGCTCGATCCGGGCGACGAATTTGTCCTGCACGATCTGGCCGTTGTAACGGCAGGGATCGAAGCCGATGCACTTGCTGATTACGATTCTCGGTTTCGGGAACGCTGTCAAAGTGCGCTTTCCGGGGCCTCGCCACCCGGCGATATTCAGCCGCGGCGAACGTCCGCTCAAGCATACCGCTTACGTGCTGGAAGTGCCGGGAGAAGAGGCGGAGGTTCCCATGAGCCAATACGGAGAGCAAGGTGTAGCGGTGGGGGGAATTTCAAACGCCAGAGAAAGCGACGTGCGTTCAAATCAAAAAAATGGCCGGGGTAGGGAACTGCCTCCCACCCCGGCCAACGAGCTTTCGAGCTAGGCCGATACGGTCGACGGCTTCTTGACGGTATTGATCGTCTTCAGAATGCGCGAGACGATCTGGTAAGGATCGCCCTCGGAGTTCGGGCGGCGATCTTCCAGATAGCCCTTGTAACCGTTCTTGATGAAGTTCACCGGGAGCCGGATCGACGCGCCGCGGTCAGACAAACCGTAGCTGAACTTGTCGATGGCCTGCGTTTCGTGCAGACCTGTCAAGCGCAGATGGTTGTCCGGGCCATACACCTCGATGTGCGCGGCGATGTTGTTCTCGAAGGCCTTCATGAGGGCTTCCAGATATTCCTTGCCGCCGACTTCGCGGATGTATTTCGTGGAGAAGTTGCAGTGCATGCCCGATCCGTTCCAGTCGCCCTTGATGGGCTTGCAATACAACACGACATCCACCTGGTATTTCTCACAGAGACGCATCATCAGATAGCGGGCGGTCCAGGTATCGTCCGCGGCTTTGGCCGAGCCTTTGGCGAATATCTGGAATTCCCACTGGCCTTTCGCGACTTCCGCGTTGATGCCTTCGTGGTTGATACCGGCGGTAAGGCAGAGGTCCAGGTGCTCCTCGACGATTTGCCGGGCGATGTCTCCCATGTATTTGTAGCCCACGCCGCAATAGTACGGGCCCTGGGGAATGATCGGGTGGCCGTGTTCCGGGAAGCCGAGAGGACGCCCATCCTTGAAGAGGAAGTACTCCTGCTCGAGCCCAACCCACAAGTCGGGATCGTTCTCGATGGTGGCGCGCATGTTGGTGGAATGCGGCGTGCCGTCCGGATGCATGACTTCGCAGAGAACGACGTAACCGTCCTTGCGCGCCCCGTCAGGATATAAAGCTACGGGCTTGAGCACGCAGTCCGACTTGCTGCCCTCGGCCTGCATGGTTGAACTGCCGTCAAATCCCCAAAGGGGCAGCTCGGCAAGTGTGGGTGGTTTTTCAAAGGATTTCAGTTGGGTCTTGCCGCGCAGTTCCGGTACGGGCTTCCTGCCGTCAAGCCAGATATATTCGAGTTTGTATTTGGTCATGGGAGCAGAGGATACATTAGGAGGTGAGTGCCGCCAACAAGTTTTGAATAAATAAACGATTCTTTATTTTTATGCAAGCTATGAATCCCGCTGATGGAACGAGGGGTTCTGATGGTTACGTTCGTCTCATTCTGTCCCTCACTGAGGCAAGCCGCACCCGGCGAATCGTCACGCACTTAAGCTGTATAATTTCAAGATGACTGAAGAAGGTAAGGCCGTCTTCAATTTCCGACTTCGACACTATGCTGAGGCTCTGAATCCTTTATTCGATTCCACGCGCTTTATGAGGAGCGACCGGTTATTTGAGTTTGTATGCGCGCTCGTTAGAGCGTCTGGAATACAAGATTCGGACTGGGATCCCTGGTATGAATCGCAGGATACGCTGGAAGACCTCGGCAATCTGAGCACTATGGAGCTTCCTACGACTCTATTCCCAAATCCTGACCGAACTCGCGTACGCCTATCGCTTCTTTCGTACTGTCATCTCACGGAGATGGACCTCCCATACTCGTTGGTGGCTAACCTCCTCCGGCTTCAGCTCGGCCAGAAATACGATATGACCCCTTTTCGTCATTTATATAGACCCTTAACCAACAAACATTCTGGTCCGATTCAAAAGCTGAGACCACCGTCGGTAGGAGCGAAGATCGGTTTCATTAAGAAATTGGCTGAAGAGGCCCATCTCCCGGAAATTGCCCGCGCCTTTGAGTCTATCTACGACAGGGTGATCAGAAACGCGGTCTATCATTCGGATTACACTTTGTCCGATGGCGAATTTCGATTATTGGGTGATTTCCGCCCGTCTAAGAAAAGGGGATATAGCTCACCGGTCATAGAGTGGGACGAGTTGTCTGAATTATTCACGAACACGTTTGCTTTCTATACGGCGCTTTTCTCTTTGTACGAACGTTGCAGAAAGTCCTTCGGTGATTTCAAGAACGCTTTCGTCCCGTACGATGGCCATTACAAAGGGATACTTCAATTGGTTTTTGACGAGGAGCGTCTTTCCGGCTTTCGCGTGTACTGGCCGAACACAACTGTGGGCGAATACAATCGCACGAGGCGCGGTGCCGCAAGTATTAACATGAGTTTTGATCCCGACGGCAGCGTAAACTTCATGGTTGGTCTTTACGCCTCGAAGAGAGGTTCTTTCTCGCCTCTCGTCGAAAACGGTGGAACGCCGATATATTCGGAAGTTCCAGGCGCGAGCATGCGACCACACTGGCCGGAAGAACTCAAGGTATACAAGCTCCCTTTGGAAGAGAATCGGGTACGCACGTAGCTGATGCGACGTGAAAAGTCGGTTTTCCCTGGTCGGCCGCTAGGCACCGGTGGGCTCAACCTCGTTCGACCGCTGAAGTGCTTTCCATGCACCCAAGACGCTGGATCGTCCGTCCATAGAAGATGCCTGTTTGGATGCGGCTGCGGCTTCGACACGCGCTTTTTGGGGCGATGGCTGGAGGCCGTGCTTGAGGGGGCTTGAACGGGCCTGCTAAACTTTTCGTACACACCTCGATGAGATTCTTAAGCATTTTCATTCATAGGCCGGTGGCGACGACGCTGGTGATGGCGGCGATCACGCTTGCCGGGGCGGTGGCCTTCAGCCAGCTTCCCGTGGCGCCTTTGCCGCAGGTGGATTTCCCGACGATTTCGGTGCAGGCCAATCTGCCGGGGGGCAGCCCCGAGAATATGGCGGCGTCGGTGGCCGCGCCGCTCGAACGCCAGTTCGGGCGCATCGCCGGCGTCACGGAAATGACCTCGGCGAGCTATCTCGGATCGACCAACATCACCATGCAGTTCGACATCGACCGGAACATCGACGGCGCCGCGCGCGACGTGCAGGCCGCCATCAACGCCGCCCGCAGTTTTCTTCCCGCGAATATGCCGACCAATCCGATCTACCGGAAAATCAATCCGGCGGACATTCCGGTGATGGATTTAACGCTGACGTCGGAGATCCACGACGTGCCGTTCATCTTCGACGCGGCATCGACGATCCTGCAGCAGCGGCTTTCGCAGATTCCGGGCGTCGGGCAGGTGATGGTCAACGGCGGCGCGTTGCCTGCCGTGCGCGTCGAGCTGAACCCCACGCAGCTCAGCAGCTACGGCCTCGGCTTGCAGGACGTGAGCAACATGCTGCGCCAGCAGAACGCCAACCTCCCCAAGGGCCAGATTTCCGATGAGCGCTTTACCGCGGACATTCTCTCGAACGATCAATTGATGCAGGCGAGCGATTACCGGAACCTGACCGTCGGCTACCACAACGGCGCGGCGGTTCGGCTCTCCGACGTGGCCGATGTGCAGGACTCCGTGCAGAACGTGCGGGTGACCGGCTTCTCCAACGAGAAGCGCTCGGTGCTGGTGCTGGTTTTCCGCCAGCCCGGCGCCAACCTGATCGACACCGTGGAGCGCATCCATGAGGCGATGCCGTCGCTGAAGGCGGAAATGCCCGCGGCGATCGACGTGAACGACACCATCGATCGGACGGCGATCATCCGCGAATCGGTGCGGGATGTGGAAGGTTCGTTGGGTGTCTCGATCGCCCTGGTGATCCTGGTGGTGTTCGTTTTTCTTCGAAACGTTCGCGCGACGCTGATTGCCACGCTGGCGGTTCCCGTTTCGCTGATCGGCACTTTCGGCGTGATGTACCTGCTGCATTACAGCGTGGACAACCTGTCGCTGATGGCCGTGACGATTGCCACCGGCTTCGTGGTGGACGACGCCATCGTGGTGATCGAAAATGTGAACCGGCATCTGGAAGAAGGGATGCGGCCGCTGCCGGCGGCCTTGCTGGGCGGCCAGGAAATCGGATTCACGGTGCTCTCGATGAGCAGTTCGCTCATCGCCGTATTCATCCCCATTCTGATGATGGGTGGGATGGTCGGGCGACTGTTCCGCGAATTCGCGGTGACCCTTTCGTCGGCCATCCTGGTGTCGCTGCTCGTTTCACTGACGCTTACTCCGATGCTGTGCTCGCGCCTGCTGCGGGAAAAAAGCGAGGAAAAGCCTGGCTGGCTGAAGGCCCAGGGGGAGCGGTTCTTTGACGCCATCCTCCGGGGCTATGACCGCAGCCTGCGCTGGGTGCTGCAACATCCCGCCATTACGATGCTGATTCTTACGGGCACCATCCTGTTCAACGTGTTTCTGTTCATGACCGTCAAGAAGGGCTTTTTCCCGCAACAGGACAACGGAACCATCCAAGGCAGCGTGCTGGCGCCTCAGGATATTTCGTACCAATCCATGAGGACCCTGACGGACCGCTTCGTGAAGATGATCAAGAGCGATCCCGGCGTGGGAACGGTGATGGGTTTTACGGGCGGATACGGAGCGACGAACACGGCGGGAATGTACATCGCGTTGAAGCCGCTGCAGGAACGAAAGGTCAGCTCGACCGAGGTCGTCAACCGGCTGCGCCCGAAGCTGATGTCCATTCCCGGCGCGAGCGTGTTCCTGCGAGCCGGCGAAGACCTTCGCGTGGGAGGACGCCAGAGCAACGCGACGTATCAATACACCATCGAGAGCGAGAATGTGCAGGACCTGGTGACGTGGGGACCGATCGTCCTGGCAAAGATGAAGTCTCTGCCCGGACTGCTGGACGTGAACAGCGACCAGCAAAACGAAGGGTTGCAGAGCTCCCTTGTGTATGACCGCGCGACGGCCTCCCGCATGGGAATCACGCCGCAGATGATCGACAACACGCTCTACGACGCGTTCGGGCAGGCGGAAGTGTCCACGATTTACAAGACGCAGAATCAGTACTACGTGGTGATGGAGGTGGCGCCGCAGTTCTGGCAGGACCCGCGGCAGCTTGCGAATATTTACGTGAAGTCCGCCTCGGGCCGCGCGGTTCCGTTGAGCGCGATTACGCGGTTGCAGACGAAGACGGCTCCGATTTCGGTGAACCACCAGGGGCAGTTCCCGTCGGTGACGGTGTCGTTCAACCTGGCTCCGGGCGTGGCGCTGAGCGACGCGGCCAGGGTGATCGACGAGATGGAGCAAGGGATCGGGATGCCGGAGAGCATCCACGGAATGTTCGCCGGAACGCTGCAGGCGTTCCAGCAATCGCTTTCCAGCGAGCCTTTGCTGCTCACCATGGCGGTGATCACCGTTTACATTGTGCTGGGCATTTTGTACGAAAGCTGCATCCACCCGATTACGATTCTCTCGACGCTGCCCTCGGCGGGAGTCGGCGCGATTCTGGCCCTGCTGCTGTTCCGCATGGACCTGACGGTGATCTCGATGATCGGGATCGTTCTGCTGATCGGCATCGTGATCAAGAACGCGATTCTGATGATCGATTTCGCGTTGACGGCCGAGCGGCAGGGAGGGAAAAGCTCGATCGACGCGATTTACCAGGCGTGCCTGCTGCGCTTTCGCCCGATTCTAATGACCACGATGGCCGCCCTGTTTGGCGCGCTGCCTTTGGCGCTGGGGCGGGGGATGGGATCGGAGCTGCGGCGTCCGCTGGCCATTTCGATTATCGGCGGATTGATTTTCAGCCAGATGCTGACCCTGTACACGACTCCGGTCGTTTATCTTTACGCCGACCGCTTCCGCCATTGGTGGGCGGCTTCGCGACGCAGCCGCTTCCAGGTGAGCGCGGAGCAACCCGGCGACTGAGCGCCCGCGCTGGGCGCTTCGGGGGCTTGGATAGGTCTACTTCTATATGTCGTTATCGGACAGAAAACGGCCGTGGTAGTTGGATTCCAGCCAGTGGTAGAGATGAACCTGATACAAATACGAACCCACGAGTTCCTCGCCTAACTCGTGCGTCTCGCTGCAAACGAAGGGCACCTGAAGCCCCGC
>Ga0265338_10010604_pt1 | contig 10774 bp, 9 predicted proteins | sample 42126metaG_FD_193579 | JGI IMG/M metagenome (GOLD analysis project Ga0265338, IMG submission 193579) | Rhizosphere microbial communities from Carex aquatilis grown in University of Washington, Seatle, WA, United States - 4-21-26 metaG | ecosystem: Host-associated > Plants > Roots > Rhizosphere >... | reverse complement strand
CTCTCTTGGGGATTTAACGATTATTTGAATTCACTCATCATTTGCGTCAGGTAACTATTTCGTATGTTTATTTTCTTTTTTGTATGTTGAATAAACTCCCGATTGTATAGATTCTTGTATGTGTTTTTGTTCTATTGTCTTTAATATTACATTTCCTTTAAGTTGAACTATTGAGCTTTATTAATTCCTGAATTAAATAACAGGGTTCAGTTTTTATTTTGTATCTCAAATGTAGTGCTATATTTAGTAAAATGCAAGCATGTGACCATATATTATTAATGCAAATTGGAATTATTATAGTTTGTTGAGACGTTGCAGTAATGATAACGTTTTCGTTAAACAAAAAACTTCAAACCATTGAGCTCCTTTGAGGTGAAAATATCTATCAATTAAGAATTAAATTCTTGTCTTAAAAGTTTATCACCAATTGAACAACGTAAACAATTACCGGGAACACAATAATTTTTGTAAAGATGAATCAAAGCTTGCGAACGTGCAGCATTAGAACAATCAATTACTGAATTATTCCATTTACGGGTAATTTCATTGTTTTCAAAAGGAAGCTGTTCTAGAAATCGAAGTGCTTTATCGGAAATCAGCTCATTGACATTTGCTTTGCCATAAAGATACAAAACAGGAATTATAGCATTAATAATAATACATTGAATGGCAGTGTCGCCAATATGTTTTTTACTAAAGTTCGAAGGTTTGCCAAAATTGAAATGAGTGAGCCAATATACCGAAACTTCTACATCGAATAGGGTGGTGATGGAATCAATAGTATCGGCTTCAATCAGCTTTGATAGTAACTTTGATGAATGATGAATTAATTGAGCCATTTGAGCCAATCGGATTGTGGGGAAATTGGCAGGACGCATCCTCATAAATTTCCACGATGAAACAGGCATTGATGATAACGAATACTTAGCTTTTAGAAAACGATATTCTTTTTTAAGAGAAACATAATAGTTGTCGTCACATTCGTCATCAAGCATTCCTGCCTGACCAAAAAGTAATGCTTCGAGTTGAAAAACAGAATCTTTGTGTTTTGATAAAACCTGCAAAGGCAAAATTCCTGATAGTATTTCGAATGCATGTGCATTAACATTTAGTCCGATAGAACGCGATAATAAACGATAAAACGTACCCTCCCAATGGGTGGATGTTTGAGTCAAAACAGTTTCGACACGTTCGACTTTATTTTCCAAACGTTCTATGAGCATCCGTTCCAACCAAATTACAATAAAGAATATATTTATTGTATTCAACCTGTTCTTACACACCGGCAGATCTTTTTTTGCCGATCGTAACGATTCGTATGCAGCTAGCAGGTTCGGTTCAACGGGTAATAGCAACGTTGGAATTATTGTTCCGTTAGTTCGTGTAATTTCTTCATCGTTTTCTAGAACGACATGAAGAATTACCGAATCATAAACCTTGTTTGCCGAATGACCATGTCGTTTCCAATCGGACGATCGAAGATGAATTTCAACATTGCCGGCCCAAACCGTTTCATTAATTTTTATATGAGCATTAAAGAAGTCAGGTCCCGAATCGTTGTTTACATCTCCATGTTTTATGATGTTTAAAGTCTGATTGTCGGTAGTCTTCAGATCATGCGAGTTATAGAGGGCATTTTTCCATATATAGTGTAGAAGTTCTTCTTTCATGGCATTGAGAGATAATTATGAATTACGAATTATGAATTACGGGTAAGGTTCTATTTTCATATTGAGAGTTTCTTTTTATTTAACGTTTACTGTAAATAGTATTTATCGTAAATAATGTAAAGCTTATGGTAAAGAAATCGAATATGGGTACTAGTCTTGTTTTTTATAGGTCGAAATAGTAACTATTCGAGTTTAACACTTTTTTTTAGTAGTTTATAATATAAGGTGAGTTTAATTAATTTGTCTGCGGATTTTTCTATTTGCAAATAAATAAACACCTAATCGTCTTACTACAAAATTAGTATTTTTTGAACAACTGCAAACTATATGCATATAACTTATTTTTTAATAGATTTAATCGATAAATATTTAACTCAATTGCTTGTATTTTCTATAATTTATGTAAGTTTGTCGTGTAAATAAGCGAATCGTATTTACAGCTTTTAGGAGTTCACTATTTTTAAATCATTAAGGCATTATCTAAATGGAAAAAAAATCATCTGCTACAACTTTTCAGAAAATTTCTTGGGGCTTTGGAGGGTTGACCGAAAACCTTTCAATGAATGTTATTCCAACCTTAGCGTACAATATCTTTCAAATCGGAATGGGAATAAGCCCATTTGTAATCAGCTTGGCAATGAGTGCTTCAAAAATAGTTGAAGCTGTTTCCGATCCTGTTTTTGGAAGTATGAGCGATAACACACGTACACGTTTTGGTCGCAGAAGACCTTGGATTTTCTTTGGAGCAATAATTATTTCTTTAGTTTTTGTTAGTATTTGGTTTACTCCTCGCCATGTAAGCGATCATATTTTATTAGGAATAAAAATGTCGGGCAGCTTTTTACAAGCGTCGTACTTCATCGGTACTATTTCGTTATTCTTCATTGTATTTGCTATCTGGCAAATCCCCTTTAGTGCGTTAGGTTTGGAATTGGAAGAAGATTATGCCGAAAGAACCAAACTGCAAACTATTAAAGTTATATTTTCTTATGTTGTTGGAACTGCAATCGGATCACTCTATCTCATTACTCAAATGAAAGGTCTTTGGGGCGGTGACGAGATTACCGGAGCTCGTGGGGTTGGTATAATTGTAGGTATTGCAATGTTAATCTTTGGTATCTGGCCAGCTATTTTCTGTCGCGAGCGTTATGCTACACATCACGAAAAAATTGCTTTCTGGCCTTCGTTTATCGAAACATTTAAAGACAAACCTTTTAAATTGTTAATGGGTGCTATATTCTTCGTTTTTGTTGCTCTTTTCTTTATGTTACCATTGTTAAACTACATTTCAATGTATTATGTTTGTCGCGATGGTATTCATAGTGTCATTAACTGGAGTTGGCGTACGCCTTTTTCGTTTAGCTTACAACAAAAATTTCTTACCCATAAAGAACTAGCAGGTTATCTTGGTGCTTACGGAGCCGTAGTTCAAACAACAACGCAAATATTAAGCGTTTTAGCAGTAAACAGAGTTTCTAAAATTTACGATAAAAGAACAATTCTATTGACCGGTTTAACGGTTGCAATAATCGGATATGCTTCAAGCTGGTTCTTATTTAATCCTAATCTTCCATTCTTATCGATACTACCTCCAATTATCATAAACATCGGTTTGTGTGCATGTTGGGTTTTAATTGGATCGTTTACTGCCGATATTTGCGATTACGATGAACTTCGCACCGGTAAACGTCGTGAAGGTATGTACAGTGCTGTTACCGGGTTCTTAATTAAACTTTCAATCGCTTTAGTTGGAGTTATTACTGGTTGGGCTCTTGTTTCTTTAGGTATTGGTGGTTCAGACCCTGTTTTATCGGAACATCAAATGTTTACCCTTCGTTATTTATATGTGCTTATTCCAGTAACATCAATGCTCTTATCGGTTGCATTTATTTGGAAATATCCATTAACGAAAGTAAAAGTAAAGGAAATACAAAAAGAACTTAACGATCGAAAAATTGCAATGGCATAATTGATTTAGTCTTACTATAAAAAAGTCCCGGGATTACTATTCTGGGACTTTTTTGCTATAAATCGAGCCATGCTTTAAACGCTACAACTCTTTCCCTGCTTACCAATACATCGTCGTTGTCGATAGGTTTCAGATGTATTTTTAAACGTCCGTTAAAATGGTTATGGATTGAATCGATAGCTTTTAATGATATGATATATTTGCGATTTATTCGTTGAAACAAAATTGGATCAATTTGTTTTTCCAATTGTTCGAGCGTTGAATCTATACTATAATTGTATTTATTGTGGGTAATGGCAACAACAAAATCGCCCTCACTTCTAAAATAAGCAATTTCTTCGATGCTTATATATTTTAGTTGATCGGCAAATTTAACAAGAAATCGCATTTTAAATTGACGCAATGTTTTTTGTCGGTACTCGTCAACAAATGCTGATATGTTTACAAAATCTTGGCGTAACGTTTTAAACTTTAAAATGGCAGTTTGTAGCTCGTCAACATCAATAGGTTTTAGCAAATAATCAATACTATTAACTTTAAAAGCCTTAATAGCATAATCGTCGAATGCTGTTGTAAATATTATGGGCGATGCTATCTTTATTGCATCAAACAGTTCGAATGCATCGCCATCAGACAAATGAATATCCATAAATATAAGATCGGGCATTGAATGTACACTAAGCCATTGCAAGCCTTTAGAAACCGATTCGATAACTTCGATAACTGTAATTTGCGGATCGATTTTAGTAATTAAACCACAAAGTCTTTGTGCACTTAAAGACTCATCTTCAAACACGAGTACGTTCATTGTCAACAGAATTTAGTATGGGAATATAAACAGTAAAGAAGATTCCATTATTTTCGATCATTACTTTTTTGTCGGATATGAGAGAATACCGGTTTTTAATGTTTTCCAAACCGATACCGTTTCCCGGCTCTATATGTAAACGTGGTTGACGATCATTTTTAAACATGAGATACCCATTCTCGGTGTTTATGAAAACATGCAACGGATGCTCTATCGAAAGCTTATTGTGTTTAATGGTGTTTTCGGCAAGAATTTGTAAGGTATTATGAGGAATAAAACCATCTCGACAGATGGTATCATCGAGTGTTATAGTAAACGAAATGCTCGTGCCGAAACGAACGGTAATAAGAAAGATATATGCATCGAGTATTTGTAATTCTTGCGAAATAGAAACCAAGGTATCGTTTTTTTGAATTAATATATGACGATACAATTTTGATAACCGGTCGATATATTTTGCTGCTTGATCGGCATCGTTATAAACTAGTTGTGATAGTACGCTCAGACTATTGAAAAAGAAATGAGGTTCAATTTGACTCTTTAATACTTCAAAGCGCGAACGAATGTTTTCTTCTTTCAATTGTTGATTTTGCAGCTCTATTTTCTTCCAATGATTTAATAAATAGAATTGGGTGTTGAAAGCTAAAACAAAACAATAGGCTAGATAGATTCCTATATTGGCATCAAAGTCGATTAATTGTCCAACCCGTTCATAATGCCAAAAATGAAAGATCGAAAAATCGAGCAATGCATACAACGATATAAAAGCTATCGAAACAAAGATACCGAATAGTAAATATTCTATAATTAATACGCTTATATGTTTTATAAATCTATGTTCAGAGGGTATATACTTCAATGAGAATCGATAAATCAAATCAGCCAGATACCATATAATAAGAACAAAACCTATACAAAATAATAAGAACACAATACCTCGATATCCAAAATCAAACATATTACCATGAAATGAACGATCGAACAGCTTAACCAAAAAGTGCAATAATACTGCTGCAATTATCCGAATAGAAAATGTTCGTATGAATGATTTCTTCATTGTTACTTTTTTATAATAGAACTTGCAATATCCATGAAAAACATATTTCCTTTGGAATAAAAACACGTTCAATGCTATTTCATCAAAAGGTATATTATTATGAGCAGCGTTATTATATGATAAATAAATTTAAAACTCCAATTTATAATTAATATATGGAATAAAGAACGGATCTTCCTGTTTTTCTACTTTCCTGGTAACTAAATTGTACTCGTAACCTTGAAATTCTTTTTGCATTAAAGCATTAATAATATGGAGCGACCAAAAGCTACTGTGTGTCTTTTTATTTATTCTATAGTTTATACTAAAACTAAGAATCTGAGCATCGGGCTTTTTAGTCGTAAAGGCATGAGCATAATCGTAAACAATATCTTGTTTTTGAGCCGATTCTTGCAGTAAAACCGGAATGGTTCTATCGCCGCCTAATAAACTTAATCGTCCATTGATACTAAATATATTGCGTTTGTCTTTACCTACCGACCATTCTTTGCCAGCAAGAAAATTAATGACATAATGTTTATCGAAACGCGATTCACGTTCAATACCATCGCCACCTTTATAACGTGAATCGAACAACGAAACGGTTGTTAAATAATAAAATCCATTACTTGAAAATTGTTCAAGAGTAATATCAATACCGATATTTCTGCCTGTTCCTTTATTTACGAGCGAATCGGAAAAAGACCAATCAGATTCAACGTTTTGCAACGAATAATAACTGTTTGGAACAACAGGAACAGAATATAGATATTGAAAATATGGTTCAAATTTCAATCGGGTATGTTCTCCTAATTGACGTTCGTAACCTACTACAAAGTGATGGGCTTTGGTGAAATTCAAATCGAGATTCGGTTGCGAACTATTAGCACCCGAAGTAACATCGGCCAAATAAAAACTCAAGGGTTCCGATTGCGAATGAAGTCCATAAGCAATACTGAATGTATTATAAGGCATGAAATTCCATCGAAAACCTAATCGAGGTTCCACCGATAAACGATCAATCAATTTATAATATTGATTGTGAACGCCGAAATTAAAACTCATAGCATCGGAAATTGCATATTTCCCTTCAGCATATGCTTGTACCTTATCGGTATTTCCTGTTTTATTAACATAGGTTTGCATAGCATCGCCTAGTTTCGCAGCATTTTCTATTTGTTCTTTATAGAATATCCTCGTTAGAATGCCACCAATCTTAATTGAAAGTTTATCGTTCACTTTATGATTGATTGCTATCGACGATTGCAGCCTCAGGTTATTGTCGGTTATTGCCGTAGTTGGATGAATCGTTAAAAGTGAATCAAGTTTTTTCTCATTCCATACCATCGAGTTGCCCTAAGCGGCGATAATAGCCGTAACATTAGTTTTCAAACCGAGCAATTTCTTATACGTCAATCCCAGAACACCCATGCAGGCCGCTGTTTTGTAATCGAGAAGATCGGTATTTGTTTTCCATTTGGTAGAGTCTTTCTCGGCATCATGAATCTGGTTATCGGTTGAACCTAAACCCCAAATAGCTAACGTTCCAAAATGTTTACTTGGAAAATTACATTTGAACGAAACATCTTGATACGAAATACGACCGGCTTCAGGAGGTAAAAGAGGAGTAAGCAACGCAAGTGTTGAATAACGATAGTTAAAGAGGTATGACGATTTATGTCCCGGTACAATAGGACCCTCCGAAGCAATGTCAATACCTAACGAACCAATTTGAACGGCATGTTCGTACTTTTGATTATTACCTGTTCGCAGTTTCAAATCGAAAACCCCCGATAATGCATTACCATATTCTGCTGGAAAGGCTCCCGTAAAGAAATCGGAATTAGCAAGCATGTGACTACTTAAAGCGGTCATTCCACCACCACCAAAAGCTTGGATATTTGCAAAATGATTAGGATTATCGATCTCAACATCTTCCAACTTCCATAATAAGCCCTTGGGGGCATTACCTCGAATAACAATTCCATTGTTGCTCAATCCTGAAGCAACACCGGCAAACGATGCCGCAAGACGTGCCGGATCGTCGCTACCTCCAGCATAACGTCCGGCTTCTTCGACCGAAAATGTACGGGCACTTACGGTTGCCATTTTATTTTGAATGTCTTCTTTTCTGGTAGCATTTACAACCACTTCGGCAAGATTATTCACCTTTTCTTCAAGACTGATATTCAAGACCGTTTCTTTGCCACTTGATACTACAATATCATTAATTGTTATGCTGTTATATCCAATATACGAACAAATAAAGTTTTGACGACCAACCGCAATATTATACAATGTAAAAGTACCGTCCGCATCGGTCGATGCACCTTTGGGAGGATCACTATTAACAAGAACAACCGTAGCTCCAATGAGCGGAGCTTGTGTTTGTTTGTCAATCACTACGCCTCTTACTGTCTGAGTAAGTTTTTGTGCCCATGCTATATTGATAGAAAATATAAGAGCAATTACTATTACATTACGTTTAATCATACGATAGTTGTTTATTTAATTTGTATAATGTGATCCTTCCAATTAACGATAACAAGATGACAAAGCTTTGAACCTATTTTTATTATGCACACTATAGTCTATTGTAAAGCATACCAGTTGCATTTGTTTTTATTCTTCCAATTGATTTTAATATATTCTTTTCTACAAAGAAACAGTTGGAACCGTTCAGACACAATCAAAAGTCTTTGAACTGTAGAAAATAGGCGATGAGTTGTAAAGACTAAAAAAAATCATGTATTTTTGAACAAATTATATCATTATGAAGAGAATCATTTTACTGTTATTGCTAAGTTATGTGCAGTTAAACATATTTGCCGTTAATTATACCGTAACAATAACGGTCAAGGGATTACCATCAACGCCGCTTTTGTTAACCGATTTCTATGGCGATAAAAATAGGATACTCGATACCGTCATAACCGACTCAAAAGGTTCGGCAACGTTTCGAATGAAAGAAAATCAGCATCCGGGAATGTATAAAATTGTATGTGGTGACGATAAATATATCGACTTCATCTTTAATAACGAAAATATAGTATTCGAAACAGCACTTCCCGATATTCAAGCTTCGTTAAAAGTTGTGCAATCGACCGAAAACATCGTCTATTTTTCTTATTTGCAATCGTACAAAACAATAAAAGATAAACTAATGGCATTGCAACAATTAACCGATGTCTATCAACCCACCGATGCTTTTTCAAAACAATTTACTCAGGAATATTACAATCAGCTTGATGCTATTACAGCAATGCAAAAAAAGATTCTGACCGACAATCCTCATGCCTACGCATATAAAATGATTCAGGTAAAAACAGAAAGCTTTCCCGAATTAGGCGGATCGGCATATATCCGATCGAACGATGTACGAGCTCATTGGTTTAAAAATGTTAACTTCAACGATACATCACTTTTTTACAGCAATGCGTTAACAACTAAAATTATTGGTTATTTCCAACTCTATGTATCTAAATATTACAGTCAGGAACAACAAACACAATTGTTCAAGAATGCTATCGATACCGTTCTTACCAAAACACAAGCAAATATAAAAGCATACAATTATGTGGTCGATTTTATGATCAACGGGTTTGAAGAGATGGGCAATACCAAGCTTGTTGAATTTATTGCATCGCGCTATTCCAACAATCAAACCTGCGACCACGACGGAACCAAAACAACGCTCGAAAGAAAGATCCTTAGCTATACAAAGTTAAAAATCGGAACCGTTGCACCGGCTTTCGAAGTGATGACCGATAAGGCATCGAAACTATCGTTGGATATGTATGCCGATAAAACGGTGATGCTTGTTTTTTGGGCTACCTGGTGTCCGCATTGCCAACAAACATTACCAGAGATAAAAAAGATTTTCGATGCCCGCATCGATAAATCATTTGAGTTGATTACCATATCACTCGATACCAATAAAACCGATTGGCGTAACTATATTAAAACAAACAATTTCAGCACTACACAAAATGTTTGCGACGGTAAGTCATGGGATGGAAAGATTGCAACAGACTATCAAACCTATTCAACACCATCTATTTTCATAATCAAAAACAAAAAAATCATTGCCAAGCCCAACGATTTGGAATCGTTAAAAGAGCTATTGAAAGAAAATGCGATAATACAATAAACCCTAAACGATACTAATGTAAAACGACCGGAAATGATTGTTCAATGCTATATTGAAGGTGACATAAGAAAACAGAGAAAAATAACAACATGACAATCGTTAAACAATACTGGAAACCTATAACATGGACGATACTGATCGTACTTCTTTGTTTAATGCCTAAAAGTGTAGAACCGCAAGCATCGTGGTTGAATAAGATACCGCAATTCGACAAAATGGTTCATTTCGGCTTATATGCCATCCTTAGCTTTTTATGGTATTATTCAAATAGCAAGAACCGTCGATATGAATTCTTTCTGTTTGTTGTTCTATTTACACTATTTTTAGGAACGGCTATAGAATTAATACAACCCTCTGTTGGTCGTTCAAAAGAATTTCTCGATCTACTAGCCGATTGGGTCGGATGCTTTGCTGGAATAATGGTGAATTATGAATTATAAATAGTGAATGGCTGTTTAATTCATAATTTACCATTAATCCACGTCTTTGGCATAGTTTTAGATGTAATAAAGGTGAATGTTGTACGTTTTTAGAAATTAAAATTGAATTCCAATGTATTCGAATAAGCACATAAACAAAGGAGAGAATAAATGGAAAACAGGGAAATTACTTCTAGCAGTTCTTTTTATCGTAACGTTGTTCTTAACAGGTTGCTCGCAATATCAATATGTAACGGTCGACAGCAATCTGTATCAAAATAAACAAAAGGAATTTATTTGCGAAAACGATACCTTACTAATACGGTATACATTTACCGGTGAGAATTTTCCAATCACCGTATCGGTATTTAATAAGCTACAAAAGCCATTATACATCGATTGGGGCAAAACGGTGATTATTCTTAATAATGAGCAATTAAAAGATGCATTTGAGGGAAACGGACTCAGTTCTTATATAGCACCACAATCGAATATAACGGTACGGTCGAGAATGTTGCACAATCGTTTTTTTGAAATATATCCAACCGATACAACAACTAAGACAAAAATAATAACAAACGATGGATCGAAATTGGTGAAAAACACAACATTTTCGCCAAACTCCACACCGGTATATTTTAGGAACAGTATTACATTCAGTACAATGGCCGATTTATCGAACTCGTTCTATTTCGATAATCCGTTTTGGATATAATCTATAT
>Ga0265338_10010602_pt1 | contig 10778 bp, 8 predicted proteins | sample 42126metaG_FD_193579 | JGI IMG/M metagenome (GOLD analysis project Ga0265338, IMG submission 193579) | Rhizosphere microbial communities from Carex aquatilis grown in University of Washington, Seatle, WA, United States - 4-21-26 metaG | ecosystem: Host-associated > Plants > Roots > Rhizosphere >... | reverse complement strand
CGGATTTTGAGCCGCAAGCGGAGATCGGCGTTCCAGCGCGATGTCCACAAGCGCCCATCGTAAGCCAATAACCCACAATAAACTTGACTTTTAACGCGTCTTTTTATATGGTTAAATAAGAATAAAGCTGCGGATTACTTATCACTCAACAGGTTTTCAAATGAAAATATCAAAGTTCCTGGGCCTGGCGAAAAGGCATGACTTGCGGGTTGCTTTGGATCGAGCAGGAACATCGGTCAGGTTGAATCTAAGCCGAATCACTGGCGTGCTGTTGTGCCTGGGATTCCTGCCCGTCTTTTGCGCTGTTTCGCTCCCGGCCCAGACTGACAAACCGGTGGATGCTGTCACGTTCAAAAACGGCAATGTGCTTTGCGTGCGCGGCGGGCAGTCGTCGGAGGTTCTGGTGGATAATCTCAAATTTCCTTTCGACATCGAGGTTAACCCCAGTGGCAGCTTCAAAGTCGCGAATGGACAGGAGCGGAAGTTGGAAGAGGGACAAGTGCTTCGCTGCGACGGTTGGTTGTTGAATTCAGACGGCTCCACCTGGCCCGTTTTTGACCATGTGGCGATGCAGAACGGCAAGGTCGTTGTGGTCCGTAATGGCCAGACCGAGACGCTCACGGCTTCGATGGTTTTCCCCAATCATTTGAAAATTGATCCGGATGGATCTTGCCTTTATCCCGACAAAAGCCGCGCACGCCTGGTGGACGGACAATTGTTTCGGTTGGACGGCAGTTCCGTTTCCACCAAAGACATGATTACCTTCAAAAACGGCCAGGTGGTGGTGCAAAAATCCGGCAAACTGATTTCTCTCAAGCCATCGCAAATTATGGGAATGAATGATGGAACTCGTGTGCAAGGGGATGGCACCCTGTGGAGCCGGGATGGCACGATGACCCGGCTGGTTGAAGGGCAAACAGTCCTCGTCGATGGCCCGGCCCCCGCGCACTGACCCTTGATTCACTTTGCGGAATTGACATCGTTCCCGCTTGTTTCTAGCCTCTCTTTGCAAAGACACGCGCTTTACCCCGCCTGCGAAGGCCCGAATTCACGCTCGGGGATTTTTATTGTTGGAAGGCAGTTTTGGGGCGGTGACATGCCGTCCCTTCCGAAAAAATATGGCAAATACAATTCTGGTCGGCGCCCAATGGGGTGACGAAGGTAAAGGTAAAATTATTGACGTGCTCACCGAGGACGCGGACATCGTCGTCCGCTACGCCGGCGGCAATAACGCCGGTCATACCGTTTTCATCGGTAAACAAAAATACGTCCTGCATCTTGTGCCGTCGGGCATCCTGCGCAAAAACAAACTCTGCGTCATCGGCAACGGCGTCGTCGCGGACCCCGTCAACCTCGTCGAGGAAATCCAGGGATTGCGCAAGCTCGGCGTCAAGGTCGGCACCAATCTCGTCGTGAGCGAAACGGCGCACGTCGTCTTCCCTTATCACCGCGAATTGGACGCCCAGCGCGAAGTGCTCAAGGGCAAAAACAAAATCGGCACCACCAAACGCGGCATCGGCCCGGCGTACGGCGACAAAGCCGCGCGGGTCGGTTTGCGCATGGGCGATCTGGTTGTCCCGGAGCGGCTGGAAGAGAAACTCTTGCCGCGAATCAAGGAAAACAACGCCGTGCTCAAGTCGCTTGGCGCGAAACCGCTGTCGTTCAAAAAAGTTTTTGCCGAGTACAACGTCGCGGGAAGGTATCTCAAACCGTTTGTCGCCAATACAGTGGTGTTGCTACACGAAGCGATGCGGCGCGGCAACGACTTGTTGTTCGAAGGCGCGCAAGGCACATTTCTCGACCTTGACCACGGCACCTATCCGTTTGTCACATCGTCGAACACGACGGCGGGCGGCGCCTGCACCGGTTCCGGCGTGCCGCCGCATCGCATGGACCGCGTTGTCGGCGTGATGAAAGCTTACACGACGCGGGTAGGGGAGGGACCGTTGCCGACCGAGAACGCCGAAATCGCCGACATGTTGCACGGCATGGGGCGCGAATTTGGCGCGACGACCGGGCGCGCGCGCCGCTGCGGCTGGTTCGATTCCGTCGCCACGCGCCATGCCACGATGGTGAACGGTATTGACGATCTTGCGGTCACGAACCTGGACGGCCTCGACACGGTTGAAACCGTCAAAGTTTGCGTGGCCTATCGCCGCGGCAAGGTGCGCTACGATTTTGTCCCGAACGACATACAGACGCTGGCCGAATGTGAGCCGGTTTATGTGGAATTTCCGGGCTGGCGCACGCCGACCAGCAAGGCGAAGACGTGGAAACAATTGCCACCCAAAGCGCGCGCTTATCTGAAGGCCATCGCCGAACTGACCGGCGCGAACCTCGCGATTGCCTCGGTCGGTCCTGCGCGCGAGCAGACGATTTTTGTTTGAGCTGGGAGGGTCGCCGTGTCGGCGACCCTGATTAGGGACGGCGACACGCCATCCCTCCCAACTTCGCAGATTAACAAAAGTTTTTGCAGTTTTGAAATCGGCACAATCCGCGTAAGCTGCGGTTTAAGCCCATGAGTTCCACCGCGCCACATCTATCGCCCGAGGCCAAGGCTTCGCTGCCGCGGCACGTCGCCGTGATTATGGACGGCAACGGCCGGTGGGCGAAGACGCGCGGTTTGCCGCGCATTGAGGGCCATCGCCAGGGAGCCGAATCCGCGCGCGTCATCATCCGCACCGCCGGCGAACTCGGCATCAAGTATCTCACGCTCTACGCCTTTTCCGCGGAAAACTGGAACCGGCCCAAGGACGAAGTGGATGCCCTGATGAAATATCTCGTCCACTATCTCAAAAGCGAGACGCCGGAACTCAACAAATCCAACGTCCGGCTAGAAGTCATCGGGCAAATCTACCGCCTGCCGGAAAACGTGCAGGAACATCTCAAAAAATCCATCGCGATCCTTTCCAAAAACAATGGGCTTACCCTCGTCATGGCCTTGAGTTACGGCAGCCGCATTGAAATCGTGGACGCCGTCCGGCGTATCAGCGATGAAGTGAAGTGCGGCAAGCTCGAACCCGCTGACATTACCGAGGACGTCATTTCCCAGCATCTGTGGACGCGGAACATTCCCGACCCGGATTTGCTCATCCGCACCAGCGGCGAGATGCGCGTGAGCAATTTCCTGCTCTGGCAGATTTCCTACGCCGAACTCGTCATCACACCGACGCTTTGGCCGGACTTTCGCAAGCCGCAATTTTACGCCGCGCTGGAAGAATACACCCGCCGCCACCGTCGATTTGGCGGCGTGTAAACCCGCGGATGCATCCGCGGGCTGATGAGACCTCGTGAAAACGGCGCACAACTTTTGCCACTGATTGTCAAAGCATTTGCGGAAACTCAAAATATGAATGCCACCGGGAAGCTCCGTAGCGTTCGCGCGCACCGTCTTTGCCTTGCCCTGGGCGCGTTTCTGGTTTTCGCGCTCGTTCTGGCCGTTTATCGTCCAATCCTGCCGGGAAGTTTCGTGATTGATGATCACCGATTGATTGGAAGCGACAATCCATTGGTGAACGGAGAGCTCACGCCGCGCAACATCTGGTTCCAGACCGATTTCACCTTGACGACTGTTGCCTGGTGGGTTGAACGGATGATTTTTGGTGAAAATCCTGCCGGTTATCATGTTGTGAACATGGCGCTCCATGCTTTGGGTGCGATTTTACTTTGGCGTTTGCTGGCCCGACTGAAAATTCCGGGGGCCTGGCTGGCGGCGGCAATTTTTGCGGTCCATCCCGTATGCGTCAACACTGTCGCGCGAGTTTCGGAACTCAAGAACACGCTGTCCTTGCCTTTCTTCCTCCTGAGTTTCATAGGATATCTGCATTACGAAACCCTGGCCTTGTATCCTGCCGGTCCAAAAGCAGCCGGCCAACCGCATGTCTCCGGTCGTGCCGCGCTGTGGTACGGGGTTTCGCTGATCGCCTTCATTTTGTCGCTGCTGAGCAAGACTTCAACGGTCATGTTGCCTCTGGTGCTGCTCGTTTGCGCCGCCTGGCAGCGCGGGCGAATCTCACGGCGGGATGTTGTTCATATCAGCCCGTTTTTTGTCCTGGCAGCGGCCTTCGGGCTGATGTCCGTCTGGTTCCAGAAACATCAGGCGCTGGCCTCGGCCACGGCAATGCTTCGACCGACCAGCCTGCCGGAACGGCTGGCCGTGGCAGGTCATATCCCCTGGTTTTATCTCGGCAAGGCGCTTTGGCCCCTCCACCTGAATCTCTATTATCCGCAATGGAAGGTGGACGCGACGGCGCCAGCCGCGTATGTCCCGGGTTTGCTTTTTTGCGCGGTCCTGGTTCTGTGCTGGTTCTTGCGCCGCGGCTGGGGACGGCACGCTCTGTTCGGGCTGGGATGTTTCGTGGTCATGCTGTTTCCGGTGCTCGGTTTTTTCGATTCGCAATTTCTTACGATGTGGCAGGTTTCCGATCACCTCCAATACAAGCCGCTCATGGCCGTGGTGGCGCTGGCCGCAGCGGGGCTCGCGTCCGTGCTCTCCAAAAATACTTTTCGATTTGCTTGCATTGTCTTGCTGTCGGCTTTGTCGGTCCGGGCTTTCCATCACGCGCAGCTATTTAGCACGGAGGAAATATTGCTGCGTGACACTATCTCAAAAAACCCGGACGCCTGGCCGGTGCAAAATGATCTCGGTGTTATTCTGGCGAAGAAAAAAGACTACGCCGAGGCCATCGAACATTTTACGACCTCGCTGAATTCCAACCCCGTCAACCCCTCCGCGCATTCGAACCTTGGTCATGTTCTGACGCTGCAAGGGAAGTTCGACGAAGCGGAAACGCATTTCCGCGCCGCGCTCAAAGACAAGCCCGACGACCCGGACGCGCACGCGAATTATGCCGCGCTCCTGGCAGGGCAGGGCAGGGTCCGGGAGGCCATCCTTCACTTGCGGGCAGCGATTCTATTTGAGCACAAGTACAACCCCGCAATCGAATCGCGCATTCAATTGGCGGCGCTGCTGTATCAGACCGGCGACGCGCGTCAGGCGGTGGCGCTGTTTCGTCAGGCGCTGTCATTCAAACCCGATCAGGCGGAAGCACTCAATAATCTGGCTTGGATTCTCGCCACGTGTTCTGACGATCAGGTGCGCAATGGCATCGAAGCAGTCCGGTGCGCGGAGCGGGCCTGTCAACTGACCGCATTCAAGCAGGCAGGCATGGTCGGCACACTGGCTGCGGCTTATGCGGAGGCGGGACGTTTTCCTGAAGCCATCACCAATGCCGAATTGGCAGTCAAGCTGGCAACTGCCGCCGGCAACATTCAATTTGCAGCCGTCAATCAGCAGCTTTTAACCCTCTACCAGGCCGGCAAACCCTGGCATACGCCACCGGCTGCCGATGGAAGCCGATAATTCCCGGCCACAACCGTTCATTTGCTGCCGGTTTGCGGAACGGTCTGTATCACCTTTTTCTTTTCCAGTTTTTCCAGTTTGGGCGCAATGACCACCCGGCAGTAAAAAGCGGTGGAATTATTGTCGTAATACTCCTGGTGATGATTATCGGCCATGTAAAACTGTGTGTACGGAACGATTTCGGTCACGATGGGATGCTTGAAATCCTTCTGTGCTTCGGCTTTTGATTTTTCCCCCGCCAGCTTCTGCGCTTCGTCGTGGTAAAGAATGATGGAACGGTATTGCGTGCCCTCATCCGCGCCCTGGCGGTTCAACGTCGTCGGGTCATGCGCCTGCCAGAACACTTCGAGCAGTTTCGCGTAGGAAATTTTTGCGGGATCAAACACGATTTGCGTGACCTCGGCATGGCCGGTGTCGCCGACGCAAACCTGTTCATAGCTGGGATTTGGCGTGCGGCCGCCCGCAAAGCCGCTGGTGACGGAAATGACGCCGGGCAATCGTTCGTAAACGGCTTCCATGCACCAGAAGCAGCCGCCGCCAAGCGTGGCGGTTTCAGTTTTGTTTGTGTTCATAGGATTCATAGATTGAGCCATGGCAAATGAATTCAGCGCCGCCACGGCCAGCAAAAGGAGACCCGTGCGAAATCCGCGGCCCGCAATGTTGTTGAGAGCGGACAGCCATGTCCGCCGGCGCGCCGACCGCAGCAACTCATGGACAAAGCTGTCCGCGCTAAGGTTTTGCACAGGACCAAATAAATAAATCGGTGGTTTCATGTTTTGTTTGCGACTCTCGAATGTAGCACAGGCGCGCCGCGTGTAAAATCGCCCGCAAGCGCACGTCGCCCGTACTATTCTCCCTCCAGTTTCTCCAAATATTCCGGCCGCAACGGCCCGGTAATCGTATGTTCCTCGCCGAGCCAACGGCCAAGATCAATCAATCGGCACCGCTCCGAGCAGAATGGCCCGTATTTTTCCTCGAACCAGTCCCCGGATTTTTTGCAGACCGGACACTGAATCCAGTGTCCACGCTCATTTGGTTTCTGTCGCAATCTGCTTGAGGTCGTTGATGACGCGGAGGGCGTCTTCCGGCGCTGTTCCGCTGTCTTGTAAAATTTTCCGGGCGCTGTCAAAAACCATCTGCTGCTGCGCCGGCCCGAGATGGGAACTGTTGAAGATGGCGTGGACGTCTTGCGCCAGCTTCTGTTGCCCGGCCTCCGATTTAACCTTCCCGGCGGTCGACGACGCCAGATCATCGGCGAGGCTGGAGATGGAAGCCGGCGACGGCTTCGTGCCCAGAGCCGCCGTTGCCAGGTCGTTCAACAACAATTGCTTCGGGGCGGCAATGGAATTGGTGCCGGTCGCGTTGCCTAACGCGGCAAAATCGGCGCGCAAAACGGCGATGTTCCGCAATGTGGCTTCGAGTATCGGATCGGGTTGCGGGCTGGTTTGCGGCGGCGCCGGCGATGGCGGCAGGTTTCCCTGGTCCGCCCGCGTCACTTTGGCGGAGACGTCTTTGGCCTGCCGTATCGCCGCCGAATAAGGATCAGCCTGAAGGCCGTTGACCACACACAAGGCGCAATAAAAAACGATGAACGCCTTCATAAATCAGGGTGTGTCGCTATCAGAATGTTGCTCTTTGACAGCAATGAAACGTAATCCTCAAGGATGTTTTTAGTTTCATCGAGCATCTGATCAACCTGTGGCGGCGCGTTTTTTGCTGCCGCCGCGGTAACGGCGTTGGTTGTGCCGGCCGCCGCGACCACGTTGGTCTGGCCAGAGAGGGGAGGCAGCCCCGGCTCGTCGCAGTTCTCAACCGTTAGTTCGTAAATCTTTTCATCGGACGCCTTGCGCGCGGCGCGCTCCGCTTCACGCGCCCTGCTTTGAATGGCAATCTTTTCCCGTTCCTTCAATGCTTCGCGTTCGTTGAGTGAGGCAATGTCGTTGTCCGCATCGTCCAATGACATCGCGGGTCCGTCCGCGCCAAACAAGCGGGTCTGCGGGTTGATATCCTGAGGCGCGCCCGGGCCCGGCGTGGAATTTTGCTTGCCGATGAGCGGTTTGTCGCCTTGCGCTTTTTTAAGCTCGGCGATGTCCTGCCGGACGTAGATGAAATCCTGGTTGGTGGCAATGCGCGCGTCCGACCGTTCGCGCAACAGGGCGAGACTGGGTTCCACGCGGTTCAGTTTGTCGTAGCTTGCCGGCTGGATCGTGTCCCATGGCAGCGCGTTCTTCAGGGTGCGTTCACTTACCACGTCCGTCCGGTAACTCAACGTGTCCGGCAGGATGATGTCCGGAATCACCCCCCGCAACTGCGTCGAAGCGCCGGTGACGCGATAGAATTTGCGGATGGTCATTTTGAGCGTGCCGGGGTCGTTGGTTGCGGACGGAATGGTTGGCCAGATAAATGGCCGCAATGGATCCAAATTCTGCACCGTGCCCTTTCCAAATGTGGAAGTGTCGCCGACAATCAGGGCGCGCCCGTAATCCTGTAGCGCGGCGGAAGCGATTTCCGATGCGGACGCGCTGAAACGGTTGACCAGCACCGCCAGCGGGCCGTCGTAAAGCACATCCGTGTCCGTGTCCGAATCAACGGAAACTCTCCCGTCCGGATTGCGTGCCAGCACGACGGGGCCGTCCTTGATGAACAAACCGGTGAATCGAATGGCCTCGTCCAGGGAACCACCCGGGTTGTTGCGCAAATCCAGAATGATTCCGGCGACTTTCTCCTGTTCGAGTTTCCGGATGAGACGGGAGACATCGGCGGTAGTGCTTTTTTCCGAGTGCCCGGAATTGCCGGACAGATTTACCGTGGCGTAAAACGACGGCAAATCAATGATCCCAATGCGATTGGTGCTGCCATGGCCGTCTGGCATTTCAATCAATTGGGCCTTGGCCGCTTGATCGTCCAGGTTGATTTCGTCGCGAACCAGGGTCACTACCCGTCGCGCGGCATGATCATCTGCCGGACTGGTGGTCAACCGGACTTCGGTCCCTTTGGGGCCGCGAATCAATTGCACGACCTTGGTCAGTTCCATGTCCACGACGTTGACCGGCGGTTGATTGCTTTGGGCGACGGCGATGATGCGGTCTTTTTCCTTGATCTGCTTGCTTTTGTAAGCAGGGCCGCCGCGAATGAGCGAGTTGATGGTGCAATAGCCGTCATCCTCGGTCAGTTGTGCGCCGATGCCGAAAAGCGAGAGGCTCATGCCAATGGAAAAATCCTGCGCATGCTCGTTGTTGAGATAATCCGAGTGAGGGTCATAGGCGTGTGCGAGCGCGTTCAGATAACCTTGCAGGACGTTGTCACTGTCCCAGTTGGTGACCATCTGTAGGTTCCACCGGTAATGCTTCGCCAGTGAATTGGCGATGTCGTCGGTGGTGGACTTGGGCAGGTTTAAAACCACTGTGTCATTGGTCGATGAGATTTCGCGGCTGAGTTTTTCCTGCAGATATTCATAGCGCAATTGTTGCCGCCAGAGCTGCCGGGCTTCGTCGAGGTTCTTGGGATACGGCTCGTGGCTGCGATCGAGCAGGATGTGTTCATCGGTATCGAATTTGAATTTGTCCTGCTGGAGTAATTCTTCCGCGTAAGCGGCGTGTTGTTCGAAGCGCTCGACAAATCGCTGGAAAACGACGAAGGCGGGTGTGAGGTCAGCGGTGTGCTGGCGTCCCAGGGTGAGGGTGTCGAGATTGGTTCGGTAGCGGGCGAATTCGGCAAGGTCGGATTGCAGGAAATTTTCATGGCGCGAGTCGAGGGAGTCCAGGTAGCCATTGAAAAATTTCTTCGACATTTCCGTGTCCAGCGGCTGTTGCGAGTAATGATACTCCTCCAAAAACCGCGCCGTCCAATAGGCGATGTGGCCGTCGTTGGGTCCGGGTTTCAGCCGGGTTGGCGCCTGGGCGGTGGGTGGAGTTTTCCTGGTGGTGACGCACCCGGCGGCGATAAGAAAGCAGAACACTGCCGCAAGAGTGATGAGCCCGATATTTTTTAATTTCAAATGACGCATGATTTGCACAACTTCGACCAATTATAGCCTACTTCGTTCAGTAACGAAAACTTTTTCCAAAGGGGTCAGTCCCAGCTATTGTAGAAGCCGATGTTTTTTTAAACAATTGGCCACAGTATGCCGGCAACCCATCTGCAGACGTTGAGCAATCCAATCCAACGTCATCACCGTTTCTGCCCTCAAGCACGCTGCGAGCACCACCTTGACCGCGTCGGTTTTGCGACGTTGCCTTAAATCCTGTTCCGTCCAACGTCGTTTCCGCAATTCCTCCAGCACCAGGCGTTCCGCCTTCTGTTCATTGGTCTCCTGTTTTTCCTCTCCACCGTGGTGTTTTCCCATTCCAGAACTCATCATTTCCAATAACTGTCCTTTTAATTGGTCGCTTCCAAAAAACCAGCCGCGCCGCACGGGCTTCCAATCTCCCGGGCGGTCCTGTCTGCGTCGGTCTTCCATTGCCCGGGCGAATTGCCGTCGTCCTGTCGTGTCGTTGCGCCAGATACCCAGTTCGCCCAACACTCGGTCCACACGCAACCAGGGCAGTCGTTGTCGGACCCGTTTCAGATATTCCGGATAACTACTCCATCGAAATTCCTGAAGCGGCTGTTCGGGGCTCAACAATCGGGCTCTGACAGGGTTCAGATGAACGTAATCACAGACTGTTCGCAGATAACTGCCGCCGCTGCCATCAACGACCAGTGATTTGTAACGGCCGCTGAACAAATGTCCAGAGAGCCTGTGGCGCCGGTTGAAGCGAGAGGTATAAGTCCCCAAAAACCATTTCATGCCGGCGACCAGATTCCCATTGGGAGTTTCCACGACCAAATGAAAATGGTTCAACATCAAACAATAAGCATGCACCTGCCAATCCGTTTTTGCGCATGCCTGCCCGAGAGTATCCAGAAAACACTGGCGATCCTGATCGTCCTTGAAAATGGACTCCCGCCGATCTCCCCGGTTCATGATGTGATAAATTGCGCCGGGATATTGGACTCGCAGTTTGCGCGCCATGCTGACTCATGCTCCGGGGGTTGGCAGAAAAGTCAAATAAATTTACAATAGCCGGGACTGACCCCTTTATGACCCCTTTGATTCAAACCGTATTTGCTTTTTGAATTTGATTGGGGCAGAATCTTCCCGAATTCAATCTATGAAAAATACCGTTTGGACTGTGATTATTTGTCTGGGGACGGCCGCACCCATGTTCGCGGCTGATCAGAACCTTTTTAAAGATGAAAAAGCGAAGGTCAGCTATGCCATTGGCATGACCATGGGTCACAACTTGCAACGCCAAGGTGTCGAGGTTGATGGCGATCTGGTCGCACGCGGCATCAAAGACATGCTGTCCGGCTCCCCGCTGCTCACGCCAGAACAGGCGCAGGAAACAATGATGGCATTCCAAAAAGAGTTTGC
>Ga0265338_10010601_pt1 | contig 10778 bp, 10 predicted proteins | sample 42126metaG_FD_193579 | JGI IMG/M metagenome (GOLD analysis project Ga0265338, IMG submission 193579) | Rhizosphere microbial communities from Carex aquatilis grown in University of Washington, Seatle, WA, United States - 4-21-26 metaG | ecosystem: Host-associated > Plants > Roots > Rhizosphere... | reverse complement strand
CCAGCAGCTACACTCGCTTAACGACTGAACGCCAAGAGCCGGTATTGGCGAGATGGGGCAACATGGTCAGATCAGATAATACGCGAAGCGGGGATTGGATTGGAAAACATCCGCCGAGAAGTAACCTTTCGCATCAAGCCAATGACCTAACCAGTCGCCGGACCTCTAAAAATTCGGTCGTGCGCCTCTTGCTTCAGCCACTCAACCAGAAGCGAAAAGGTATAAGACGCGCCCGGCTTTATAATGTTGATCATCGCTTTTTTCCAAATCGTATCGTCGCGGGATGCATCCAAAAAATCGTGACCAGCCCATGTGAGTCTGGAGATCGAGGCAAGGGTTGGAATGTGACTGGTCGTGTTCACAGCGGCCTCAACCAGACCGGCATCTTTCATGAGCGCAATCTGATATGCCTCATGTTTGGATTTCGACCAGTACAGTTCATGAGTCTCACCTTTTACAAATTCAAGCGCCTCGGCGCTCTGGAGTATTTGCCGAATCAGTTCCATGTCGCGTTTCATAGACAAATGAGGGCTGATGCCAAGCTGGATAGTTCTGGCCACGAGGGTCAGGCGTCAAGCTCCTGAATTATCTGCGTTAGGGGCATCGGCGGATTCACGCGCCAGCCGCACTCTTCGTATTTGGAGCAGCAATACACAGCCAGACTGTTCATTATTCTGCCCTCCGTAGCAGGTAGGCCACATCTGGGACAGAATGCCATCCACTTCCCGCCAGTGCGCTTGCCGCGCCGGAACTGAATCAAACGATGGATACGAACCTCCTCGGCGTGTTCATCCTTGAGCTTCTGCAAATCCTCGCGTGCCTGTTTGTGCTCCGAACGCTCGCGTTCAAGTTGTGCCTCAAGGCCGCCAACCTTAGTCTGAAGGTCTGACACCTTGCGCTCCATGCCCTCGAATTGATCTTTTGCAAAGGCAAGCTGTTGTTGGAGCACTACCGCCGAACCATGCTCGTTGATAAACTTTTCAATGCCGTCGAATAGGCCCATGCCTTCAGTATTAGGATGACCTGAGAAACGTCAACGGAAGAATAAAACGATATAAAATAGCCGACAAATTTGGCTGAAAATCAATGGTTTATGCAGCCAGCAGTGTGCAATATCTCCTGTTGTATACGTTAATTTAAAAGGCCGTGCTATCAACGGTACCGTGAGCCACGGCATGGTTCGGTACGAGAGCCGCACCCCAACTCATAGTGCCCCCACACACCACAAAATAGTACGCCGAGCCAAACTTTTTCCACGTTCTTAACGGGTAGTTAATAAGGCGGTTGTGGAATCACCGCCAATTTGGAACGTGAAAATGACGTGCTTCAACAACAACTCTGACGCGCCGGGGCCAGAAATGGCCGGGGACTTTTGGTCATTCTCCACCCCAATTCCAACCGGCGCGTCATCTCTTAACAGGAATGACCATGAAAAAAACTGTATACTGCCTTGGCGAAAGCCATAAAAAGACAAAACCCCACAAGACCCCCGCGCCGTTCATGCTGATGGGCCACCAGCGTGTAATGACACTGCTGACACCGAAGCAACGGGAACTGATAGCCGAGTTTTTCGACGAGCATGGCAAGCAGGCCACCCGGCTCGATCAACTTCCCAAAGGCCCTAGCAGGGCCGCACTTGCCTGCTATGGCAGGCTCCGCGAAGAGGTTGGAAAATGGCTAAAAAACCATCCACGCAGCGACAGTGGCGCGTTTATTTTTTCCATCCCTGAGTTCGTGTGGTTCCAGCCGGATTTAAGCTTACTGGAAAAGCACCTGCTGGCGGACGTGTGGGGACTGCAACAGGGGCCGTTGGGTTGCTTTAAGTCTGACCTGTACTTCGCGATCCAATTCGGAACCAGTCCGGGGAACGTTAAGGACATGGTCTGGAGGTTGAAGCAGGCCAGATTTTTGAAGGAGGTCGAAGGTGGTGGCGATAAGCGGCTATTAGAATTATCGGATTCATTCCTGCATTGCGCTGGTCAGTACGGGCAGACCAAGAGGTCAGTACACACTGACCTGAATGGCAGTGGTAACTTACCAGCAGGTCAGCCCGGACTGACACCGTTGTCAGTACACACTGACGGGGGGAAGGGTCACAATCCCGGCAAAACACCTGTCAATACTGGAGAAAAATTCTGCCCCCCTGAGCCTAGAGAACAGCGAAGCGACAAAGAACAATCAGAACAAACACAGCAGGAGACAGAGGCCGCTTCGCGGCCAGTTGTTGTTGAACCTTCGGTTCAAGAGGGGCTTCGCCCCTCAGACCCCACCAAGGGGGCAAGCCCCCTTAGAACCCCCCATGCCAGTGAAAAACCCCATGGACACAGGCATGACAATTCCAGAACTCACCAGTTCAAAGATCAAGGTACATCACCGGCAAGCGGAACATCAAAGTTTCACCGGAATAACAGTGGTGATGGTGCGGAGCACCAAACTCCAGATATACAGATCAACCAGTCACACGCAGCAGCCAACGCGCCTGCGGCGCATACGGCCAATGTTGAAGGTCACAAGGAGCCAAATGTCGCGCCTGCGCCGGTCCCTGAAAATACCGTTGCTGGCACTGCCGACCCGGCGCAGCCGGACGCGGCATCAACGGTTGAAGCTGACAAGTTTGTTCGCTTCTTTGAACTGTCCTATCCATTGATCTTTCAAGAAGAGCATCGCTGCGGGACAGGTGATTTGAGTCCTGCCAGAAGTTTTTTTCAGCTTCACCCAGACCGGTCAGCCCTTCAGCTTGCAAATTACACGATCCGGGCGTGGAAATTGAGCTTTAGGAAAAACGGCGACTATAATTTCCCGCTCTGTAAACAGGGCAAGACAGTGCGCGGATTTTTCAAGTGGTTCGAGCCAGCAGACGGTGTCCACGGGATCGTAAACGATGTCGAAAACTTCCATGGAGGTTTTTGGGACGACGACCAAGCGTGGTTAATCGACCGTTTGATGCACGTCTGCCCGGATGCGAAAGAAGTCATTCAAAAGGTATTTTCCATTGAACTTGCACAGGCCGAAGAGGACAAAAAAGCAGAAATGCGCGCCGCAGCGGCGCGTGAACGGGAGGAGGCAAAACAACGCGAGCAGGCGCGCCAGCAGGAAGACCAGAAACTCAACGCCAGAATCAAAAATCCGTCCAAGGACGACCGAAAACAATCGATTGAAGTGGTCCAAAAGGCATTGGAGATCGCATCGGGAAGCCGGACCGGCCAGCTTTTTCCTTCCCCGGCTCGGCTGAACCATGTAATAAAAATCCTCGGCGTGGAATTGCCAGCGCTACGGGAATGGTTCGACAATTACGGAAACCCGGCCCTATCGCGGGGTGCTGGCGAAAAGAAGGTGCCCGATGACCTTGTCCGGCGGCTGCGGTGTGAACTGGATGCAGTCGGAGCAGTGGCTGGTACAATTTAGCAGGACGCGGGCATTTGCACCGGAAATCTATCCGGCAACCAGCAAGTTGATTAAAACCTGCGTATACGGCCCCTAGCGTGCCTTACAGCACGTCGGCGTTGATGGTTGGGCGGGGGATTGCCCCCGTAGTGGCATCCAAGCACACCAGCACCGGCGGCGCGTTACAGCGCCGGGGTGTGCATTCACGTTGAATAAAGCGGAGGTACGTCTCTTAGCCGCCCGGTTCGCTATGGCATCTGGCAGCCAACCAGCGCGACCGCTGAACAAAACCCCGTCATGCGGGCTGCCGGTTTGGGTGTATTGCGCCGGCTGTTCTGGGAAGGTGTCAGTTTTTAACGTAGACGAAATCGTGAATTATTTGCGCCTGCTGCGGATGGAGGTCAGATTGGTTTTGCCGCCGCCGTGATGCGGCGGCGGCATTTTAACTACACCGGCAATAATTCCAAATTTTGCTAAAATCCCATGTCCTCAAAAAGCTCGGTATTTTACAGGCGAAAGAACGTCGTGGCGCATTATACCAGAACATGAGTGGGCAGAACGAGCATTTGATGGGCTGGCAAAAATTGGCGATGCCTTTTGGCTCAATCGTGGCGAAGGTACATTCAAAGCCAAGTTCCCCCAACATGACGACGTGTTGTCAATTTACGCCGGAGGCGGCACGGGCGGTGGAGCAGTTGGCCGAAACCGGTTGAAACGAAGTCGGCGCTGGTCGCGATGTTGAAGGAGGCCGTTGCCGAGGCCGTGGGCTTCTGCAAACAGCATGGGGTGGACGTGGACGCCCATCCTCCAGACCAAGGCGCTGGAGCGCGTAAAGGCCCTTCAGGAGGCGCGGGAGGCTATCTTGGTGTCCGATTGACTCCAAAAAGCAGTTTCTGGCGCTGGCGGGGCGCACCGCGCTGATTTACCGGGCCATCCTGCCTGACTCGGCGGCCAGTCAGTTTGCGCCGCACTGCACGCTGTTCATGACGCTGGCGGACATGATCCGGGTGCTGCTGGCGGCGGTGGACATTTCCGGGGTGATGCAGCAGATCGAGGGCGTGCTTTACAAGTCAATCACCGCCGGCGTTTAGGTGTGAGGCTGTTTATCAGCTTGTATACAATTACAACGCTGGAACGGGACAAAACAGTTTATTGGTGGCGGCGCACAGTTCAGATTTGCTTCTGTTCACTGTTTTTGTATACGGTTGCATGAAGGCAGAGGGATCATACCAATTTCCCGGCATTGCTGTTGGCCGAGTGGGTGGCTAGTGCGTTGCTGTGGGACAGGAGATAGCAAAATGAAACTGACCGAATTCCGAATTGAGAATTATCGTTGTATACAGGACTCAGGCTGGGTGCAAGTTGACGACATCGGTGTGATCGTCGGCAAAAACGAGTCCGGTAAAACGTCGTTGTTGAAGGCGCTCTGGAAATTCAAGCCGTTCAATGACGATGATAAATATAACCTCGACCGTGAATGGCCACGCGGTCGACGGAAAGAATTATCACCGGAGAAAGTGATCGCCACTGTTCGCTTCAAATTTGAGCCTGAAGAAATCACGCACATTGGGGAAATCGATGAAACGGCAAAGGGAATAACGGCAGTTGAAATTCAGCGCAAATACAATGGGCATTACGTGTATACATTTTCCCCTAAGAATCCCACTGATGATCGCGGCATCGATTGGGTTGTGAACCTCCTCGACCGGAAGCTGAGCGAATTGCCCGAAGGTTTCAGTGAGCACTTTAAAAACCAGTTTGAACCAGCTTTAAAAACTTTCATGGAACAGGTTCGGACGAAGGGTGGGAGTAAATATGCTCTCACCAAGCTCCCGGATTTTAAGAATAAATTCCCCTCCTTCGCTTATCCAAATTACCCGCAAAACCAACAAGACAATCAGGCGATACCGAAACTGAGTGAACTGGTGGATGCCACAATAAAAGAAATTGAAGCCACACCTTGGCGGTTGATCGTTGATGCCGTCCATGAGCGTCTGCCGACATTCATTTACATGGACGACTATCGCAGGTTTTGTGGCACTGCCCAGCTTGACGATGTGAAAAATCGCAGGGATGGCAAACGCCTTACTGCGGAAGACGAAACGCTCCTGCAAATCATGGAGATGTCGGGGTTGGACTTCGATGCGGAAGTTGAAAAAGGACAGGCGGAAAACCGGGAGCAGCGAAAGCTCGACATGAATGACGCAAGCGTGACATTGACAAATCTGATCGCTGACCGCTGGTCGCAGAAAAAATATGAAGTCGAATTCCATGCTGATGGCCAACATTTCATTACCTTTGTAAAAGATGCCGACAGCAAAATTTTGGTCCCGTTGGAGGAGCGATCAAAGGGCTTCCAGTGGTTCTTTTCATTCGACATGATGTTCATGTACGAAACCAAAGGGAAATTTGAGAATTCGATTGTCTTGTTGGATGAGCCGGGATTGCACCTGCACGCTGCTGCGCAGGCCGATCTATTGAAACGGATAAAGCAGTACGGCAAAGACAACCAACTCATATACTCAACGCATCTGCCATTCATGATCGACTTTACAAGGCTGGACAACATTTTCGTTGCAGAAGACTTGCCGAAACAAGGTGTCAAGGTTCACAAGAACTGGGCCACGGCGGATAAGGACGCACGGTTTACTTTGCAGGCGGCACTCGGCCTGTCATGGAGCCAGTCTTTATTTGTTGGCCAATATAATCTCGTGGTCGAGGGTGTAACGGATTTTTGGTTTTTGAGTTGCATGTCCACGATTCTGCGCGATGCCGGGCAGGTTGGACTCGATGATCAGCTTGTTGTGACACCTGTGGGTGGTGCCAGCAAAGCCGCCTACGTTGGCACCATTTTGCACGGCCAGAAGCTGAATGTTGCCGTACTGCTAGACTCCGACCCCGAAGGCACGAATACCTATGAGCAATTGGTGAAGCAATGGATTCTGGATGCGAAACATGTCCTCCGTGTCGGTGATGTACTTGGCGACAAAAATCAGCGTACACTGGAAGACCTATTCGATGAAAATTATTATTTGAGTCACGTTAATTCGGCATATCAAAAAGAGCTTGGAGGACAACCGTTGGCGATTTCGGCGGACAAGGCGACGGCAATTGTGGATCGTGTAGAGGAAGCGCTCAAAACAAAGGGTGTAGACAAATTCAACAAGGGCCGGGTTGCCAAGCGTATCATGGATGAACTGCCGAGAAAAAAACTGGCCGATCTGGCTCCGGGCACCGTGGAAAAGTTCAAGAAAATCATCGTGGCAATCAATAGCGTCGTGGCGGATTGGAGAAAGAGTGGGTGAGCATGAGCGTTCAGTTTAGCGAGGAATATCCGGGTTCGCTTTTTTGGAATGGCAGTCTGCTGGAATTGATACAAAGTCAGGTACGGAACCTGTGCGCTGAAATTGAAGGCTGCGGTCGTGATTTTGTTCTGGGGTGCAAACTTGAAGAAGTAGCGGACTCGCTCATGCGTAAGTACGCACTCGAACCTGTACGGCTGCATCGCGAAAAGGTCGAAATGGTTGAACACGGCCAGACGACTATTAACCCGGAGAAGCGCACCTGTCTTATTTTTTACGACCCTAACGTGGCCAGAACTTCAGTCGCAACCTTTTACCGGTTTACGGTTCCGTTTGAAGGTGATCACCGGCTCCTGATGCGAAGGCCCTCGGACTACGAAACAGAGTTGCCGTGGGGCGAAGTTGTGGGAAGCGAATTGCACATTACCTGCAAGACAACCTCGCGGGACGCGGGCCTAATCCGATCACACATTGACGATAACCTGAATCGAATTGAGAGATGGCTGACCCGTGCCAATCGCGAGGTGGCACCTTTCAATACGGGGTTAATGAGCACAGCACTTCATCCCTTGCAAGCGCGAAGGCATAAGCTCCAGCAAGACCATGCGATTGCTGAGGCTGTGGGTTTTCCAATCCGTTCACGAGCGGGCGCACCGGACGCATATAGGGTTCCGGTTCAACGCAAAAAATTGCCAGAATTGTCGGTTAAGACGTCAGGCCGAGCGGCCCCACCTGATCCCCATCTCGATTGGACGGCGTATGAGGGCATTTTGGATACAATCGGTAGCATGGTGCGGGTGCTGGAACTTAGCCCTAAGGCGTTTGCCAAGATGGATGAAGAATCCATGCGGTTTATGCTGCTGGTACCACTTAATATCCACTACGAAGGGCAGGCGACCGGCGAGACATTCAATTATGATGGCAAGACCGACATTATCATAAAAGTTGGTGGGCGAAATATTTTTGTAGCTGAGTGCTTGATTTGGGACGGCCCAGAATACTTCAGATCAAAAATTGAACAATTGCTGGGCTACACATCATGGCGCGATAACAAAACTGCAATCATCATTTTCAACCGAAACAAAAATCTGTCAGCGGTGCTGGCACAGATACCTGATCTGGTGAGGCGGCATTCAAATTTTAAGCGCGAGATCGCCGGCTACAAAAATGAAACCGGTTTCCGATTTGCCCTGCATCACCGCGATGACAAAAATCGGGAATTCACATTGACTGTGCTGGTGTTTGACGTGCCATCCGGGTGAAGCTGGCAACTGGATCAGAGCGGCTTGTTTGGCTGAAGCGGCAACAGACGCGGGCCTCGGTACGGCTCTGCATCGAGGAGTTTTTGGACAAGCTGCCACAGGTGTATACGTCGGACATATACCGGTTGAAGTGCGAGGCTGTTTTCCAGCACATTTACGATTCCTACGCCGGGGCGGAACAAGCCGGGTAGGTCAATTGGACGGTTTGCGGGATTTGGTCGTGCCCTTCAACTTCGGCGCTCGTGTTCTTGGCATCGTCGGCGAAAGCATCTGCCACGCTTCGATCCCGTACGCCACAGCAAGCCGTTCCACGGTGGAAAGGCGCAACTCAGTTTTCCGCCCACCTTCGACTGCCTGATAATACTTGTACGAAATGCCGGACAACTCCGCGAATTGTTCCTGCGTCAGGTCGTGACGTTTGCGCAGTTGGCGTAATCGGCTAAGCAACCGTTTGTGCGTGGGGCTTTCCACGCCAATAGCTTCCAGATTTTTGGCTGGTTTTTACACCCCACTATCGGTAGTGTTGTTTAAACGGTTGGAATGATCGCGAACTTCCAAAAGGACAACATGCAAAAAATTCAAATTCAATACTTCGTGCTCGCTTTGGCCCTGATTTGCGCAGGCTGTGGAAGCGGTGCTGGATCGGCTGGAGCGCCACCGGGCGGGTACGTGGATATTTGCACCAATTACAACGGGCAGCAAATCACGAGCATCGAGACGAACACATGGGAATTTAGCCCGGATGGAAAATTTATATGGCCCGAACAGCCGGGTATGCCGTTTAAAGGGACCTACCGCGTGAAGGGCAAGCGCGTGCTCCTCACTTTTGAGGACTTTCAAGGCAAGCTGATCAAAGACAGTTGGTATTTTGACATTACGGTCACGGGTCTTGAACGGCATGACCGTGATCCGGAAAGCACAGGCGAACATCTGGTAAAAACTCATTGAAGAAATCGGTATGAATAAAGCATTTGTCGGATGCTTGATGGTGTTGATGGCCCTGTTAGTTGTCGGTTGTTCCGGCGGTTCGCCCGTCGGCGTTTACCAATACACGTGGCAGGGCAATTATGGTGAAAACTCGATGTCGTACGACTTTCGTTCTGACGGCACCTGTATCTTTACGCCTTACATACGCACGTACACAGGCACCATGACGGTAGGTGACACAGAACGCACGGCTGTTTCGGTAAACAACCAGCCGGTGCGTGGAACGTGGAAGCAGGAAGGGAACACAATTAACGTAATTTTCGAGACTGGCACGCACTCGAATTTTAAACGAGAAGGCAAAGACTTGATCAGCACAGACACCGACAGTCGTTATGTCAAAACTCACTAAAATTTATGTCCGGCCCAGATGATCTCGATTACAAAAGGTATACCGGCAACGCCGGCGACGATCAGGCACGAGAGACCGAAGCTCTGCTTGCGAACCTGAATTCAACGGACGTGTTGTTTTATCCGGCTTGTGGGTTGAACTGGCAGCCACTCCATACCTTCAGACACCAGTATCGTCTGTGCATCTATTGTGATTGGGAAACACGACAGGCAGATTTTGTTGCTGCAATAAACCAATTGGATCATCCGTCATTTGCGGAGAAGCCGTTGCTGTACATGCAAAAACTCGTCGAAGACGCCATCAAGCGCCACATCGGGCAATTGCCGGCCATGACCCAACTGCCGTGGGTGTTTACCAACCTTGAAGACGACCAAATCAAGCCGTGGTGTGAAATGGTGAAACTGAGTTTCAAGGATGATGTCCCCCAGCCGGTTTGGCTGTTGTACATCGCCGGTAACCCAATTGAGGCTTACAGGAGCTTATTCACACAACACCAGACCGCGCCCAAGCTCGTGTTCCTTCGGCAGCCCGGAGACATACCGGCGGCAGCATGGGGGGCGTTTGTCGCCGACGCTGGGCCGCTGGCGAACGTGATCCAAGAAAATCAGCACAGGCCCCAGCATGTGCTTAACGACCTCATTGACGTGGCTTAGGCGTATGGATACAAGAAGCACCATCAAACTTAACCCGCTCACCGCCGAACAAATTGCATGCACTGAACGGCAGCCGGTCATTGGCAGGCCCAGCATGACAAGACTTGCTGTATCACTGGCGGCGGCAGGACTGAACCCGATTGATTTGCAGGTCTCCTATGACGGGGAAAGCGTCAAGTTCAAACTGGCCCGAACCGAGGCGGTGCGCCTGCTGGATACAGATCAGACGTTACGACTGCTGATAACGGGCTTCCGTGCGGCGGGGTTCAATGTTGGGTTTACCGAGATGTGCATTGTCGACTTCGACGAGCAGACCCTGTTTGGCATCACCTTGTGCGCGCCTTTGGATCAAATTTGCGAGCAGGGCGGGATTCAGGTTGATCCGTCTTGGCGGGCTTAACCCGTGAACTTTTTTCTTCCGGCGTGGTCACGACGGTATCAGGCGCAGACGCTTTTGCAGAGGCGGAGCGATCCAAAATGTTTTTAACGCTCTGCGGTTTGAACACTTTGCCGTTTGGCGTCTTGAACCCACGTGCATTCAGGCACTGGGCGATCCCCCTCAAGGTGGCCACATGCGCCGCCCGGATTTCCTGTATGACCGGCAGGAGGCTATTGGCATAAGTATCAGCCCGAGCCAAGTTGACTTTCTGTGCAGCCTTCAGGGCTTGTGCCGGGTGCGGGTTGCCCAGCTTGGTGCCGCGCCGCCGGGCTGCGGCAAGCCCATCTCGGGTACGTTGGGAGATGAGATCACGTTCTTTTTCGGCGACCAGTGCCATGATGCCGACCGTAAACTTGTCGGCATGGGGCATATCGACCGCTATGAAGTCCACGCCGCTGTCTC
>Ga0265338_10010600_pt1 | contig 10779 bp, 11 predicted proteins | sample 42126metaG_FD_193579 | JGI IMG/M metagenome (GOLD analysis project Ga0265338, IMG submission 193579) | Rhizosphere microbial communities from Carex aquatilis grown in University of Washington, Seatle, WA, United States - 4-21-26 metaG | ecosystem: Host-associated > Plants > Roots > Rhizosphere... | reverse complement strand
AAAATCCAGATATTCTCGACTCCAATCCAGATATAAAACAATATTTTGATAAATATTGTTCGCTAGTAGATCAAATAATTGAATGTATATCAGAAGAACAATTAGATATTGTTCTTGAAAGGCATCGTTTGCAATTACAAGATATCGATGATGAGATTATTAAAAAAGAAAAAAGGAAGAAAAAGAAAAAAGAGTAATTTTGTGCAATCTATTTAAAAGGGCTGACAGCTCAATATTTTGATTCATATTAAATTTAAACGATGGCACTAATAAAAACAGTAAGAGGATTTACTCCTAAAATAGGCGAAGAATGTTTTCTTGCCGACAATGCAACCGTTGTAGGTGATGTAACTTTAGGAGATGGTTGTAGTGTATGGTTCAATGCTGTTATACGAGGAGATGTTAATACTATTACGATAGGTAAAAATGTAAATATTCAAGATTGTGCCGTTTTGCATACTCTGTATCAAAAGTCAACAATCACCATTGGCGATAATGTTACAATTGGACATCATGTTTGCGTTCATGGCGCAACGATAAAAGATAATGTGTTGATAGGTATTGGTGCAATAATTCTTGATCAAGCGGTGGTTCACGAAAATACAATTATTGCTGCAGGTGCTCTTGTATTAGACAGTATGGTTTGTGAACCTAATTCTGTTTATGCCGGCGTTCCAGCAAAGAAAGTTAAAGAAATAAGTCCGGGACAATCAACCGATATGATTCAACGGATTGCAAATAATTATAAAATGTATGCTAGTTGGTATAAAGAAGATTAAAGAGACGATTATACATAAAACTAGTGTTATAGATTGATAGCTATAAGATAAATGTAGGTCTAATTGGTGATTGCCTAAAGATGATATTATAGCGTTATCTTTTTAGAAAAAATAGGTTTTCCGATAAAGGTAGTTCCCATCGTATTGAATAATTCAGTTGAATCTGTTGTGTAGAAATGTCGTTCGCCATTTTTAATACAGCATGATTCTAATTCGGGATGACGTATTAAATAATCACCTAAACTTTTAGCTACAATTTCACCTTGATTGACAATAGATATTTCCTTCGGAGTATATTGTTTAATTTTATGTAGTAAAAGAGGGTAATGAGTACATCCTAATATAATGGTATCAATAGAATTGTCTTTTGATAAGAGATTATTAATATTTTTTCTAATAAAATAATTTGCACCGTCGCTCAATGCTTCGTTGTTTTCGACAAGTGGAACCCACATTGGACATGCTTCTTGCTGTACCGAAATATGAGGAAACATTTTGTTTATTTCAATGACATACGATTCTGATTTAACCGTTCCAATCGTTCCAAGTATACCAATATGCTTAGTCTTTGAAACTGTATCGACAGCTTCTATACTTGGTCGGATTACACCCAACACTCTTTTGCCAGGTGCAATTCGATTCAAGTCGTTTTGTTGAATAGTTCGTAAAGCTTTTGCCGAAGCTGTATTGCATGCCAATATGATTATATTACAATCCAACTCAAAAAGTTTTAAAACAGCTTCGAGCGTATATTTATAAACGGTTTCAAACGAACGGTTACCATAAGGAGCCCTAGCATTATCACCTAGATAGATATAGTTATAGTCGGGAAGAAGTTTCTCTATTTCTTTTAAAATAGTTAATCCACCAAATCCGGAATCGAAAATACCTATGTTAAATTTTTTGTCCATAAAAAAAGCCACTGATGAGGTGGCTTTAAGTAATTATTTTTTTATTGTTGATGATGATGCAGGAACTGCATTTTCAGGAATTCCAAGTTTCTTTTTTACCAAAGCAGATATATCTACGCTCTTTTCTGAATAGTAAAGTAATAAACCTCCACTGATATCAAACACATATATAAAACCATTTTCTTTAGCAACTTCTTCGATAGCTTTTTTTGCTTTATCCATAATTGGTTTTAACAATTCAGCTTCTCTTTTTTGAAGATCTTGTTGTGCTGTTTGTTGATAATTTTGAATACGTTCTTGTAATTGTTGAAGTTCTTCTTCTTTCGTTTTCTTTGCCAATGTACCTAGAGAGTCTTGTTTTTCCATATAAACCTGATACTTTTTATTGAATTCGACTTGCATATCTTGCATTATTCCTTCCATATCTTTATACTCTTTCGATAATACTTTAGTAGCACTATCGCGTTGTGGCATAAGTTCTAGAAGTTTTTGTGAATCAATGTGTCCAAATTTAAGGTTTTGTGCATTAACGCCTAATCCACAAATCATTGCAATACATATTGCTAAGAGGTTTCTTTTCATTTTAGTTTTTATTTAGTTATTATTATTATACAAATGTATAAAATTATTTAACATACCCCATTTTTTTTAAAACTTCATCGCTTATATCATATTTAGGGTCTGTATACAACATTGTTAACGAACTTGAAGAAGAATCGAATATTATACCGAAATTACTTGACGATGCAATGTCTTTTATCGCATTATAAACTTCGTCTTGAATTGGCTTAATTAGTTCCTGTTCTTTTTTGAAACGATCGCCATCAGGACCAAACCGTTTTTTTTGAAGTTGTTTTGTGTCTTTTTCTTTTTGCATAATTTCTTGTTCACGTTTGTTTTTCATTTCTTCAGAAAGTAACAACTTGTCAACTTGAAATTGTTTGTAAAGTTTGTCAATGTCGGAATATTCGCTTTCAATTTCCTTTTGCCATTGTGTCGTAAGCTTGTTCAGCTGTTCTTGTGCTTCTTTATATGCCGGAATATTACTTAAAATATATTCCGTATCGACATATGCCATTTTTTGAGCCATTCCTATTAATGACATCATTAAAATAAATCCTAATACAATTACCTTTTTCATAATACAATCTATTTATTAATTATCTTTAAAATTGTTGACCTAATATAAACGAAGGTTGCCATCCGTTTGCATTAGCGTTTCCTTTTATTGCATCAAATCCATATCCATAATCAAATCCTAATAGTCCCATCATTGGTAAGAAAATTCGTATACCTAGTCCAGCACTTCTTTTTACATTATATGGATCGAAGGTTTTAAAATCAGTCCAAGCATTTCCTGCTTCGGCAAACGTTACACCATAAATTGTTGCCGATTGTTTTAATGTTAATGGATATCGAAGCTCCAATGTTAATCGGTCGTAAATATTCCCTCCTGTTGAAGGTGTAATACTTCCAGCAGTATAACCGCGTAACGGCACACTTTCAACACCATATAGATACATGTTGCTCATACCATCACCACCCACATTAAATCCTTCGAATGGCGATTTGAAATTTTTATTGTAATAACCAAGGAATCCGAATTGCATTTTTGATTGTAATACAAGTTTACCTACAATGCTAATATAATCCTCTACTTTTACTTTCCATTTATGATATTCTATCCATTTATATCGATCTTGTGATGATAAAGCTGATGGATTTGGATCGTTTCGTACTAACGAATACGGTGGTGTTAATTCCATGCTCAACACAATGTTTGATCCGCTTCGAGGATATAATGGTTGATCTATACTATTCCTACCAATACTTGTAATAAATGATAAATTGTTGGCAATTAAATTCGTTGGCAATACCACCGCTGTAGACATTTCATAATTATTAAGTTTATAATTTTGATATGATACTTCGTTTGAAAGTGTAAAATAATCATCTGGCCATTTTAAGCGACGTCCTAAAGTTGTACTAGCTCCAGCTACTCGCATTGTTCCATTCGATGAATTTAATCGTACCGAACGAAAAATTGATACTGCAAGCGAATTAGGTTTCTTACCTCCAAGCCAAGGTTCTGTAAATGTAACACTTTCAAGTTGATAGTATTGTGGATTGTACGTTACGCTTAATGCTAAATTTTGACCATCTCCAAGTGGAGGCCACTCTCCTTTAGTAAACATATCGTGAAGCGATATGTTGTTTAGAATCAATTTTGAAGATAATACAATATATTTACCACTCCATCCACCAGATAATTCAACTTGATCGTTCGATTTTTCTTCGAAAATGTAATTAATGTCAACCGTACCATCTTCAGGGTTGGGTTTTGGTTCAACATTCATTTTCTCAGCATCAAAATATCCTAATTGAGCTAATTCGCGTTGGGTTCTTATTATATCTGCTCTGCTAAATAATTCACCGGGAAGCGTTCTTATTTCACGCATTATAACCTTATCTTTTGTTTTTGTGTTACCGGTAAATGTTACTCTATTAATGGTAGCTTGACGACCTTCAAACATTCTTACTTCAATATCGATTGAATCGTTATCTACATTTTTTTCAACGGGTTCAGCATTGAAGAAAAGATATCCGTTATCAAGATATAACGAACTTATTCCTTCCATTCCGGAAATTTTTTCTGTGAGTAATTCTTCATTATAAACATCGCCTCGTTTTATTCCAATAACATTACTTAAAACAGATGCATTGTATTTTGTATTTCCTATAAACGTTATTTTTCTAAAATAATATTTTTCGCCTTCTTTTAATGTTATATCAATTTTCAGCTTTTTTTCTTTATTCTTTTCTTCAATTTGATATACGCTATCTTTTATAATTTCGACATCCCTATAACCCTGTTTTTTATAAACCGATAATAGTTTCTTTTTATCTTCTTGATATTTTTGTGGGATATATTTTGATCGTTTAAATAGGTTATACCATGTTATTTGTTTTGTGTCTTTTAAACTATGATGAAGTTTACGTGATTTAAATTTATCATTCCCCGTAAAAGTAATAGTTCTAATTTTAATCTTTTTGTTTGTTGTGATCTTAAATGTTAAATTGGTTAAGTTTGAGCTCATAGAAGTGTCGGGTTTTTCTGTTACCTCAATATCAACATTGTAAAATCCTTTTTCGGTAAAATATTTTTTTATTGTAAATCGAGCATTTTGAATGGCATTATCGGTGATTTGAGAGCCACGAGGTAGTTTAATTTCGTCCTTAATGTTTTCAATTTCATTTTTCCGAAGTCCTGTTATTGTTAAATTATTTAATCGTGGTCGTTCTTTAAGTTCAATTGAAAGGTATATTTTACCATCTTCTATTTTATTCGCATAGATTTGTACATCAGAAAATAGACCTTCTTTCCAGAGTTTATCAATAGCTTGCGAAATATCAGGTCCTGGAATTGTGACTTTGTTTCCAACCTTTAATCCTGTTTTACTAATTATAGGTCCAGGTTGGAAATATTTCACCCCAACAATTGTAATATTGGCTATTTCGTATTGTTTTGGTATAGTTAGATCTGTTGTTTGTGCCCTAATGCTACTTGAATATAAGAATAGAGAAAATAGGAAAAATTGAAATATCTTCATTAAATAAAATGTTACAAATTAGTTACTTGTTCGCCTGTTTTGCCAAATCTTCGTTCACGTTGTTGATAATTATAAATTGCATCATAAAAATCTTCTTTTGAGAAATCAGGCCAAAGTATTGGTGTGAAATAAAGCTCTGTATATGCAATTTGCCAAAGCAAAAAATTACTGATTCTCATTTCACCACTAGTTCTTATTAATAATTCTGGATCTGGTATATCAAACGTAGCTAGGTGTTGGTTTATTGTGTTGTTTGTAATTGTTTCCGGATTGAGTTCTCCTGTTTTTATTTTTTGAGCTATTTTTTGAACTGCTGTAGTTATTTCCCACTTAGAACTATAGCTTAAAGCAAGAATCAGAGTTGTACCGGTATTTAATGCTGATTTATTTATTGCATCAGTTAAGGCTTTTTGAACTTTCTTGGGCAAACTATCAATTGCTCCAATAGTTTGCAATTTAACATTATACTTAATTAATTTATCAAGTCGTGTTTCTATTGTATTTATTAACAACGACATTAATCCATCAATTTCTAATTTAGGTCGATTCCAATTTTCTGTTGAGAATGCATAAAGTGTCAAATATTTCACTCCTATTTCAACAGCTGCTTCAACAACATCGTTTACCGAGTTAGCCCCATTTTTATGTCCTAGCAGACGATTGCCACCTTTTTGTTTAGCCCATCGACCATTGCCATCCATGATGATAGCAACATGTTCAGGTATTTTTGCAGTATTTAATTTCTCTTTAATCGACATATTATTGAAAATTGCTATAAGCTGGACATTTTAAATTTGTCTTTTTTAAATTATAATGCAAATTTATACCAAAAAATGAATACCAATCCCTTGTTTTAGAAAAAGAAAGTTGTCGATTTGCGAATAATTCATTCGTGTAATATTCACCAAGATTATCTAACTTATCAGTAAATGTCCGTCGAAACGACCATTCTGTTCCTAATTCTATCTTTTTTGTTATTTTATATTTCAAACCTAATGCAAAAGGAATAACAATTTGTAATTTATGGTTTATTGCTCCATCATAAGTAATTGCCAAACCTATTTTAATATATGGTGAAAACTTTTCTGTTTTAGCTTTATCTCCTGTAACCGGATAAAGGTTGTATTCAACTTGGGCAGATGCTTCGTTTAAATAATTATCATTAAAAGATGCTCCTCTATAATGTTGATATAAGTTTGAGGGGAAATCGGCATCCGATGCAACTATTTTTCCTCTTACGGCTTCATAACTCATAGAAATCATCGGGTTATAATTGAATCGATATATTATTCCGTAAACAGGTGAAGGTTTGTAAAATAATTTGTCAGGATTTATATCGCCCATATAAAAAGATCCTCCCAATATAAATCCAATATCATCGGTGTGTTGTGATTTTACTTGTAGAGCGAATAGTATAAACAGGGTAATGGTTATAAAACGAAAACATCTTTTATCTAAATATAGGTAATCCATTTCGACCTGTTCTTACTTTGTAATTTAACGTAAAAAATGATAAAAAATATGTGTCATAATTTCTGTTATTACCTCTTTGTTGTCCATTTATTGTAGTATTCTTGTTTGGTACCGGATGTCCAGGTGCATTCGGATCTATATTATTAGCCCTTCCCAACGATGGATCTGCAAAATATGATGCCAAAGCAGCATCAACGTTTTTATTCTTATTATATTGTGCAACGAGGCTTGGATCTACATACGCTTTACTTACATCATCAATATAATCGGTAAATGTTTGTCGCATACCTAATTCCCACGAAACACTCCATTTCCTATTAATTACCCATTTCAATTGTATTCCAATAGGTATAGAAAATGAAAATAGACTATAAGGATGTTTAGTTGGATAAAGAGAAGTAGTATTTTCGCCTTCAGTCCCTACAGAATGTAATCCATAATATTTTCCAGTTCCTCCCGGGCGACTATCTCTTCCCATAGGGTAGAAAAAGAATAATGCTCCTCCACCGAAAATATCAACAATTACATGGTTTCCAATTATACCGCGCACATTTTTTATATTATACCGGTGTCCTTGTTTTTCTGTCAGTACGGTATATTCAATTCTACATTGCCATTCGGCAAGTGGAGTCAAAACCTGCATATTCCTATTATTTCTAAATGGTTCTGTCGTTAATCTATCATCAGCTCTAATCCATGCGTAAGAAAGAGCCGATTGAACAGCCAAGCGTTTTAATATAAAATATCGACCTCCAAAAGTAAATGCTGGACGTGTCATTGAAAAATTGATATCGCGTATATAATGTGTACCGATTTGGTCTGCACCTCCTAAATCACCAAGAAAGCCTGAAGCTCCTATTCCTCCAAAGAACTCATATCGCATACGTTTCCATCTCGTAGTTTGAGATTGTACTAACAGTGGAAATAATAAAGCTAAAATTATGAATGCTATATTTCGAGGAAATTTGAACATTATTTCGTTTAATAAATTTTTGTAAAAGTACTAAATTAAATTTTTAAAGCAAAAGATTAATTTCAATGACTAATGTTTAGTTTCTAACATCTAAACCCCACATGAGTTTATTTCTTAATGTGTTAAAATATGATTTTCCTTCTATTTTAATAATCTTAAGATTATGTTCCGATTTACGTATTCTCAATATATTTGACGATTCAAAACTTTCAGTATTAGTATCGAGTGAAAGATTATATTCTTTATCACGACCTTCAATTTGAATTCGTATTTCAGAATCATCGGGTATAACAAGTGGGCGAACTGTTAATGAATGTGGTGCTATTGTGTTTATTATAAGGTTCTTAGATGATGGTGTAAGAATAGGGCCACCTAAGCTTAATGAATAGGCTGTAGACCCTGTTGGAGTTGAGATCATAATCCCATCGGCCCAAAATGATCCAAGATGTTCATCGTTTATCCATGTATGGAATGTCATTAAATGTTTCGAATCTTTATTCGAAATGGTTATTTCATTTAGAGCAAAGTTTTTTTCTCCGAATATATCTTGAGTGGAATGAAGTTCTATAAATGGTCGTTCTTCAATTGTATATTTTTTTGCAATTATTCGATTTGCAAATAATTCCAGCTCTTCTTTTGGTATATCTGCCAGAAATCCCATTCTGCCATAATTAATTCCAACTATTGGAATATCTGTTTTAACTACAAAATGTGATGCTCTGATAAAAGTTCCGTCGCCTCCTATACTAATTAGGAAAAGAGGATCGACAAGTTGATTTATTGTATCGAAATAGTTAATATCCTTTATATTTTCTATAATAGAATTATCTTCTTCACAATGGAGATAAAATGTGTAATTATCAGGCGAAAAAAAATGTTGTAGTTTTTCAATACATTCAATTATGTTTTTCGTTATTTCTGAGGTGTATATTCCTATTATATTCATTCTAAACGTTTAAATAGCTCATTAAATTTTCAATTCTTGATTGAAGAAATACATCTAATATTTCTGTGTGGGCATATAATGTCTCAATATGATAATTATATCGTTCAAACGTTTGCATTATTGATGTTATGTCTTCAATATTTAATTTTATAATGAGTTCTAATGAGTTGTCTGCAATTTCGTTTGTGAATAAACTTACAATTTTCGCATTATTACTTTCAATAATTTGACATATCTGACTTAAACTATAGTCTTTCTTTTGAAGTGTAATAATTATAACGGCTCCTTTTTTTATAAAACCTGTAATGGTAGAAATATAAGTAATGAGACTATTAATAGTTATTGCTCCGATATAAATGTTTTGATTATTTACGATGGGAACGATGCTTAGAGACTGAGTAGCAAATGTTTCGAACACTTCGTAAATGTGCTGGTCTGATTTTGCAAAAACTTTTATTAGTTCAATATCTTCGATTGTTGTATCTAAACTTGATTGTGGAATATGTAGAATGGCATCTTCTTTTAATATTCCAATAAATTCATTTTGACTGTTAACTACTGCTAATTCAGACACTTTATTCGAATAAAACAACGACTTTGCTTCTCCAACAGTACTATCTTTCGATAAAGCTTGAATATCAAAATGCACTATATCTTTGGCAAACATGATAATTATTGTATTTTTACATTATTAAAATACGAAGATATTAAAAAACAAATACAATGACTAAATTAAGTGTTAATATTAATAAAATAGCTGTTATCAGGAATTCTCGGGGTGGCAATGTTCCGGATGTTTTGAAAGTTGCACTAGACTGTGAACGTTTTGGTGCCGAAGGTATTACTGTTCATCCTCGTCCTGATGAACGTCATATTCGTTATGCCGATGTCAGAGCATTAAAATCGTTAGTGAAAACAGAATTTAATATCGAAGGGTATCCTACACCTTCATTTATTGATCTTATTAAAGAAGTACAACCTCATCAAGTAACGCTCGTTCCTGATCCTCCTGATGCTTTGACATCAAATGCCGGTTGGGACACCGTTTCAAATGAATTATTCTTGCGTGATATCATAAATGAATTTAAACCTCTTGGTATAAGGGTATCTGTTTTTGTTGGAACCGATTTAAAGCATATTGAGTTTGCAGCTAAACTTGGTGCTGACAGAATCGAATTATATACTGAACCTTATGCTGAGTTATATCCAAAAGATCGTGAAAACGCCGTTAAAGAATTTGTTGTAGCTGGCAAATTTGCTAAAAAGAATGGTTTAGGTTTAAATGCCGGACACGATTTGAGTTTGATAAACTTAAAATACTTGATACAATGTTTACCTGAAATTGATGAAGTTTCAATTGGTCATGCATTAATAGCCGATGCTTTATATTATGGATTAGAAAATACCATTCAAATGTACAAGCAGCAATTATTGATATTGTAATTAGACAAAAAAAATGTAAAAGGAAATAGGAGATGAATTAGGTTATTAAACGAAGTTACATTCTATTTTTTAAATGTAACCTATATGTTCAATTATTATCTTATTTGACGAGTATAGACCAAGAACAAAAAAGGCTTCGAATTTCGAAGCCTTTTCTCATTTATTTAAAACGTTTTTGAATATCGTCTATATAATTTTTAAATCGTTTGTCTGTTTCGATCAAATTATTGACCGTCTTACAAGCATGGAGAACAGTAGCATGGTCTTTCCCTCCGATTTTTGCTCCAATAGTAGCAAGCGATGATTTTGTAAGATTCTTAGCAAAATACATTGCAATCTGACGTGATTGAACTATTTCGCGTTTTCTTGTTTTCGATTTCAATTGATCGGGTGGAATATTAAAATATTCGCATACTTGTTCTTGAATATCTTCAATTGACAAATCTTTTTTAGTGTTTTTTACAAGTTTATCAACAACATTTTTAGCTAAACCTATATTTATTTCTTTACGAGTCAATGTCGATTGAGCTAAAAGAGAGATTAAAGTACCTTCCATTTCGCGAATGCTTGAAGTAGCATTATTGGCAATGTATTCTATAATTTCATCTTTAATGTCAAGACCATCGTTATAAATTTTCTTTTT
>Ga0265338_10010599_pt1 | contig 10780 bp, 9 predicted proteins | sample 42126metaG_FD_193579 | JGI IMG/M metagenome (GOLD analysis project Ga0265338, IMG submission 193579) | Rhizosphere microbial communities from Carex aquatilis grown in University of Washington, Seatle, WA, United States - 4-21-26 metaG | ecosystem: Host-associated > Plants > Roots > Rhizosphere >... | reverse complement strand
GCCTGCTCGGCGCCGCGTTCGGCCGCCGCGCGGTCCGCCGCCTGGGACCGGGCGGCGGCCAGGTCGGCGTCGAGTTGCCCGGTGCCGTCCGGGACCCGCAGCGCCGACAGCGCCGCCTGGTCGGCCCGCAGCCGCCGCAGCCGGTCGGCCGCCGCGTCGAGCTCCGACCGCCTGGCGCCGATCAGCGGCAGCTCGGCCGCCACCCGCTCGCCCAGGCTGGCCAGGGCGGCCTCGGCCGCGGCGGCAGCCTCGGCCGCCTCCGGGGTGGCGTCGGCGTAGCCGAGCAGCTCCTCGCCGTAGGTGCCGGACCGCTGCCCGGCGACGGCGGCCCGCTGGTTCGCCCGCATCATCATCAGCCGGTAGTGCTCGGCGCCGAGCAGCCGCAGCAGGATGTCCTGCCGCTCGGCCGGCCGGGCGTGCAGGAAGGCGGCGAACTGGCCCTGGGGCAGCACCACGCACTGGGTGAAGTCCTCGTACCGCAGGCCGAGCAGCGACTCGACCGCGTCGTTGACCCCCTCCAGGTCCTTGGCCAGCGGGAAGGTCTGCTCGCCGGGGGCGGCGAGGCCGGCCGGGTCGGCCAGCCGCTCCAGGCTGGCGGCCCGCTGGCTGACCGCGGCGCCGACCCGGCGCAGCTCCCGGGCCACCACGTAGCGCTGGCGGCCGACCTCGAAGACGAGCTTGACGGTGCCCCGGGCGACGGTCGGCGCCAGCGCCAGCGAGACCATGCCCTTGCGGCCCCAGCGGGGCACCGAGCCGTACAGCGCGAAGGTCATCGCGTCGACCACGGTGGACTTGCCCGAGCCGGTCGGGCCGACCAGGGCGAAGAACTCGGCGTCGGCGAAGTCGACGTGCGCCGCCTCGCGGAACGAGGCGAAGCCGTGCATGTCAAGCGTGATCGGCCGCATCGTGGTGCTCCTCTCCCCTCGTCACCTCGTCGTGCAGCGCGCCGAACAGCGCGGTCACCCGCTGGTCGCTGACCTCCCGGTCGGCGCAGTAGCCGGCGAACAGGTCACCGGGAGTCCGGGAGGCGCGCGGCTGCGCGGCCCGCGGCTCACTGCGGGCGGGCGGCGCGAACTCCGGGTCGATGCGCACCTCGAGGGCGTTCGGCAGCACCGCGACGGTGTCCTCGCGCAACCCTGCCCGGGTCGACTCGCGCAGGTAGACCCGCAGGTAGTCCTGGCCGTAGCCGTCCGCCTTGGCTTCCAGCTCGGCCAGCGTGCCGCGGACGGTGCGCAGCCGCCGGCCGGCGCTGACCGGGAGGTCGGTGACCCGGGCGGGGGTGCCGGGGGTCGCCTCCACCAGGCAGACCACGCTGGCGTTGTCCTGCTCGCCGAAGTCCACCGCCAGCGGCGCGCCGCTGTAGTGGACCGGGGCGGGCGCGGGCAGCGCCTGGCGCCGGTGCAGGTGGCCGAGCGCCACGTAGTGCGCGGTGACCGGGAAGATGGCGGCGGGCACGCTGTACTCGAAGATCGACTGGGCCGACCGCTCGCCGCCGCCGAAGGTGCCGCCCAGGCAGGTGAGGTGGGCCGCCACCAGGTTGACCGTGTCGGCGCCGAACCCGCTGGTGAGCGAGCCGACTACCTGGCGGACCTGCTCGTCGTAGGCGCGGGTGTTCTCCGACGGGGTGTTGGCGACGATCTCGGCCGCGCGCACCGCGTACCGCTGTGACAGGAACGGCAGCACCGCGACCTGGGCCGGCGCGCCGTCGGAGCGGGCGGTGAAGCGGATCACCCCGCCCCGGTCCGGCGGCCGGACGGTGCCGGCCAGGGTGATGCCCGCCACCCCCATCAGCGGCCGGTACGCCTCGAAGGTGGGCCCGTGGTCGTGGTTGCCCGCGATGACGATGACCTCGGCCCCGGCCCGCCGCATCCGCAGCAGCGCCTGCACCACGACCTGCTGCGCCGCCGCCGACGGGGCCGACAGGTCGTAGACGTCGCCCGCCACCAGCACCGCGTCCACCTGGTGGGCCTCGGCCAGGGCGGCGACCTCGGCCAGCACCGCGCGCTGCTCCTCCAGCCGGTCGCGGCCCTTGAGCGTCTTGCCGACGTGCCAGTCGGCCGTGTGCAGGAAAAGCATCTGTCATCTCCCGGGAGGACGACCCCCGTGCCCCCGGTGTCCTGGCGGACGGAAAGGCACGGACGGTGCGGGACGGTCAGAACGGTGGGATGTCGTCTTCCGGCGGCAGCCGGCTCAGCAGGTCAGGCGGCGGGCTGGCCGGGCCCGCCGGGCCGCCCGGACTGGCAGCGCGGGTCATGATCGGCCCGGCGCACTCCGACAGCCGGGTCGCCCAGGCCGGGAACGGGAACTCGATCGCCAGCGGCACCGGGATCTGCGGCTGGGAGACGAACATCGCGCCCGGCTTGGCGATCGTCGCGCGGACCCGCTGGGCGGCGGGCAGGAACCCGTACTCGGGCCGTCCCGCCTCGGCCGCGTCCAGCCGGCCGACCACCCGGATGGCCGAGTTGGACACGATGCGCCGCTCCACCTCGCTGGCGGTCTGCTGCGCGCCGATGAGGATGATGCCGAGCGACCGGCCGCGCTCGGCGATGTCAAGCAGCACGTCCTTGATCGGCGAGCTGCCCTCGCGCGGCGCGTACTTGTTCAGCTCGTCGATCATGGTGAACAGCAGCCCGCCCGGGCCGGCGTCCTCCTTGCGGGCGGTCTCGGCCGCGAGCACCACGCCGACCACGAACCGCTGCGCCCGCTCGTGCAGGTTGTGCAGGTCGACCACGGTGAGCTGCTGGCCGGCGGTGGAGACGCGGCGGCGCGGCCCGCCCGTCAGGTCGGCCCGGATGATGCTGCCGAGCGGCCGCAGCGAGGAGCGCAGCCGCCGCACGAACGCGTTGGCGGTGCCGGTGCCGGTGACCGGGCCGGCCCAGTCGGCCCGGGTGTCGTCGTCGGTCAGCCGCTCCACGATCAGGTCGACGAGGTCGGCGTAGCTGGTCAGCACCTTGCCCTCGAGCAGCACGGCGCCGTTGTCGCCGAACGGCTCGGCGTAGCGCTTGAGCCGGGCCGCGACCTGGTGGATGACGATGGTGTACTGCTGCCGGTCGTCCTCCGCGTCGGCGAACACGTAGGGCAGCAGCTGCTGGTCGCAGAACTCCCGCAGGGTCCACCAGAACGCCTCCACCCCGCTGGTGCGGCCGGTGACGTTGGGGCGGCCGGTGGTGTCGTCGGGCACTGGCGGCGCCCAGAAGCCAGTCGAGGCGAACGGCTCGGCCGGCAGCCCGAGCCCCGCGTAGTCGGCCCGCAGCTGGTCGTCAAGCCGCACGTTCGGCTGGTCGAGGAACAGCAGGTCCTCGCCCTTGACGCTGAACACCAGGGCCTTGGCGTTGACCGCCCGCGGGCCGAGCGCCCCGGAGCGGAAGATGGCGTGCAGCAGGAACAGCGCGAAGCTGGTCTTGGTGGCCACCCCGGAGATGCCGCTGATCGACACGTGCGCGCCCCGGGTGCCGTCGAGGAACTCCATGTTGACGTAGATCGGCGCGCCGTCCCGGCCGCGGCCGACCGGCACCCGGTTGGCCATCTGGTCGAAGTAAAGCGCCTGCGCCCGCTCGGCGCCGGTGGCCCGGCGGACCACCGCGCCCGGGCGCGGCGGCACGTAGACCTCCGGCTCCACCCGGGTGGTGCTGACCTCGGCGATCTCCTGGATCCGGGCGGGCAGCACGCCCTCAACGATGAGGAACACGTCCGAGCCGAAGCTGGCGCCCTCCTGCCGCGCCCGCACCTGGGTGACGATGCCGCTGGTCAGCACCGGCCCCACCCCGGGGACCGGCCGGACCGTCACCACCACGTCGTCGAGCTGCAGGTACGAGGCCTCGTCGAGGGCGACCGCGAACTGCAGCGGGGTGGAGTCCTCGGTCCCCGCCACCAGGCCGACCTCATCGGCCGGGCCGTCGGGCCGGCCGCCGGCCGCTGCCGCGCTGAGACCGGACGGGCCAGCCGCCAGCGGAGCTACGCGATCAGCCACAGTTTCGTACCCCCGCAGGTGAAACGGACAGGACTCCAGGTGCAGTGGTTAACACCGTGCAGTGGCTAACACCGTAGCGGGTCTGGCTGACAATCCGCGGGTCATGGGCCGGCCGGGGCCAGCCGCTCCCGTTCGGGCTAAACCGCCGATCAGCCCGAACGGGGGCGGGCGTTGCCTGGACGCAGTGAACGGACCGCCCGGCTCCGTTGCCGGCGCGGCCCGTTCGTCTGGTCGGCCAGCGCTAGCTGACCGGGCTCGCTGCCCGGCGCGCCGGGGCGGGCAGGCTGACCGGGGCGCCCTGCGCGGGCACGATCCAGTCGGCCTTACCCTGTTCGGCGCGCATCCAGGCGTCGATCACCGGGCTCGACTCCCAGGAGGTGATCAGGGCGTAGCGGGGCTTGGGCCCGGGGTGCCAGACCACGTGCCACAGCCGCTCGGTGTCGATCACCAGCTGGGTGCCCGGGTGCAGCGCGATCCGGGTCTCGGTGCGCGGGTCGTCCTTGTCCTCGCGCAGGATGAACACCGACTGCCCGGCCGCGTTGTCAAGCTCAAGCCAGGACCGGACCACCCAGCCCGACCCGTCCGGGTTAAGCCGGTTGTTGTCGTCCCGGTGCAGCTGGCGCAGCGCCTCGGCCTCGCCGCTCGGGTTCAGCTCGATCACCCGGACGCGGCCGTAGTTGCCGCCGATGCCCGCCACGTAGCGGGCCAGGCTGGGCGCGATCTCCCGGTTGGCGGTCCACACGCCGTCCTTGTCCGCCTTGCCGTGCTCCCAGAAGCCGCGGCAGTCCAGCTCGCCGGTGGCCGAGGCGAGCGGCGCGAAGTTGGTGTCACCGCCGCTCTTCCAGTCCAGGTAGGTCAGCGACTCCCACTCGGCCGGCTTGATGGCGGGCCCGTCGTAGTCGCGGAGCACGGCGAAGCCGGTCGGCGCGAGGATGTCGAGCTTACGGTGCATGGAGTCCCCCTGTTTCCTGGCCGCCCTGTGACTGCGCGAGCGGCGATGTACCCGCGACTACAGGTAGTTATTCTTAACTACATTCAGTAACTATTTTGTGCCTCCGGCGCGTGTCCGGCCACGCGGCGGGGTAACGGCTAGCCGGGGGGTACACGTGACAACTGAGAGAACTGAGTTCACTAAAAGCACGGGCGAGCGCAAAACCGGCATCTACAACGACCCGCTGTTCAACTACGCGCAGTTCTGGTCGGGCCGCGATTACGAGCACCAGTCCGAGCTCAGCGCCGTGCGGCGGCTGATCGCCGGGCACCGCTACGCGCACGCGGCCGACATCGGCGGCGGCTTCGGGCGGCTCGCCATCATGCTCACCGAGTACGCGGACCGGGTCACGCTGGTGGACCCGAGCACCCAGCAGCTCGGCCTGTCCCGGGAGATCTTCCCCGGCGACCCCTTCCAGCGGGAGCTGGCCGAGGCGGCCAAGCTGCCGTTCGCCGATGCCAGCATCGACCTCGCGGTCCTGGTGCGGGTGCTGCACCACCTGCCCGACCCGGACAACGAGCTGGCCGAGCTCGGCCGGGTGCTGCGGCCGGGCGGCCAGGCGATCGTCGAGGCGGCCAACTCGGCTCACGCGGGCCGCCGCCTGGCCGCGTTCCTGCGCGGCCAGCGCATCCCGGCGACCCCGGTCGACATCCGTTCGGCCGAGTCCCGGGCCCGCGGCACCGCGCCGTACGTCAACCATCACCCGCGTACCATCACCCGGCAGCTGGCCGCGGTCGGCCTCGACGTCCGGCAGGCGCTGTCGGTGTCCAACTTCCGCCACCCGCTGGCCAAGTCCCTGGTGCCGCCGCGCGCGCTGCTGGCGGCCGAGCGGGCGGTGCAGCAGCCGCTGGCCGGGCTGTACTTCGGGCCTAGCCTCTTCCTGCTGCTGGAGAAGCGCGGCTGACGCCGCCGGGCCGGGCGGGCGCGAGCCGGCCGGGCGGGCGTGATTAGGCTGGCGGCCTGGGGTTAGTTAGCCAGGCGGGGAGGTGCACGATGACCGGGGAGCCGATCAGCGCCCGTATTGACACACTGCAGCGGCGCCTCGGGGAGGCGCTGTTCGCCCGGGTCGCGGGCCCGCAGGGGCCAGCCAACCGGGCCCGGTTCGCCGCCGACGGGCCGCGCTGGTTCGCCGCCGACCGGCCGATCCGCCGGGTGCACGGCGACGCCGCGATGTTCGTCGGCGGGCTGCGGGCGCTGCTGCTGCAGTCGCTGCACCCGCAGGCGATGACCGCGGTCGCGCAGCACTCTGACTACCGGACCGACCCGTGGGGGCGGCTGCAACGGACCAGCACCTTCCTCGCCGCCACCACCTTCGGCGCGGCCGACGACGCGCAGGCGGCGGTCGACCACGTGCGCCGGGTGCACGCAAGCGTCACCGGGACCGGGCCCGGCGGCGTGCCCTACCGGGCCGACGACCCGCACCTGCTGCGCTGGGTGCACGTGGCCGAGGCAGACAGCTTCCTGCGCTGCCACCAGCGCTACGGCGCGCGGCCGCTCGACCCGGACGGCTGCGACGGCTACCTGGCCGACGCCGCCCGGATCGCGACGGCGCTCGGGGTGACCGACCCGCCGCGCACGCAGGCCGAGCTGGCGGCGGCGCTGCGCGGCTACCAGCCCGAGCTGCGCGCCATCGCCGAAGCCCGCGAGGCGGCCCGGTTCCTGGTCTGGAACCCGCCGCTGCCGCTGCTCGCCCGCGGCCCGTACGCGCTGCTGGCGGCGACGGCGGTGGCCGAGCTGCCGGACTGGGCGCGGCGCGAGCTGCGGCTGCCCCGGTCCCGGTCGGCACTGCCCCGGCTGGCCGAGTCGGTGCTGCTGCCGCCGGTCGGGCGCGGCGTGGTCGGCGCCGTGCGGTGGATGATGGCGCCCCGGGGTTAGGTGATTTCGTGGGGGATGCGATGAGTGAGGCGGGTGAGCTGCCGCGCCGGTGTGACGTGGTGATAGCGGGCGGCGGCGCGGCCGGGCTGGCCGCCGCCCGGCAGCTGACCGCCGCCGGGGCCGAGGTGCTGCTGCTCGAGGCGGCCGGCCGGCTGGGCGGGCGGATCGCCACCGACCGGGTGGACGGCTTCCTGCTCGACCGGGGCTTCCAGGTGGTGAACACCGGGTACCCGGCGCTGGCCGACTTCGTCGACGTCCCATCGCTCGACCTGCGGTTCTTCGACCACGCGGCCCTGGTGGTGGACGCGCGCGGCCGGCACCTGCTGGCCGACCCGCGGCGGCACCCCGCCCTGCCCTGGCCGGGGCGGCTGCCCGTCCCGGCGGCCGACCTGGCCCGGCTCGCCCTGCTCAGCCTGCGCCTGGGCTACGGTGACGCGCGGCGGCTGCGGGCCGAGCCGGAGGCCAGCGCGGCCGCCTACCTGGCCGGCCGGCTCGACGAGCGGACCGTGCGGGCCCTGGTCGAGCCGTTCCTGACCGGGGTGTTCGGCGCCGCCCCGCTCGAGGTGTCCAGCCGGGTGCTGACCATGATCTGGCGGTCGTTCGTCCGCGGCCGGATCGGCGTGCCCGCGTCCGGCATGCAGCGGCTGACCGAGGCCCTGGCGGCGCCGCTGCCGGCTGGCTGCGTGCGGCTTGACATCCCGGTCACCGCCCTGTCCGGGCACGGCGACGGGCAGCGGGTGACGACCCCGGCGGGCACCGTGCAGGCCCGCGCGGTGATCGTCGCCACCGACCCGGGCGCCGCCGCCCGGCTGGTCCCCGGGCTGCCGGTGCCGGCCCAGCGGATCCTGGTGACCACCTACCACGCCGCCGCCGAGGCGCCCGCCCGCCGCCCGGTGCTGCTGCTCGACGGCACCGGGCAGACCGGGATCGCCAACAGCATCGTGCTGACGCTGGCCGCGCCCGGCTACGCGCCGCCCGGGCGGCACCTGATCGCCACCACGGCCACGGCCGAGGCGGGGCTCGACGAGCCCGCGCTGCGCCGCCGCCTGGCCGGGCTGTACGGCCAGCCGACCACCGGCTGGGAGCACATCGCGACCGTCCGGGCCGAGCCCGGCCTGGTCACCGCCCCGCCGCCGCAGGGCACCTTGCGCAAGCCGGCCAGGCTGACCGACTCGCTGTTCGTCGCGGGCGACCACCGGGACACCCCGTCGCTGCAGGGCGCGCTGGTCAGCGGGCGCCGGGCCGCCCGCGCGGTGCTGCGCCAGCTCGGCCTGCCCGCCGCGGCCCGGCCGGCCGGCCGGTAGACACGACCCTGGCCGGCCAGGGTCAGCCGCACCCGTTATGAGTCCCCTTAGCCGTCACCGAGGCGGGCCAGCAGCTGCGCCAGGGCCTTCCGGTCGGCCGCGTCGAGCGGCGCGAACAGCTCCTGGGCGGCGCGCTCGCGGGCCGCGCGCAGCCTGTCGCGGGCGCGGGCGCCGCGCTCGGTCAGCCGCAGCAGGATGGCGCGGCGGTTGCGCGGGTCGACCTCGCGGTGCACCAGGCCGGCTTCCTCCAGGGCGTCGACCACGGTGGTGACCGACCGCGGCACGATGCCCAGCTGGTCGGCCAGCTCGGTCATCCGCAGCGGCTGCTCGCTGCGGGCGATCAGCCGCAGCGCGCGGCCCTGGGCCGGGGTCAGGCCGAGCGGCGCCAGCCCGTCCCACTGCGCCCGGCGCAGCCGCTTGGTCAGCCCGTGCAGCTGGTCGGCCAGCTGCACCGGGTCCTCGTCGCTCACGCTGTCAGGCTATCAGAGGACAGCTCATACTGAGCCGGGAACAATTATGAGTTAGACTCTGTTTGAGTGGCCATGACTAACTAGCGCCTGGAGGCCTTATTGGGTACCGCAAGCAATCCCCGTGTCCCGCTGCGGCGCATCGCCGCCCTGTTCCGCCCCTACCGCTGGAACCTGCTCTTCGTGGCGGTCCTGGTGGCCGCCTCGTCCCTCGTCTCGCTGGTCAACCCGTTCCTGATCCGCGCGGTCATCGACACCGCGCTCCCCCAGGGCCGGACCGGCCTGCTCACCCTGCTGGCGCTGGGCATGATCGTGGTGGCGGTCGCCAACAGCTGCTTCGGCGTCTCGCAGACGTACGTGTCCACCCGGGTCGGCCAGCGGGTCATGCATGACCTGCGGACCGCCGTCTACGCGCACCTGCAGCGCATGTCGCTCGCCTTCTTCACCCGCACGCGGACGGGCGAGGTGCAGTCTCGCATCGCCAACGACATCGGCGGCATGCAGGCCACCGTCACCACCACCGCCACCGCCCTGGTGTCCAACGCGACCACCGTGATCGCCACCGTCATCGCGATGCTCGTGCTGGACTGGCGGCTCACCGTCGCCTCGCTGCTGATGCTCCCGCTGTTCGCCTGGGTGAGCCGCCGGGTCGGCACCGAGCGCCGCCGCATCACCCGGATGAGGCAGCGGCAGCTGGCGGTGATGTCCTCCATCGTCCAGGAGTCCCTGTCGGTCAGCGGCATCCTGCTCGGCCACACCATGGGCCGCTCGGCCTCACTGGCCAGCTCGTTCGGCCAGGAGTCGGCGAAGCTGTCCGACCTGGAGGTCAGCTCAAGCATGGCCGGCCGCTGGCGCCAGTCGACCATCCAGATCGTCATGTCGGCCATGCCCGCGATCATCTACTGGGTCACCGGGCTGACCGGCCGCGGCGGCCACACGGCGATCTCCATCGGCACCCTGGTCGCCTTCACCACCTTGCAGCAGGCGCTGTTCCGGCCCGCCACCCAGCTGCTCAGCACCGGGGTGGACATCCAGAGCTCGCTCGAGCTGTTCGGGCGGATCTTCGAGTACCTGGACCTGCCGGTGGACATCGCCGAGGCGGCCAGCCCGGCCGTGGTCACCGGCCAGATCCGGGGCGAGGTGCGGCTCAGCTAGGTGGGGTTCAGCTACGGCGGCGACGGCGCTGGGGGCGGCGCTGGGGACAGCGGCGCGGCCGGCTCGTCCCCGGCGGCGCTGCGGGACATCGACGTGACCGTCCCGGCCGGGCACTCGCTCGCCATCGTCGGCGAGACCGGCTCGGGCAAGACAACCCTCAGCTACCTGATCCCCCGGCTGTACGACGTGACCGCGGGCAGCGTCACCATCGACGGCATCGACGTGCGGGACCTGTCCTTCGACGACCTGGCGGACGCGGTCGGGATGGTCGCGCAGGAGACCTACCTGTTCCACGCCTCGGTGGCGGAGAACCTGCGGTTCGCCAAGCCGGCCGCCAGCGACGCCGAGATCGTCGCCGCGGCCAAGGTCGCGCAGATCCACGACCACCTGGTGTCGCTCCCTGACGGCTACGACACCGTGGTCGGCGAGCGCGGCTACCGGTTCTCCGGCGGCGAGAAGCAGCGGCTGGCCATCGCCCGGGCGGTGCTGCGCGACCCGCCGGTACTCGTCCTCGACGAGGCCACCAGCGCCCTCGACACGCAGACCGAGCAGGCCGTGCAGCGGGCGATCGACGCGGCCAGCGCGGGCCGCACCACGATCACCATCGCGCACCGGCTGTCCACCGTCCGCGACGCCGACGAGATCATCGTGCTCGACCACGGGGAGATCGCCGAGCGCGGCACCCACGCCGAGCTGCTCGCCCGCGGCGGCCGCTACGCCGCGCTGGTCAACCGGGACGCCGACACGGTCCTGGCCGGGGCGCCCAGTGCGGAACCGGCCACGGCCAGCGTCGGGTAACCGGCACCGCGCTGGCCGCGCTGCTAGCGGAAGTCTTACGTATCACCCGCGGTGTTTGACGTGGCCTGCGGCAATGCCGCACAGTTCGGTATAGACGCCCATCGCGCATGACCCGCGAAAAGGCGGGAAGAAGCCGGTCCGATGGCGGACGATCCGCCGCCCGGCTGGCCCGGGGTCGAAGGGAGCGCGATGAGGCTGCGATGGCGTGCCCGGCGGGAGC
>Ga0265338_10010597_pt1 | contig 10782 bp, 19 predicted proteins | sample 42126metaG_FD_193579 | JGI IMG/M metagenome (GOLD analysis project Ga0265338, IMG submission 193579) | Rhizosphere microbial communities from Carex aquatilis grown in University of Washington, Seatle, WA, United States - 4-21-26 metaG | ecosystem: Host-associated > Plants > Roots > Rhizosphere... | reverse complement strand
AACGTAAAACCAAAACCTTAATACACATTCAAAATCCGAAGAAAACAGGAATTTGGTCAGCGTTATGTGACCCTCTTTCAGAAGAGACTATTACAGACGAATGGGGCAAAGTAACTTGTCTGAGGTGTTTGAGGCTAATGCAGTCCGTTCTATCTGATAAGTACACGGATATCGTTTTCCATCTTTTCTAATAGCATCAATCTCTAACAATAGTGCAGTGATCGATTTCTATTAGAGAGGCGCCGACTACATGAGCAAGAAAAAAGAAAAGAGCGTGGTTTTTGTCGATATTTCTAAAACCACGAATGTTGGTGAAGTTTCTGTAAAGTTCTACCCTGACGGAATAAGCGTGACTGCGGTTACAAAAGAACCAGGATCTGTTACCAGCGACAGAATTTCTTGGAGCACGATCATTTCCATTCTCAAAAGTTACAAGACTCGGCTACCAAAGAGTCTCAGCGCAGATTCTGAGGATGAAGATTCAGCAGATAGCTGATTTCCCAAAAAATTAGATATCGTCTACCATATAGAGGCCAGAGCTTTTGGTTGCTTGAAATAAAGCGCCAGATATCGGGCAGTTTTTAGATACCGTCTATAAGGTAGAGGTTCCTATGAGTGACAAGAACACAGTTTTCGTGGCCAGCAAGGGTAGCCCTCAGTATCTGTATCAGTTTGCTGGTTCGTTCGTGGATAATGATCCTCACTCGAAGACTTACGGTGAGGCGATAGTCAGTCTCGTGCGCGTCGGCGACGAATACGGATGCACGCACACTAAAGATTGGTTTGATGAGATGTATGACATTCTTGATGACGCTGAAGCTCTGAAGATTATCTCAAAGAACTCGGAGGCTATCCGTAATGGTTCGCCCATTGTTCGCGTCGGGCGCACCGGGGGCCATCAGTACTCGTCGGCTGAACAGGCGCAGGAACACCAGGAAGTTGGTTTTGATGGAAATCAACCACGGATCGGTGAACTTGTTGAACCGGGCGAAGCTGATGATTTCAAAAATCTTGTTCTCGCGCATAGCGTCATGGAGGACATTGATACTACTTTTCAAAAGCTCGCGCTGCTGGGTTTCCTTGGGGATGATTGGGGTTTAAAGAGGATTTCCAATACCACCAATCAGTCTATCATCAATTTCGTTGGACCAAGTGGTGTCGGAAAGACCCACGCTGCTCGGGCCATTGCTCGTCGCCGTGGGAAAAAATTGCTTATTGCGGATTGGTAACAAATCATCAATTGTTTAGTTGGTGAGACTGCAAAGAATATCTCGCTTCTCTTCTCAGAAGCTACGCGGCTCAATGCGGATCTTTTTTTGGACGAAGCGGATACCATGTTTTGCAGCCGATCTGCCAAGGCTGAGGATAGCGTCGGGAAAAGCATGAACGCTGAACGCAACACGGTAATGATGGAACTCTCAAAGTTCAAAGGTTTAATCATTGCGGCAACAAATCTGTTTGAAGGGTATGACCCTGCGATTGTCCGTCGTATCACGCAAACGGTTACGTTCGAGCTTCCGAATGAGGAGATGCGTCTACGGATTCTTGATCTCAAAATCCCGAGTGTCGTGCCTCGGCGTGGTGTGGATTTAGAAGAGATTGCAAAGATGACTGACGGGTTCAGCGGTGACGATTTACGGAAAATGGCTGAATTGGCGCTCGTTAAAGCTGCTTCGGAGTATCCTGATTCTGAGAAATCTAAAAGGCATCTCAGACAGGAGCATCTGCTCGAACAATTGAATAAAGCTCGGAAGGTTAAGGATAACTTTAGTGGGCAAGTCGTTGAAAAACGTATCCTTGGCCTTTCCCACAAAGTGTCCTCCTAGCGGCTTTCTGGTTAAAGTGGAAATTTAGTGTGGTTTCCTAGGAGAAGTCTGCTATGTAGGCCCTGACAAAAAAGTTGCCCCTTGGAGCCAAAAAAGGTATAGTCAAACGATCAAATATTAAAGGAGTACATGTTATGCCAAATGCCCAACAAGTTAAGTCGAGTTCGTCAATTTCTCTCGTGGAGCTGAGGAAGACCAGCAAGAACCTCGATAAATTGATCGCGGACCTTCAAGGCGGGCTGACTGGGGTGAAGAAAGAGAGGCAGGCCGTTCAGAGGGCCATCGCTACCGCCAAGAAGATACGACCGGTCAACGGCGTCATCGAGCTTGGATCGCGCAGACCTCTTCTGGGGCGTCGCAGTACGGCCCCCAAGATCATGAGCCTCAAGGAAGCAAATTCGGCAAAAGAAGGGCAAAAAGCCGGAAAACTCGAACAAAAGGACGTTGAGGCGCTCGCAAAGCCGGTCCGAGAGCTTCTCAAGAAAGCCAGAACCAACGGTACCGACGGCGTCAAAACAGCCCTCCTCGCCACCCTCAAGACCCACAAAGACGGTCTCCGCCGCGCCCACCTCGCACAAGTCACCGAATCGGTCGCTCCCAAGGGCATCAAATGGGATCGCCAAGGCTGCAACTGGCAGCTCGGCATCCTCATGAAAAGTCGCTTTGTGACCAAACGTAGCGCGTATGGAGCGAAGTTTAAGATCACTGCCCTGGGTCGCCGGGAGCTGAACAAGCGCCTCAAGGTAGAGCAGTCCGATTCCAAGAACAAAGCTAGCTAAATCATTCAGAAATTTTCCCGCTTAAAAGCCCTGGAAGGTGGATCTTTCCGGGGCTTTTTTATTTAAAATCATGCACTTAGCAGTGGAATTAGATACCGTCTATACTTAGGAGAGATGGTATTTGAGCCTAAAACTCAGCATCTTTTAGATACCGTCTACTGAGTAGGGAGTGTTTGATATGAAAACCAAAATTCTAATCCTTGCCTCGGCTTTTCTGGCCTTCGGCTGTGCCTCTCCGAAGTACTTTGGGGACGGAAAGTACGAGAGTGCCTCATACGACAGGCCGGAGCACATGGACGATCGGTTCAATGAGTTTGACTCGAAGAACCTGATCACGAGTCTGGTCGATCAACTCAATCATTGCGACAACGTTCGCCGGAGCCACGTGATCATGGTTGCCCGAATGGACAACCAGACGTCCGAGGCTGTGGATCTTGAGGCGTTTCAACGCGAGCTGGTCGATCAGTTGAGCCAGAGTGGTTATCAGGTGATCGACAAGACCTCGCGACCGGATCTCGACCAGGAGTACAAGTACCAGCAAGCGGGATACACGGACCCGGTAAAGGCTGCGGCACTCGGAAAGCAGGACGGAGTCGAGTTTGTTCTTCGAGGGGCACTGGAATCGAAGGTACAGACCAATAGAGACGAGAAGACTGTTCGGTATCGCTTGAGCATGCAGGCTGTGAACCTGGAATCGTCTCTCATCTCGTGCACGCCGACGACAGAGATCAAAAAGCGCTTTGAGCGTGTCCGGGCTGCTCTCTAATTGGTGCCTTATGATTCCAGATAATCAAGCATCATTAGTTAAGCAGGCGAAGAAGTATGTCCAGACCGAAGAGAAAAGCACGAAGGTGGAAATTCTAAGGTCGGTGGATGAGCTAGGACCAGAGTCCAGAAAAGTGTTCGATCTGTGGGTCATTACTTACATCGTTCTGGGGATATGAAGATGAAGTACCTTATCGTCATCATCGCTATGTTGCTGACTGGTTGTGGATCAGCTCCGAAAAGTCGAAATAACAAGACCTGGATCTCGGAGTGGAATGTAGGGGAGATGGAATATGCCGCAGAGTTGATGGAACTTTCCGACTACGTCCGCTACAGCCAACAAGTCACGCAGCAGATGCTTGACAAGACACGCGGTTCCTACCCGCCAACGGATATCGAAAAGGAGTTCGTGTACTACTCCATAGCCCTCAAGTACATGAATCTGCGTCAGCGCTGCGTTATCAGTACGAGGAATCATCTTCCAACCCAAACCACAGACTGCAGCGATACCATCGAGAACAAATCAAAGATCTACGCGCGCAAGCTCATGGAGCTTCCGAATCTTCATCTCATGAGCAAGTACGTCATAGCGCGCATCCAAGAATTCGACGGTTATGATCAACGTCAAAGTGGGAATCTTGGTATTCCTTCGGGGATGCGCGCGTGGTGTTTCATCCCATGGTCGCGCGGCGAATACAAGCTGAATGACTTCAGTGATCAGTATCAAAAGATCATATCTGCTCGGCGCGGCGGAGCTATAGGTACGATTTACCATTCAGTATCTTCTGTTCTTCTGTTCGGAGCGCCAAGTACGGCATTCGACAACGAGCTTGGTCTTGTCGACATGAAACAACCGATTGGAATCTACGTAGAAGACTGGAACCGGCATCCTGTTCAAATCGCTGGTTTGGAAAAAGAATGAGGTGACGCGTGGAAGACGACATCTTGGTTCAATTCGCTAAGTTTACCGGGTTTCGCGTATCACTGGATCAGTCTCGGGAAGAAATGGTTCAAAAATGTATGCGCGAAAGAAAAGTAGATCGAGTTCAAGCCGAGAGGGTGATCGATCGACTCGTAGAAGACCTCACTCGTCCTCACTTCGACCGAGTACTAAAGAGAGACGGATAATCATGAGTAGGCTAGATAGTCTCAAAACACACGAATGGAATGAAGACCGGACCGGGACATTGTGTGGAGCAAAGATACCGTATTCTTCACTGCTCCTTGGTGCGATGACTCTGAAACTCACGTGCAAACGGTGTAGGCGGATCAAACAAAAAAGAAGCAAGAAGATGACGCATCGGATTATCCAATGGATTGCCGGAGTCGGTAAATCGAGGTGTGGCAGGGTAATTGATGATCGGGATAAGATCGCGCTCCAGCACTCGAAGCCACGCTGCCAACTATGCAGAATTCGGGAATGAGCTTATGAAGCACAAGGCCACTACAATCGGACAGAAGATAGCGCAGAAAAAGGGACTGGTACCCACCACGGTGTCTTTCACCCCGAAACAAGTGTGGGAGAAGGAACCGTGGTACTGGATTCTGGGCGAAAGTCCTCAGAAAAAGCCGGATGCCAATGCGATAAAGGAAATGGCTCAAAAAACAGGTTTCTCTGAGGCCGACGTTAGAAGATCCATTTCTAACGCTTTTGACGGCAAGGAACTGGTTTTCTTGAACGGGATTTACCAAGTCGCTGTCCGACACATTGGTGGCGACCCGCATTTCGTGCATCTCAGTATCAAAAGAAAAGACCGAGGTGCATGCCACGACTGGAGAGACTTTCAGAGGATCAAAAATGAGATAGTTGGTCCTGAGTACGAAGCCATAGAGCTGTATCCAGCTGAGTCCCGAGTCGTGGATACGGCAAATCAGTACCATCTATGGGTTCTTTACGAGGAAGGCAAAAGAATCACTATGGGGTGGGACGAAGGAAGACCAGTCACCTTGGACTCATCCTGCGGAGATGCAAAACAACGCGAGCGGAATGAAGCACGCACCATCACTCCGATGCTGAAACGGTATGGGCACCTATTAAAGATCGGGTAGGATATGAAAGACGAAGGACCGGATACATTAGAGACTATTCGAAATCTGATGAAACCAGCAGAGCTTCATCCAGATTTGAAACCGTATCTTATTACGCGAGAAGATCTTGGCATGCCAGGCATATACCACCCTCTTTTCTATTCTGTTCCTCACGTCGAACAACTGAACAACTGGGCCAACACTCAGTATGCGAGAAAGAAGGAAGCTCTTAAAGAACTGCGAAAAGAAAAAAGATGGAACACTCTCATCCACATGTATGAGAGACCCTACCGTGTTCAAGGATTCATAGAAGTAAAAGAGCATCTAACAGACGATCAGTACTGGAGATACCTAGGAGATGTCTGGGGTGACTCGGAGAATATCTGGCAGAATTTTGAAATATGGTTGGAGCTTTTTCAAGAATGTAGAACGCAAACAACTCAGTTCATGGACAAAACCGAGCAGGCGGGTTTTAAAAAATTGCCCGAAGTACTTACCATTTATCGAGGTTACCTGCCGCGCAAGAATCGAGACGGGTTATCTTGGACGCTCGACAGGTCCGTGGCCGATTGGTTCGCTCGAAGATACGGTCAAAAAGGTAAGGTTGCGAAAAGAGTCGTTAGAAAGAGCGACGTCTTTGCTTACATTACTGGTCGCAAAGAGGAAGAAATTGTGATAAGAGTATCTGCCCTATATCGGAACAAAGGGAAGTAACCTATGCCCAAAATCAAGACTGATCGCTCTAAAAATTATGTCGGAGTGGACTCTGATCGGGCTAACGGTAAGCTAACCAAAATGTTCGTACTCAAACGCGACTACGGAAGCTGTATCAGTGACGACACCTACGTTTTGTTCCGAGTCTACAAACGCAAGCTCAGCAAGAACGACAAGGCAGCCGGGTTTCCTGATACGACGAACTACTCTGTTGCTGACATGTTCACGAGAATCAGGACAACAGCTGTGAGGAGAGCGCGAGCTATAATCGTTGAAAAATTCGGTAAAGGGATGGGCCTGACCGTGAAGGATGAGGATTAAAGATGAGGATTTGTAAATACGATCTACCAGTCTCTGAGTGCAAACGGGCAAAATGCATAGATGAGATACCATTGATACTCAAAGACAGGGTCCTCAACACATTGAAGCGGCTTATCAAGAAGATTGAGGAGTAATCATGTTTGAAGTATCGGCAGAGGGTCTAAAAAAGCTCATTAAGGACAAGGCGAGATTAATTCTGGAACTCGTTCAGAACGCCTGGGATGAGAAAAGTTCCACCATCAGAGTCGGTATCGAGAAGGTTGGCCGGGGAACATACATGATTGTGGTTACCGACGATAACCCGGAAGGTTTCAAGGATCTAAGTCACGCGTACACCCTTTATGCCGACTCAGAAAAGAAAAAGAACCCAGATCAACGCGGCAGGTTCAATGAGGGTGAAAAACGATTCATTGCGGCCTGTGAGTTTGTATCTATCACTTCAACGACAGGACAGCTCCGATTTGAGAACGGTATCCGGACAAAAGGTCGAACTAAAAGAGACATCGGGACCGAAGTCGTTGCCAGAATTAAGCTCACCGAAGAAGAGTATCAGGAGACGATCAATTACCTGAACATTCTTCTGACACCAAAATTTAAGGAAACTTCCCTCAACGGGGTACCTCTTATCTCCAAAGACCCCGTCTCCTCTTTTGAGATCAGTCTGCCAACCGTGACCGAAGACGAGAACGGATTCCTCAAGGATACTGTTCGCAAGGCAAAGGTTGAAGTGTTTGAGCCGATTCAGTCTGGATCGATCTCTCAGGCTTACCTATACGAGATGGGCATTCCGGTAGTTGAGATCGATTGTCGGTGGAGCGTCAATGTTCACCAGAAAGTGCCGCTCAACCGAGATCGTGACAACGTGACTCCGAGCTACAAGAAAAAGCTCTACGTTGAAGTAATGAATCATACAGTCGATCATCTCAATGAGTCGGACAGTAGTAGCTCTTGGGTTAAGTTGGGTGCCTCAAACAAGGACGTCTCAAAAGAAGCTTTGGGGAAAGTTCTTGATCTACGATTTGGGCCAGACCGTGTTTCGTATTCAGTAAAGGATCAGGAAGCCAACTCTAATGCCGTAGCTCATGGATTTAGAGTTATCCATGGCAGCTGCTTTAGCGGAGAAGAATGGGAGAACATCAAGAAACACCAGCTTGTCGAGTCTGCTGAAAAGAAGTTTCCGACCCCAAAACCTTACTCCCCGGACGCAGACAAGTTTGTAGTTTTCATCCCTGAATCATCCTGGACAGCTGGGATGAAGAAAATAGCTAACTACTCTAAAGTAGTTGCAAGACACGTTTTGGGAGAAGAAATCAAAGTCAAGATTGCCGAAGAGAATGGCTCCTGCTGCGCCTGTTATGGTGGGAACGAGCTGACATTTTTCGTTAAAGATCTTGGCGGAGAGAGGTGGTTTAACGAGGGCATTACTGAGGCAGTGGATGAGCTAATCATTCACGAGCTAGGTCACCATTACGAGTCGAATCACCTCAGCAGCAAGTACCACGAGGCAATTTGTAAGATCGGAGCAAAGCTGAAAAGGCTCAATTTTGAAGCATTCGTGTGCGTCACTTGCAAGCTCTGGCGCTTGTGGGCTGACCAGAGGGATGGGTCAGATAATCTAAAGTGCCATGAGTGCCGTAAAAAGCTTGTTTCACAGGAAAGTAGAGTTGAGGGGGAAGATATCCATGACTGATTTTGGAAAAGAGCGCGAGGGTGTAAGATTCCAGCATGACTGCCAACTTTGTACCTTCTTGGGAACCTACAAAGAGTACGATTTGTATTTTTGTGATAAGGGTCATTCAACAGTAATCGCCCGTAAGAGCCATGAACCGTCAGACTATCTCAGCGGTATGGTTTTCGCTGTCAGAAATGAAATCGAACCTCTCCGAGTCGCCCTTACCCGAGCCATCGAGAAAGGACTCTGTGACGAAAATGGAAAACCTAAGCACTGAAGATAAAATCACGGAAGTCAAACGACGGGTTGCTGCTGGTGAAATGGTTTACCGAGCCTGCAATCAAGTTAACCTGGCGCTTGACGTTTGGTATCGTTCCCAACGGGTGGTCACTAAAACAGAGCAGGAATTACTGGCGTCTGTTTCAGGCTTTTCAAATGAGAAACTCGAACGGGAGCTATCTGAAACCAAATCTCACAAAGATTTCCTGACACTCAAGGCGCGCATTCTGAATAAAGTTTTGAGACACAGAAAGAAGACGCAATGATCAGAAGCTCTGAGGGTTCCTTTCTGCCCGAAAGCATTCTGAAAAGAATAGCCCGGACAGCGTTCAAGGAGCTGTATCCGAATGGGTATTGCAAGACCTTTGAGCCTCATGGGCCAGACTGGCAGATGGCTACGGGGTTCTCCAGATTGATAGCTAAAGAAATGGGCTATGATCTTACACACCACGAGCATTACGCTGTTCGGTTGATTTTTGAAGAAGGTAAAACATGGCCGGAGATGGCCTTTGGAAAAGAACTATGCTTATCCGCATCGTAGGTGTAGTCCGCAAGTACTTCTGTTACGGCTGTGGTTTGTGGTATGGCGATGAGTCGGAACCTGAATCACCGTCTGATTTGTGCCCCGGCTGTAAGAAAGCGAGAGCGTGATGTCATCATTCCCATCCTCCGTTATCTGGGTGGCAGCTCTTGGGCAGTGGGTTGGATACTCGGAGGGCGTTGAGACACCATTTCCTGAAGGTTTCAATATGAGCATCCTTCCTACTCCTAGATTTGCGCCGGGGGATCTCGTGGTGAATAAAGATCGATTCTATGACACCAAAATTGCCAGGATTGATAGGATTAGTTTGTATCTGCCAGGCGGGGATTTGACTCCTGGAAAAACACCCACGGAATTTATCCAGGATTTTTTCGACAGAAGAAATGCTTTATCTGAGAAAAACCGTGGAGTCCCTTATCCACCAAAAAAGCTTATCACCTACATTGCTCGAATGAATGGACACCTGAAGCATCTAAGATCGGATGACATCGAGGGCCTCTATCAGAAGCCTATATCCGATGAGCAGCGGGAGGTGAACGAGCACCTCAAAGCGTGTAAGGACTGTGCAAGCATGAAGGATGCCTGGGATACTTGTAGTAAAGCTAAAGCGCTCGAAAGAAAAGCTGTTTACAACAAAAAGTCGATCGAGTTCACAGATCCAGACTGATAGAAAGTAGGTATTAGATGAAACTCTCTCTTGAAATGTCCGACGTGATCAAACTTTTGAAGGGGCAGACGCTCACGAAAGAGATTACAGTCGAATCAACAATTACAGAGCAGGTCAAGATCTCCGTTACAGAGCAACTGGCGATTTCATTGCCGAGAGAAGACACCTCAATCACTGCTAAAGGGGCGGTCGAGAGAGTTGAAGGGGAATGGGATCTCGTTCTGGGGAAGCAATGATATGAGATCTAACAGAAAAGCCCATATTACAAACATGGGGATTTTCACCTCCTGCGGGAAGAAACTCAAGTCCAGCAGCCGGATGTTTATCGGAGTAGGGCGGATCAAGCGGTTCCGAAATGCCTGCAAGACGTGTTTGCGCACCTTGAAATAAGATATTTTCTGAGTTAACATGTTATTATGTATCGGAAAAAGGGTAAATTGTTCAGCGTTAAGATAGCCAGGGAAGATCTTCGGGTGAAACCACGCCTGAAGCTCAAGGCATCTCGCCGCCACAAGGATCTCAAGAACGATTATCAGCGCCGCCCGAAACACAAGAAGAAGAACGAGGAGTAAGTATGAAGTTTTTATCGTTCGAGTCAAAGCTAATCGATCTGGGAAACAGTAGATTACCCAAGTTCTCTGGGACAAGAGTCATGATGATGCCGCTCATTCTTGGCGACATGAGCAGCGTCCCTGAAACTCTTGCGCATTACGACGAAACCTTGAGGGTTCTCTTCGCACTGACAGTCGGCATGAACCCTCAGCACCTGGGAAAAGTGGGCTACATCACCATCGACGAAAAGACGGTAAAGCCTGGTGAAACACATCGCAGATCTGGACTCCACGTCGATGGGGTATACCGAGGCAAAGCTGGAGGTTGGGGTGGCGGCGGTGGTTGGGCTGGCGGTGGTTGGGCTGGCGGTGGTTGGGCTGGCGGTAGCCGAGAAGATGGCACAGGCATGCTCACAGTGTCGTCCGTAGTGGGCTGCAGAGCTTACAATCAGACTTTCAGCGATCTAACCATGATCGGCGATGAGGGCGAGGCTTACTTTTTCGAGCGCGAGTGCCGCAAGGAGAACGAAGTAATCCTTCAGGCAAACAGGGTTTACTGGCTCAGTCCGCGCTGCATTCACGAGTCTCTGCCAATGGACAAAGAAACCAATCGTCAGTTCGTGCGTCTCTCATTGCCTT
>Ga0265338_10010594_pt1 | contig 10784 bp, 1 predicted proteins | sample 42126metaG_FD_193579 | JGI IMG/M metagenome (GOLD analysis project Ga0265338, IMG submission 193579) | Rhizosphere microbial communities from Carex aquatilis grown in University of Washington, Seatle, WA, United States - 4-21-26 metaG | ecosystem: Host-associated > Plants > Roots > Rhizosphere >... | reverse complement strand
CCGGGAAATTCCTTCGAGAGGTCGCTTAGGCCGCCGGCGCTTTTCAAAACGGCCGCCGTCGTCCGGCGCATGTCAAGAAGAGCGACGTCGCGCGGATCGGCCGCCTGCAATTGGGCGTAAGTGATATAATTCAGCGATTCCGGCTTGAGCCCGGCGGCGCGCGTCGTCAGGCTGGCAGCGCCTTCCCATGCGGCGAATCCGCCGGCGAGAATGTCCACGGCGATGCCGTTCTTCGCCGCCAGCGCCGCGGCGGCGGCATTGAGCGCGGCTTGTCCGCGACGGCCCAGCCCATCGTCGTAAATCACGACGGCGCCCAAAGGCGGGAAGTTTCTGATGGGGCAAAGCGAAGCAGGCACGTTGATCGCGCCGGGGATGTGCGCCTCTGCGTAAAGTTTGGTGTCGCGCAAATCGATGACGGTAAGCCTTTCGCCGGCGGCCAGTTTTTTTTGCAAATCGGCGACGGTGATCGCGGGCGCGGAGGATGCGGCGCCGCAAATGGCGAGCGACACAAAGATAATTTTGGCGAGGCGCATCATGTTACTGGGATTGAGGCGTGAATTGGCTCACGGAGTTGGTGACGCTGACCATCAGCACGGCGGTGTTCGGTATCGGGAAATTGTCGCCGACAACGGCGCCGTTCTGGACCAGCGCGACGCGCCACCTGCCGGATTGGGAGTCGAGCATGCGAGCGGAGATGGCGCTGGCGCCGATTTGCCGGAGGAGTTGGAACGCGCTGTAGGCGTCCGGATAGCCGGTGTAACTGAAGACATTGGCGCCGGGCGCGAGATTGATGGAGGCGCTGGTGTTGACGCCGAGGTCGAGGACCTGGCTGGTGTTGAACTTGATCCAAAGGAATGTGTTGGCCGCGAGGGCAAAATTGGCGCCGGACGGCGTTCCGTTGGTGATGCTGGCCGTCTGGCTGACCACTTGCGGAGAAAGGGAGGTGTATTCAGTGATCGACGCGACGCCGTTGTTCGCCCAAAGCGAGAGGAGTCCGTAGGCGTTCTGCGCATACGAAACCATCGCGGGAGTGACGGCGACAATATTGCGATTGTCGAAGACCGGCTGGAGCGAAGGCAGCGGCGCGGAGACGATCTGCGACTGGCCCGCGGCGGCTTCCTGCCACAGCGCGACGCGGTCGGCGATGGCGGGGAAACTCTTCAACGTCGGCGTGCTGGTGACGGGAACGGCGACCAGGCTCGGCAGATGGATCAAGCGTGCGTTGCCAGTGTTAGCGCCGAGGGCGTTCTGCATGCAGACAAGCCATGGGCCGTTGAGGGCGGGCTGGGATTCGTCCTCCGGCGTGCTGGTGATCTGGATTTCCGCGTTGCGCAATAGGTCGAAGCCATAAATATCCAATTCCGTGTTCCGGTTATCGGCCCACACAATCCAGTTGTCGTAAATGGCCGGATTCAATTGGGCGCTGCTGTTCGTGGTGATGCGGCGGACCTGGGCGGATTGCAAATCGCCGAGATAAATTTCGCCGGGGCCCTGGTCGCGGAAGTCCTGCCAGACAACGCGCGCGGCCTGGACATCGGGCGTGAGTTCGTCCTGCGAAGAAGGCGACACGAAAAAGTTCTGGCCGGTGGCGAGGTTGGTGGCAAACAACTGCCAAGGCGCGGAGGAGGCGCCGGTTTGGCGCGTCTGCCACACGACCCACGGCCAATCGATGGCGGGGCTGATCTGGTCCTGCGCGGAATCGCTCGTGAGGGCTTTCGGGCCGCCCGCGCCTTGCATGTCATATAAATAAACGTCCCAACTGCCGTTGGCCTGCTGGCCTTGCCAGACGACGTAGCGACCGTCCGTGCGCGGATTCTGCTGGCTTAAATTCGTGTGGGTCAGTTGCTGAATGGCGCCGTTGCCGGCGGTCACGTCGCGCGCGTAAATCTCCAGGTTGCCGTCGCTTTGGTCCTGCCAAACCGCCCATCGACCGCGCGCGCGCGGATTGACGGCGCCGCGATTGGGGGCGGCAACGACGGCGTTGGTGCCCGACAAGGCGCCGACTTGCGCCAGTCCGACGAGGAAGTTGGTGTTGCCGAGGCTGTCGGCCAACGTGACGCGGACGGTATACCATCCGGGCGGCTGCACGACGCCGCGGGCGCTCATCCCGTTCCAATCATAAGTGACAGGCGCCGCGCCGATGTTGCCGTAGGACGTCGTGACAACGTTGGTGAGCGCGCTGAGGTCGTAGCCGTAAAGCGGGTTGATCGTCCACGCGACCGATGTCGGAGTGTTCGTGGATTGGAACAGGCCCGACGCTTCGCCAAGGACGCTGACCGAGTGCGCGCCGGGGGCCAGGTTTGTCAACACAATCGGCACAGTCGAGATGACCGGGACTCGGTAGAAGCCGGAGTCGACCGTCCATTGGTAATTGGTGATTCCGGCGCCGCCGACGTTTAGATTCGCGGATAGGTTGGACGTCGGGGTGGACGGCGCCCCGGTTAGCCTCGTGGCTGGCGCCGCGGGATCGACGACCCAACTGACCGTGAGCGCGCCAGACGCCGGCAGGTAGCCGCCGTATTGGGAACGGCCGAGGACCGAAAGCGTATTTGTGCCGGTGGAAAGCCCCGAAAGCGTGAGCGGCGAAGCCACAGGCGCCTCGGCGCTCCACGCGCCGCCGTTCAACTGGTAACTATAGAAATCGACATTCTGGCCGCCGATGGTGAGCGAGGCGGAGCCGCTTGCGGTGGGCGACGAAGGCGTGTTGGAGATGGTCGCCCAACCGACGACGCCTTGGAAGACGTCGACCTGCGCGTTGACGGTGTTTGGATTTGGCGCGGCCTGGAAACTGATCGCGGCGTTGCCTGGACGAACGGACAAGGCGCCGCCCGGGTTGAAGATGGGCTGGCTGGGAATGTTCGCCGAAGCGAATCCAAGCGAAGCGGAGCCCGGCAAAACGAGCGTGACCGTGTGCGTCGATTCCGTGTTCGAGCTGATGTCAACCGCATAGTAGCTCAGCGTGTTGGAGCCGGGGATCGTCAGCTTGAACGGAAGCGCGATGGCGAAAGGTGAGTTGTTCAGCCTGTCGTAGATCGTCACCGGCTGCGCGTCCTGCGACAGGAAGTACATCTGCGTGTCTGGAGTGACATAGTAGACGCCGTTGGTGTAGGTGTAGGAGCCGGCGAACTGAAGGGTCGTGACAGGCGCGTTGGTGTTCGGCGCGGAGTTTGTATAAGTGATCGCGTAGGTGTAGGCGCTGGAACCCGCCAGATCGAACAGGTGGAGGTAAGTGTCCTTGAAATTGTTGGTGGGCTCAAAATGGATGCTGGTCCAATAGTTGTTTGAATTGAGGATTTTGCCGTCCGACCGCACGACGCTTGCGATGGGGAGCTTGGCCTGGTTGGGATCGGGCAGACGGATATAGGTCCAACCCGAAACGCTCGTCGGCAGGCTAATCTGCCACGAATAATTGCTGCCGGTCGCGAGGGCGTTGGTGAGCGTGTTCACGGGATAAACCCCGCCCTGGCTTTCATAGAGCGAATCGGGGATGAGATTCGCCACCGGATCGAGCGAGCCGGACACGTCCGCGAGAAAATCGCGGACGTTGTCGCGGCCGGGTTGGTCGTCGAGAACTTCGTGAAGCATCAGATAGGCGTTGACGGATTTGATCAACGAGGTTTCCGAACCGCCGAGCGCCGTGGAATGCGTGTAGCTGGCGCCGACGGACAGGAACGTGCCCGAAAGATTGACGATCATGTCCCAGGCGCCTTTGCTGGCCTGATTGGGTTGAAGATCGCCGAGGTTGACCGACAGGCTCGGGTTGGCGATCGTCGAATCGTTGACACGCGAACCAAGGAGCTGTGCGACCAGCAAAAGGTTATTCGCGTTCTGCGTGATTTTGGGCTGTTGCGCGTCGATCAGCACGTTATGCGCGGGGCCGTAGCCGACATTTTGAACCAGCGCTCCAAAAGTAAATGGAATCGGGCTGCCAAGTCCGGTGAACGGATCCATGCCGGTGACATCGCGCGGCTGGAAATAGGTGATTTGGAGCTGGGCGTCCGGCGCCACGGTGATGGGCGCGGGAAGCACGATCATCGAAGTGGACGGGATGACGACGCCATTGATTTTGCCGCTGAGATTCGCGCCAATATTAAACTTGACGCCGCTCGCGTTGGTTCCCGCGGCGCTCACGGTCGGGATGAGGAACCATGAGATTTGCGCGGTCTGGCCGGGTTGGATGACGCCGTTGCCGCTGACATCGCTGATGTTCTGAAGCGTCGGCGGCTGCACGAAAAAGAGGCTGGAGGAATCGTTGATGACGCCGTTGGTGGTCAGCGCCGGATTCTCAAAGGTCAGATTCGCGTTGAAACCGGTGATGGGATTATTGGGATCGTTGTCGGTGATTTTCAACGTGGCCTGAAAACCGATGCGCTCCAGCGTGAGGCTTTGCGAAAGCGACATGCTCACCGGTGCGCACAGGCCCGAGTATTGTTGCTGGGCAAAAGCGAGCGCGGGCGCGAACAACGCCAGTCCAAGCGCGGCTGAGAGCAGATGGTTCTTCATTTGACTGCCTCCGCGGTGGAAACATGCGCAACCGGATCGTTGCCGCAGAGATCATGAACCAGGACGCCGTTGGCATAGAAGGCGTTGTCGCCTTGCAGGCCCAATGTGTAAACCTTCATCGGGCGTAGCGCCTTCCGGACGGAGGCAATCTCGATGGGCGCGCCGTCCGGGTTGGAAAGCCAGTCGCCTGTCTTAAGGGCGCCTGCGGCGGTCCAGCCCTTTCGGTCGACCCAGAAAAGGTGCTCGCTGGTAGCCAGCACGGTTGGAGTCGATCGCCCGTTGAGCCGCCGCAGGCGGAATTCGTAGACGGTCTGGCCGTCAAATGGGTAAACGCCCGCGACGCGCGCGATGCTCTCAGGACTTGAGCCGCTGCGAACGAGATCGTTCGTTTGAATCTGCGAGATTGGCTTCTCCGTTCCATCGCTCATGAGGACCACCGTGTCGCCGGCCAGACAGCCGCCGCCGGTGGTCTGGAATGCCGGGGGCGCCTGCTGCGGGTTGGGCGGCTGGTTATAGCTATTGTTGGAGTTATTGGGGTTGCTATTGGGGGAATTGGGGTTGAGGGGCGGACCGTTCTGGACATTGCCCAGCAGACAATTCATGTAGGCGGCCATGGCGGCGGCCTGATTAGCAGGCGTGGCAAAGCCAAATCCCTCGGCTGTGGAGTAGAGATTGGCGGCGGCCTGCGCCCCAAGGGCGACGTACGAATTGTCCGTGGGACAATGGCCTTCGGCCTGGAGAATGGAATCGGCGACCAACAGACTGGCTTCGATGGTCGCGGCAAAGTTGGCGAAGGCCTGGCTATAGCCGGTAAAATATTGCGCGAGGGCCGACAAACAACCCGCGTTGCCGCCTTGCTGAGAGGGCGCGTTGGATCCCCAATAGGTGATCGTGTACGGTATCTGGATCGATTGCTGCGGGAGCACCAGCGGAATGTAGGAAATGAGCGGCACAAAGGTCGCCTGATTGTCCTGATACGAGCTGAGCGTGACATTCTCCATCTGGGCGAGGCCCTGGTTTTGCACCGTTACATTGTAGGTCGCCTGGAATCCCGGCGTGACATTGTTGAAGTTCTGCAACAGCGGGCTCGCCACCAACACCGGCAGCGGCACATGCGTCTCGTAGGTCTCGGAGATTTGAATCGTGTAGCTGTCTGAGAACGGCACCGGCACGACAGCGAAGTCGACCGTCACAAGGCTGCGGTTGAGGCGGGCGTGCTGGTAGCCGGTTTGATCGGCGGTAATGGCGATCGTGCCTGAGCTGGCGGAGCATCCGGGGGCGCTGACCTGCCAGCTCCACGTTCCTTCCTGCAAATTCGTCACGGTCACAAGGCCATTGGTATCCGTGTAGAACGGCCCAACATTTGCGGAAATCAGGCTGTTGTTGAGGCGAATGGCCGCGCTGGCGACATTCTCGCCGAGAATGTCATCCACAAAGAATTGCACGCCGCCGGTGAGGTCGGACGTGACAATGGCATCGACCGCGACGCGGAGCGGTATGGAAAGATTGGGCGCCTGGATGGTCACGCTATCCTGGTAGAAATCCAGCGGCTGGGTCGCCGGCGGATTGTAGACCACGCTGAAGCTATTGGAAGCGCCGGCGGGCAAATCAGGCAGCGTGATTGTGCCGTTGGTTGAGACTGGAAGATTCACGCTGATCCAGCTATTGGTGGGCGGAACGAGCGTTGCGCCTCTCAGCGTGTCCAGGCCGTAGTTCGCGTAAACAATCAACCCGCTGAGTTGGTCGCCGCGGCCGACGCTGCGTTCGAGGTAGCCGACATTGGGTTGGATAATGGAAAGGACGGGAACGGCGGGCGCCAGATTCAAAGTGACCGTAAAGGTCGCGGACGCGCCTTCAGCCGAAGTGAACGTGAAGAGCCCTTCCGCCGAGTTGGGCGCGTCGATGGCCGCCGCAAGTTGAAGGTTGACCGTGAAATGCTGGCCGGGGGCTATGGTGAAGCCCTGCCCCGTTAAGTTCGTCCCGGTAATCCTGCTCGTCGGCGTCAGCGTCACGCCGGAAACCGTGTAGGCGTTGAACGTTGACGAAAACGCCGTCAGGGGAACGTCGCCGGGATTGTAGAGCTGGATTGAGAAATTCTGGATCCCGTTCTTGGACATCTGGATTTCGCCGGTCGACGGCGTCGCGTAAACGCGTTCAATCACGATGCTGGCCTGATTGAGCTGATCGACAACCAGCGGGTTGGCCGCCCAAATGTTGAGCGAGCCGCCCAATCCCGGCGGCGGATTATACGTGTACTGATAATTGCCGTTGGCATCGGTGGTGAGCGATTGATTCCACGCAAAGCCGCGCGTCGAGAATCCAAGGGTCAGCGCCGTGTTCGGGACAGGCAATCCCGTGGCGCGGCTGACGGCCTGGCCGGTGATGATCACAGGCTCGTCGTTGGTGTAAAAGATTTTATCGGTTTGGGCGGTTCCGTAATAGGGAGTCACCGATAGGGTGGACGACATGCTGCCGCTGATTGGACCCGATTGTGTTTGATTGACAGTTCCAATCTGGTTGTAAATGGCCTGCGCGACGGCGACGAACGTGGTGTTGGTGGAGCCCTCCAGCGCGGCCGGCGTCAGAACGTTCGACACCGTAAACGTCGAAGAAGAGCCGGCGGCGATGTTGATATAGGCGCTTCCGTCGGAAAGCGCGGCGGTTCCGGGCGGGGCGCCCAGGAATTGCGTGCGGCTCATCTCCTGGCCCTGGCCGTTCTGGACGGAGATATACACGTCGCCGGGCTTTGTCCCCTGTGAGCGCGACACGATCAACTGCATGTCAACCGCGCCGCGATTAAAGACCTGCACCTGGAACGGCGTGAGTCCGCCGGCGAGCGGCAATTGATTGACAGACACCGCGATCTCAGTCCCGGGAACGACGCTGTTCGTGACCAGGAATGTCTGCTGGTAGCTGACGTTGTTGCCTTCGTTGTCGGTTTCCTGGAACGCTGTCAATTGAATGGATTGCGCCCCGGGAACCGGCGCCTCCGGCACGATGATCGAACGCTGCACCGTCGCCCCCGCGCCCACGGGCACGACGACGTTTTGCGTGACGTTCAAAGGCGCCGCCCCGCTGACAGTGCGATTCAACGTGAGCTGCGAGAAATCGACGCCGGCGGTCGCGCTCTGGTTGGTGATCGCGACCAGGAATTGGTCGAAGTAGGAGGTCGACACCGGCTTGTTGCCGTTGACCACCAGGCCGAAGGAAATGGGATAGACGGACACAACGCGTTGCGGGCTTTCCTGGGCGCTTCCGTTGAGCGCGCTGACGCCATATTGGACAACGTCCGACGACGGCAGGCTGTCGGTGTAAGAGAGCGAAGTGATGGGCGCGGCGTTTTGCTTGATGCCGTTGCGATAGAAATTGTAGCCGACGGCGGTCGCGTCACCCGAAACCCAGCTTGTGACTTTGGCTTGTCCGGGCGTCACGACAACGGTCACGCTGTTGGGCGGGCTGACATCCAATTCAATGGAGGCCGGCACGCTGAAGCTCTCGTTGCCGACGGCGTCGGAAGCCGACACGACGTAGGTGTTCGTGCCGCGCGGCGGATAGTCGGTGACCGGAATCGGCGCGATGACCGTCGCGACAAGGTTGCTGTTGCGGTAGATGTTGTAGTGATCCGGCACGTTGGGTCCGAACGGCTCCGTCCAGGTGATCTGAACGCCGCGCGAGGCGAGCTGGACGCTCACGTTGGTCGGCGCCAACGGCGGCACGCGGACGGATGACGCGATGGCCATGTTTGAGATGGCGCTTTCGGAAGAGAGGCGGCTGGCGCTGATTCCGTAAATGTAATAGCCGTCGGACGGCGGCAGATCGGTGACCGTTGTCGTCGTCAAATTGTCGAGATCGAGCGCTCCGGGGAGCGAGAACGTCTGACCCGGCTCACGATACAGGCGGTAAATCTGCGCGTTGCTGATGGCGCTCCATGAGAGTTTGATGTAGCCGCCCGGCAGGCTCTTGGCGGCAAGGCCGAGCGGCGCGTTTGGCGGGGAGGGCAACGCGGTGTTATAAAGCTCGAGGCCGGCGCCCGACACAATGTTTGTTCCGACGTTTCCAAGAACGTCCGTGGCGCTGAAATTGAAATGGCCGATGCCCGAACCCATCGCCGAGGTAAGCGGCAAGGGAGCATTCCAATTCGTTCCGCTGCCGGTCAGCGTCAGCGGGACGTTCGCCCCTTGCGGCGGTGTGTAACTGAGCGTCGGCGCGGAGCCGTTTGTCGGCAGTTTCGAGAGCGTCAGATTCACGGCAACGCTCGCCGGGGTAAGCGTCTGGATGGGGCCGGGGGGCGCGGTGACGATCGCCGCCGTGGGCGGCGTCGTGTCAATATAAAGCTGCGGGCCGCCGGGCGCTCCGTTGAAGAGATTGCCGACCTGGTCCTGCGCGCTGGCGTTGACACTGGCGGGGCCGGTCGGGGTGGACGGCGTGATGGCCAAGGCGGATTGCCAGGTGTTCAGCGCAACATTCGTGAGTGTCAGCGTGACCGGCGACGGCGCGCCGGCGGCCTGAATGGCAAGCGTCGGCAAGCCCGCCAGCGCCTTGCTCGAAGTCAAAGTCACTCCAAGCTGTCCGACGCCGACAGGCGATGACGCGGCATAAGCGATTGTCAGGCTGGGCGGCACGGGATCGAACGGCGCGGAAACGAGGGCCGAAAGCAGGCTGGCGTTGCCAGCGGAGTCAAAGCCAACCACGCCAAAATAGTAGGTCCCCGTGGCCAATCCCTGGACGAGATTCGCCATTGAGTAGAGCTGCCCGGAATGGCCGGTGGCCTGGTTTGTAAGTGTGAAAGGCGATGTGGCCCAAAATAGCTGGTAGGAGGTTGCGTGCTTGCCGCTGGCGGCAAACTGCCAGGTGACGTTCAATCCGGAACCGGGATTATACGAAGGCTGGTTCATCACGAGGGCGGCGGGGGCGATCGTCTCGACGGTGACCTGTCGTGTGAGCGAAGCCGTGCTGCCGATGGCGTCGGAAGCCACCGAAACAATCGCATTTGCGCCCTCGGAAAGCGTCGCGTTTGTCACGCCGAAATTGCCGGCGGCGTCTGTGGTCATGTTCGTGAGAGCCTGGCTGTTCGCCGTCACCTGGACATTGATGTTCGGCTCCGCCGTTCCGCGAATCGTCACATTGGCGTTGTTGGTGGTGTAGTCGTGAGACGGCAATGAAATCACCGGCGCGACCGGCGGCGTGCGCGCGATGACGACGCCCTCGGATAGCGTGGCGACGTTGCCAGCGGTGTCCCGGGCGAGCAATTGCGCCTGGTGGACGGCGTCGCTCAGCGGACGAATGTCAAATAAATACGAAAAACTTCCGCCGCTGTTCGTCGCGACCGGCGCGCCATCGACGTACAACTCGATGTCCTGCATGCCGAGGACCGCCGAGGCAGAGCCGGTGACGGTGATGGGGCGATGAACGACCTGGCCGTCGGAGAGGCTGAACTGCGTGATGACGGGGCCGGCGGTGATGTAATTGACATCGAATTCCAGCGGCGCGTTGGTCTGGCCGGTGACGCTGCGGAATTGCGCAAAGACATGCTTGAGGCCGCCGCCAATCGAAAGCGGGAATGCAACGTAATTGCTGAACGGCGTGAAGAAGACGCCGTTGAACGAGAAGTCCTCGCTCAGGCGCATCGACGCTGCGGTGCGGCAGGCCAGTTCGAGGTTCACCGAATCCACGCCGACTTGCGTCAGGCCGTTGGAACCGCCAATGGCCGGCGTCAACAACGGCTCGTAGTTAAGGAATGGCGAGTAGCCAACGTTGCCAGCGAGCGCCGCGATCACATCGGGTTGCGCGGCGGAGCCCCACCAATCGTTGGGCGCGTTCATCGGGATGGAGCCCGAAGCCCAGCCGTTGGTCGCGTTGTTCTGAATCACGGAGCCCTGGATATTCAACAGCGAGGCGTCGGATTGCCGGGCGCCGACCTGGTTTCCCGAAAGCAGCGCATTGCTCGTGGTGAGCGCCGCGCCGTTGGTCAACGCGAGGCCGTTGGGCGTGTTGAATTCAGCCGTGAACGCCTGCACGGTCGGCGCGCATCCGTTGATCGTCAGTCCGCCGCCATGGAGAATTTCGAGAAACTGAAGCTTGGAGGATGCGGCGCCCCCGCCGAGGGCCACGCCTGCCCAATCGCCGGGCGCCGGGCTTGCGGCTGCCGAGTCAAGTATAATGGGCGCCAGCGCCGTCCCGTTGGCCATCAACGCGCCGGATTGGACGCTTAACCCTGTGCCGGGCGCGAACAAGAGCGTCGTGCCCGGCGTGACCGTCAGGCTCGCGTTGTTGGCCACGAC
>Ga0265338_10010593_pt1 | contig 10784 bp, 7 predicted proteins | sample 42126metaG_FD_193579 | JGI IMG/M metagenome (GOLD analysis project Ga0265338, IMG submission 193579) | Rhizosphere microbial communities from Carex aquatilis grown in University of Washington, Seatle, WA, United States - 4-21-26 metaG | ecosystem: Host-associated > Plants > Roots > Rhizosphere >... | reverse complement strand
TGCCCGTCGGGGACGACGAGGATGCGGAGGTCATCACCGACAGATGCGGAAACGAAGACGGGGGCTAGTAGCCCCCGTTTTCGTGCCTGCTCAAGGCGCTTCCGCACAGTGGTTCGACCGAGATCGAGTTGCCGAGCCGCCTTGGCTTTGTCACCGCCGCAGGCCCTGACGGTCTCGACGGTCCTTCGCAGCTCGTCCTCCGACGTGGGTTCAAGCCGCAACCGCCGAGTCCTCCTCGGGGGAGGACAACTCCCTGTCGGCCTCCCGGATCTTGGTGATGAGCCAAGCGGACTGGGAGACGCCGGCTGCGTCGGCGACCCGCTTCAGGCGCACGCGATCTTCGGCGGTGCCGTAGGCCGCGATCATTTCATTGTGTCGGGCCATCGGCACCTCCGAGGACGGGGGTCTTGTACTCGAAGGCGAGCGCCCTCGCGGTCGCCAGCAGGCGACGCACGACCTCGTCGATCCGGCTGCCCTTGACTGACTTGCACACGGCGGTGTTCCGGTGCGCGGCGAGGGCGGTGTCGAGGTCGAGACCGGCCTGGGCCAGGGCGGTGAAGCCCTCCTGGAGCGTCTCGTAGGCGAACCGGCGCTCGCGCTCGATGCCGGCGGCAATCGGGTCGATCGACTCGAAAGCGTCGAGCTGCTCGCCGGTCAAATTCTGCAGGTTTACTTCAACCATCTCATCCTCCAAAGACCACGGTTACTGTGTAGCACAGCACCTAGCAGTCTACAACGCCAAGTACAGTACTAGTTAGCTAGGGTTACTAACCTCGACTTGTCTTGTTCTTCGACGTCAGTAGACTCGCACTAGTACACCAACTGGAGAACCGATATGGACGTCACGAGCAATTCTCTTCGCGTGCTGCTGCACGACACCATCAACGAGATCGTGCAGATGAGGGAGGACCAGATCCGAGCCGTCGACACCCGGAAGGGTCTGATCAAGGAGATGAAGGCCAAGAAACTGCCGACGGCGCAGCTCCTGAAGCTCGCCACGGCGGGCCCGGTCGATCAGAAGAAGGTCGAAGAGCTGAAGCTGGCGAGCGCCCTGCTGGGCATCCCGGTGGCGGTCGACGCCGTGGTGGCCGACGTCCCGGTCGACGCCGACCTGGCGGCCTTCGCCAAGGAGAAGATCTCGGTGATCCGCTCGATCGACGAGGAGATTGACGGCTACAAGGAGAAGATCAAGGAGAAGTACGCGGCGGCCAAAGCGGCCTCGCTGACGCCGAATATCATTCAGCAGATCGTCGAGTTCAAGATCGACCCAACGAAGAAGACGAAGTACGAGGAGCGCAGCTCGTTGCTGGACAAGTACCTCGAGGTGCTCGGGTAAGGGTGAGGCGCTATGCGCCCCCCCTTACAAAGCTGCCTCGACGGCGGCCTTGAAGGCGTCCCGCGCCGTCGCGATGGCCGTCGGGACCACCTCGTCGTCGCCGACGCGAACCTCGGTCGGGGTGGCGCCCGGCGCGAACTTCACATCGATCAGCTCGCCGGGGGCCGAGAAGCCGGGATGACCATCGGGGTCGGTCAGGACGGTGTAGACCTGGACCTGGACGACGGTGCCGTGGGCGCCGGCCGCGTCGTCGGCGGCCTTGACCAGGGCGGCCGAGGCGTCGAGGACGGCCTGCGGCCAATCCTTCTCCTTGCGGCCCACCTTGGTGGCACCGAACAGGTCGAACTGGAAGGTCGCTTCGACGCGGGCGTTACGGGCAATCGCGCCCATCAGGGTCTTGGCCATGTTATTTGTCTCCGTCGACGAGCCACGACAGCGTGGCGAGGGTGGAAGGGGTCACCTTCGCGTCCCCCAGCAAAGAGAGCGGGAAGGGATGGGTGTCGATCTCGATCTCGATCGTCAGCAGCTCCGTCATATCACGACGGAAGCCTTCGGGGTCGGTGAGGGCGATCGTCCCTTCCGGGCTGACGTTCGGCCTGCCGTCGTCGGTCTTCTCGCCGTACTGGTCGATCAGCTTCTGACGCTCGGTGTTGAGGTCGATGAGGGCATCCTCGACGCGACGCAGGCGGGTGGAGATGGCGAAGCTCGCCTTCACCGGCAGGGGCAGCGCGCCCAAGTCGCGGAGAGCGGCGGTGCTGTTTTCGATCTGTCCGTTCGTGATCTTCAAAGGGTCCTCCTAGACCAGCAGTAGCTGGTCGCATTGTATATTCGGCGCGCTGCAGTCAGAAACGTGGGTTCGTAACTTACGCTGCGAGCATCACCTTTCGTGTCACCCCGTCGGATGTTTGGATATTGGCCGACCCGACACAGGTCACCGCCCCCGCAACGTAGGTGCCGAACTTCACCGTCCCGTTGAGATAGATGGCGCCTGTGCTGTTGATCAGGATCCCGCCGCCCGTCTGGAACTCGATGAAGTTGTTGGTGGTCACGGCATTGGCCAGGGTCGGCATGCCCTCGGGGACGCGGATGCAGGTGTCGATCGTCCAACCGCTCGGCTGCGTGATGTCGAGCGCCACGGCGGTGCCGGCGGCGTTACGGCCACCCTGCAGTTCCATGCCGACGACCGTGCCGCCCGCGGCCGACCCGTAGAACTGACCGTAGAACGACCAGAGCTGCGCGGTCGCGCCGGCATTGGCCGCGACCTTGGAGGAGATGCCGACGTGCTGCCCGGACGTGGCGTTGGAGGTGAGGACCGTCGAGAGCGCCCACTCGTTCGCCGTCACCCCTGACCCGACGGCGTTGCCGAGGTACAGGTTCGAATTGACGAAGCCGGGCGTTCCGCCCGTGTAGTTGGCGTTGCGCGAGCAATTCCAGGTGGCGACGTCGGCCGAGCCGCCGTTCAGGGAGGTAACCACCGGGCTGTTCAGGTTGACGGTCCCGGTGCCCTTGGGGCTGATGTTGATCGAGACATTGGCGTCGCTGCCGTCGGCGCCGTAGACGACGCCCGAACCCGTCACCGAACCCGTCACCGCACAGCGGTTCACAGCGCTGGCGATGTGGTTGATGACGAGCTGCGTACCGCCGCCGGTCGTCAGATAGACGCTGCCCGACCCGTTGGAGGCCGCAATGAAACCGTTGTTGGCGTCGGCGCCCCGCGTAGCTATAGTCGGGGCGCTTCCCGACGCAGCCCCGGTCGTCTGAAGGTGGTTCACTGCGCTGGTGGCGTTGGCAACCACAAACTGCACACCTCCGCCTGTATTGAGGCTGATGACGGCGCCTCCTTTGGACAGAGCCACGAGGTTCACCGCCGCGTCAGAACCTTGTGCCGCGAAGACCGGAGAGGTCCCGGTGGTTGCTCCTGTTGCCTGTGCGTAGTTCACAGTGCTGGCGATGTGGCTAACAACGAATTGGGTGTTACCTGCGTTGCCGGTCTGTAAGGAATGGGCCGACGAGCCCTTGGTTAGGAAGTAGGTAGGGATGCCGGTATCAGAGCCCTGGGCCGACAGTATCATCTGCCCGAGGTTGGCGGCTGATCCGCTAATACTCCAAAAGTCGACCGCCGATGCGGTGTCGGCTATGCGTAGTTGGGTGCCACCGCCCGTATTGAAGTAGTGCGCGCCGGTCGCTTTGGTGTTGAACACCGTATTGATGGCTGGGTCGGCGCCGATCGTGGACAAGGAGGGCTGGCCCGCCCCGGAGGCGGCTCCGGTGACTTGAAAATTGTTTACAGCGCTGGCCGTATGCGCCGCCAAGAATTGGACGACCGGGCCACCGCCGCCGCCGACCGCACCCGTCCCGAGATAGACCCCGCTCGTCCCCTTCGAGTACAAGTAGCCCCAGGTGTTGGTGTCCGATCCGTCGACACGGATGACCCCGCCATTGCCTGTCGGGTTGCCCTGCACCACCACGAAGTTTACGGCACTGGCGGCGTGCACCACCCGAAACTGTTGGGCTCCCAGCGCCGCAGTAATGAAGGAGAACCCGCCGGCCCCCTTAGCCCCCAACACCGTACCAACGTCGGTATCCGTACCCTGCGAATAAAAATACGGGTCTGACCCGGTAGCACGACCAGTAGCTTGAATGTTATTAACCGCACTGGCGTCGGCCCCTACCGCGAATTGCGTGGTGGCGCCGGCAGACTGGAAGTAATGACCGGCCCCCTTCGCCGCGTAGATAATGTTGCTGACGCCGTCGGAACCAGTCGCCTGCACGGCGGGGGATTTGCCGGTGGAATTCCCAGTCACCTGGAGGTTGTTGACCGCGCTGGCAACGTGGCTGACAGCAAGCTGGGTGTTTCCCCAGCCGCCCGTGTCGAAAGTAAATCCGGCTGTACCTTTAGTCAGCAGTTTGGCCGGCACGATAGCATCGCTGCCAGTGAACTGCATGAAGGGCTGAACGCCAGTCGAAGCACCGCTGACGGCCATATAGTTCGCCGAGGCTGCCGCGTTAGAAATTACAAACTGCGTGCCGCCACCGGTGAAGAACGAGTGCCCAGAGGTACCTTTTGCAGAATAGCCGGTCCCGATGTTGGGGTCGGTTCCAGCCACGCTCATGTTGGGGTTTGCACCGGTGGCCGCTCCTGTTGCCACGGCGCAGTTCACCGCACTTGTCGCGTTTGCCACCTTCACCTGCACCCCACCCGAGGTCGACAGCGACAGCGCCGACGCGCTTCCGGTGGTGATGCCGGGGACGGTTAGGCCGGCAAAAGTCGGACTGTCGGCTGTCGTCAGGCCGGCGATGTCCGCCTGGGCCAGGACGACTGCACCGATCCGGCCCGCCACCGAGGTGACGGCCTCATAGTTGTCGATCTTCTGCCACTGGACGCCGTCGTTGATGACCCAGTCGCCGACGTGCCAGCCGGTGTTTCCGTCGATCGTTGTGCTGCCGGCGGTGCCGACCTTGTAGAAGCGTCCCTTGATGCCGGGGCCCGACGTGATCGTCGGCGTGTTGGTCGAGGCGTTCCAGACGCCCTGCCAGTCGAGATCGCCGCCCGCGAGCCAGTTCGTGCCATCGAACAGGTACTCGACCTTCGTGTCGAGCGCCCAGGCCCGGCTGCCGGGGTTCGGGGTGTAGAAGATCCAAGCCCCGCTGGCCCACTGCGCGAGCTTCGCCGCCTGGCCGCTCCAGGCGCCGGTCGCGCCTGTCGGGACGAGCCAGAGCTGCGCCGCCGCGGGTGACCCCGGCGGCGCCGTGGTGGTGGCGCTCTGAACCGGCGGGGCGCCTTTCACGATATTGCTGACGGCGATGTCGAGGCCCATGACAGCCCGCTTGAACAGCAGGCCGGTGCCGATGTCGTTGTCCTGCGGGTAGGGGAGGCTCAGCAGCGGCGTGAAGTCGCGAGAGATCGCGTACCGCAGCCCGGTCGCCGTCGGGCCGGCGTATGGCGTCGAGAGGTGGACCTGACCGTCGTTGTCGACGCTCGAGATCTCGTAGGAGACGTTGGCCTCCCGGATGAAGAAGATGTCGCCGACGGAGGCTTCGGAGGCCCAGACAGTCCCGGCGCCACCGACAATATTCGACCCGTTGGTGACTGAAACCGTACCGGTCGTGTACTGCACGCGCCTATCCTCCAGCAGACCATGGAGAATGTAACGCGCAGCATCAGCACAGTAAAGGGTAAGTTCTTTACTAGTACTGTACTAGTGCGCCTGCATCGACTTCACGATCGCGGACAGTTCCTTGATGGCGCCGACGATGTCGGGGATGATCTCCTGCACGATGAGGGCCTGGTACTCCGGGCTGCCGTCTTCCTTGAGTGAGTCCTTGGAGAACGTCGCGGCAGTCGGGATCACCGCTTGGACCTCGTGGGCCAGGAAGCTGTGGTGGCTCTTGCCGTCGTCCTTGAAGATCCCGGTGTTCTTCCACCGATGCGAGATCGGGTTCAGGGCCTCGATCCGATCGAGGCAGCCGGTCAGGGCTCCCTCGACGACCTTAAGCCGGTAGTCCGAGGTGGTCGAGATGGCGCCGACGTTGGTGCTGTCGACCCACAGGTTGGCGGCGCTGCCGGTCCACTGGATGTTGAAGTTGCTGCCGGTCCACGAGCCGGTCGTGCCGCTGCGGCAATAGAACCCGACGGCCTTCACGTAGCCGGCGGTGTCCCAGGCCGAGCCACCGGGGCCGAAGATGGCGGCGCTGCCGTAGGTTCCGGTCGACAGGTCGATGCCGAAGGTGGCCGACCCGACGATCTGCGTCCCGGCCCCCAACTGAACGGTCGACAGGTAGCCACAGCCCGTGATGTAGGCTGGGCTGACGACCCCTCCGCCCATGCCGGGTGCCCAGGTGACGTCGCCGCCGAAAATGTAGACGGCCGGGATGTGGCCGGTGATCGGCGATACGCCGGGAGATCCGGCGTAGCCGTACCCCATGAACATCGCGGCGCCGTAGCTGCCGTCGCCGGCCGACGCCCTCGCCCACAACGACCCGGTAACGCCCAGGTCGCCGGCCGTGAACCGCTTGGTGCCGTCCGTGCCGAGCACGTAGATCGAGTTCGACGAGGCGTCGATGACGACGCGCTTCAGGCCGACGGTGTTGCTGGTCTGGAAGTTGAGACCCATGAAGGTCCCCGCCGTGATGTGGTCGGCGAGAATGGTCCCGGTCGTGATGAAGTTGCCGTCGATCGTGGTCGCCTGCGTCGCGGCTCGCGCCAGCGGATCGTTGGCCCAGGTGTAGGCGGTGCTGGCGACCGCCCCGGCGCTGGCCGCGCTTGCGGCGATCGTCGACAGCGAGCTGGAGCCGGCGACCACGACGGAGCCGTCGATCTCGACGTTCTTGAGGTAGACGGTGCCCCCCGTGACGATGAAGGGCGACACCGCCACCGCCCCCGAGGTGTCGACCACGGCGAACATATCGGCCCGGACGATGAACTGGCTGACGGTAGCTCCATTCACCGCCGTGCTTGCCAGGCCGAACCCGGCGACATGCCCGTTGACGTCGACCTTCACCGTGTACTGGGCGCTCAGGCCGTCGATCGAGGTCGCCTGGGTGGAGATCGAGGCTGTGTGCCCTGCCACCGTGGTGGATAGGGTGCTGATGCTCGTAGCCTGAGCGGAGATCGCTCCACCCTGCGTCGCCACGGTCGAGTTCAGCGTGCCGATGCTCGCCGAGTTCGTGAGCACGGTCGAATTGACGACCGAGATGCGCTGATCGACCGAACCGGTGACGCTGGAGTCGGCCGTGATCAGGTCAATCGTGCTCGACAGGTCGTCGACCAGCTTGTCCTGGGTGAGGATCCTGTTCTCGAGGTCGGGGCCGAGCAGTTGGTGCGTCGCCGCCACGAACTGCGTCGAGTAGTTGAGGACGTCCTTCCCGAAGGTATCGTAGTTGGCGAAGATCAGGTACTGGGTCGACCCCGTCGGTGCGGGGAGCACCAGGCCGTTGCCGGTCCCGTCATGGATAAGGTTCGCGTCGGAGGGGGCGAACCCGTCGGTCTCCGACATCCACACCAGGGTGCCGGCATAGTCGATCTCGGGCGCCGGGCTCAGGACCGCGTAGACGGTCTGGAACCCCCCGGCGACCTGGACGTTCGGCGCCTGCGGCGCCGGATTGCTGACGGTCAGCCGGGCAGGGTTGCTGGTCCGGTTCAGCTTGTCGCGGACGACGACCTCGACACGGAAGGACCGGCGTGGCCCGCCGTCGGCGACGTTCTTCTCGTAGGTGTAGATGTAGGTCGGATCCTGCGTCGTCTCGGTGCGCAGGGTCTGCCCGGTGACAGTGTCGAAGACCGACACCTGATAGTTTCTGAACCAGGAGTCCAGATAGCCGGCGTTCGCCCCGCTCGTCGAGCCGATCGCGCTGCCGGTCGTGTAGGGCGAGTTCATGCGCCAGTCGAACTTGGCGTCCTTGCCGGTGAACTGCGTGTTGTTGCCCTGCCCCGACAGCTCGAGCCCCGTCACGCTGGCGACGGCGATCGTGTCGCTGTCGATGGCCACCACGTAGGTCGCAGGCATCGGCGGGGAAGAAGCGGTCAGCCCGACCGCAGTGACCCGGATCTCGTAGGTGCCGGTGACGACGTTCGAGATGACCGCCTCGGTGTTCCCGACGGTCGAGAGGCGTGCCCACGGGCCGCCGTTGAGACTGTACGAGACCCCGTAGTCGGTCACCCACTTCGACGGCGACTTGTCCCAGCGGACGTGAAGGTCGATCTGCACGCCAAGCGGTGACGTCGACACCGCCTGGTTGACCACCAGATTGGTGACGGGAGCGACCGACAGGTCGACGTTGTTATAGACGGCCGGCGTGTCGACGGTGCCGGAGGCGATCGAGGCCCATTTATCTCGGTTGATCTCGACGCCCATGATCTGCATCTGATCAGGGCTGCCGTCGACCTCGTCGATCTTGAGGACCCGGAAGGGCTTCGGCAAACCGAGATTGCCCCCGTACAGGGAGAACGTCGCCTGTTCCGGCGGGTCGAAGGCCAGCGGGGTCGTCAGGGTGAGGGTCAGGTTCGCGCCGGCAGTCGCGCCAGTGAGCGCGGCGGTCCACGGGCCGTCCGGGGTGTCGAGGATGATGCCGTAGGACTGCCCGGCCTCAAGGTAGACCGGGTCGCGCAGCGTCATCACGGATCGGGTTCCGTCGATCGACTTGATGCGCCCCGACACCGAGTAACCGGTGGTCGGGTCGGCAATCAGCATCACATCCCACGGACGCACGAAGCGACCGAGCCGGTTGGTCTTGAAGACCACCGACATCGTCTCGGTCAGCGCGGTCACGAGCTTGTAGCGGGCCCGGTTGATCGCCTCGGCGGCCGAGGTGCAGCCCTGCGCGATGAAATCGAACGGGACGCGGCCGTTCAGAGCGATGTCGGCCTCGTCGTACACCCGGCGCCGGTCGTCGTTCCAATCCAGGTCCGGGTTGGTGAAGGTGACCGTGATGTCGTTGTACCGGGTCGACATGTCGGAGAACGAGTACTCAAAGTCCCCGTCGATGTTCTCTTCCGCGAACAGGTGCGTCGCCGGGTCGTCCTTGTCGACCTTGATGAAGGCGGTCCCGTTGCCGTCGTCGAAGAAGGCGGCGTTGAAGGTGCCGGCCAGGTACGCGGCCTGTTCGCGCCCCTGGCGGGGCTCGGCGATCAGCTCGTTGAAGGTGTACCGGCAGCTACCGTCGGGCATCCGGTCATCGCACCAGACAGCAGCCTCGTAGATCGAGTACTTGTCGATGTAGATCGGGCAGTACGACGCCATGCCGTAATTGGAGTCGGTGATGAAGTCGTAGAGGAGCCAGGCGTTGTTGTCGGTGTAGGCCAGCTTGAAGGTACCGTCCCAGATGCCGGCGTAGAGCTTCGCGACCGGGTCGTAATTGGTCGGCACCCTGACGATCCGGCCGTCGTAGATCCCGGAGAACTGAGGCATCGACGAGAACTGGTTGGTGGCCCGCCCGGAGATCTGCAGGACAGCCGTGCCGCCCCACTTATAGCTCTGGTTGCGGATCTCCTCGAAGCTCTCCCAGGACACCGTGCAGATGTGGTTGACGTTGCTTTCGGGTGACGTCTTCGTTACGCGAATTTCAATCTGGTTGGGGTTGTTCGGGTCGACGGGACAGCTAAACTGCCTCACGTAGTTGGACGACGTCTTCCCGTTAATTACCGTCGTGTAGAAATTGGTCCAGCTCGTCTCGTTCACGTATTTCAGATCGATATTGAACGAGAACGTGTCCGTGTTGGTGTTGCCGTTGCTGTCTTGATAGAGGAGCTGCTGCACGTTGAGCCGGATGTCGACGGAGCTGAGGTTCGTGCCCTGCGTCGTGCGAACAATGGGAACGCCGCTATAGAGCTGAGTGCCGACCGGGGTGCTCGAGGCCACGCCGCCGAGGAATGGCCTGATCGTGTAGCCGGGGTTGTGAGACCCGTCGAAGAAGTTGATCGTCGCGTCGAAGAAATTGGTCGTCCCGTCGAGGTTAGCGACGGCTGTCCCGCCGACCTCAATCGACTGGGGGCCGCTGACCGGCCCCTTGATCGGCCCCTCACACAGCCCGAGGATGATCTCGTAGGTGTCGGCCGAACGAAGCGTGTCGGCCGTCAGCGTGGGAGTGGAGGAGTCGGAGCCGCTCTTTCGGCCGTGGAAGGTCATGGCGCGGCCACGCAGATGACGGTGAGGGTCTCGCTCTGCGGGCCTTCGTTCCCCGAACTGCCGACCGACGTGACGTTGTAGGTGTAGGAGACGCCGGGCGTGAGGCCGCCGTCGCCGTAGACGACCGACGGCCACGGGGAGATCACCGTGCTGATCTTCACGCCGTCGCGGTAGATGAAGTACCCAGTTGCCCCCGCGACCACCGACCAGCCGATGTAGCAGGCCGAGTTGTTGCTGCTCCCGTATAGCCCGTTGGGCGCCGTCAGCAGGTACGGCACCCCGGTTATGGTCGTGCTGACCAAGTAGTTGAGGTAGCCGGGGAGATCCGAGAGGTCGGGGTCGGTGAGCGAAGCCTTGTAGGCGAGGATCCCGCTGTCGGTGTCTTGGAACGACATGTACCAAACCGACAGCCACTCGTCGAACGACAGTCCCGCAGGGTTCTGATCGTAGGTCCAGGCGAGGTCGGGGCGCACTGCCGTGATTTGGTCGTCCGTCGGCCAGGTGGTCGTGTCGACGGGGTCCGTGGGACTGACCGGCACGACCGGCGGCGGGGTTGACGTCGACCCCACCTCACCGCCCCTGTACTCGTAGTAGTTGGTCAAGATCGTGTCGGTCGGCGCGTTCCAGGAGAGGGGAACGTCTTTCGCCTCGATGTCCAGCGACAGGATCTGCCCGAAGATCTTCCGCCGACCGTAGAGGATCGGGATCCGCGTCCCGATCTTGGTCGTGTTCCCCGGCGCCCCGATGTACTTCGAAGCGTCCGGGTCGGTGCTGTCCTGCTTGGGGGCCGGCGAGATGAGCTGCATGATGCCGCCGGCCGCCAT
>Ga0265338_10010592_pt1 | contig 10784 bp, 7 predicted proteins | sample 42126metaG_FD_193579 | JGI IMG/M metagenome (GOLD analysis project Ga0265338, IMG submission 193579) | Rhizosphere microbial communities from Carex aquatilis grown in University of Washington, Seatle, WA, United States - 4-21-26 metaG | ecosystem: Host-associated > Plants > Roots > Rhizosphere >... | reverse complement strand
AGAGACTTCGAAGCGCCTGGGCTAGGGCGTTACGTTCCACTCTTGATCTGGTTGATCGTCATTCTGATCGTTCCGGCGATCGCGATGAAGGTGATGAGTTGCGGCTACCTGCCCCATGATGACGCGTTGCGACACGCGGCCAAGGCCGTCAGCGGCAAGTCATGGCCCGGGATTCTGGTGTTGGGAAACGCCTATAAAATCGATCACAATTTTGGTTGGGAACTGCTGCTGCGGCAGATCCATCTTTGGACCCGCTGGAACGCCGAGAGTTTGGTGGTGTTTTCCGTAGTGGGGTTGTTTGTATTGATCGGATGGTCCGGTTTGCCCTGGTTGAAACGGCCCGAAGCATGGCTGGCCACGCTGTTGCTCCTCAGCACCGTCGGAATCTTCGCGAGCACCGCCATGTTTGGACGCCCCTACCTGATCACCATGACCGTCCTCGTCACCCTCCTGTTCATGTGGCACACCCGCGGGACCGCGCCTCCGGGGTGGTTGACCGGGGCATGGCTGACGGCATTGATTGCGCTCTCGGTTTTTATTCATGGCGCCTGGTATTTCTGGGCGTTGCCGGTCGCCGCATTTTTCTGCGCGCGCGAGTATCGGTGGGGATTGGTTCTGGCCCTGGCTTGGATCGCCGGAACCCTGTTGGGAGCTGCATTTACCGGTCATCCGGTGATTTACCTCAGCCAGGCACTTGAATTGGCGTTCCGGGTGACGGGAATGAACCGGCTGTCGCGCACGCTTGCCGGGGAATTGGAACCGACTGCTGGCAATCCATTCGTGCTGGTTCTCCTCGGGGCGTTGGTGGTCATGCGCCAGATGGCCAAACTCAATATGCGCCCCATTACCGCCAATCCCGCGTTTTGGCTCGTTTGTCTGGGGTGGGTGCTGGGCTTCAAAGCCGAACGCTTCTGGGACGACTGGGGCTTTCCCGCGCTGATGGTCCTCGTCGCGTTCGATTTGCAATCGCTCTTCGAGACGCGTCTGGCGCTGCATTCAGTCCGGCGTCTGGCATTGACGGGCGGACTCGCGCTGTCCGCGTACATCGCCATGACCAGTGATGTCGGCGGTCGTTGGACGAATAATCTGACGACCGAGTACCTGACCGAAGACAACGCGGAACTCAAAGGGTGGCTTCCGGGAAAAGGAGGCACGTTTTATTCGGCAGACATGTCTTTCTTCTACCAAACCTTCTTCAAAAATCCCCAAGCCGATTGGCGTTATATCCTCGGTTTCGAACCGACCTTGATGCCTGATGACGACTTTAAGACTTATAACCGCATTCTGTGGAATTTCGGAGACGGCCGGGCCTTCAAACCCTGGGTGGACAAGATGCGCATGGAGGATCGCCTGGCGATTCGAGGACAGAGCGGGGCGCCGCCACAGATTTCCGAACTGGAATGGAAATTTGCCGTGAGCGGCGTGTGGATCGGCAAACTGTCCGATACCAACGCCCCGCCGCCGCCGTCGAAGTGACAGTCAGAACGAACCTGTGCGCCAACTACTGCTTCCGGGACAGGTTCGTACAAGAGGACAACCTGACACAAACAAACTTGCAACATCCGAGTTCCAGCCTAACATCTGAGTCAGGATGACGCAGTCATACAGGATCGGGAGTCGAGGGTCGAAAGCCGAAAGCCGTCAATGTAATCCGGCGGAATTCCTGGTTCCCAAGCTGTGCCTCTGGCATCTCATAGCCCGCCATGCCTGCGCCTAAATCCAGTTTTCTTGACAAGGTGCTGGGGCGCATCGGGCGGCTCGACACAGAGGGTTTGCAGACGGTCGTCCAGCGGCTTGCCCGGGAACGCAGTTTTCTCGAGACCCTGTTCAACACGATTGAAGACGGTGTGCTGGTGGTGGACGAACACGGGCGCATTCTTTATTTCAACCAGGCGGTCACGCGTCTGTTGGGATTGCAAGACAGCGTCGAGGGCCAGCCGGTCGCGAGCATCATGCCGGGACTGGACTGGGAGCACATTTTGCGGCTGGATGCGGCGGGCGGACAACGGGTCGCGCGGCATGAATTCGAGGTGACTTACCCGCGTCCGCGTTTTCTGCGCCTTTACGCCGCGCCGCTCGATGGCGAAGCGGCGGGGAGTTCAGGCGTGGCTTTGATTCTGCACGACGCGACCGAGGCGCGGCAGAAGACTTTCGAGGCGATCGAAAGCGAGCGCATCCAGGCCTTGACGCTGCTGGCCGCCAGCGTGGCCCACGAAATCGGCAATCCACTCAACGCATTGCACATTCATTTGCAGCTCATGGAGCGGGAATTGAAAAAGTTGAAAGGCTCCATCGGGCGCGCACCGCGCAGCGCGGCAAATTCGCGGCCGCAAATCCTGGCGGCGGAAACCGACGCCGGCGAATCCGCGCATAAGATCGAGGAATACCTCGCCGTGGCCAAAGGCGAAATCAACCGGCTCGATTACATCGTCACCCAGTTTTTGCAGGCGCTGCGACCGTCGCCGCCCCAGTTGAAACACGCTTCCTTGAATGAGGTCGTCCGGCAAACCCTGGAGCTGATGCGGCCGGAGCTGGACAACCGCGCGTTGCACGTAAAGATCAAGCTCGATCCCCGGCTGCCGCTGACGCCGATCGACCTGACGCAAATCCAGCAGGCGCTGGTGAACCTGATCAAGAACGCGATGCAGGCGATGACCAAGGGCGGCACGCTCGCGCTCCAGACCGGCGAAGGCGCGGAGGAGGTCTGGGTCAGCGTGGCGGACACCGGCGGCGGCATTCCGCAGGAGCAGATCAACCGGATATTCGAGCCGTTTTACACCACCAAGAAAAAAGGCACCGGCCTGGGCCTGATGATTGTTCAGCGAATCGTGCGGGCGCACGGCGGGCGCATTGATCTGGAAAGCCACGTCGGGCGCGGCACCACGTTCCGCGTCTGGCTGCCGTTGCGCGAGCGCCGGATGCGATTGCTGGAAGCGCCCTTGCATGATTGAATTTACGATTCACGATTTCCGATGTACGATCGCGTTTCAATCCATGAAGATTGCGCCTGTCGCGACTCATGAATCGCACCCGGACTGATGACACCGACGCTATTGATAGTGGACGACGAGAAGCCGACCCGCGAAGGATTGCGGGCGGCGTTGGAGGGACGTTACGACGTGTATCTGGCCGAGGACGCGAAAGCCGCGACGGAGCTGCTCGAGCGGGAGCATTTTGATGTGATGCTGACCGATTTTCGCCTGCCGAACGAGGACGGGATGAAATTGATCGCGCGGGCCAAGTCGCTGGCCCAGCCGCCGGTTTACATTTTGATGACCGCTTACGGGTCGGAGGAACTCGCGGTGGAAGCCATGAAGCGCGGGGCGGATGATTACATTGCCAAGGGCCGGTTGCAGATTGACGAGCTGGAGATGCGCATTGCCCGCGCCTTGCGCCGGCAGAATCTGGAGACGGAAAATGTTTCGCTGCGCCAGCAGCTCGAAACGAAATTCGGCCTGGACAACATCATCGGCCAATCCCCGGCCATGGAGGAGGTGTTCGAGGTGGTGCGGCAAGTCGCCCCGACGCGCGCGACGTTGATGTTGCTGGGTGAAAGCGGGACGGGCAAGGAACTGATTGCCCGGGCGGTTCATCAGCTCAGTCCGCGGGCGAAACTGCCGATGGTGATCGTGCATTGCGCGGCGCTGGCGCCGACGCTTCTGGAAAGTGAATTATTCGGCCACGAGAAAGGCGCGTTCACCGGCGCGCACGAGCGGCGCATCGGGCGCTTCGAGCAGGCCCAGGGCGGCACGCTGTTCCTCGATGAAATCGGCGAGATCGACGCTTCCATCCAGATCAAGCTGCTGCGGTTTCTCGGCGAGCGGACGTTTGAGCGCGTCGGCTCGAACAAGACCCTGACGGCCGACGTGCGTCTGATCGCCGCGACAAACCGCAACCTGGAGGAACTCGTCAAAGCCGGCGCGTTCCGGGAAGATCTCTTTTTCCGGCTGCGGGTCGTGGAAATCGTGCTGCCGCCCTTGCGCGGGCGAACCGGCGACATTCCCCTGCTGGCGCAGCGTTTTCTGCGAGAGTTTGCGGAGGAAAACCACAAGCCGGTCGCGGATTTCACCGCCGACGCCCTGGAGACGCTGATGAAGCATTCCTGGCCGGGCAACGTGCGGGAGCTGCGCACGGCGATCGAGCACGCGGTGGTCCTGTCCCGGGGCGAAAAGATTTCCGCGCGCGACCTGCCGGCCTCGGTTCGCAACGGGTCGGCGGCGGCGGCGTCCGATCCGCAGCGGGTGCTGGCGCGGAATGACCTGACGATCACCGAGGCTGAGAAGCAACTGATCGTTCGGGCGTTGAAGGAAACGAGAGGGAACCGCACCCTGGCCGCGCAGAAGATCGGGATAAGCCGGCGCACGCTGCATCGCAAACTCCACACCTATCAGATCGAGGATTATTGACATGCGGTTTCTCATCCAAACATTCATTCACAAGATCGAGGAAGCGGGGGGGATGCGCTACCTGCGCAGCCTGCTGGCGCTGGTGGCCGTGGTCCTGGTGGTGGTGGTTTACAACCTGTATGATTTTAAAAACTTTTCCACCCAGGAAGCCATGGATGCCGCGCAACTCGGGCGCAACCTGGCTCGAGGCCGGGGTTACACCACCTTGTTCGTCCGGCCTTTCAGCATGTATTTGCTTCAGCGGGTCAACCAGCAGAACCCGGGCGCGCCGACGCCGGGCCAGCAGCCGGATTTTGCGCGGATCAAATCGGCCCACCCGGATATCGCCAATCCCCCCGTTTATCCGGTCGTGCTGGCCGGCCTGATGAAAGCGCTCCCGTTTCGTTACGACGTGAATATCACCAAGCCGTTCTGGAGCATTCCCGACATGAGATCCGCTCAAACCAGCGGCCGGAAATTCTGGAGGCACGAACCGGATTTCCTCATCGCGGTATTCAATGAGCTTTTGCTTCTGGCGGTCATTGTCGCCGCCTTTTTCTGGGCTCGCCGGCTGTTTGACCCCGCGGTGGCGTGGACCTCGGCCGTTCTGCTGTTTGGCACGGAATTGCTCTGGCGCTTCAGTATTTCCGGACTTTCAACGCTGCTGCTGCTGTTCATTTTCATGAGTCTCGTCTGGTGCCTCACGCTGTGGGAAGCCGAGGCGCGGGAATCGAAGCGCGGAGACCAGGTCTTGCTGGTGCTGGCCGCAGCGGCGGGTTTGCTGGTTGGAATCGGCGGCCTGACCCGGTATGCGTTTGCCTGGATGATCATTCCGACCCTGATATTTGTCATCGGACTGGCGAAATCCCGGCGGGGACTTTTCGGCCTGATCACGCTCGTTGCTTTTGTGGCGGTGATGGCTCCGTGGATTGCCCGGAACTACAACCTGAGCGGCACGCCGTTTGGGACGGCGACCTATGCCGTGTTGCAGGACACCGGAAATTTTACGGGGAACCGCCTGGAACGTTCCCTGTCGCCGGACCTTCAGTTTTTCATTCCGGCGCTTCAGGCAAAGCTGCTGGCCAACTCGCGCGCCATCCTGCAAAGCCCATTCTCCAGCCTGGGCGGAGGCTGGATCGCCGGATTCTTTCTGGTGGGTTTGCTGGTGGGTTTCCGCAACCCGGCCATCCGGCGGATGCGCTATTTTCTGGTCTCAAGCCTTGCGCTCCTGATCGTGGTGCAGGCGCTGGGCCGCACGCAGCTATCCGACGATTCACCCGAAATCAATTCCGAAAATCTGCTCCCGGTGTTGCTGCCGCTGGTGGTGATTTATGGAGTCAGCCTGTTTTTTCTGTTGCTCGATCAAATCAACTTTCCCATACCCGAATTGCGCCCGGTGGCGGTCGGCGCATTCGGGTTTCTGGCCTGCCTGCCGATGATTTTCGCGCTGTGGCCTCCCGGCACAAGTCCCGTGGCCTACCCGCCATACCATCCCCTGGTCATCCAGCAAACCGCCGCCTGGATCAAGGAGGATGAATGGATCATGAGCGATATTCCATGGGCGGTGGCCTGGTACGGCGACCGGCAATCGGTCTGGCTCACTCTGAATGCGACGGCCGACCCCAAGAATTCGAATTCACAGGAGAACTTTTATACCATTGATTATTTTCACAAGCCGATCAATGCCTTGTACCTGACGCCGAAAACTCTGGACGAACGTTTTGTATCCGGATGGATCCGCGCCGGTGAGTACAGTTGGGGCGATTTCATCGTGAACACGGTATTGAAAAATCAAGTCCCACCCGACTTTCCACTCCGCCAGATGCCCAGCGGCTATCTGCCCGAGCAATTGTTCCTCTCCGACTGGAAACGCTGGCAGTAATTGCGGATTTCCGCGCGCGAACCCGGCGCGATGCGAACCCTGAGCCTCGGCCGCGGCCGACCGGATGCGGGGCCGGCGCACGCGCGGAATTATCCGTGTCGTTCCGCGTTTCCGTGATAAACCGGCTGAGAATTGCCGAAACCATGCAGTTAAAAGGGGGCGCGTGTCGTCCCCAATTTCAACTGCAGGCTTACGGCTAAGACCGTCACCGCCCGGCGAGCAAAATACAAAAGAAGTCCATAAAATGACAATTTCTGCGGAGCGATCCCGGCTTCGGACCGCAATCTTACTGCAGGGTGCTTTCGGACTCTGATGAGGGAGCATCCGCAACGGACGGCACAGCGCCGTGCAAAGCAAACATGATCGCGACTATTTCGGAACAAAAGCAGAGCCGGCTTCAGAAGATTCTGGAGCATGCCAGCGGTGACAAGCGCTTTAAGATTCTTGAAGCGCACATGAAGAAGCACCAGTTCAAGCACGATGCGCTGATCGAGGTGCTCCACAAGGCGCAGGAACTGTTCGGCTTTTTGGAAGACGATCTGCTCCTGTTCGTTGCCCATAAACTGAAGCTGCCCGCCAGCCGCGTCTATGGCGTGGCAACGTTTTATCACTTCTTCACACTGAAGCCGAAAGGCCAGCACACCTGCGTCGTCTGTCTCGGCACCGCCTGCTACGTCAAAGGGGCGGACAAAGTGCTCGCCGCCGTCGAAGAGGAGGCGAAAATCAAAGCGGGCGAAACCACTGCGGACAACAGGCTCTCGCTGCTTACCGCCCGTTGCATCGGCGCCTGCGGCATCGCGCCGGCGGTGGTTTATGACGGCACTGTGACTCCGCGGCAAACAGCGGCTTCGGCCCTCGAACACTTGAAAGGATGGATCGGCCATGGTAATTGACGACCTGAACGAGATTGCGGAGAAGGAACGCGCGGGGCGAAAGAAATTCACGATCCGCTGTTGCATGGCCGCGGGTTGCATCTCTTCCAATTCGGAAGCGGTAAAGAAAGGCCTGGAACAGTCGGTCAAGGACGCCGGGCTGGAGGAACTGGTCGAGGTGCGCGGCGTCGGCTGCATGAAACTCTGCTGCCAGGGCCCCCTGGTGCAAGTGGATCCGGACAACGCGCTTTACCATAGAGTGACGCCGGAGGATGCCGCTTCCCTGGTCGGCACGGTCAAAGGCGGCCAGACCCAGGTCGAGCGCGGAGATCCCAAAAGCTCGTTCTTTACCGATCAATTTTCGATCGTCCTCTCCAACAGCGGTTATGTCGATCCCGAGCGCATCGAATCCTACATCGCGGCGGACGGTTACCAGGCATTGCACAATGTCTTGCGCGAGATGACACCGAAAGAGGTGGTGGATGAAGTGATCAAGAGCGGTTTGCGCGGCCGCGGCGGCGCCGGTTTTCCAACCGGCCTCAAATGGGGAACGGTGGCAAAAACCGAAAATCCCCAGAAATACGTGATTTGCAACGCGGACGAAGGGGACCCCGGCGCGTTCATGGATCGCAGCGTGCTCGAAAGCGACCCTCACAGCGTGCTCGAAGGCATGGCCATCGCGGCCTACGCCGTCGGCGCGAACCAGGGCTTCATTTACGTGCGCGCGGAATATCCGCTGTCCATCAGCCGGCTGCAGACGGCGATCAAGCAGGCCAAGCAAAAAGGGCTGCTCGGCAGCGGTATTTTCGAATCACCTTTCAATTTCAACGTGGATTTACGCATCGGCGCCGGCGCCTTCGTTTGCGGTGAAGAGACTGCGTTGATGATGTCGGTCGAAGGCAAGCGCGGCACACCGCGTCCGCGTCCGCCCTTCCCGGCGGAGAGCGGATTGTATGGCTGCCCCACGCTGATCAATAACGTGGAAACGTTCGCCAACGTCGCCCCCATCGTTCGCAAAGGCGCGGACTGGTTTGCCGGCATCGGCACGGAAAAGAGCAAAGGCACCAAAGTGTTCGCGCTCGCCGGCAAGATCACCAACACCGGCCTGATCGAAGTGCCGATGGGCACGACGCTCCGGCAGATTGTCGAGAAAATGGGCGGTGGCGCGCCGGACGGCGGCCGGATCAAAGCGGTGCAGACCGGCGGACCTTCGGGCGGCTGCATTCCCGCCGCTTCGCTCGATACCCCGGTGGACTACGATTCGCTGGCCAAACTCGGTTCCATCATGGGCTCGGGCGGCATGATCGTCATGGACGAGACGACCCGGATGGTGGACGTGGCGCGGTTTTTCATGGAATTCTGCATGGACGAATCATGCGGCAAGTGTGTTCCCTGCCGCGCCGGCACGGTGCAAATGCATCATTTGCTCTGCCAGATTCTGGCCCGCAAAGCGACGGCCGCCGATTTGCAGAAGCTGGAGGAGCTTTGCGACATGGTTAAGAACACGAGCCTCTGCGGGCTGGGCCAGACCGCGCCCAATCCGGTGCTCAGCACGCTGCGGTTTTTCCGCAATGAATACCTCGAATTGCTCAAACCGGATGCTCCCGAATCCAACGGTGAGGTGAAGCACGCCCCGGCACCGGCGGCGAAGTAATTTGAACCCACGCACACTATGGCCGCAAGAACACTGACAATTGATGGAAAGGAAATCAGCGCGTTCGAGGGCGCCACGCTGCTCCAGGCCGCGAAAGAAGCCGGCATAAATATCCCCACCCTCTGCCACATGGAAGGCGTTTACGACGTCGGCGCCTGCCGGCTCTGCCTGGTGGAAGTTTCGGGGATCGGCAAGCTCCTGCCCGCCTGCACCACCAAGGTTGCCGAGGGCATGAATGTGAAGACGGACAGCGAACGCTTGCGGAAATATCGCCGGATGATCCTCGAACTGCTGTTCGCCGAGCGAAATCACGTCTGCGCCGTCTGCGTTTCGAATGGCCACTGCGAGTTGCAGACGCTCGCGTCCACCCATGGCATGGACCACGTCCGCTATGATTACTGCTTCCCGAAATGGGAGGTGGACATTACGCACACGCGCTATGGCATGGACCACAATCGCTGCATCCTCTGCACCCGTTGCGTGCGGGCTTGCTGGCACATCGAAGGCGCCGGCACCAAGAACGTCTCCGGCCGCGGCGCCAAGTCCAGGATCATTTCCGATTTGAATCAACCCTGGGGCAGTTCGGAATCCTGCACGTCGTGCGGCAAATGCGTCGATGCCTGCCCCACCGGCGCCATGTTCTACAAGGGTTCGACTGTCTCCGAAATGGTGCATGACCGCACCAAACTTGAATTCATCGTCACTGCCCGGGAGAAAAAACAATGGATCGCTTAAGAGTAGCCACAGTATGGTTCGGCGGCTGTTCCGGCTGCCACATGTCATTCCTTGACCTGGATGAATTCCTCATCGAACTCGCCGGGAAAGTGGATCTCGTCTACAGCCCCGTGATTGACGTGAAGGAGTATCCCGAAAACGTCGACGTGTGCCTCATCGAAGGCGCCATTTGCAACGAGGACAATTTGGAACTGCTCCACAAAGTCCGGCGCCGCACCAAAGTTCTCGTCTCTTTTGGAGATTGCGCGGTGACCGCGAACGTGCCGGCGATCCGGAACCAACTCGGCCTGGGTAACGCCGAAAGCGTCCTCCAATACGCCTATATCACCAACGCCCAGAATAATCCCGGATTGCCCAAAGCCGATGGCATCGTTCCGGTCTTGTTGGATCAGGTTCAGCCGGTTCATCAATGCGTCAAGGTCGAGTATTTCCTGCCCGGCTGTCCCCCGCCAGCCGACCGCATCAAAGCCGTGCTGGTTCAAATCTTGAACGGCACGGAGCCCAAGCTGCAGGGCGCCCAGTTGAAATTTGGTTAGTCGGACTAAGAAAGTATGTCAAAGCGCATCGTCATCGATCCCGTGACCCGCATCGAGGGCCACGCCAAGATCAGCATCTTCATGGACGACGCCGGCCAGGTGTCGGACGCCGAGTTTCACGTCGTCGAGTTCCGCGGCTTCGAGAAGTTCTGCGAAGGGCGGCCCTACAGTGAAATGCCCGGCATTACCCCGCGCATCTGCGGCATTTGCCCGGTCAGCCATCTGCTGGCCTCCGCCAAAGCCGGGGACGCCATCATGGCGGTGAACATCCCGCCGGCCGCCGACAAACTTCGACGCCTGATGAACCTGGGTCAGTTTGTTCAGAGCCATGCCTTGAGCTTCTTCCACCTGAGCGCGCCGGATTTCCTGCTGGGCTGGGAGACGCCGCAAGCCAAGCGAAACGTGTTCGGTTTGATCGCCGCGAACGCCGACCTGGCCCGCGCCGGCATCCGGCTTCGGCAATTCGGCCAGGAAATCATCGAAATCCTCGGCGGCAAAAAAATTCACCCGGCCTGGGCGGTGCCCGGCGGCGTGCGCAGTCCGCTGACCGAGGAAGGGCGGGCAAGAATCCGCGCCTGGCTTCCGGAAGCATTTGCGACCACAAAAATCGCGTTTGATTTGTTCGAAAAGACCATGCAAACGCACCAGCGGGAGATCCAAATCTTCGGCAATTTCCCGTCCCTCTTCATGGGCTTGGTGGCCCCCGACGGCACCTGGGAA
>Ga0265338_10010591_pt1 | contig 10785 bp, 13 predicted proteins | sample 42126metaG_FD_193579 | JGI IMG/M metagenome (GOLD analysis project Ga0265338, IMG submission 193579) | Rhizosphere microbial communities from Carex aquatilis grown in University of Washington, Seatle, WA, United States - 4-21-26 metaG | ecosystem: Host-associated > Plants > Roots > Rhizosphere... | reverse complement strand
TTCTTGATCGAGTGGAAGAGGTCGCTGTCCGGGACCAGGCACACCCGCTGATCCCAGGGGCTGTAGGGCGGGTTGAAGTCCACGTCGACCGGATAGCCCTCGGGCAGTTCCTTGGCGTTGATGCCCCGGATGAACCGGCGCGCGGCGCGCGGAAATCGCTGGCAGAAGTAGTAGAACGCCAGCTCTTGGTTGATGTTCTTCCAACGGGTGACGGCGTACGCCCGCTCGGGGCTCAGCCACTTGCGCATGAGGCTGGCGAATGCGTCCCTGGACGGCACGGTAAGGATGTAGGTCGGGGTGCGCTGCAGCATGGTCACATGCGCGGCGGTGCCCGCCATGGCTGGCACGAGCGTCACTGCGGTGGCGCCGCTGCCGATCACCACGACCTTCTTGCCAGCGTAGTCGAGATCATCGGGCCAGTGCTGCGGGTGCACGATCCGCCCGAGAAACCGGTCCTGCCCCTCGAAGCGCGGCGCGTAGCCCTGTGCGTAGTCGTAGTACCCGCCGGCGCAGAAGATCCAGCGGGCGGAGGAGAGCGCTCGCTCGCCGGTCTCGCCGGTTTCGGCTTCCACCAGCCACCTGGCCTCGGCGCTCGATCATGAGGCCGCGACGACCTTGTGACCGAACAGGACCTTCTTGTCGATTCCGTTCTCCGCGGCCGTTGACCGCACATAGGCGAGGATCGCGGACGCGCTCGCGATCGATTCCTCGTCTCGCCAGGGCTTGAACTCGTAGCCGAATGTGTGCAGGTCGGAGTCGGAACGGACGCCCGGATACCGGAACAGGTCCCAGGTGCCGCCGATCGCGTCGCGTGCCTCCAAGATCGTGAACGACATCGAGGGGCACATGGCCGCCAAGTACCAGGCGGCGCCGATGCCAGAGACGCCAGCGCCGACGATCACGACATCAAACACCGTGACATCACCTTCCGTGACGTCTGCGGGCACGGCTACTCCTGTGATAGAGCCGGGAGGCGGATAAGTCGATGACGGGGCGGTGCCAGGGGACGAGCCAAGGGCGGCTGCGACCTGAAAGTCCGTGCTGCTGGTGCACTGTGCAGACACGTCGGCTTGCCGCTCTGTTCCTCGCTTAGACCATCTCCGTCGTCGTCTCGGGCTGCCGTCTCGCCCCCAGGCCGCGAACGGCAGGCACCGAGGTCGCCAGCAGGGCGGCTGGAATCAGATAGACGGGACCGAGGGCCGCACCGGACGCGAGCAGCCCGGGCGTGACGCCGCCGACCAGCGCCCCGGGGTAGTTGAAGAGGTTGACGCGGGCGATCACCTCGTCGCTGCGGCCCGGCGACAGATCGCCGGCCGAGGTAAAGGCAACGGGAACCAGAACGCCGGTGGCCACTCCCAGCGCGGCGAACCCGCAGAGGGCCCCGATGACACCCGGCGTGACCGCTACCGTCACGCCTCCGGCGGCGCCGATGACGATTCCGGTCAGCGCGGTAACGATCAGGCCCTTGGCGACGACCAGCGCGTCCGCTGCCAGCCGGGAGATGAGCACCGCCGCCTGGTACGCCGCATACCCGAGGGGCGCGACCGCGGCGGCCGCGTGCCGCCCGTCCTTGAGGAACAGCGTGCTCCAGGTCTCTACGGCCGCGAAGAGCACCCATCCGGTGATCCATATGCCGCGATTCGGCAGCGGGGCGGCTTTCTCAGCCTTCTCCCGCCGGTCACGCGCGGCCCGGGTGGTATCGAAGTTCCGTGCCCCGAACGTCGCGGTCGCGGTGTGCACGACCGTGACGGCGACCAGCCCGGCCATAGCGAAGACGCCTGCGGCGGCGACACCCGAGGCGATCAGCGCTTCCGGCGCATGTAGTGCATTTCGCACCAGAGCCCTCTTGGCGTACTGGCGCCGTTCAGGGGGTGTTCCGGCTCGTCCCCGTCATTCCGATCAGGATGTCGGCTGTTTTCCCGGTGGTCGGCGAGGCGCCGTGAGTGACAAGCTCCCGGGCAATGCAGCAACTGCCTCGTCAAGGTATTCGTGCAGTCCCTTCCCTGGTGGGTGAGCGGATGCTGTCTCCGGGTCGGCCGAGAAGTGAGCGAGTGCCCAGGTACTGAGCGCGTGGCGAACCGCTACGGTGAACATCTCGGTGCCAAGCTGGACGTAGATCTCGTCGGCCTGGTCGATGTCGAAGTTCCGGTGGAGGATCTCGGAGGCCACTCCGGCCGTGGTGGCGCAGAACTCCAGGCCGGCGGCGCGCATCGAGGGTGTCCGCTCGGCCAGCGCGTAGCTCCGCAGCAACCGGCTTGACCAGCCCCCGAAGTCAACCAGATTGAGCGCCCGGTGCATCGCGTCGACGGAAAGCGCGAACAGCGGCCGCCCGTCGGGCTTGGCCACCTCCAGTTCCGTGAGGAACTGACGCCACAGATCGTGGCCAGGGGCGAGAGCGACGTCCTCCTTGCTGGTGAAGTAGCGGAAGAAGGTCCTCTTGGAGACCTGAACGCGATCGCACAGCACCTCAAGGGTGGTGGTGGAGAATCCTTCACCCGCAAAGCACTCGAGCGCTGTTTCGATGAGTTGCGAGCGGGTCTGCTGTTTCTTCCGCTCGCGCAGCGTCATCTTGCTGCCAGGCAGGGCATCGCTTGCCATGTCCTCGATCTTACCGGCATGTATGCGCCTTGACGACATATGCCACTCAGTGGCAAAGTAGCCGCGGTAGCCCCCGACCTAGGAGTTTTCTTCATGCTGGCTGCGGTGTATTACGAGAACGGCGGTCCGGAGGTCTTTCGCTATGAGGAGGTCCCGGATCCCACGCCTGGCCCTGACGAGGTGCTTATTCGGGTGGCGGCGGCGGGAATCCAGGGTGGGGACATCTTCAACCGCTACGAAGGCGCTCTCCTGTCCTCCCCCCACGTCGTTGGGTACCAGTGCGCCGGAACAGTGATCGCGACCGGTGGGCAGGTTGCCGGCCTCGAACCCGGAGATCGCGTCGTGACTGTGGGACTAAACGGGTCTCATGCACAACTTCGTTCGACGAGCCAGTCGTTCTGCTGGCTCATCCCAGACGCGATGTCGTTCGAAACCGCCGCGTGCGTGCCCACGGAATTCGGGACGGCGAGTGATTGCCTCTTTGAGTTTGGGCGGCTTCAGGCGGGCGAGACGGTGCTGATCCATGCTGGCGCCAGCGGGGTCGGCATCGCTGCCATCCAGCTAGCAAAGCGGGCTGGCGCCCGCGTCCTGGCGACGGCATCGAGTGACGAACGACTGGAGCGCCTCCGCGCATTCGGGCTTGATGAAGGCATCAACCACACTTCCGTGGCATTCCCTGACGCCGTTCGATCCCTAACCGGAGGCGCTGGGGCGGACGTCATCGTCGATGCCGTCGGCGGCGAAACGCTGCAGAAGAGCCTGCACTGCCTTGCCTACCGGGGGCGGTGCGTCAACTTCGGCAACGCCGGTCGTGATCAATCGCCGCACCTCGATGTCTCGTCGATGATTGGCAACAACCAAACCTTCGTCAGTTACTACCTGGGGGCAGAGATCTTCTTCACGCCGCGCCCCCACCAGGTGATCGGCGAACTGCTCGGGGAGATCGGCAGGGGCGAGCTTCGGGTGGAGATCGACAAGCGTTTCCCGCTTGCCGACGCAGCGGGAGCGCACGCTTATGTCGAGTCCCGCAAAGCTCTCGGCCGGGTGATTCTGACGGCGTAGCCGCTCCCTGGCCGAGTGGCTTGCCGCATTCCAGATACGAAAGTGAGTGTCAGATATGAGTAGTCCCGCGGAATCCTCCGGTGCATCCCGGGCAAGCACCGACCACCGTGAACCTGCCAGGGACCGTAGGTTCGACGTCGTCCTCAACGGCGCAACCGGCTTCGTCGGGCGTCTCACCGCCCGGCACCTGGCCGAGAACGCGTACGGTGTCCGGATCGCGTTGGCCGGCCGGGACGAGGCGAAGCTGCAGGCGCTGAAGGCGGACCTCGGTGTGGACTGGCCCGTCATGGTCGTCGACCTGGCTGACGCGCGGCAGGTAGAAGCGGTCGCCGCGGCCACGGCCGCGGTCGCCTCAACGGCCGGACGGCACGGTTTGCCGATGGCACTCGGCTGCGCGCGGGCGGGTACGTCCTACGCTGACCTGTCCGGGGAAGTGCCGTTCGTGCGCGAGAGCATCCGGAAGGTCCACGACATCGCAGTGGAGACCGGTGCCCGGATCGTTCATGCGTGTGGCTTCGAATCGGTCCCTTCTGATGTAGGCACGTTCGTTCTGGGTGAGCAGGTCCGCCTGGATGAAGAGGGCGCGCTGACCGACACCATGCTTATCCTTGAGGTCCTCAAGGGCGGGCTGAGCGGCGGCAGCCTGGACTCCAACCGTGCCCAGAGCCGGGCCCTGCGGGCGGACCCCGTGCTCCGGGCCGCGGTCGCGGACCCGTGGGTGCTCAGCGCGGTCCCGCGGGAGGCCGGGCCCGGGGACGAAGATCCCTCGGGTCCGTTCTGCGACCGCATGACCGGGCGATGGCTTGCACCCTCGATGGGAGCGCCGTTCAACAGCCGGCTCGTGCGCCGCAGCGCGTCATTGCGAAAAGACGGCTACGGTCCGCAGTTCCGCTACAGAGAGGCGATGGGAGCAGGCCGTCCCCCGGCGGCTCCCGTGCAGGCGGCGATGCTCGCCTTGGGCATGGCGACGCTGAAGTTCGCACTGACGTCCCGCGTGCTGGGACCGATCATGGACCGCGCGCTCCCTCCGGGGTCTGGGCCCTCGGCGAAGGTGCAGGCGAACGGGCAGTTCCGCGTTGTGATACACACCAGGACCTCGACTGGCGCCCGCTACGCCGCCACGGTGGCAGCGAAAGGCGACCCAGGGTACGCGGCCACATCCGTCATGCTCGGGCAGAGCGTCCTGTCCCTGGCGAGCGACCCGCTGTCGTCAGCGGGGGGCGTGCTGACGCCTTCGGTCGCGATGGGCTCTTACCTCGCAGACCGCCTAGTCGCCCAAGGCTTCACGATATCGGTAGCTCGCGTGTGATGAGGCACGGGCGGAGTGGGCAAGGTGTCGGCGTGCTTCGGCGCGCGGCACTACTTTGGCGGCAGAAGGCGGGAACCGGACGTGAAGCAGACAACTTTCGGGCGCCGTAGCGGACTGCGCCTGCGCGCGGCCGGGTCATCCCGGTCACGGCCCCCGGTTCCTGTGGACCCGGACGGTGCCCGGGCAGAAGACCAGGGGCCGCCAGCTGGCGGCCTCGGAGGTGGACAAGGTCCGCAGCGAGCTGGCCGCCTACCAGGAGTTCGCGTCGCTGGCCGAGCGGATCACGGAGGTCAACGAGGCGATCTGCGAGGCCAGGCCGGCGCCCGGCACGGCTGCGCCCTCCGGCACGGAGGCCCATTAGGGGGCTCTGCGGCGCGCTCGCCGCGGAGAAGGCGGCAGAGGTAGGGCGGCTGGCCGCTGAAACGGCCAGGGTCCTGGGGCGCGGCGATGCCGGCATGGCAGCGGCGGAGGCGGTGCTCCGCGCCGGGCTGCTGAAGCTCGGGACCGGGGTGCTCGGGCAGCTGCTGGCCGCCGATCCCGGCTACCGCGGCCCGAGAGTTGCCTGCGGGAACGGCCACCAGGCCGCGTTCTGCGGCTACCGGGGCAAGGTCCTCGACACCGTTCTCGGCCCGGTCGCCGTCACGCGCGCCTGGTATCACTGCGCGGCCTGCGGGCACGGCCTCGCCCCCCCGGGACGCCGAGCTCGGCGCGGCCGGGGCGTCCATGTCGCTGGGCCTGGCCGCGATGACCGACCGGGCCGCCGCGGTGCCGTTCGCGCGGGCCGCCGGGCTGCTGGAGGACCTGGCCGGGATCCGGCTGACCGCCAAGCGGGTCGAGCGGGCAGCCGAGGCCAGCGGCACGGCCCTGGCCGCCGCCGTCCGGGACCGGGCCGCGCTGATCACCGCCCGGAAGCTCGTACCGCTGCCGCCGGCCCCGCTGCCGGACAAGCTTTACGCCGTCATCGACGGCACCGGCGTCCCGGTGACGGAGACCGCCGGGCGGCAGGGGAAAGGCGAGGACGGCCGCGCCCGGACCCGCGAGGTCAAGCTCGCCGTCTTCTTCACCCAGGACAAGCTGGACAAGGACGGGTACCCGGTCCGCGACCGGGACTCCGCCAGCGTCATCGCCACCTTCGAGCCCGCCGCCGCCTTCGGGAACCTGGTCAGGGCCGAGGGCATCCGCCGCGGCGCCGGCCACGTCCGCCAGTTCACGATCCTGGGCGACGGACTCCCGGTAAGTAAACGAGTCCAGGCCTGAGTGTGCGAGCCTGTTCAGCTTCGCGCGGGTGGAATTGAAGTTCTCCGCCGACGACATGCGGCTAGTCTGCGTGAGCTCAGTACGGATCACAATCCCACAAATCTGGGGGTCCCGCGCAGCGGCACCTTGCCCTGGCGACCCCTGATCCGACTGTCCCGGCTCTAGGTCAGCCGCTCGGCCATGCACGCATGGCGAGGGTGGCGCAGTCGAGCAGTTCCTCGCGGGCCGCGCCGTCGCGGGCGCGGGCGTTTATGCCCGCCATGACCGTGAAGATGAACGCCGCCAGCCGGTCGGGGTCGTCGTCGATGCTCTCGCCCTCGTCGCGGCCGCGGGCGATGCGCCCGGCGATCCGTGCCCGTGCCCAGGCGCGGTCTTCCGCTAGCAGCGGTTCGTCGAAGATCATGCACGTCGGCGGGGAGCCGGGCTCGCCGCGGCGCGCGGCGAACGCATCCCTGGCCCGCACCAGACTCGACCTCACACCTCCCTGTAGCCCTCGCAATACTTAAGGTAATCGGTTGGCGGGAGGAACTGTGGATCGGTGCTCTAGGCGCTGGGCTCGAGCGGATGACCACGGTGCGGGCAGTGCGCGCCGGCGACATGCTGTACGTCCGAGCCGGAGGCGGCGGGCAGCGGGGCTTGGTTCAACGGGTGATGAGCGCAGGCGAAGCCCACATCGAAGCGGCCGCCTCGCAGCTTGACCTGCAGGTAGAGCGTGTCGGCGACAAGGCGACAAGGCGATCGAGGAGATCGAGTCGGTGCATGTGGCCTATCGGGCCAAGAACTCCTGGCCGGACCCCGAGAACTGATCCGCTCGAAGTGAGAGTGGTTCATTTGGGTGCAGGCAATGACGCTTTACGTCTTGGGTGTCAGTTCGGCTATGACGGCGCCGGCCAGTACGTCGGCGACGGTGACGTGGCTCAGTTCAGCGACGAGCGCGTTGAATGCCAGTCGGTCGATCGCTCGGAGACTGGCTGAGACCAGGCGGCCGGTCGCGCAGTCGGGGTCAGGATCGTGGAGCCCGAGCACCGCGTCCTCCCCGTGCACTGCTCGCCAGACCTCGCCCAGATCGATCTCCTGTGGATCTTGGGCCAGGGTCCAGCCACCGTGTGCTCCGGGCCGGGATAGCACCAGCCCCTCCTCGCGCAGCAGTCCTAGCACCCGGCGGACATGGACGGGGTTGGTCGCCGGGCTCATGGACAGGGCCTGGGAGTCGAGAGTCTGTCCCGGCGCGTCAGCCAGCAGCGTGAGCAGGTGGACTGCCACGGAGAACTGGGTGTTCCTCGGCTGCGCCATGACGCAAGTCTAGCTAACTGTACTTGTGGCTGCTACAGTTCTATTCGTACCTGCTACGGTTACGGAAAGAGGCAGAGATGAGCACGATCGCGATCTTCGGGTTCACCGGCTACGTCGGAGGCCACATCACCGCCGAGGCCCTGAGCCGCGGGCATGACGTGATCGGCATCAGCCGATCTGAGGTCCCCGACTCCGACGCCGCAGTCACGGCGATAACCGGAAGCATCACCGACCAGGCACTAGTGCGCGACGTGGCCAAGCAGGCATCAACCCTGGTCGTGGCGGTTCACGGCTCAGTCGACGGTGCGCCGTTCCTACCGGGGCTTGTGCCCTCGCTGCTCGAAGCGGCCGCAGCGTCAGGCAGCCGCCTCGGATTCGTCGGCGGGGCTGGCAACGTGCTCATCGCCGCAGGCGGGCCGCGCCTCGTGAACACGCCGGAGTTCCCCGCCTTTGCCAAGACCGAAGCCGAATCCCAAGTCGAGGCCCTCAAGGCCCTCCAGGCATCGGACTCTCCGGCGGACTGGTTCTACGTCAGCCCGGCCGCCGGCTTTGGCCCGCACGCACCCGGCGAGCGCACAGGGCTGTACCGGACCGGGGGCGAGGTGCTGCTCACCGACGCTGACGGGACCTCTTACATCAGCGGAGCCGACTACGCCATCGCCTTCGTCGATGAAATCGACACACCTCAACACCACCGCGAGCAGTTCAGCGTCGCCTACTAATCCTGGGTGTCATCCCGAGCCCCGAGCGGACTCGGGACGGCACCCCCGCGATCGGGCTGGCTCCATGCAGGCGCTCACCTCGCGCTCATGTCACACACGCGAACTGAGCTCGACGAGGTCGCAGCGCAACCAATACATGCGGACTGCGGTCCGGCAAACATCAATCTCGTAAGGAGTTGTAAATGCGCGTTTTCATCACCGGAGCCTCCGGCCATCATGGCTCGCTCCTCGTTCCCGAGCTGATCGCCGCCGGGCACCAGGTCACCGCCCTCGCTCGGTCAGACGCATCCGCGGCGGCGGTCGCCGCCCTTGGCGCGGAGGTGCGTCGGGGCGATCTCGCCGACCTCAACGGGCTCAGGGAGGCAGCCGTGGAGTCCGACGGCGTCATCCATGTCGCGGTCGACCGCGACCGCCTGCAGTCCGGAGAAGTCGGCGCGGTGGTCGACGCCGACCTCGGGGCGGTACATACCTTCGCAGAGGCGCTGACAGGTACCGACAAGCCACTGGTTGCAGCCTCGAGCCTTGGTGCGCCGGGCAGCCTCGGCCGGCCGCTCACCGAAGAGGATCCGGCTCTGCCCGGCGGCCCCGAACACAAGGGCACTCTGCGGGCCCGCAATGAGGTTGAGATCTTCGTGGTCGGCTTGGCCGAGCAGGGGGTGCGCTCCTCGGCCGTACGACTCCCGCCAGTTTCACACAGCACCCAAGACCGTTCCGGCTTCCTGGTTCAGCTGATCGCCCTGGCGAAGCAGAAGGGCGTGTCCGGCTATCCCGGTGACGGCACGAACCTGTGGCCCGCCGTGCACGCCCTTGATGTTGCCTCACTGTTCCGCCTGGCATTGGAGAACGGCCCGGCGGGCGGGCGCTGGCACGGCGTCGGGGAGGAGGGCATCCCGTTCCGCGAAATCGCCCAGGGCATCGGCGACCGTCTCGGCCTGCCCACTCGCAGCGTGCCTGCAGACCAGGTGCCGCCGCACTTCGGGTTTCTCGCCTACCCGACCAGGTTGAACATCCCGACTTCCAACCTCATCACGCGTCAAACCCTCGGCTGGGAACCGGTGCACCCCGGACTCCTCGCCGGCCTCGGCAACGGCCATTACTTCACCACCCCGGTCAGCTGACCACGGATCTGTCCGCGGCCGCCCCAGCGCTCAACCAGCCCCAATCAGAAAGGGAACCCATGTCCTCCAACCACAGCCTCACGATCGGCACCATCGGCGCCGGCAACGTCGCGCTGGCAATCGCCGGCCTTGCCGTCGCAGCAGGCCACCGCGCCATCCTCAGTAACAGCCGTGGGCCGGAGTCGCTCACCGACCGCGTGGACCGGCTCGGCCCAAATGCCTCCGCAGGCACAGTGGCTCAGGCCTCGCGCGCCGACATCGTGCTCCTCGCGGTCAAGTGGGACGATGTGCCCGCTGCCACTAGCGCCGTCGAAGACTGGGAAGGACGTATCGTCATCGACGCGACCAACCAGTGGCACAAGGGACCCGGAACCGGAACCGAAATCGACCTGGGAGATCAGACCGGGAGCGAACGCAACGCCGCGCTGATGCCGGGCGCACGGGTCGTGAAGGCCTTCAACACCATCCACGCTAGCTTCGTCGCAGAAGGCCCCCACCGGGGCGATGGTCGCGTCGTCGTCTTCCTGGCCGGCGATGACACCGACGCCAAGGCCACCGTCTCAACATTTGTCGACTCGCTCGGGTTCGCGCCCATCGACCTCGGCGGAGTGAACGAGGGACGTCTGATGCAGGTCGACGGCGGACCGTTGGCCGGACTCCATTTCGTCAAGGTCCCATAGCCCTGGCCCGGACCTTCAGCAAGCACGGGTCGGTACCTGGCAGCTACAGGCTGGGATGGCCTCCTGCGGTGCGGCCGACCATGCCGGCCGCACGCGGTGGCGGCCAGTCGCCTTCCCTATCTCGAGCAGGGCCGGCAGCGCAACGTCTCCCCGGAAGTCCTCGACTCACCGGCCCGCGCGCTGCGACTGACCGAGGTCGAGCGTGAGCACCTGTTCGACCTCACACTCCCGGGTGCCCGAGGAGGACGTCGCCTTCCGCATCGTGGAGACCGCTCGCGAGAACTGGTGGGCAGCCGGTCGCGTGATCGCCCCCGCCACCGGTTACGACGAGCGGATGACATCAATCGTCGAACAGACGGGACTGACAGACAACGAAATGCTTGGACCAGACCGATCGACCTACACAGGAGGATCTCGATGACCAGCACGACCTCGACCGGCTCCCTGGCGGCAGCGCAGCGCTCGACCCGCGCTGCTGTGATCGACGCCTTCGGCGGACCGGAGTTGCTGCACATCTCGGCGATACCTCTGCCGGTGCCGTCAGCGTCGCAGGTTCAGCTGGAGGTCGCCGCGATCGCGGTCAACGCCGTGGACCTGCAGACCCGTTCCGGACGCGCCATCCCGGTCGCCGACGCACGGTTCCCGATGGTGCTGGGATGGGACGTGGCCGGCACCGTGGCGGCCGTGGGAGCAGACGTGACCGGCTGGCAGGTCGGTGACCGGGCGGCGGAGATGGTGTTCCAGCC
>Ga0265338_10010590_pt1 | contig 10785 bp, 10 predicted proteins | sample 42126metaG_FD_193579 | JGI IMG/M metagenome (GOLD analysis project Ga0265338, IMG submission 193579) | Rhizosphere microbial communities from Carex aquatilis grown in University of Washington, Seatle, WA, United States - 4-21-26 metaG | ecosystem: Host-associated > Plants > Roots > Rhizosphere... | reverse complement strand
CATCGGCGCGAACGCGAGCGCCAGGTGCTCGGCCCCGAGGAAGTACATCACCGTGTACTTGGGGGTCAGGGTGGGCTTCTGCGGGTTGCCGCCGAGGTTGATGTACCAGGACTCCCAGGGAATGTTTGAGCAGATCAGCGGGGTGCCCAGGGTCTCCGCCTCGGAGGCCACGGCGTTGACGGTCTCCGGGGTGGAAGAGGCGAGCAGCAGGTCCACGTTGTCCTGCTGGATCGCCTGCTTGGCCAGCGACCCGGCCCGGGTGACGCTCGACTGGGTGTCGTAGGACTTCACGGTGACGCTGTAGGTCGACCCGCCCGCCTTGATCCCGTTCTTGAACTGCGGCGTCGCCATCGCCTGCTGCAGCACCCAGTTGTCGGGGGTGCCGAAGCCGGCCAGCGAGCCGGTCAGCGGGTGGATCCAGCCGATGGTGATCGACTTGGTGCCGCCGCCGGATGAGCTCGCCCCCGTGCTCGCGGACGACGCGGCGCCCTGGATGCCGGAGCTGCACGCCTCGAGGAGCGCCCCGCCGCCCGCGATGGCGGCACCGACGCCGGCCGCGCGGAACAGGCTACGCCGGGAAACGCGGCCAGCGGGGGGCTGGCTGTCGGTGCTGCCGTGCCGGGCAGTCTGGTCAGTCATTGTCTGGGATCTCTCCTTGCTGTGGCTGCGCACCCTGCCGCAGGGGCGAATCACGTCCCGGGGTGCATGGTGATTGAGCGCCGCGAAGAGCTGTCACGAACGCGTTACCGCCCGTGACCGTTACCGAGGCTAACATCACCGCTGTCCCTTAGGCTGACAAACGTTACGATTCGTGGAAATATGCGGACGTAGCGTGCGCGGGCGGTGTTGCTGCCGCCGCGCGGGAGCCCGGTCCTCCCCGGCTGGCCGTGACGGCTGGTGATCGCCGGGTAGCGCCTGGCTGATACGTGGAGGATTGTCAACAATCGTAGGAGCACGCTAAAGCCGCCCTAATAGGGAAGTCAATGCGCGTTATGTAACTGTCACCGCACCGGAAAACCCGGCCCGGGGAAGCCCGGCCGGCGGAAAGTCTGGGCGGCGACGACCCGCGCGGCCGCGGCCGCCCCTATACTGGTGACTTGATGCCTGGTCGAGTGGCGCCCTCTCTCCGTCCGCCGGCCCGGTCACCATTCGCTCGGTCCGGCCGGCCATTCCCCGCTGGCGGGTGTCCGGCACTCGTACCTACTTCGTGGGAGAAGACCGCAGCCGTGGCTGTCAAGATCAAACTGAAGCGCCTGGGCAAGATCCGGGAGCCGTACTACCGCGTCGTCGTCGCCGACGCGCGGACCAAGCGTGACGGGCGTGCCATCGAAGAGATCGGCAAGTACCACCCCAAGCTGGAGCCGTCGCTCATCCAGATCGACTCCGAGCGGGCGCAGTACTGGCTGTCGGTCGGCGCCCAGCCGACCGACCCGGTTAAGCACCTGCTGACCATCACCGGCGACTGGCAGAAGTTCAAGGGCCTGCCCGGTGCCGAGGGCACGCTCAAGACCGGCGACTCCAAGGCCGACAAGAAGGACCGCTACGAGGAGCTCGTCAAGGAGTCCTTCGCGGCCAAGGAGGCCAAGGCCGCCGCCAAGCCGGCCAGGTCCTCGGCCAAGAAGTCGGAGCCGAAGAAGTCCGAGCCGGAGCCGGTCGCGGCGGCGGCGGCGACAGCGGAGCCGGCCGTGGACACAGCGCCTGCGGCAGACACAGCGCCTGCGGCAGACACAGCGCCTGCCGCCGAGTCCGCTCCAGCCGAGCCCACCGAGGCCTAACGTGCTTGAGGAGGCCCTCGAGCACCTGGTCAAGGGCATCGTGGCGTACCCGGACGACGTCCGGGTGATGAGCCGGATGCTCCGCCGGGGCAACGTACTTGAAGTTCGGGTGCACCCCGATGACCTGGGCAAGGTGATCGGGCGCGGCGGCCGGACAGCCCGGGCGCTGCGGACCGTGATCGGCTCCCTGGCCGGGAGCCGGCACGTCCGCATCGACCTTCTGGAGACCGGCGAGGTCAGGTAATTCCGTGCAATTGACGGTGGGCCGGATCGGCCGCCCGCACGGGATTCGAGGCGATGTCGTGGTCGGTGTCCGCACCGACGAGCCCGAGTTGCGGTTCGCACCTGGCTCGCGGCTGGACACCGACCCGGTCGGCGTCGGCCCGCTCACCGTGGCGGTCAGCCGCTGGCACTCCAGCGAGCTGCTGGTCCGGTTCGCGGGCATCGCCGACCGGGACGCCGCCGCCGAGCTGCGCGGTACCTGGCTGCTGGTGGACTCGGCGACGATCGGTCCGTCTGACGACCCGGACGAGTTCCACGATGCCGACCTGGTCGGGCTGTCGGTCCGCACCGTCGGCGGCAGCCTGGTCGGCACGGTCGATGACGTGCTTCACTCCGGCCAGGACGTCCTTGTCGTCAAGATGACCGACGGCCGCGACGTCATGGTGCCGTTCGTGCTGCCGCTCGTCCCCGAGGTCAACGTGGCATCGGGGTTCCTCGTCATTGACCCGCCCGAGGGCCTGCTTGACCTGGAAAACTCGCTCTGAGCCGACCTCGGCGGTGCTTGCGTGCGGATCGATATCATCACCATCTTCCCCGGCTATTTCGGTACCGCCGGCCCGGACGGCCGCCTCGCCGCGTCCGGCCCGCTCGGCGTGTCGCTGATCGGGAAGGCGGGCGCGCGCGGCGACATCGACTTCCGCCTGCACGACCTGCGCTCCTGGGCGGCCGACGTGCACCACACGGTGGACGACACCCCCTTCGGCGGCGGCCCGGGGATGGTCATGAAGCCCGATGTCTGGGGCGACGCGCTGGACGCGGTGCTCGGCACCGTCCCTGACTCCGGCACCGTCCCGCGGCTGGTCGTGCCGACGCCGAGCGGCACCCCGTTCACCCAGCAGCTGGCGGCCGCCTACGCGGGCGAGTCGCACCTGGTGTTCGCCTGCGGCCGGTACGAGGGGATCGACTCGCGGGTGGTGGCCGACGCCAGGACCCGGCTGCCGGTCGACGAGGTCAGCATCGGTGACTACGTGCTGGCCGGGGGAGAGGCGGCGGTGGCGGTGATCATCGAGGCGGTCTGCCGCCTGCTGCCGGGCGTCCTCGGGAACGAGCAGTCAACCCGCGACGACTCCTTCGGCGGCACCGGCGGCGCGATGACCGGCCTGCTCGAGGGCCCGGTCTACACGCGGCCGCGAACATGGCGCGAGCGTGACGTGCCTGACGTACTATTGTCGGGCAACCACCGGGCGATTGCGCGCTGGCAGCGAGACGAAGCGCTGCGCCGCACCGCTGTCAACCGGCCGGACCTGATCCGCCGCCTCGCGGCGGCGCCGGACGGCCTCGACAAGCGGGATCGCCGGGTGCTCGCTGACGCTGGTTTTCCGGTTGACGCCGAAGATATGGCAGACTGAAGGTCGCTGCCCGTCCGGGCGTTGACCCTGCCGGGGTGTTTCCCTGGCTAAAGCAGGCTTCCACCCGGATGCGCGCTGCCGCGCATTCCGACCAGGACTGAGGAACATCCATCATGCACACCGCGATCGCCGAGCTTGAGCAGGCCCAGATCCGGGCTGACGTCCCGGGCTTCCGTCCTGGTGACACCCTGAAGGTGCACGTCAAGGTGACGGAAGGCAACCGCTCCCGCATTCAGGTTTTCCAGGGCGTGGTGATCCGGCGCCAGGGCGGCGGCCTGCGGGAGACGTTCACCGTGCGCAAGGTGAGCTACGGCGTTGGCGTCGAGCGCACCTTCCCGGTGCACAGCCCGTCGATCGACAAGATCGAGACGGTCACCCGCGGCCGGGTTCGCCGGGCCAAGCTGTACTACCTGCGTGACCTGCGCGGCAAGGCCGCCCGGATCAAGGAGCGGCGGGAGCCCAGCACCGCCAGCTGACGCAGCTGACGAGCTGACCTGGGATGCCCGCTGACCCGGACCGGGAAGACGGCCTAGCGCAGGACGACACCGCGCAGCTGGATGACACCGCGCGGCTGGATGACACCGCGCGGCAGGATGACACCGCGCCCGGCGACGCCGGGCTAGGCGATACCCCGCCCGGCGGCGGCAGCCCGGCGAAACCGAAGCGGAAGCGGTCCTTCTGGCGCGACCTGGCGGTGATCGTGGTCGCCGCCCTGCTGCTGACCATCCTGCTCAAGGCATTCGTGGTGCAGGTGTTCTCCATCCCCTCCGGGTCGATGGAGAACACCCTGCTGCCCGGTGACCGGATCCTGGTCAGCAAGGTCGTCTACGACTTCCGGTCGGTCCAGCGCGGCGACGTGGTTGTGTTCAGCGGGGCCGGCTCCTGGGATGCCCCGGCCACGTCGCCGGCCAACTGGTTCAGCCGCACCTGGGGCGATGTGACCAACCTGGTTGGCATCGCCGGGCCGGATACGGACTACGTCAAGCGCGTGATCGGCGTGCCCGGCGACCGCGTGGTCTGCTGCAACAGGGCTAACCAGGTCACCGTCAACGGCGTGGCGCTGTCCGAGAAGTCGTATATCTACCCGGGCGACGCGCCCTCCCTGCAGACCTTCGACATCACCGTCCCGGCCGGCCGGCTGTGGGTGATGGGGGACAACCGGGCCGATTCCGATGACTCCCGCTTCCGGATGAACCGCCCGGCCGACGGCACCATCCCGGAGAGCGCCGTAGTGGGCCGGGCCTTCCTGGTCATCTGGCCGCTCTCGCGGATCTCGGACGTGCCCATCCCCAACACCTTCCAGCAGGCGGGGCTGACTGCCGCTGCCGCCGTCGCCGCCACCCCCGTCCCGGTCACCGTCGGCGGGGCGGGCGTGGCCGGGGCCGCGCTGCTCGCCTGGCGTCGCCGGCGCTGACTCGGCCATACTGACCCGCCCGCCGCGCTTGCCCGAACTGGCGATACGCTCGCCAGATGGCGATAACCTCACCGTGGTGAGCGGCGCGGTCGCGGGCGGACAAGGGGTGCACGGATGAGCGGTTCGGGTGCGGGGGACGGCGGTTCCCCGCCCTGGGGCCCGGCCGATCCGGTCCCGGAACTGGCCGAAACCCGGGCGATCCCCAGCCTCGGGCCGGACGAGCGATCCAGTCGGCCCGGCCAGGCAGCGGCCGCCGAGGCCGGCCCGGAGCCGGGCGGCACCAGCACCGCCGGCGGCAGGCGCAAGCGGCGGGGCCGCAGCTTCTGGCTCGAACTGCTGATGCTCGGCGCCATCGCGCTGGTGCTGGCCCTGCTGATCAAGTCCTTCGTGGTGCAGGCCTTCTTCATCCCGACCGGCTCGATGGAGAACACACTCAACATCGGTGACCGGGTGCTGATCAACAAGGTCGTCTACCACCTGCGGTCGATCAACCGGGGCGACATCGTCGTGTTCGACGGCAGCGGGTCGTGGGACTTCAACACCCCGCCGCCCAGCTCTAACATCTTCAGCAAGGCGGTCGACGAGCTTGAGGGGATCGTCGGCGTCAGCCACGACTCCTCGATCTACATCAAGCGCGTCATCGGGCTGCCCGGCGACCACGTGGCCTGCTGCAACGGCAAGCACCAGGTCACCGTCAACGGCGCGGCGCTCAGCGAGGGATCGTACCTGTACCCGGGCAGCCTGCCGTCGGCGCTGAAGTTCAGCGTGACCGTGCCGGCCGGCGACCTGTGGGTGATGGGCGACAACCGTGCCGTGTCCTACGACTCCCGGCTGCACCGGGGCGATCCCGGCGGCGGGGCGGTCCCGGAGAGCGCGGTCCTCGGCCGCGCCTTCGTCGTCATCTGGCCGCCGAGCCGGTGGGGCTTCCTCAACATCCCCGCTACCTTCGAGCAGCCCCAGCTGAACGCGGCCGCACTCGAGGACGGCACCCCCGTCAAGTCCGCGGCCTCACCGCTGCCGCTGGCCCTCGGCTTCGCCGGCGCGATCCCGCTGACCTGGCTGCAGCGCCGCGTCCGGACCCGCCTCAGACGCAGGCGACACTAGTACCACAATGCCCTCCGCGGCCTCCGCTGTGACCCTTGCGGTTTGTCCCACCGAAACGTATACATTCAGCCCATGCACGTTCCGTAACCGGGCGGGATCGCAGGAAGTCGCTCGGGCGTGGCCGATGACAAGATGTACCGCGTTCGCGGCTGTTAACCGCCCGGTTCGTCACGTTTTGTCCCACGCGAACTCGGTACATGTTCCGGAGGCCAGGCGCCCTCCGGGGCCATGCCGCCGCAGGAGTGCCCGGCCTGGCGGTACCGCGCCGATTAAGGTCACCCGCCGTTACCGGCGTGAATGCTTACACCGAAACGCGGTATACCTTTCGTGCGGGGTCGCCACGGGCGGTGCTGGCCCGCCCGCCATGCCGTCCAATCCGCCCGGCGGGGGTCACCTGGCACCCGTTCGGGATGATCATGACGGCCGGCGTTGGCGGCGAGCGGCGAAGTGGGCGGCCGGCGGCGAGCTTTGGTTTTCCCGGTGCCGGGCGGGAGGCTGACACGAGGCGGGCGCGGTTGGCGTACGCTGCGGAGTGAGATGGCCGCTTTCCCCTATGCCCCGAGGCGCAGTGCCGGGCTCGCCGCTTATGAGAACGCCCTCGCGCGGGCGGGTCTTGCACCAGTCGCGGGGATCGACGAGGCGGGGCGGGGGGCGTGCGCCGGGCCGCTGGTGGTCGCGGCGGTGGTACTCGACACGGGCGGGATCAAGCGCATCCGCGGGCTGGCCGACTCCAAGCTGCTCACCGCCGCCGCCCGGGAGGACGTCTACGCCGGCGTGGTCAGGCACGCGGTGGAGTGGCACGTCACCGTGATCCCGCACACCGACATCGACGCGCTGGGGCTGCACGTGTGCAATATCGCCGGGATGCGGCGGGCGTTCGCCGGGCTGGCCGCCCGGCCCGCGTACGTGCTGACCGACGGTTTCCCGGTGAGCGGCCTGGGCGCGCCCTCGCTGGCCATGTGGAAGGGTGACCGGGTGGCCGCGTCGGTCGCCGCCGCGTCGGTGGTGGCCAAGGTGACCAGGGACCGGATGATGCGCGAGCTGGATGAGCGCTACCCCGAGTACGGCTTCGGCCGCCACAAGGGGTATGTAACCGAGGAGCACCTGCGCGCCCTGGCCGAGCACGGCCCGTCGCCGGTTCACCGCCGCTCCTTCCGGTGCGTGCCCGGCGGCCCGGTTGTGCCCGGCCCGGTTGTGCCCGGCCCGGTTGTGCCCGGCCCGGTTGTGCCCGGCCCGGTTGTGACTGCCTCGGTTGTGGCCGGCCCGGTTGTAGCGGCCACTGCGCGGGCGGAGGGAGAATAGTTGACATGAGCGCGGAAGACCTGGAGAAGTACGAAGCGGAGATGGAGCTGCAGCTCTACCGCGAGTACCGCGACGTTGTCGGCTTGTTCACTCATGTCGTGGAGACCGAGCGGCGGTTTTACCTGACGAACGACGTTGACCTCAAGGTGCGCGCCGCTGACAACGGCGAGGTCTTCTTCGAGGTGACCATGCACGACGCCTGGGTGTGGGACATGTACCGGCCAGCTCGTTTCGTGAAGAACGTGCGGGTAGTGACCTTCAAGGACGTCAACATCGAGGAGCTCGCCAAGAGTGACCTCGAACTGCCTGATGACACCGAGAAACCGGGTTTTGCCGGGTAACAGCGCGCACAGGAGGCCGTAGTGCTTGGTCTGCCGGACAAGATCACCGCCTGCCTGTTCGACATGGACGGGGTGATCACCCAGACCGCCAAGGTGCACGACGCGGCCTGGAAGGAGATGTTCGACGAGTTCCTGCGGGGCTGGTCGGCCGAGCACAACCAGAAGTTCGTGCCCTTCGACCCGGTCCGCGACTACGACGAGTACGTCGACGGCAAGCCGCGGACCGAGGGCACGGCCGCCTTCCTCGAGTCCCGGGGGATCAAGCTGCCGATGGGCAAGGAGTCGGACAAGCCCGGCACCGCCACCGTCTACGGCCTCGGCAACAAAAAGAACGAGCTGGTCCTGCAGGTGATCGAGCGCGACGGGGTGCAGGCCTACGACGGCTCGGTGCTGTACGTCAACGCGGTCCGCGCGGCGGGCCTGCGCACCGCGATCGTGTCGTCGAGCGCCAACACCGAGGCCGTGCTGAAGGCGGCCGGGGTGGACGGCCTGTTCGAGGTCAGGATCGACCACCAGGCGGCCGAGGAGCACCAGCTGCGCGGCAAGCCCGCGCCCGACACCTTCCTCGAGGCGGCCAGGCAGCTCGGCGCCCCCGCCGCCGGCGCCGTGGTCTTCGAGGACGCGCTGGCCGGGGTGGGGGCCGGCCGGGCGGGTCACTTCGGCTACGTGGTCGGCGTGGACCGGGTTGGCCAGGCCGACCAGCTGCGCGCGCACGGCGCCGACGTGGTAGTGAAGGACCTAGCGGAACTCCTGTAAGTAACTCCTGTAGCAGGCTCCGAAGCGACGACGCTGTAACGGGAGGTACCGGACCCAGTGATTGAGAACGAACCGTACGGGGTGGAGCCCTGGTGCCTCACCGAGAGCACGCTCGACCTGAACCTGCTGGCGCAGAGCGAGTCGGTGTTCGCCCTGTCCAACGGGCACATCGGGCTGCGCGGCAACCTGGACGAGGGCGAGCCCAACGGCCTGCCCGGCACCTACCTGAACTCGCTCTACGAGGAGCGCCCGCTGCCGTACGCCGAAGCGGGCTACGGGTTCCCTGATACCGGCCAGAGCGTCATCAACGTGACCAACGGCAAGATCATCCGGCTGCTTGTCAACGACGAGCCGTTCGACATCAGGTACGGCACCGTCCGCTCCCACACCCGCACCCTGGACATGCGCGCGGGCACGTTGACCAGGGAGGTCGTCTGGACCTCGCCCGCCGGGCACACGGTCAGGGTGACCTCGGTGCGGCTGGTCTCGCTGACCCAGCGCGCCATCGCGGCAATCCGCTACTCGGTCACCCCGGTCCCGACGCCGGCCGGCCTCGACGACCACGAGCCCGCCGACGCGCCCGGCGGCGAACCGCTGCGCCTGGTGGTGCTGTCGGAGATCGTCGCCAACGAGGAGATCCCGGTACAGTCGGCCGACCCGCGGGCCGCCGCGATCTTGTCCGAGCCGCTGGTCAGCGAGGAGCACTACGCCACCGACAGCGGGCACCCGCGGGGCATCCTGGTGCACGGCACCCGGACGAGCAAGCTGCGGCTGGCCTGCGGGATGGGCCACGAGGTGTCCGGCCCTGAGCGGATGGCGACCCACGTGGAGGCCTTCCCCGACCTGGCCAGGTTCGCCATCGCGGCCGAGGTGCACCAGGGTGAGGAGCTGCGGCTGGTCAAGTACCTGGGCTACGGCTGGTCCAGCCAGCGGTCCCGCCCGGCGCTGGTGGACCAGGTGACCGGCGCGCTGGCGGGGGCCGAGCTGACCGGCTGGGACGGGCTGCTGAAGGAGCAGCGGACGTTCCTCGACGCCTTCTGGGAGGGCGCTGACGTCGAGGTCGACGGTGACGTGGAGATACAGCAGGCGGTCAGGTTCGGGCTGTTCCACATCCTGCAGGCGGGCGCCCGGGCCGAGCAGCGGCCGGTGCCCGCCAAGGGGCTGACCGGGACCGGGTACGACGGGCACACCTTCTGGGACACCGAGGCGTTCGTGCTGCCGGTGCTGACCTACACCCATCCGAACGCGGTGGCGGACGCGCTCCGCTGGCGGCTGATGACCCTCGACATCGCCCGCGCCCACGCGGCCGAGCTGGGGCTGGCCGGGGCGGCGTTCCCGTGGCGCACCATCCACGGCGAGGAGTGCTCCGGGTACTGGCCGGCCGGCACCGCCGCCTTCCACATCAACGCGGACGTGGCCTTCGCCGTCGGCAAGTACCTGGACGCGACCGGCGACGCGCCGTTCGAGCGTGAGGTGGCGCTGCCGCTGCTGGTGGAGACCGCCCGGCTGTGGCGCTCGCTCGGCCAGCACGACGCCACCGGCATGTTCCGCATCGAGGGCGTCACCGGCCCTGACGAGTACAGCGCGGTCAAGGACAACAACCTTTACACCAACCTGATGGCGCAGGCCAACCTGAGCGCGGCGGCCGATATCGTGCGCAAGCTGTCGGACGAGGCCCGCCAGCAGCTCGGCGTTTCCACCGAGGAGGCTGCGTCCTGGCGGGATGCGGCCGAGGACATGTTCGTCCCCTACGACTCGCGCCTGGGGGTGCACGCGCAGCACGACGGCTTCACCAGCTACGCCCGCTGGGACTTCAAGTCCACTCCGCCCGAGCATTACCCGCTGCTGCTGCATTACCCGTACTTCCAGCTGTACCGCAAGCAGGTGGTGAAGCAGGCCGACGTGGTGCTGGCCATGCAGCTGCGCGGCGACGCCTTCACCCCGGCCCAGAAGCTGCGCAACTTCGACTACTACGAGTCGATCACGGTCCGCGACTCGTCCCTGTCGCCCTGCACCCAGTCGGTCATCGCGGCTGAGGTCGGCCACCTCCAGCTGGCCTACGACTACCTGGCCGAGGCCGCCTTCATGGACCTGCAGGACCGCGAGCACAACACCAAGGACGGCCTGCACATCGCATCGCTCGCGGGGGCCTGGACCGCCTTGGTCGGCGGCTTCGGCGGGATGCGGGCAGGCGGCGGCCTCTCCTTCAGCCCGCAGCTACCGCCCGGCCTGACCGGCCTGTGCTTCCGGATGCGCTACCGCGGCCGGATCATCCGGGTGGACGTCAGGCACGGCACCGCCAGCTACTCCCTGGTGGCGGGCGACCCGCTGATCGTCACTCACCACGGCCACCAGGTCACCGTGGGCAAGGAAGAGGTCAGCCTGGACATCCCGCAGCCGCCAACGCTGCCGGCGCCGAGCCAGCCCGCCGGCCGGGCCCCCGCGCCCCGCCGCGGCCGCGG
>Ga0265338_10010589_pt1 | contig 10786 bp, 11 predicted proteins | sample 42126metaG_FD_193579 | JGI IMG/M metagenome (GOLD analysis project Ga0265338, IMG submission 193579) | Rhizosphere microbial communities from Carex aquatilis grown in University of Washington, Seatle, WA, United States - 4-21-26 metaG | ecosystem: Host-associated > Plants > Roots > Rhizosphere... | reverse complement strand
TCCTGTCGGGTGACCACGGCCGCGTCGAGAGCTGGCGGAAGGAGCATGTCCGTTGAAAAACCCTGTTGACCGCCTGACCGTCGGCCTCCCGAGGAGTCTGCGCATCACGATCGACTGGCTCGTCACGATCGTCGGCGCGATCCTGATCGTGCTCGCGATCAAACAGTGGGTGATCAATCCCTACCGGATCCCGTCGAGCTCGATGGAGCCGACGCTTCACTGCGCCCACAACCAGCCGCTCGACGGCTGTCTCGCCAAGGGCGGTCTGCTCGACGGCTCCGACCGGGTGCTCGCGTGCCGGTTCTGTTACGACCTCTGGGGCCCCAAGCGGGGCGACATCGTCGTCTTCAACACCCCGCCGAAGGCCGCCCAGGTGTGCGGTACCGGCGGCGTGTTCGTGAAGCGCCTGATCGGGCTACCCGGCGAGACCTGGGCGGAGAAGGGCGGGTACGTCTACATCGACGGGAAGAAGCTCGACGAGTCGTATATCAAGCCCGAGTTCCGCGACGATCTCACGTACCCGCCGCAGAAGATCCCGGCCGGGCAGTACTTCATGATGGGCGACAACCGGAAGGGCTCATGCGACTCGCGGCGCTGGGGAACCGTGCCGAGGAAGAACCTGATCGGCAAGGTCGTCGCGACCTACTGGCCGCCCAGCAGGCTCTCGATTCAGGCGATCTTCGCATGGCTATGAGCCGGTTCGCTAAGATGCCTCGGCCCTCCGGGGCCCTCTCACCATGAGCACGATCATCCAGGAGCTGGAGCGCAAGCAGTTGCGCGAGGTGCCGCGGTTCAAGGCGGGGGATAGCGTGCGCGTTCATTTCAAGGTGATCGAGGGCACACGCGCCCGGATCCAGGTGTTCGAGGGGATCGTGCTCAAGCGCCAGGGGGCGGGCGCGCGCGAGACGTTCACTGTCCGGAAGAACTCGTTCGGGGTCGGTGTCGAGCGGACATTCCCGCTGCACTCGCCGAAGATCGACAAGATCGAGGTCGGCGCGATCGGCGACGTCAACCGGGCCAAGCTGTACTACCTGCGCGGCAAGGTCGGCAAGAAGGCTCGCGTTCGCGAGAAGCGCTACACCTAGTCCGCTAGCCGCCGCGATCGCAACATCTCTGTGAAATCTCGCGCGGCGGGCCGGGACGCGTTGCGGGCGTCGCTATCCTCGCCGGCGTGGCGAGAAACACCGGCAGGAAGCTTCTCGCCTTCGACCGCCGTCTGGGTGCGAGGTTCGTCGCGGGCGCAGACGAGGCGGGCCGCGGGCCGCTCGCCGGGCCGCTCGTCGTGGCGGGCGTCCTGCTCGACCTCGCATCCGTCCGTGATCACCGCGCCCGTCCGCTTGCGCTCCTGAACGACTCGAAGCAGGTCGATCCCGAACGCCGAGAGCTGCTCTACCGAGCCGTGCTCGCCTGTGCCGAACGTATCTCGGTTCACGTCTTCCCACCCGGCGTGATCGATCGGGACGGCCTCCACAAATCCAACCTCCGCGGATTGCGCGAGGCGCTCTGGGCCTGCCAGCCCGCTGATGTCTGCCTGGTGGACGGTTTCAAGCTCGGCCCGTCTGCCCCGCCGCACCGGGCTGTCGTCGACGGAGACGAGAAGAGCGCCGCCATCGCGGCTGCGTCGATCGTCGCGAAGGTCACGCGCGACCGGTACATGCACGCGATCGATGCCGCCTACCCCGGCTATGGGTTTTCGTCGCACGTCGGCTACATCACCCCGTCGCACAGTGCTGCTGTCCGCCGCATCGGGCCGAGCGACATCCATCGCAGATCGTTTCAAGCCCTCTGCTACCGCAACCTTGCCGAAGCCGAGGTCGTCGCAGCCGAAGCCTAGGAACGCCGCCGAGCGGCGGGCCGCGCGCTGGTACCGGATGCGCGGGTATCGGGTGCTTGCGACCAACGCCTGGGTCGCCGGGAACGAGCTCGACATCGTGGCCCGGCGCGGCCGCACCATCGTGTTTTGCGAGGTCAAGTCCAAGAGCGGCCCGCGTTTCGGCGACCCGGTCGAGATGGTCGGCCCGGAAAAGGTTCGCCGCGTCCGGCGGGCGGCTGAGATCTGGCTCGCCTGGCACCCGGTCCACGCCGGGCTGGTCGTTCGCTTCGATGTGGTCGCTGTGGCCGGGCCGCGGCTGCGGTGCCTTCGGGGCGCGTTCTAGAAGGCCCTTGCCGGCGGCTCGTAACGTAGGAGATCTCGCTCGCTCCGCGAAACCGTCTCCATGGCGGCGACGCAGGATGCGCTCTACGCCGGGATCGATCTCGATCTGTCGTGGTCGGAGCAGCAGCTTCCCGAACGTGTGCGGACAAAGCATGTCCACCGCCTGCACCCGTATCTCGGCAAGTTCATCCCGCAGCTCGTCGAGGAGCTCTTCCGCCGCCATGTCCCGGCCGGCGGGGCGGTGCTCGATCCGTTTGCCGGTTCCGGGACGACACTCGTGCAGGGGCTCGAGAGCGGTCTTTCGCCGACCGGCGTCGATCTCGCGGCGTTCAACTGCCTGCTGATCAAGGTCAAGACAGCCCGGTACAACCTGTTTCGGCTCGAGCACGACCTGCGCGATGCGCTGGCGCGGTTCGAGCGGCCCGATCGAACGGAGGGTCCGCGGCCGGACGGGTATGTCGACGAGTGGTTCGCTCCGCAGGCAGCCGCAGATCTGCTCGCATTTCGGAGTCTCATCCCGGACTACGAGCACGCGGATGTGCTGAGGGTTGTCCTGGCTCGCGCTGCCCGGTCGGCGCGCCTGACGACTCACTTCGACCTCGACTTCCCGCAATCCCCTCAGGCCGGACCGTACTGGTGTTACAAGCACAAGCGGGAGTGCCGTCCGGTCGAACAGGCCGCGCATTTCCTCCGGCGCTACACGCTCGATTCTCTCGATCGACTCAAGGAGTTCTCGCGCGTCCGGGGACGGCGCGAGGCAACCGTTCTGCACGGAGACGCTCGTGATCTGGATCTCGGGGGGCCGTTCGACGCGATCGTCACCTCGCCGCCCTATCCGGGGCTGATCGACTACCACGAGCAACACCGTTACGCATACGAGTTGCTGGGGCTGGACGACCTGCGGGAGCGCGAGCTCGGGGCGGCGGCGGCAGGAACCAACCGGGATGCCATCGCCTCATATGTCGAGGGGGTTGCCACCGTCCTCGAACGGGCCGCCGGCAGGCTCCGCGCAGGCGGTGCCGTGCTGGTCGTCGTCAACGATCGCCGCGAGCTCTACCCTGGCCTGCTCGAGCGCGCGGGGCTCCGCCTCGACGGGCGTTACCGCCGACACGTCAATCGCCGGACCGGTCGTCGTGCCGGCGAGTACTTCGAAGACGTGCTCGTCGCCCGGCCTCTCTAACGCGCCCGGCGCGTCCCTGGCGCCCTGTGGATCGCTTTTCACACTTTCGTTCCATTTCTTCTCGCTTCGTAGTCTATATTGACAACAGATGCTCGCTCGCACGGTCACCCACGCCCTGGTCGGGCTCGAGCCGAGGCGCGTCGAGGTCGAGGCTCACCTCCAGTCCGGTGTGCCGCGGTTTGCGATCGTCGGCCTTGCTGACCGGGCTTGTCAGGAGGCGAAGGAGCGCGTTCGTAGCGGTATCTCCTCGGCAGAGCTCGAGTGGCCGGGACACAGGATCACGGTCAACCTCGCGCCGGCCGACCTTCGCAAGGAGGGCTCGGGGTTCGATCTGCCGATTGCCCTCGCCGTTCTCGCCGCCTCGCGCCAGATCCCGCCGGGCTGCCTGGCGGGCCACGCCGCGGTTGGCGAGCTCGCGCTAGACGGGCGGCTGCGCCCGGTTCCCGGTTCCCTCGTCGCAGCCGAGGGCGCAAAGCGGAACGGCGCAACCCGGCTCGTCTGTGCCGCGGAGTCCGGCGCCGAAGTCTCCCTCGCCGGCATCGAGGCTGTTCCGGTCAGGCACCTGGCCGAGGCGGTCGCATATTTTCGCGGGGAGCGCGATCCGCCTGTCCCGACAGCGGATCCTCCTGCGGATCGACTCGCAGCCGTCCCCGACCTGAGCGATGTCCGGGGCCAGGAGCGTGCGCGTCGCGTGCTCGAAGTCGCAGCCACCGGTAGCCACAACCTCCTTTTCGCCGGCCCGCCGGGGATCGGCAAGACGATGCTCGCTCGACGTCTGCCCGGAATCCTTCCGCGCCTCTCCGACGAAGAGGCTCTCGAGGTGACGCGCATCCATTCTGTCGCGGGAGTGCTCGGCGCCGGAGCAGGCCTGATCAGGACGGCGCCATTTCGTGCGCCTCACCATACGGCCTCCGCTGCGGCCATCGTCGGCGGCGGCGCGAGCCCGAGGCCCGGTGAGGCGACCCTGGCGCATCATGGCGTTCTCCTGCTCGATGAGCTTCCGGAGTTTCCGAGGCTCGTCCTCGAGGCGCTGCGACAGCCACTCGAGGACGGGATCGTCGCGGTCGCGAGGGTTGGCGGGCGGTGCACGTTCCCGGCCCGCTTCCAGCTCGTCGCAACCATGAACCTGTGCCCATGCGGCGGTCGTGGCGATGCATCCGGTACGTGCTCGTGCTCGCTCGCCCAACTCGATCGCTACCGCGCGAGGCTCTCCCGAGCGCTGCTCGATCGGTTCGATCTGGTGGTCACCCTGCCCAGGCCGCGCGCGGCCGAGCTCGGCGGGCCGGCCGCCGAGCCGTCCGAGTGCGTCCGGGAGCGGATCGTCGCCGGGCGCGATGCGCTCCAGGCGTGTTCTCTGCCGATGGCGCCCGCTGCCGAGCAGCTCCTTGCGCGGGCGGTCGAGCGGCTGCCGCTCTCGGGGCGCGGTCGGGCTCGGGTCGCTCGGGTTGCCCGTACGATCGCCGCTCTTGCGCTCTCGGAGCAGGTCCTCGGGGAGCATCTCGCCGAGGCTCTCTCCTACCGCTCACCGGCCGAGCTCGGCAGAGCATGAGCAACGAGCTCGCATTGGCGCTGTTTGCGGCTTCGCGCGACGTCCACGCGTCGGAGCGAGAGCGCCGCGCCTCGACGTTCGCCGCGTTTGCCGCCGAGTTCGACGAGCAGGCGAAGCTCCGAGACCTTGCGGCGGCCGGGTTCCGCTGGCTCGCACGGTCCGACCCGCGCTTCCCGCCACGACTGAAAGCGATCCACGATCCGCCGCCGGGCCTCTTCATACGAGACGAAGGGGATCCCGAGCTCCTGTCATGCGCCGCGATCGCGATCGTCGGTGCGAGAGCCTGCACCGACTACGGCGCTCACGTCGCCCGCTTGCTCGGGCGCGAACTTGCCTCTGCCGGAGTCAACGTCGTTTCAGGGCTCGCGCGCGGGATCGACGGCTGGGCGCACCGTGGCGCGATCGAGGGGCGAGGCACCACAATCGCCGTGCTCGGCTGTGGGATCGACCGCGACTATCCGCGGGCGCATGCGGCGCTGGCGGCGCAGATCGCCGAGCACGGGCTGGTCGTGTCCGAGTATCCGCCGGGTGTCGTTCCCGCGCCGTGGCGGTTCCCGGCCCGAAACCGGATCGTCGCGGGGCTCGCGGCCGCCACGGTCGTCGTCGAGGCGCGCGAGCGAAGCGGCGCTCTGATCACGGCGGACCTCGCACTCGACGAGGGCCGTGAGGTGCTCGCCGTCCCGGGCGAGATCACGTCAGGCCTGTCCCGGGGCACCAATGCGCTGCTTCGTCTCGGGGCCACTCCGGTGACGAGCGCAGACGACGTGCTCGAGGCGCTCGGCCTGATCCGACCTGAGCAGCCGCGCGAGGCCCCGCCGCCAGAAACCCCGGCGGCGGTTGTGCTCGCCGCGATCGAAGCGGGTGCAGCGACCGCCGATCAGATCGCCCGGAGGGCAGGGCTCGCGCCGGGAGTCGTGGCCGCGGCGCTGATCGAACTCGAGCTGAGCGGCCTCGTCGAGCCGCGCTCCGGGATCTACAGGAGGTGATGCGCCGGCCGTAGGATCGCCGCTGTGCCCACAACTTCATATTGGCTTGCCCAGCCGCTGTCGCCGGTTTCGGCGCACTCGACGTCCGACCCGGTGGATGTCGTTGTGGTGGGCGGTGGCGTAACGGGTTGCTCGTGTGCTCTCACGCTTGCCCGGCACGGCGTGGGTGTCCGGCTCCTGGAAGCAGACGAGATCGCGAGCGGCGCGAGCGGCCGCAACGGCGGCTTCGCCCTGCGAGGCGGCGCGTTCGCCTACGACGACGCCTGTTTGCGCCTCGGCCCGGAAACTGCCCGTCAGTTGTGGCAGCTGACCGAGACGACGCTCGGCCGTCTGGAGCAGCTCGCCGGCGATGCGTTCCGTCGGGTCGGGAGCATGAGGCTCGCCGCGGACGAGTTCGAGCGATCGGCGCTTCGTAGCGAGTACGACGCCTTGCGCCGCGACGGCTTCGCTGTCGAGTGGGTCGACCGGCTCGAGCCGCCGCTCGACGCGCTCTATCTCGCCGCCCTCCATCACCCGACCGACGGGGCGCTCGACCCTGCCCGGTGGGTTCGCCGACTGGCCGCCGAAGCGATTGCAGCGGGGGCGGAGATCGCCGAGCATCGTCGCGTCGATCTCGTGGAAGCCCACCGGCTCGCCCGTCAAGCAATCGTTGTGGCCGTCGACGGCTCGACTGCGGCCTTCCTGCCCGAGCTTGCTCCTTTCGTGACGCCGGTTCGAGGGCAGGTGCTGAGCACCGAGCCCGTCCAGCTCCGTTACCGGCGGCCGCACTACGCGCGCGACGCGTACGACTACTGGCAGCAGCTCCCGGACGGCCGTCTCGTGCTCGGCGGCTGCCGCGACGCGAGCTTCGACGAGGAGCGGACCGCGGTGGACGGCACGACCGCGGCGATTCAGACACGCCTCGACGTTCTCGCGGCCGCGTTGCTCGGCAGCACACCGTCGGTGAGCCATCGCTGGTCAGGGTGCTGGGGAGAGACCCCCGACCGGCTTCCCCTCGTCGGCCGCGTAGGCGGCGGAGATCGCGTGTGGGTCGCCGGCGGCTATTCCGGGCACGGGAATGTGCTGGGACTCGCCTGCGGCGATCTGGTCGCGCGAGCGATTCTCGGCGAGCGGCCTCCCGTGCTCGAGATCTTCGATCCCGCTCGGCTGGTCTGAGGCTCGCGCCTTACGACAGGTCGATCGTGTCCAGCTTCCCGAGCGCGCCGATTCGCGCGAGTGCCGCCCGCGCGACAGCCAGATCCTGGATTGCGAGCCCGGTCGAGTCGAAGATCGTGATCTCGTCGGCAGATCCTCGCCCCGGCGCGTCGCCGGCGAGCACGGCCCCGAGTTGCGTGACGTCCTCGTGGCGAACGAGACCGGATTCGACCGCATGCGCCAGGTCGCCCGAGTGGCTTGCCTGCTCCCAGTCGTCGCAGAACGCGTGGACCCGGGCGAGCTCAACGGCTGCGATCTCGGCCTTGCCCGGCCCGTCGGCGCCCATCAGGCTCACGTGCTGCCCGGATCGGAGTGACTCGTCGCCGAACAGCACCTCATGGCCCGGGGTCACCGTGACGACGACATCGGCGGCCAATGCCTCCTCTCGGGAGTTCGCCACAGAGGCTCCCAGCTCGTGCGCAACCGCTTGCGCGCGAACCGGATCGACATCCCAGATCATCACTTCTCGACCGCGCGCGACGAACGTTCGGGCGGCGGCGCGGCCGTTGACGCCGGCGCCGATGACGCAGGTCCGGGCGGCATCCGAGCGGCCGAGTGTCTCGGCGGCGAGCACGGCGGCCGCGCCGGTCCGGAGGGCTGTCACCGCCCCGGCATCCAGTAGTGCTTCGAGCTCTCCCGTCTCCGCATTCGAGACGATGACGATGCCGCTCACGGTCGGGAGGCCGCGGCTTGGATTGCCGGGAAAGGATGTCACCCACTTGAGCAGTGCATGACCGCCTCCGAGAGCCGGCATCGCCCGGAAATCACCGGCGGGATAGTTCGTCACATACACCTTCGGAGGCATCGTCCATTCCCCGCGGAAATGGGCGATGAACGCGTCACGAACTGCTTCGACGGCAACCTCGGGCGGAACGGCAAGCTCGACCTGCTGCCGCCCGATGACGGGTATGCGATGCGTCACAGAGCCTTGATGTCCGCAATGATCTTCATGACCGATGCCTTTGCATCGCCGAAGAGCATTGCGGTCTTCGGGTCGACGAAGAGCGGATTGTCGATTCCCGCAAATCCGGTCGCCATTGATCGCTTGCTGACGACGATCTGCTTCGCCTGATCGACGTTCAGGATCGGCATGCCGTAGATGGGGCTTCCCGGATCGTTCCGGGCGGCCGGGTTGACGACATCGTTCGCGCCAATGACGAGCACGACATCGGTCTGGGGGAAATCAGGATTGATTTCGTCCATCTCCTTGAGGGCCGTGTACGGCACGTTCGCCTCGGCGAGCAGCACGTTCATGTGGCCCGGCATCCGCCCTGCGACCGGATGGATCGCGAACTCGACCTGAACTCCTTTCTCCTCGAGCAGATCGGCGAGCTCGCGCACCGCGTGCTGTGCCTGCGCGACGGCCATTCCGTAACCCGGGACGATCACGACCCTCTGCGCGTACGACAGCATGATCGCCACATCCTCTGGGTTGACGGAGCGCACCGTGCCCTCGATCGCGGCGCTCGTTCCCGCCCCGGCCTGCACCTGCCCGAACGCCCCGAAGAGCACGTTGCCGATCGAACGGTTCATCGCGCGACCCATCAGGAGCGTCAGGAGCGTGCCCGACGCGCCGACGAGCGCTCCGCTGACGATCAGCACGTTGGAGCCGAGCTCGAAACCGGTCGCAGATGCGGCAAGTCCGGTGAACGCATTCAGCAGCGAAATCACGACCGGCATGTCGGCGCCGCCGATTGGCAGCACGAACAGCACCCCGAAGATCAGCGCGCCCACGAGCAGTGTGACCAGTACCCACTGATGCTCGTAGCCGACGACGACCGTGATGCCGGCCGCCGCGACTGCGGCGATCAGGATCAGGTTGACGACCTGTTGGGCTGGATAGGTGATCGGCCGCCCCCCGATCAGCTCCTGCAGCTTCGCGAACGCGATGAGAGAGCCGGCGAACGACACCGACCCGATCAGCGCCGAAAGGACGATCGAGATACCGACGTCCGTGTGGAGCCTCCCCGGAGCAGGAGCGAGGATGTGGAACTCCGCCAGCGAGACGAGCGCCGCCGCACCGCCGCCGACGCCGTTGAACAACGCCACCATCTGCGGCATCGCGGTCATCTTCACCTTGCGCGCGCCGACGGCTCCGAACGCGGCGCCGATCGCACCGCCCACCGGAATCCGCCAGCCGACGTGCAGCCCGTGATGAGCGAGCGTCACCGCAATCGCGATCACCATGCCTGCGGCGCCGATCCAGTTGCCCCGGCGTGCGGTTGCCGGCGACGAGAGGAAGCGCAGCGCCAGCACGAAGCAGATGATCGTGACCAGGTACAGCAGGTTGGACGTCGTCTGACTCACGCTGCCCACCGGCTCATCAGGCGGTGGTCAGGGCTCACTTGCCCTCTTTCTGGTCGCGCTTCGGCGGTTCGCGTTTCTTGAACATCTCGAGCATCCGGTCCGTCACCACGAACCCGCCGACCACGTTGGCCGCCGCGAGGATCATGGCCACGAATCCGACCCAGCCCGTGAGCAGATCGGGGCGTGCAAACCCGGCAATCAGCAGCGCTCCGACGATCACGATCCCGTGGATCGCGTTCGTTCCCGACATCAGCGGCGTGTGCAGGAGCGCGGGAACCTTCGAGATTACCTCGACGCCGAGGAAGATCGCGAGCGCGAGGATCGTGAGCTCGACGACGAGCTGCGCGTAGTGGCTCATCCGTTCCGCCCCGATCCCAGCGCGGACCCCCGCCCTGGGTGGGGACGCCACCCCGCCGCCCTCAAGGCCAATTCTACCCTTGCGGCAGGGAGGCTTTCGTGCCGGCTCTGGAACTTTTCGTCCACGGCAGTGCCCTGGAGAGGTGCGTGGGTAGCTGCCCCGTTCGTCACGTCGACTCCTTTCGCGTCACACACGTACCGGCAGTGATCTCGTCTTCCCAGTCGAGTGCGAGCTCGCCCTTCGGCGCCAGGTGCTCGAGCAGAGCCGAGACGTTGCGCGCATAGAGCTGACTCGCGTGGGCGGGCATCATGCTCGGCAGATTCAGGAGCCCGACGACGCTCACGCCCCCGACGTCCACGACCTCGCCGGGCCGTGTCAGTTCGCAGTTGCCGCCTGTCTCGGCCGCAAGATCGACGATCACCGATCCCGGCCGCATCCGCTCGACCGCGGAAGCAGGGATCAGCTTCGGTGCGGGGCGCCCGGGGATCGCAGCCGTTGTGATCACGATGTCGAACTCGGGGATCCGCTCGGCAAGGGCCTCCTGCTGGCGCTCCTGCTCTTCGGGCGTCAGCTCGCGCGCATACCCGCCCTCGGTCTCCTCGCCGACAACGCCGAGGTCGAGGAACGTCGCGCCGAGCGACTGCACCTGCTCCCGCACGGCCGGCCGGACGTCGAAGCCGGAGACGACCGCGCCGAGCCGGCGTGCGGTGGCGATCGCCTGAAGGCCGGCGACGCCGGCTCCCAGGACAAGTGCGCGGGCGGGGGCGATCGTGCCCGCCGCGGTGGTCAGCATCGGCAGGAATCGCGGCAGCCGGTCGGCTGCGATCAGCACGGCCTTGTATCCCGCCACGGTCGCCTGCGACGACAGCGCGTCCATCGCCTGCGCCCTCGTGGTACGCGGGATCGACTCCATGGCGAACGCGATCACGCAGCGTTGCCCGAGCCGGTCGATCCGCTCGCGATCGGTCAGCGGCTGGAGAAAGGCGACGAGCAACTGGCCGCTCGCGAGACGCTCGACCTCGGTGTCCGTTGGCGGAGCCACCTTGACCACACACTC
>Ga0265338_10010588_pt1 | contig 10786 bp, 9 predicted proteins | sample 42126metaG_FD_193579 | JGI IMG/M metagenome (GOLD analysis project Ga0265338, IMG submission 193579) | Rhizosphere microbial communities from Carex aquatilis grown in University of Washington, Seatle, WA, United States - 4-21-26 metaG | ecosystem: Host-associated > Plants > Roots > Rhizosphere >... | reverse complement strand
GACCGAGCAAGTATCTGTCGAGTGAGCCGTAGTTAAACCAAGTGGGGACAATTCCTGCATACCCGTTGGCCGGATCGAAACCTTGCGATTTCTCAAATTCCGCCACTAATTTTGTGAGAGGTGTGCCATCAACTGCGGGCGTGACCGCCAGAACGCCTGGATGTCTGTCATCCAGCGGTCCGACCAGGAATGATGCAGTTGCTCTGTGTCCCATCTTGTCCCAATTCAAAAAGTGACTCCGAAGCGCGAGAAGCCAAATCGTAGCATCGGCGCCTCGTCCTTGCATACTTGCTTCCCTGCCACTATGCTTCCTCCATGCGCTCCCGCAACTCCCCGCGCAAAGTTTCCACCGAACAAGAACTCTACGCAGTAGCGTTGCGTGCCCTGATGCGCCGCGCCCATTCCATCTCCGAAATGAAAAAGTATCTCGAAGCGCGCTCGGAAGACTCCGACCTGGTCAAGCCAATCGTCGCGCGCCTCCGCGAATCAAAATATCTTGACGACGCCCGCTACGCCCACGATTTCGCTCGCAGCCACGCCAAGCTGCGCCGCCAGGGACGCTTCCGCATCATGCGCGAGTTGCGCACGCGCGGCGTTCCCGATTCGCACATCGAAGCCGCGCTCGATTCAGTCTTCGCCGAGACCGACGAGGCCTCACTCGTGCGCACGCGTCTGCAGCGTCGTCTGGCCCACACCCGCGGCCCGCTTGACCAACGCAAGATCGCCTCACTCTACGGCAGCCTCCTCCGCGCAGGCTTTTCCTCTGAAATCATCCGTGCGGAGCTGCGCATTGCCGTAAAGATATCCGAAGCGGAAATCCCTGAAGTTGACGTCACCGGATTCCCCGAGACCGCCTCCGAAGATTCATAGCTTGCCGGGTGAAGCGTTGCCCCTGTCGGCCAATTCGCAGTCCAAGCAGTAGAATCTATTCTGAGTCCACGGTCCCGCAAGCGAACAAACGGACACAGCGACACCAAAGCGTGCCGTATTTCTCATTATTTTGGGAGATTTCCCCTCTCCCCACAAAGACTTTTTCATCGCGCTGCGTCTAAGCAAGACAGATTCGGGGTTTTGCGTGTTTACACCGCTCGGACCGGCGTGGACATCTCGATGATTCACAAAGGAGAACGACAAATGAAGAGGTTTTGCTTACCTGCTTTTGCTCTCGTACTTGCTTTCAGCGGCAGCGCAGCGCACGCTTCCGGCCGGTCTGCCAAACCTGCGCAGTCCGCCGCGATGCAGTCAGATGACAAAACTCAGCCCAGCTACGACATGAAGGGGCAAGCTCTCGTAGATATGGACCAGGTCCGTCAAAAGTTCGTCGTTCTCGCCGAAGCCGTCCCAGCGGAAAAATATTCCTGGCGCCCCGGCGAAGGCGTTCGTTCCATCGGCGAAGTGTATCTTCACATCGCTGCCGCCAACCACAACATCCCCACGATGATGGGGACAGCAAAAGATTCGAAATACATGGCCAAGGATTTTCAAGCGTCCATCACGGAGAAGAAGCAAATTGTGGACGAGGTAAACGCGTCTTTTCTTTTCGCCATCGCTGAAATCAAGAAGATGTCAAACGCCGATTTTGCCAAGCCCGAAAAGGCGCTGGGACCGGACGCCAACGCCGGCGACGTGATCTACATTCTCGTCACCCACGCGCATGAGCATCTCGGCCAATCCATCGCTTACGCGCGCATGGTCGGCGTCACGCCGCCGTGGACCGTTGCTGCCGAAAAAGAAGCGGCAAAGAAGAAAGCCGCCGCTGCGCCAGACAAGGACTAGCGCCCGCCGTATGTGGCGGGGAATCGCCTCTCGGTTCCCCGCCAACGTCTCTCCATCACCTTGGAAATCTGTGCCGGAGCGTTGCGACGAACGCCCTATCCGCACGCGCGGAAACCATTTCAAGCGGGGAATACCCCTTCGCCCAGGCCAAATAAAAAGTTAACAGCAGAAGTAGAAATGTAATCGCGAAGTTTTGCCACCCGTTCAATGCCCACTGCCCTCCCCACGTAAGCTGAGCCGCATGAGAAAATGGCGTCAGGTACGGAATGGGCCACTGATAGCCCTCGGGTCCTCGTCCTCCCAGAATGTCTTCCAGGAGATGCAAATGGAAACTCACCAAAACAAGAAGTGCGGTCATCCATTTATTTTTCTTGGCAATGAGGAGCGATACTCCCGCCACGAATACCCCGAACAGAAGGTTGTGCAATTGGTGATGGTAGGTTGAAAACAAATTCAGTGGGTGCGCTGAATTCCGTGTAATTAAATCCGGAATGGCGCCCAGCCCATCAACGTCGGGAACGACGCCTGCCAGAGTCACCAAGGCTCGCTCCCGGACGCCAAGTGACGGAGCGCAGTTGGCAACCACCCAGCCCGTCAAGAAGTGCGTTACTGGGCTCAATCTTTTTCCCTTTTACTCACCGCAACATTCGTCAAAAGGAGCGACCGTCTTATTGCGGGTGACGCAACGCCTGTGCCCGCTGCATGATATCTGCAGGGAACGGAGGCTCCCCGCGCGGAGGCTTCCCCTGCGTGATGGCCCACTGGTCGAGCCAGCCCATTCCCTCTTCCCCAACATATGTATTCGGCAGACCGTATGCCTGGTCGCCGAAGGCATCTTCCAGCGTGATGAAACGATAGCCGCGCTTGCGAAAGACGTTCGCGAGATCGCCGATATGGTCCGCCTCCAGATTATTTCCGTGCAGCAGGATGATCTGCTTAGGTTCGAATCCCATGATTTGCACCGAAAGCTGTTCGGAGTAGGCGAACACCGCGTCGGAATACGCCAAATATGAATTCGCAACTTGCTGCTGCAGCGCGGTGTCGCCTCGCTTCCTCGCGTCGTCATACACCGTGGCAAACTCCCAATCCGAACCGTCCAGCGTGACCGGCGCAATCCGGTAGCCCCGCGCCGTGAGAAACGCCTCCGCTGCGCGCCGGGTTTCCAGATCCCTGCCCGTATTGAGATATGGATGCCTAAAATAGCGCAGCTTCATATTGTGCTGCGCCAACAGAATCTTCAGCACCGGCTCGCCCTGAACCACATCGTCTTCCCAATCGTGTAGGGTGTTCCCGTTCAGTGACATGTGGCTGTACGTGTGATTGCCCAGTTCGAATCCCGCATCCAGCCAAATCTGCAATGCATGGATCCGCTCGTCCACCTCTCCCGCGTGATACAGCTTCTTCTCGTTTACAAATCCGACCGCGGGAATTCCCTGCTGCTTCAGCGTCGCCACCAACCGCGAAGTCATGTCCGTGATTTCCGAGCCAGTCATGAACTCCGCGGCACCCGCGGGCAAGTCGTCAATCGTAAACGCGACTCGCCGGTCTGGGGCGCTCAAGACTCTTGAACTAAAGATTCCCTGCACGCCGAATGTTATGCAGGCGGAGATCAGAAGGATTCGAATCAGTTTCATCAACATTCTCCCTGGGCAAACGGGTGTGGGCAGAACTTTACAAAATCATGACTGCAAAACGGTCGTATTACTCTAGATAGAACACTTCCTCCATCATGGCAAACTTCTCATTCAGTTTCAGCCCAGGCACTGGCTCGAAGAACGCAGCCATTTCCTGCTGCCATTTCAGATTCGTGGAATCCTGATCGAGCGCGCGCCACGCGGCATCAAAATCAACCACATGCATAAACAAAAATAGATCCTGCTCCCGCCGGAAGATTGAATATTTTGAAATGCCTACTTCTTTAAGCTTCGCGAGCAGCGCCGGCCACACGCTCTTGTGCGCGGCGTCATATTCCTTCTCTTTGCCGGCTTTTATTCGCAAACGAAATGCGACTCTCTGCATCTGAATCTCCCAAATTCCCCGCGTCAAATGAGCGTTGCTTTGCCCGGCATAACAATTTCGCATGAGCAAGAATTCAACATCTAAGGCAGGGTCACAACTGCCACGGAAAAACCATGCAGGGTAACACGATCCGAATCTAGCTTTGTGGAAACAGGCGGCTGAAATCCGGTGGTGACATCCACGTAATCTAATTGCGCTCCTGTGGCTCCCGGAATCGATAAATCGACATTCCGATCGCGCTTGTTCACCAATAGAACTTTGCACTTACCCTGTTTGGTCACAACAGCGAGCCCAGCGGTGTAGGCTTGTCCCGGAAGGTCCATCTCGACGATTTTGTCGCCGGGGCCAAAGTTGCCATGCAGGAGCTTCAATACCCACAACCGCGCGTTTGGCTTTCCATGATTCCACTCCACCATCGTCACGCTGGGAAATTGTGTCGGATAGCCGACCAATTGCGATTCTCCTGCCACGTCAATCCCCAACTTGGTGAGCTGCATAAAAATGTATGCGTATTCGGCTCCGGCAAGGTTCCAATACGAATCGGGAATCCGCTTTGCAACCTTGACGGGATCAGCTTCCGAGTTGTCATCCGATGCAATGATTCCAATCTCGTTGATTGTTGTTCCCGTTTCCGGAGAGAGTCTCTTGCGGATCGCTTCAATGTAACGGACTGTGTTGAAGAAGCCGTCAGCCTCCGCGAAGACAGTATGCTGTTGAATGTCCATCGTCTCGTCGGCTTCCGGTGACGCGTAGAAATGATAGGAAATGTAATCCAGAGGTACACCGGGCTGGTGGTTCGCATGATTGAGGAAGTATTCAAAGAACGGGGGATTCAGGCTCGGCATCGCGAGCGCAATGCCGACGAATTTTGTTTCCGGCTGGACTTTCTTCATGGCCGTGACGACCGCGTCGTATAACCGCGTGTACGTTTGCGGCGTCATGTTGTGCTCGAAATCTACTTCGTTGAGAAATTCCCAGTAAGGAATTGAATAGTGATATCCCGATTCGTGCCGCTTTCCGTATTCGTCGGTGAATCCGCCGTTCGTGTACCAAGAGAGGAGGCGTGCGTAATAATCCGCAACCTCTTTGCCTGTCGGGTCGCGAAGTTCAGTTCCCTGCTCGTAATCCCACACCGGCGCGTTGGGATCATCCGGGTAAGTGACGGGCTTATCCGTCTTGTACATCCACTGCGGAATGGTGCTGAAATTGATGACAACGGAGTGCCCCTTCGTTGCCTCCAGAAAATCTATGGTCATCGGATCGATCAAGGAAAAGTCCCATGACGTTTTCCCATCCTTCGGTGGCTCTAACTCTGCTACGCCAAGGCGCGGATAGGGGAGCCAGGGAACATAGCGAACGTAATCGGCGCCGAGATCATGAAGAGCCTGAAACGCATTATCGTGTACCGGCGTCCCGCGTCGCAGGGGTGGGTTCACGACAACCTGCAAAGTCGGCGTGGTTTTCGATTGCATCGTCACGTGGTCCCAATGAACTGTAACCTTGTTGGAAGTATCTTGCCCGCTTGAGATGAAGGGTGCGGCGAGCGTGAACGTGGAAATGAAAAGCAATCGTATTGAATTCAAGGATTTCATGGGGTCCTCAGTCCAAGAGCGCACGTGCGAACCGATTGGAGCGCATTAGGCTCGCGAGGTCGGAAGATACGCGAGCCGCATTCTTTCTTCAATAAGATAAATAACTTTCGCTATAGAATCCCTCTCGAACTCCTCCGGCATTGCCGCAACCCGGAATCGGCGGTGTGAAAATGGAACTGAACGACAAAGTCGCACATCACGAATTCACCGTAGGGCTCTTCGGAATCGGCCTCGATGCGTATTGGCCTCAATTCGAAGGGCTCCGGGAACAATTGGCCGGATACGTTCAAAGGGTTGCGGAGCGACTGGAGCAACCCGGCGTGAAGGTCGTGAGTCTCGGCCTGGTGGATTCACCGGAAGAGGCAGAAGCTGCGGGTCACGCGTTCCGTCAACACGACGTGGATCTCATCTTTCTCTACGCCACAACGTACGCGCTATCTTCCACCGTTCTTCCGGTTGTCCGCAGAGCAAAAGTTCCCGTGATCCTGCTGAATCTTTCACCCTCCGCGGCGATTAATTACGAGCGATTCAACCGCATGGGCGACCGAACAAAAATGACCGGTGAATGGCTGGCTTACTGCCAGGCGTGCCCCGCGCCGGAAATTGCCAATGTTTTTCGACGCTGCGAGATTCCGTTTTTTCAGGTGACGGGAACGCTGGACGACGACCCCATCGAGTGGCGAGAAATAAACGAATGGCTGGACGCTGGCCGCGTGGCTCACACGATGGAACACAACCGGCTCGGGTTGATGGGCCATTACTACGGCGGAATGCTCGATATCTATTCTGACCTGACGCAGCAGCTCGCTTATTTCGGCGGCCACTTGGAAATTCTAGAGGTGGACGAACTCGCAGCCCTTCGACGCGACGTCCAGCAGGCAGCAATTGCCCATCGAGTGGAGGAATTCCGGAAAAGCTTCGAAGTGCAACCCGATTGCGCGCAGCAGGAATTGGAGCGCGCGGCACGAACATCCGTAGCATTGGATCGCATGGTCGAGCGGCACCGGTTGGGCTCGCTCGCTTACTACTATCAAGGAACGGGAAACCCGGAGAACGAAGATGCGATTAGTTCAATTATTTTGGGAACCAGCTTGTTGACGGCGCGAGGAGTCCCCGTCGCCGGCGAATATGAGGTCAAGAATGCTCAGTCGATGAAGATCATGGATTCTTTTGGCGTGGGTGGATCGTTTTCAGAGTTCTACGCCACGGATTTCAAGGATGACGTTGTGTTGATGGGCCACGATGGACCAGGCCACCTGGCCATCGCTGAAGGGCGAATCAAAGTGCGTCCACTGACCGTTTATCACGGGAAGGTCGGAGCAGGCTTGTCGGTTGAGATGTCGGTGAAGCATGGGCCGGTCACTTTACTCTCCGTTGTACAGACGGCCGACAAACTGATGCTTCTCACCGCTGAGGCAGAATCCGTACCCGGCCCGATCCTCGAAATTGGCAACACAAACAGCCGCTACCGCTTTTCGATTGGTGTGCGACGTTTCATCGAAGCGTGGAATGCCGAAGGCCCGGCGCACCATTGCGCGATCGGAATCGGCCACATTGCGCCGAAGCTGAAGAAGCTGGCAGCATTGCTGGGCATGGATTTCGTGCAAATCTGCTGAGAGATCGTTGGCCGCTGCGCCGCGTAAATTTATTTGTTGGGTGCCCCGCCATTCCCCGCGGGCAAATCGTGGCTCGTCAACATTTTCACTTCTTCCACGAGAGTGGTCATCCCCTGGTCAAAGTTTTTGCGGCCGGTTGCTTCCCTGGCCCACGACTGCACGGCGTCAACAATGTGCCATAGCACAACGTGCATCTTGGGATCGAGGATCACCAAGCGAAGCGTGGGAAGTGAATTGATAACAAAACGGACTTCGAAAACCAAATCCGCATCGGCGGGAGCCGATACCAATTCATACTTCCCCCAGCTCTTCATGGCAGCATAAAACGTGTTGTAAGTCAGGTTTGGGACGTTGAACATTTCGTCGCCATCACCATTCGAGATAAATACTTTCCTGGCGGTGAGGATTTGAATGGGGACCGGAGCGGGCGCCGGATTGGAAGCTTGTTGCGCTTCCAGGTTGGGAACAGCCGCCAGCGCAATAGCTGCAAGGATGCAAACGATCCCCATTTTGGCGATTCTCTTCATGGCTGCTCCTCTTCAAACGCAATCGAAGTGCTCTCGCTGGTCCTAACCATTTGACGCAGACCACCGTTTCCAAGTTACTGCCAGGATAGGGACTCATGATACGGCGAGCATCGTTGCGACCCCACTCTGTGTCTGCGATAATGAAAAAAGCATTCCTGAGGCTCATTTGACCGGCAACGAAGTCCGCAAGACATTCCAGAAATTCTTCGAAGAGCGCGGCCATCGCATCGTGCGCAGCTCTTCGCTTGTCCCCACGAACGATCCCACGCTGCTTTTCACCAATGCGGGCATGAACCAGTTCAAGGACGTATTCCTTGGTCTTGAACAGCGTGACTACAACCGCGCCACCACATGCCAGAAGTGCGTCCGCGCCGGCGGCAAGCACAACGACCTCGAAAACGTCGGCTTCACCAATCGCCATCACACGTTTTTTGAAATGCTTGGCAATTTTTCGTTTGGCGATTATTTCAAGAAGGATGCGATCGCCTACGCTTGGGAATTGGTCACCGGAAAAGACTGGTTCGCGATGCCGGTAGAAAAACTCTATTTCACGGTTTTTGGCGGTGCGGAAATGAGCGGCACCAAGTTGCCGCCGGACCATGATGCTGCAGCGTTGTGGGTCAGTACGGGCGCACCAAAGGATCGCGTGATCGAAATCCCGGGCCTCAAGGATAATTTTTGGCAGATGGGGGACACCGGCCCCTGCGGCCCGTGCAGCGAGATTTTTTATGATATGGGTCCGATCGCATCCGACCAGGGTCATGCCGATTGCGAATTTCCATGTGATTGTGGCCGCTACCCCGAAATCTGGAATCTCGTTTTCATGCAATTCAATCGCGATTCCTCCGGCAAACTGAATCCTCTACCGAAGCCATCCGTTGACACAGGCATGGGGCTCGAACGCACAACTGCTGTCCTTGAGGGCAAGGTCAGCAATTTTGACACTGACCTATTTCAGCCATTGATGCGCGAAGCTGCACGTTTGTGCGAACGCGGCCCCGCAGAAGCCGACATTCAACCATCGCTCCGTATCATCGCGGACCATTCTCGCGCCGCTACGTTTTTAATCTCTGATGGAGTGATTCCTTCGAATGAGGGCCGTGGATACGTCCTCCGCAAAATCATCCGCCGCGGCTTGCGCCACGCGAAGATTCTGAATGCTCCGATGCCGTTCCTTTCTGTTATGTCCGCGGCCGTCCGCGCGGAGATGAAAGGAGCGTATCCGGAACTTGAAGAAAACGCGGTGCGAATCACGCGAATTCTCAACGAAGAGGAACTACGCTTCAGTAGAACCGTCGATGTCGGACTAAGAAAGTTGGACGAAGAGCTCGGAGAAATTCAAGGCGTTGCCAAGAATGGCGACAAAAGCGTGGGTAACCTGAGTGCGCATATCCACGGCGAAGCCACCGTATCAGGCTCACTGTTCCCCGGCGAAAAAGCGTTTAAGTTGTACGACACCTACGGCTTGCCGCGCGATTTCATCGAGGACGTTGCACGGGATGCCGGTTTCAATGTTGATTGGGAAGGCTTCGACCGCGCGAAGCAGGAACAGCAGGCCCGTGGACGTGCAGCGTGGAAAGGCGTGCACAAGGACGCAGCGAATCCGGCTTATGCGAAGATCGCGCAAACATTCAAGACAGAGCCGGATTTTTACTTTGGCACGCAGATGCGCGACTGCCGCATCGAAGCTATCGTCACCAAGCAAGGCTCGGTGAACGAAATCAAAGCAGGCGCGGAAGCGGAAGTCGTACTCGACCGCACATCCATCTATTCCGAATCCGGCGGTCAGCTATCCGATATCGGCGGTTTCTACGACAGCTCGGAGTCGCTCGAACTTGCGGTCGTTCACGGCGCGTATTATCCCGTCAGCGGGCTGATCGCGCACCGCATCGTGGCGCAGCAAGACCTTCGCGTGGGAGACCGCGTCGCGACCGTCGCCGATCCCGAGCGCCGGGCGCGCAACATGCGCAACCACACGGCCACGCACCTGATGAACGCCGCGTTGCGCAATATCCTGGGCACGCACATCAAGCAATCGGGCTCGCTCGTCGCTCCCGATCACCTGCGATTTGATTTCACGCACTTCGCGGGAGTGGACCCCGACGAAATCAACGAAATCGAAGTCCAAGTGAATGAAGAAATCCGAAAGAATCTGGAAATCAGCACAGACATCATGAATATTGACGACGCGCTTGCCTCCGGCGCACTCGCCTTTTTCGGCGATAAATATCCGGAAGCAAATGTTCGCGTGGTCACGATTCCCGACGCGTCCGCGCCCAACGGTTTCTACAGCAAGGAACTCTGCGGCGGCACGCACGTCGCCCGCACAGGCGAAATTGGACTCTTCAAAATTATTTCGGAGTCGTCCACCGCCGCGGGAATTCGCCGCATCGAAGCCATCTCCGGCGATCGCGCGATCGAGGACTACCAAAATTCGCTCGCCACTCTTCGCGATGCTGCGAGCCTGCTAAATTCAGGCGAAGACGAAGTTATCGCCGCAATCGAACGCCAGCTCGAACAAATCAAGTCGCTTGAAAAGCAGCTGGACGGCCTAAAACGGAAAGCCGCCGGCTCCCAGGCACAGGACTTGATGGCAGGCGTTCGCGACATAAAGGGCGTCAAGGTGTTGGCGGCGAAAGTGGATGGCGTTGACCGCGAGACCCTCCGCCAGATGGTTGACACCCTTCGCCAGAAGCTCGGCTCCGGGGTAGTCGTCTTGGCTACCACTGAAGACGGCAAAGTTGCTCTAATTACAGGGGTTACGAGGGACCTGAATCCACGCCTCCATGCAGGAAAGATCGTCCAGGAGCTGGCCAAGTTGGTGGGCGGCTCCGGTGGCGGCCGCGCCGATTTGGCGGAGGCTGGCGGAAAAGACACATCCGGCATAGAAATGGCCTTAAGTACAGTTTACCCACTCCTCGACCGCCTACTATAATCCCTATTGCGCCAGAGACTTACGCCGGGAGGGCTCTGCTTTCTCGCGCGTGGTTTCATCCTTTGTCGCGCGCTTCTTTTCGCGTAATTCGTGAGGAGGCGGAGCGTCAGTCTTCCCGGTTATTTTTACAAATATGAAAAAGACAACCATCGCCCTAGCTGTCTTGGTGGTCACCGCGTGGTCGATCCTGGCCATGCCGGCGAGCGCCCAGATCAACTCGTACGTGGATGAACACGGGAAACTCGTTTTCATAAACGAGGATTCCCCTGCGCGGCGAACTGGGAGTACTATTAGTTCTCCCTCATGGGCTTCGCCGAACGG
>Ga0265338_10010587_pt1 | contig 10786 bp, 12 predicted proteins | sample 42126metaG_FD_193579 | JGI IMG/M metagenome (GOLD analysis project Ga0265338, IMG submission 193579) | Rhizosphere microbial communities from Carex aquatilis grown in University of Washington, Seatle, WA, United States - 4-21-26 metaG | ecosystem: Host-associated > Plants > Roots > Rhizosphere... | reverse complement strand
GAATCGGGTATCGAAATACCGATTCGCTCTCTCCGTTTTGCCTTCCCCCCGGAGGCGCGAGCGATAGAATTCGTTGGGTAAGAATCCTCTTGGTGTAACTGTTTTGCCTTCCCCCCGGAGGCGCGAGCGATAGAATTGACGCCACGTTGCATAGTTCGCCGTTAGCGTTTTGCCTTCCCCCCGGAGGCGCGAGCGATAGAATAAGCTTGCGGGATCGGGCTGGTAGTGATGTAGTTAGCGTCAGTTATCGCGCTTCCGGGGGGAAGGCTTAACTGAATAAAGAGCGTTCGGACCACTGCTTTGTCACGTCCGAACGCTCTTGTTTTTAATCCCAAAACTCCACTTGGTCAGGCACCTTTGGGTCTTTGGCCCGTTTGCCTTGATTATAATTCGGCCCGATCACCGTCACACTCTTTTCCCATTGTTCATCCGTAAGAAACAGCATTCGCACATTGCCTGCTGCCGGAACCAGCTTTTGGATGATTCCCAGGTGTTTGTCCAACTGCTCGAAGTTCACACACGGCCGGGCATAGACGGAGAATTGAATCATCAGGAAACCGTGATCAAGCAGGTCATTGCGAAACCGCGTTGCTACCTTTCGCTCCTTATCGGTCATCACCGGCAAATCAAACATGGCCATGAGCCATCCCATACTGAAAGGACTGTTGTTCATGCTACCGCGCTGGCCGCTTCCGGCAACTCCGGTACCCAAAATGGCTGCGCCGACATTTGCTCATAAGCCCGCGCCAAGGAATTGGCCGAAGCATCAATCGCATCCATCAGCTTGAGTGTATAAGCCTCGTGTTTCACCCGCCGCTCGCGCAATTCAGTCCCGACTTTCTTTGCCCACGCCTTCATGGAAACTTCTGGCTCCAACATGAATTCAGCGAGAGTCAATTCGACCGCCGGACGAAAGGCTTCCATGAGGTCATACACCAGCGGCTCAGAACGGTAGCGTGGTTTATGGAACACACCCAATTGCGGTAACAGACCGTGGATGATGAGACTTCGATGACACAACGCCGCCAACACCGCGTAACCGTAATTGAGCATCTGATTCGGTGCGGTATCCTCTTTACGATCACGCCGCGTGGCCGACCAGCCGATGGATGGAAAATACAATTGCCAGTAACGCCGGGCACAATTGGCCTCGTCAAACATTTCCTGCTTTAATGCCAATTCCAGATGTGGCGAGCGAAGGTGTTTATGTTGTAATACGCGCGACTGGTTGAATGTCTTGCCTCGCAACATTTCGTGCCAAAGCTTTTCATTCAGGCGTCTAGGTTTGGCCGTCTGGTTTTGAAACGTCTTCAGGTCTACCACTCGCGCCAGCGGAGCCGTCCAACCGCAAGGCTGATACCGCTCGTCGCAATGCAGTGTAATAGCATCCGTTTCAAGAAGACCGGAAAGGAAACTTGATGTGAGCGTCACTCCACGCGCCGCGATGATCACCGCGCGAATGTCGTCCAACGGTAATCGCCGCTCCGCTTGACCGTCCGCCCGGCAGGTGATGAATCCGCGTTCACGGCCCAAAACTGCGCCGTGTTGAAAGACGTGAAGAATGTGGTGACTCATAAAAATCAGATTCTTTCAAATCCGGCATCGAGCAATATCCGAAGGCCGACTGGGCCGACCTCTTGGTGAATTGGATGCCATAGTTTTGCATTTCGGTTTGCCCAAACACTGCCTAAAATAAATTCATCCGCCGGGTATTTCTTACCTTGAAAATTCCACTCACGTTGCATCCGAACTTGACAGCCAGATTCAAAAAAGCCGTATATTTTCCAATCCTTGTTTCTATTGAGTTCTCCTTGCACCGCACGCCAGCTTTCGAAAACAAATACCGGCCGGACTTCGACCTGCATTTTTTCAGGCTCTTTTCTGGTAGGAGCAGGATGATCGTAAATAAAATAACCCCGGTGCTTTGCGCCGCGCTTGAACTGTCCCCTTTTGGCGGCTGCACCCTCTTTGGTTATATTTTTATATTCCTCGGTTGAATCTGCCTTCGATTTCATGACAAGGATACTTTCGACCCGAGGACCATTCACACCAAGGCGATAGTCTGCGCACCATTGTTTCCATGTCGCTAATGATGCTGTGGAATTAGCTTCCCAAAAAGTTTCCACGTCTCGTTGGATGCGCAAATCCACAATGCGATGCGTGTCGATGTCGCCACGCTTTTTCAAAGTTTCTCGATTTTGCACTAGTTTAATTGCAAGCCCGGATAAGCTTTCCCTCCCAACGATAAACTTCTGCCCAGTAATGAAGCGCTGCCCATAAATTGTTTCCTCAAAAATGGGTTTTTCTATGGCGACATTACGCGGCTTGACTGATTCGATCTCTTTCCCAAATAATTCTCGTCGCACGCCGTCCGGGAAACGGAAGAAGCCGCAGAGCTTGGAGTTGCGTGCCCAGTTCGGAATGAAGCTGATAACCATTGCATCCAACGCGTGATGCCGGTCATCGTTTCTGTTTTTAGTTTCCGCTTCTTCCTCGGACTTGGCATCGGGGTTGAGCAGGCTGTTAAGCTTGTATTTTCGCCGAATTCGGCCCGTCAGTCCGCCAGAGACGACGATTATCCGCTTATTGCCTTCGCGGTCATTCCCATTCACCCAACCGAAACGGAGGCCAATAATTGTCTGGGCCAGTTTGGAAATCCAAGCCGTTTCCGCCAATGCTGTATATTTCTCGACCAACATTTCGGCGTCGGGTGAGGTAAGCAACTGGACTTTTTTGTTTCGCAGCGTTCCGATGCGCCTTTTCACCCGCTCGGCATAGGCATCCCAACCATCTTGACTCGAAAGCCATTCGTACGGCGTGCGGTCGCCCTTGTCGTCATTAGCTCGGCGTGTCGTTAGGATGTAATTGACTGCCGCATCCGGGCCGGCCTTGGCACGGGGAACAATATGGTCAATGACATACTCGTCGAGTTTTTCGGGTATCAATTTTGCGTTGGTGTAAAGACATTCGCCCACTTGTGCCTTTAATAATTCCATTTTCAAACCCGCAGAACGTTCTTCTGCGCCGGCCTTGGCTGCATCTTCTCGCGCCTTTGCCCGGTCGTGGGCGCGATCACGCTGGAACTTGAAATATGCAAATTTGGCCTTCTTACCCATGAAATCTTCACGCACAAATTCCAGCACTACAAAATCCGGCGTGCCGAATTTCTTTGTCGTGGCAAGAAAATCCAAACGCTCAGCAAATAGCGTGAGCCTGTGGCGGACAATCGGGTCATTCTGTGAGCCGATAAGTTGCCTTATTGCCTCATGTGGGTCGTCAGTGGAGCGCGCCAGCGCGTCGAGTTTCTGGTTCGGGATATAGATCCCCTCCCATGTTTCTCCCATCTGGAGCAAAAACTTTAGGTCATCTGTTACCAAACCTTTCACCGGATTCGTGTTTCCATTCAAACGTGCAACTTCCTTCCCGTACGCTTCCGCTGGCGCGTCTCCCGATAGAATTAGCCGTTTTAAGATTTCCAGCGCTGGACGACAAAACCGGCTTCGGCCTGAGAAACTAGGTTCTTCAACTTCCTGATATTGTCCAAGCATTGGCTTTGCCCCAAAGCGAAGGCAGTATTTTTTCCACTGTGTCTCCGTCATTCCAAGTTTGTTGCGTTTTGGGTCGTTATAAATATCCGCGATTTGTTTGGAGGTGAGCCATGCTTGCCCCTTGGATGTCTGAAACCTCATATTCTTGAGCCTCATCAGGAATACCGTCTCTGCCGCGATGCGCGACTGTGGATGAAGTTTACCATTTTCATCAGTGCGGATTTTGCAGACATTAAGGCGCGGGATGAGCACACATTTGCCAATGATACGGTTGTCAAAGCGTGGAATTTTCTGTCCGAGTACACCCTGCCAGTCATTTACTCCACCTTCCTTCAAATTGTGTTTCTTGCGCAGTTTCGGATCGAAGGAGGCATAAGCCTTCTCGGTCGGCCCATAAAGGATGTAACCTGCCTTGCCTTGGAGTTTTGGGTAATGTTTCGCTGCGCCATCTACCAGCTTACGAATTTCTTGCTCGACCAGTGTACGCGGGACAATTTGATTGCGTGTGCTTTCCGCATGACAGTCAATCCGGTCCTTTAGTTCACCGGGTTTGGCCGGATTCCACAACCCCATCTTCCACGCATCAAAAAAACAAGGGAAATGATATTCGGATTTTCCAGGGACCATCACTTCCAAGTCCTTTATAAATTGCTCCATTCGATGTTGCGTGCCTGCCTCGTCGTCATCCGCATCGTTGGATTTTTTGCGCTGCTCCCGGTTCTTCCAAGGAATGTCTGGATCGTAACCTCGCCGTTGGATGGCTGAATGAAATGCCTTATAGACCTGCCACGGTTCGAGTTCTTCCCCACGCAATAATTTAATACGAAGCAGACAGGATGTATAACAGGTTGAGTCGCCCGGCTTGGCAAACTCACGCTCCAATCGTTCATCTGCCGGTTCGCCAGGTTTCCAATTTCCCGCCTTGTCATAATTGCGACCGTGCAACACTTCGATTCCGACCTCCCGCATGACTTCATTGAGCCACTTTTCGCGCGCTTTATGCGCCTGCCGTGTGCGCCACATGCGGCGACGGGTAGTCGCGGTTTTGGTTTCAGCAAATTCTGCTGGTATCAGGAGTGATGCCTTATGAAGAAATTTTGTCCCTTGCCGCACCGCCTCACCGATAGAACCTTTGCCAAGATCGAATGCCCACACCATATCACGGGAAGGAAGTTCCGTTTTTTCCTTCAGAACGTAAGTTTTCATATCCACTTTTCCTGATGTCTGATTGTAGGGCGATGTTACACCCTTATCCCCTGCACGACAACAGTTGATTTCTGAACAGTTAAAGGTGGTTTCCGTACCAGTCCAAAACTTCGTTTGGTTTAGTCATGCCATATAGAATCATTTTCAGGCAATCGTGCAGCGACATTCTCGTTGACTAAACCACCTTCCGGGTATTGGCTTTCTCCATGGGCACCGAACGCACAATTGAATTTCACATCGCACTCAACCTCACGGGGCTTACCCCTCGTGATCACCTTTACTGGAAAGATAGCCTTGGACGAATTTGCGCAGAACTTGCCAACCGGTACCAAATTCAAGCTGATGGTTGGGTTGGATCGTATCTTGGCAACAAACCATTTTTTCTGTTTGCCGGGCTTCTGGACTTGGACAAGGCGGAAGACCTAAAGAAATATCAGGAGATCGAGGCCAAAGTGTTAGAAGTTATCACGAGTTACATCAAACGGTGACACTCGCCAAACAATGGAAACACAAGGATCATAATGGGAATGGTAACTGGAAAATTGGTGGGCCGCACTCACGGAATCACAGTGACGGCGGTTCATCACCCAGCCAAGATTTTAGCAATCTGGTGCCAACAATTGACCAGCCTTTATAAAAGCTTACGAAATTCTTCTTCAGTCAAACCCGCTTGTTTTAAAATCAACTTCATCAAACTGCGCTTCACGTCCCTGCCGTGCTTGGGCACGCCGGTCGTCTGGTGCGTCACCGGATGGCGCAGGATATAATGGCTGCCGGTTTGCCGATGAAACAAAAATCCAACCTTTTCGAGGGCTTGAATGATTTTACGGGCGTTTAGCGTCGGCAGCCGCGTCATCGCGCGAATGAGGCGCTTAACGGAAGCTCAATTCCCCGTCTCGACAATGGGTTTTCAACGGGAATGGGATCGCCGTGGGAATGCAGGCATTCCAGATAACCGGCCAAAACGTCCTTTGACATGGCAATCACTTCTTCGAGAGTTTCGCCCTGGGTATGACATCCCGGCAAGGCTGGAAAGAATGCGACATAGCCGCCTTCCTCCGCTGGCTCAATATGGACTGTGTAAGTCATCTCATTTCTCATGGTTGCATCCTACCATGACGGATGAATTTCGGTCAAATTACAGGCCCATGTCCTTTATCAATACCCACACATACGGGGCTACATACATGGTATGTAGGGGCGCGAACCGCGCCGGCACTTCACGGGCGGCTCAATAGAGCCATACGTGTTCCCCAACGTGTCGTCGGCTACCGCGCGACTTCGCGCTTTTTCCTACGGCTATCGGGTTCAGTTCCACCTAACCGGCGTCCTTCACCAAAAAACGCGAAGTCGCCCGGCGTTGGCTTATCAGCCTAGCCGACGACACGTTGGGGGGGACGAGTTTAACGTCCTAACGGAGACACGGGTACGGGACGACTTCGCAAAATGCGAAACAAACTCTTCGATTGAAGGAAAAAGCGCCGCCGCTGGTGCCTCTCATCTGGACAATTCGACTCGACATTTTCTAACTCGGTGCTTCCATCATTCATGTGATAGACTTTAAGAACCAACTACGCCGCCAGATTTTATTTATTCAAAATTCCTGCCGGCTTTATGACGAAGGCCATCTTGAAGAAGCCATACGCCTCGCCGTGGCCTTACGAGTGATGTTTCATGATTCCAAGCTTTCCACCTCGTTGCTTCAACATTTACGGGCTAAATCAATCTTTTTGCTCTCCACGGCTGATATTCCCAAAAAGCCTCAATCTCACAATCTTGCTTTGGTGTCGGGATTTGTAAAAATTCCGGATGCAAGACTGCCGATTTTCTCATGCGAAATGCGCCCGGTCCTCGACGATCTCAAACGGAGGGAATTTATTCTTTTCCAATCCTGGTGGCGGAAGGAAATAATAATCGAACTCGGCGATGACGGTTCCCTAAACCGACGGGACTTGGTTTTAGCAGCGGCAAATAAAGATGGCGGAGCACATGTGGATACTGCATTGCCACTAACTTACGATAAAACGCGCCTTGGTGCTGGCATGGAGCTTCAAATTGATTTTAAGACCGGCCCGACAAGGGTGAAAATGCCCTTTGAAAATGTTCACTATGCTTCGTTGAGGCAGGTCGCATATGAAGTTTTGAATTCACCTGAGATCAGCAAGTTATCCGCAATGCACAAAGTGTAATGTGGCCATTCTTTGTGTTAGAATAAACTTCTTCGGGTTTCGGATTCAGCCGCCACTACCCCGTTGGCTCGCACCCAAAAGCGTTTGCCGATGGTCTCACGACAGCCATTGAAACGCCTGTGCACCGGTGCGGCGTTTCTTTTTGCCAAAATTTCCTACCACAACCGGGGAACTTTCGGCGTGGCCTAGGGGGTGGCGGTTGAACCTGCAACCATGAACAATGACGTGATCCAAATCGGAATGCGTGATGCCTGGGGACAACAGGTTCCCTTTGGAATTTCCATGCCGGATTTACGACAGCACGTTTATGTGATTGGTAAAACGGGTTCGGGAAAAACAACATTGCTGCGAAACATGATCATTCAGCACATCGCCCTTGGTCACGGTGTCGGCTTGATTGACCCGCATGGTGACTTGGCCGAGGAATTGTTGAACCACATTCCCCGTTGGCGCACCGACCACCTGGTCTATTTCAACCCGTCTGACTTGGAGTTCCCCATCGCCCTTAACTTGCTGGCGAACGTGCCAAAGGACGAGCGGCACCTGGTCGCCTCTGGCATCGTTGGCGCGTTCAAAAGCATCTGGCCTGACTCATGGGGGCCAAGGATGGAATACATCCTCTACAATGCCATTGCCGCGTTGCTCGATTGCCAGAACACTTCCCTGCTGGGCGTGAACCGGATGTTGACGGATGACAATTTCCGGGACTGGGTGATCCGGCAAATCAAAGACCCGTTTATCAAAGAATTTTGGGAACATGAATTTGCCGGTTACGATGAGCGGTTTCGACGCGAGGCAGTCGCGCCGATTCAAAACAAACTCGGCCAGTTTTTTTTGAATCCAGTCATTCGGAATATTCTCGGCCAGGTCAAATGCAAAGTCAGCTTCCCTTTCATCATGGATAATCAGCGGTTGTTCATTGCGAATTTGTCCAAAGGCAAAATCGGCCATGACAAGGCGAACTTGCTCGGCTCGCTATTGGTGACGCAATTTCAATTGGCGGCGATGCGACGCGCCAGCCAGCCGGAAGAACAGCGAAAAGATTTTTACCTGTTCATAGACGAGTTCCAGAATTTCACCACGGACAGTTTTGCGGCGATTTTGGCCGAGGCCAGAAAATACCGGCTCTGCCTTGTGCTGTCGCATCAATACGTTGATCAAATTCCCCTGCCGATTCGACAGGCGGTGTTTGGCAACGTCGGCACACTGTTTTCATTTCGCATCGGCAACACAGACGCCGAAGTGTTACAGAAGGAATTTGCCAACACGTTCATCGCACAGCAGTTCGTGGACTTGGAACGGTTCAATTTGTTCACCAAGATTCTGGAAAGCGGCACGAATGCGCAGCCATTCAAAGGTGTAACCTTGCCGCCAGTTGACAACAGTATTGGCCGGGCGATTGCCCATGTCGGCAACTCGCGTCGGAAATATGCCGAGCGGCGCAAAAATGTTGAGACGAGATTGAGCCAGCTTGTTCAGAAAGACGAAAAACAGATGCAGACTATTTCCAATTCCGGCAGGATTCAACGAAGGCGACAAAATCATCATTCTGGACGAACTTGATTTTTTCCCAAATCTCGCGGGGAATTGGCAAGGACAGAAATTGTGCCACATCCCGGCGCAATCCTTCCATTTTTACGACCAACTGATCGCCCATCGCGCAATATGCATTGCTGATATGGAGAATTATCATGGTGACAAACACCCGTTCTGCGTCGGTGACCGGCTCCTTTGCTGTGTCCGCCTCCATATCGCGCACGCGCGCCAATTTTGGATTGCTCAGAAATTCTTTCCAGATTTCGCGGTGGTTTGCCGTAATCGTCAGCAGATTGGCAATCCGCCGCGTCTTGCTTTCGGAATGTAGGGAAACGGCCGTGAACCATAAACCGCCGATAATGCCAGCGGCGCTAAAGAGATCGAACCAGCTTTGAAAAATCCATTCCCCAATTCCCATGCCGCCATTTTATCACAAAATGGGGCAATCAGAGGCGTTCAGGAATATCCCGCTTGGCATTCACCAAAACGTTGCGCGGTAAACGGACAATCCGCTCATCCGGCCCACAACCGGCAGTTGGCGGTAGTTTTGTAACCGCCACCGCCGTGATGTCTATGCCAATAACAGCAAAATCACCGTTTTCGAGTTCCCAAATGTCAGGACACCCGTCACAGCCGGGGCTTTTCGCGCCATCGGCGTGCGGATCGGGGCCGAGCCTGCGCAGGAATAAGATATGGTTTGTCATAGCGCGTCTTTATTGCTGCAAACAAATTACCAATACATTGCTAAAATGCAAGGAGTTTTTCAACCGCCCATATCATGTCTCACATATGGGCAGAAAACCAAAATCGCGGCGCGACGCTTATGGCGCGTGGCTTTGCCACTTGCGTAAAGAGCAGGATTTGACCCAGCAGAAATTGGCTGACCTTACCGGTATTTCCCAACGGAACCTTGCTTATTGGGAACGAACGGGAAAACTTAAGGGGCGAAAAGAGATTTTGAAGCTTGTCAAGGCGCTCAAAGTGTCAATTAAACAATTGCTCAGGGTTGGAAAATAATCTGTTTGCCGTTTTCTGATAGAATGAAACAGTGTCTCGCCTTCCCCGTTTCAAACGCTCGTTGGAAATCCCGGCGTTTCAATTGACCGGCCGCGACCGGGAGATTCTTAAACATGTCCACCGGCACCGATTTTTACGCTCGGATCATCTAGCGGCGTTGACTGTCGGCAGCCCACAGCAAGTGTTGCGGCGGTTACAGCGGCTTTACCATCACAGCTACCTTGAACGGCCCAGGTGCCAGATTGACTACTACCAAAGTGGCTCGCGCAGGATCGCCTATGGTCTCGGAAATAAAGGGGCGGCATGGTTGAAACGTGAACTGTCACTTCCCTATCACCAGCTCGATTGGAAACGGAAAAACCACGTCGGCCGATTGTTCCTTGAACACACGCTTTTGGTTTCCGACATCATGGTTGCTGTTGAATTGGCGTGCCGGAATCGAAAGGACATCCAGTTGCTGGCAATGGAGGATTTGCGCATTCCAAAAATGCGCGAGCCGTTTCAGTGGCGCGTGAACATCGGACACCGCGTAAAATGCGGCGTCATTCCCGACCGTGTTTTCGGTTTGGAATTCAATGGCAAGCGATGCTGGTATTTCCTCGAAGCCGACCGCGCTACCATGCCGGTGACACGCGGCGACCTTGACCAGACCAGTTATTACCGGAAATTGCTCGCCTACGAAACAACATGGGCACAAAACCTTCACCAACGCGATTTTGGGATTCACCGATTCCGCGTCTTGACCGTCACAACAAATTCAGATCGGGTGCAGGCCATGATCGAGGCGTGCCAGCGATTGAAACAGGGCCGGGGACTTTTCCTTTTCACCGATGCCAAGACTTTGCAGGAGCAACATGATTTCTTTGCTCTACCTTGGCAAACGACTCGTGCCGGAGAAACCACCGATTTGCTCGGTTGAGTTTTCTCTCACTACCTTATCAGAGCAGCTTGTATTTCTGATTGTATTCCTTAAATTCAACGTAGTAGCCGGATTCGTCCGAAGCGAGGTTAACTTTCAATGGCTTGTCCTCCACATAGCCGTGTATCTTCAGTTCAGCCAAGAAGGTATCAATATCCTGTCGCACAAGTTTTTCCAGTCTCCGGAGAGTGGTGGTTTGCTTGTTGACCATCATGACGACCCTTACATTTGTACCATCGCTGGCATATCCTCCGCCAATTTGGCCATAAATAGTTCCATCCCCTGTTTTGATCATCGAATTGATTCGGCTTTTCCGATGCTCTCGAACACTATTGTCGTCAGGCACATGTGCGAGACTTTTGATCGAGAGC
>Ga0265338_10010584_pt1 | contig 10787 bp, 12 predicted proteins | sample 42126metaG_FD_193579 | JGI IMG/M metagenome (GOLD analysis project Ga0265338, IMG submission 193579) | Rhizosphere microbial communities from Carex aquatilis grown in University of Washington, Seatle, WA, United States - 4-21-26 metaG | ecosystem: Host-associated > Plants > Roots > Rhizosphere... | reverse complement strand
CTGGCAAGGAGGTATGAGGGCATGGCGACGCTCGAGGAGCTGCTCAACGACACGAAGGACCGGATGGCGAAGTCCGTCGAGCATGCGCGCGCCGAATTCGCGACCGTCCGCACCGGCCGCGCGTCCGCCTCGCTCCTCGACCGGATTCAGGTCGACTACTACGGCACGCCTACGCCGCTGCGCCAGCTCTCCACGATCAACGTCCCCGAGCCGCGCATGCTGACCGTGCAGCCGTTCGACCCGGGCTCGGTCAAGGCGATCGAGCGGGCGATCATGGAGTCCGACCTCGGGCTGACGCCGTCCAACGACGGCAAGGTGATTCGCCTGCCGATCCCGCAGCTGACCGAGGAGCGGCGGAAGGAGCTCGTCAAGGTCGTGCGCGGGATGGCCGAGGAGCACCGGGTCGCCGTCCGCGAGATCCGGCGCGACGCGATGCGCCATCTGAAGGACAAGGTGGACGCCGGCGAGGTCGGCGCCGACGAAGAGCACCGCAGCGAGCTGCGCGTGCAGGAGCTGACGGACGACCACACGAAGCAGATCGACGACCTCCTCAAGCACAAGGAAGCGGAGGTCATGGAGGTCTGATGGCCTCTTCCGTTCCCGGCACCGACGTCACGCCCGGCGCCGAGGAGCGCCTCCCCGAGGTCGCGCATTCGGTCGCGATCATCATGGACGGCAACGGGCGCTGGGCGGCGTCCCACGGGGTCGACGTCGCCGAGGGCCATCGCGCGGGCGCGCGGGCGCTGCGGCCGGTCGTCGAGACGGCGATCGACCTCGGCGTCGACTCGCTCGCGGTCTACGCGTTCTCGACCGAGAACTGGGCTCGCTCGGCGGAAGAGGTGGGCGCGCTGATGGAGATCTTCGGCGAGACGATCGACCGCGAGCTGGAGGACCTCGCCCGCCAGGGTGTCCGCACGCGCTTCCTCGGCCGCCGCGACCGCGTGCCGGAATGGCTGCAGGAGCGGATGGCCGAGCTCGAGCGCGCGACCGCCGACCGGAAACGCCTCGGTCTCTGGATCGCGTTCGACTACGGCGGCCGGGCCGAGCTCGTGGAGGCCGCGCGGCGGCTCGCTGCGAGCGGGATCGCACCCGAGGAGATCGACGAGAACGCGCTCGCACGGAACCTCTACGAGCCGGAGATGCCGGACCCCGACCTCGTCATCCGCACGTCGGGGGAGCTGCGCCTCTCGAACTTCCTCCTCTGGCAGTCCGCCTACGCGGAGTACGTCTTCCCGGACACGCTCTGGCCCGACTTCGGACCGGCCGAATTCCGCGCCGCGCTCGAGGAGTACGCGAGCCGTCGCCGTCGATTCGGCGGACGGTGACGAACTTCCTCTCGCGCCTGCTGGTCACGGCGGTCGGCCTACCGCTCGTGCTCGGCCTCGTCTGGCTGGGCGGTTGGTGGCTGTTCGGCCTGATCACGGTCGCGGCACTCGTCGGCGTGCACGAGTACGTGACGATGGCGCGCCCGCTCCGCCCGCTCGCGCCCGCCGTCTACGCGGGTGTCGTGCTCGCGCTCGTGGGCGCGAAGACCGGGGGCGTGCTCTGGATGCTCGCTGGCTTCCTCGCCACGTTCGCGCTCGGGTTCCCGCTCAACAGCCTGGCGCGCACGAGAGCGCCGGCGACCGCGGCGCTCGGCTCGACGATCCTCGGCGCGGCCTGGATCGGGCTCGGTCTCGGCCACATCCTGCTCCTCCGCGACCTGCACCGGGAGCCGCGCACGGTCGTGTTCACCGTCCTGCTGACCGTCTGGGCGGCCGACACGTTCGCCTATCTCGGCGGCCGCGCCTTCGGGCGCCACAAGCTCGCGCCGCGGATCTCGCCGGGGAAGACGTGGGAGGGACTGCTGGTCGGCTCGGCCGCCGGCATCTTCGTCGCCTTCGTCGCGCTCTACGACTCGCGGCACGACTACCTGCGGATCTGGCAGGCGCTCGTCCTAGGCGTCGTGGTGGTGCTCGCGGCGGTCGTGGGCGACCTGTTCGAGTCGGCGCTGAAGCGCGACATGGAGGTCAAGGACACGGGCCGGCTCCTGGGCGGGCACGGCGGGATTCTCGACCGGATCGACGCGCTGCTCTTCGCCGGCGCCGCGGCGTACTACCTCGTGCTCGCATACGGCTACAGCTGAGTCGCCGCGCAGCCGCCGAAGCACGGCGATCGCCTGCTCCGACGCGACGCGCACGTTCTCGGCGTAGGCCGCGACCGGCCGGAACTCTCTCAGGCAGCAGCGTGTTGACATCCGTACTCATCCGTATCCGCCGTCCGTACACGCGCAGGCCCTCGTAGACTGCGCGCGTGGGCCTCGAGACCAAGCGTGTCGCGCTGCTCGGCGCGACCGGCTCGATCGGCCGCCAGGCGATCGCGGTGATCGCTGCGAATCCCGGCCTCGAGCTGTGCGCGGCCGCGTCGGGATCGACTGCGCTGGACGACGTCGATGCGCCGCTGAAGCAGGTGGGCGGCGACCTCGTCGAGCTCCTGGAGCGCGCCGAACCGGATGTCGTCCTCAATGCGGTCGTCGGCTTCGCGGGAATCCACGCGACGCTCTGGGCGCTCGAGCAAGGCGTCGATCTCGCGCTCGCGAACAAGGAGAGCCTCGTTGCCGGCGGCGAGCTGGCACGCACGGCGCTCGTGCGCGGCGGCGGCCGCATCCTTCCGGTCGACAGCGAGCACTCGGCGCTGTTCCAATGCCTCGAGGGCCGCAGTGGGGAGCAGGTGGACACGCTCGTCCTGACCGGCTCCGGCGGCCCGTTCCGCGGCCGGACGCGCGACGAGCTCACGGAGGTGACGCCGGAGCAGGCGCTTGCACATCCGACTTGGCGCATGGGCCCGAAGATCACAGTGGATTCCGCGACGCTGGCCAACAAGGGCCTGGAGGTGATCGAGGCGCATTTCCTGTTCGACGTCCCGTACGAGAGGATCGAGGTCGTCCTGCAACCCACCTCGATCGTCCATTCGCTCGTCCGCTTCCGCGACGGCGCGGCGCTCGCGCACCTGGGCTACCCGGACATGCGCGTGCCGATCTCGTATGCGTTGACGTACCCGCTGCGAGCCGAGACGCCGCTGGCGCCGCTCGACCTCACCTCGCTCACGCTCGAGTTCCAGGCGCCGGACACGGAGACGTTCCCGATGCTGGCGCTCGCGCGCGAGGCCGGCGAGCGGGGAGGAACCGCGCCGTGCGCGTTCAACGCAGCGAACGAGGTGGCGGTTGCAGCGTTCCTGGCGGAGGAGCTCTCGTTCCTGAGCATCCCGGAGGTGGTCGGCGAGACGCTGGCCGCGGTCGGCGGCGCGCCGGCGCGCGACGTCGAGGACCTGCTCGCGGCGGACCGTGAGGCGCGCGAGCTCGCGAGAAAGGTCGCGGCGTGATCTGGGTCGTCGTGATCGGTGGGCTGTTCCTGCTCGTCTTCCTGCACGAGCTCGGCCACTTCACGGCCTCGTTCGCGGTCGGGATCCGGCCGCGCAGCTTCTACGTGGGCTTCCCGCCGGCCATTGCGAAGATCAATCGCTGGGGGATCGAGTTCGGACTGGGCGCGATCCCGCTCGGTGGGCTCGTCCGCATCCCCGGCATGCACCGGCCGGCGGGGCACGATCTCGAGGCCTACATGGCGCCGGCGCTGCGTGAGGAGCCGAGCCTCGTCAGCTACGTGCAGCGCGTGCGGCGGGCGCTCGACGCGGACGAGTTCGCACGCGCGCACGCGGCGGTCCCCGACCTGCGCATCGCGGTCGAGTTGGCGAAGCTCTCGAGGCCGGCGCGCCGCTCGGCGGAGCGCGCGATGCGCGAGGTCGACGAGGGCAGCGGCCGCGACGCGTACTGGCGGCAACCGACCTGGAAGCGCATCGTCGTGATCGCCGCCGGACCGCTCGCGAACGTGCTCGTGGCCTTCGTGATCTTCTTCGCCGTCTACTTGACCGGGGCGCCGTCGGCCACGCCGACGACGAAGGTGGCGGTCGTCTCGGCCGGGATGCCCGCAGCCGCCGCGGGCCTGCAGCCGGGTGACGTCGTGATCGGCGTCGACGGGGTCCCGACGAACTCGTTCGAGCAGGTCTCGCAGCTGATTCGCGGCAGCGACGGCAAGGCGATTACGGTCAACGTCGAGCGCGGCGGCCGCGCCGTGACGCTCGGCCCGCGGCGGACCGTCTTCGAGGGAGATCACTGGATCTGGGGCTTCGAGCCGGCGGCCCGGCTCGTCTCGTATCCGGCCGTGAAGAGCGCCCGTCTCGCGGCCGGGGACTGCTGGCAGGTGGCGAGCGGGACGGCGAGCGCGATCGTCTCGATGTTCGGCGGCAAGGGCCGAAGCCAGGTGACGAGCACCGTCGGGATCGCGCGGATCTCGGCGCAGGCGCTGCGCGTCAGCTTCAACTGGTACCTGCAGATCCTCGGGCTGGTGAGCATGTCGCTCGCGCTGCTCAACCTGCTGCCGCTGCTGCCGCTCGACGGCGGCCACATCCTCTTCTCGCTGATCGAGGCGGTGCGCCGCCGCGCGCTCGCGCGCGAGGTCTACGAGCGCGTCTCCGTGATCGGCTTCGCCCTGATCCTCCTGATCTGGGTGATCGCGCTCTCGAACGACTTCTCCTCGAACGCGCCGCGCTAGCTCAGCAGCCGCTGAGAGTTCGCCGGAAGACACCCGGCTAGACTGGCTCCAGGATGGCCAGCGAGCGCCAGATCACCGTCGGCGGCGTCGCGATCGGCGGCGGCGCGCCCGTCGTCGTGCAGTCGATGACGACGACGAAGACGCACGACGTTCCCGCAACGACGGCACAGATCGCCGCGCTCGTCTCGGCCGGCTGCGAGATCGTCCGCGTCGCCGTGCCGAAGACCGAGGACGCCGAGGCGCTCGGGAGGATCGTGCGCTTCTCGCCGATTCCGGTGATCGCGGACATCCACTTCAACGCCTCGCTCGCGCTGAAGGCGATCGAGCAGGGCGTCGCCGCCGTCCGGATCAACCCCGGCAACATCGGCGGGCCGGACAAGGTCGAGCAGGTCGTGAAGGCCGCGAAGAAGGCGGGGATCCCGATGCGGATCGGCGCGAACTCCGGCTCGCTGCCGAAGCATCTCTTCGACCTCGCGCAGCACGACCAGGCGGAGGCGCTCGTCGAGGCGGCGCTCGAGGAGGTGCGGCTGCTCGAGACGCTCGACTACTTCGACTTCAAGATCTCCGTCAAGTCGAGCCACGTGCCGACGATGATCCGCGCCTACCGGATGCTCTCGGCGAAGGTGCCGTATCCGCTCCACCTCGGCGTCACGGAGGCGGGCACGGCGTACTCCGGTTCGATCAAGAGCGCCGTCGGGATGGGCGCGCTGCTCGTGGACGGAATCGGAGACACGATCCGCGTCTCACTGGCCGCGGATCCCGTCGAGGAGCCGAAGACCGCCTTCGAGATCCTCAAGGCGCTTGGCCTGCGGGAGCGCGGGCCGGTGATGATCGCCTGCCCGAGCTGCGGTCGCGACAACGTCGGCGTGCACACCCTGGCCGACGAAGTGGAGCGGCGCCTGCTCGACTACCCGCAGCACGTCGAGGTCGCGGTGCTCGGCTGCGCCGTCAACGGCCCCGGCGAGGCAGGCGACGCCGACTTCGGGATCGCCGGCGGCCGCGACGTCGGCTTCATCTACGCGCACGGCCGCGTGCTGAAGAAGGTCTCCTCCGAGATCCTGATCGACGCGCTCTTCACCGAGATCGACCGGTGGATCGCCGACGGAATGCAGCGCCCGAAGCGCCTCAAGATGGCCAAGCCGGCCGCGCTGGCGATGGCCGAAGCGTCGGCGATCCCGCTCGAATAGGGTCCGGAGAGCCCCGTGATCGCCCGAGCCTCACAGCTCTTTCTGCCGACCCTGCGCGACGCGCCCGCCGACGCGGAGGCCGTCTCGCACAAGCTGCTCGTCCGTGGCGGCTTCATCCGCCAGGTCGCCGCCGGCGTCTGGACCTTCCTGCCGCTCGGCTGGCGCGTCCACCGCAAGGTCGAACAGATCGTCCGCGAGGAGCAGGACGCGATCGGCGCCCAGGAGATGCTGATGCCCGTGTTGACGCCGCTCGAGCTCTGGCAGAAGTCGAAGCGCGATTTCATCGAGGAGCTCTTCCGCCTCGAGGACCGGAAGGGCGCGAAGTACGTCCTGCCGATGACGCACGAGGAGACGGTCGCCTTCCACGCGCGCGAGCTGCAGAGCTACCGCCAGCTGCCCCAGATGCTCTACCACTTCTCGATCAAGGAGCGGGACGAGCCGCGGCCCGGTAAGGGTCTGATCCGGCTGCGCGAGTTCATCATGAAGGACGCGTACTCGTTCGACCGCGACGAGGCGGGGCTGGACGAGAGCTTCGCCAGGCAGCGGGCCGCCTACCACCGGACCTTCGAGCGCCTGGGTCTCGTCTTCCACGAGGTCGAGGCGGAGCCCGGAATGATGGGCGGCAGTGAGTCGTACGACTTCCTCGCGCCGTCGGGCGTCGGCGAGAACACGCTCGTCACGTGCGAGAACGGCGACTTCGCCGCCGACATCGAGGTGGCGCGCACGACGCCGCCGGCGCCGACGTTCCCCGACCGGTTGGCAGGCCCCGAGGAGGTCGACACGCCCGGCGTCGTCACCTGCGAGGCACTCGCCGAGTTCCTCGGGATCGACCTCGCGGCGACCTCCAAGGCGATGCCGCACGCGAAGCTCGACGGGACGGTCGTGCTCGCGCTGATCCGCGGTGACGACCGGCTCGAGGAGGCGAAGCTCGCCGCGGCCTTCGGCGAGCCGCTCTGGCCGGCGACGGACGAGCAGATCCGCGCCGCCTTCGGCGCGTCCGGCGGCTCCCTCGGACCTGTCGGCTTCGCGGGCGAGATCGTGGCGGACTCGACGCTGCAGGAGGGCCAGTTCGTCGCGGGCGCGAACCGGGACGGCTTCCACCTGCGCGGGGTCGAGGTCGGACGGGACTACGAGGCGCGCTTCGCCGACCTGCGCAAGTCCGCTCCGACCGACGCGTGCCCGAAGTGCGGCGGAGCCCTCCGCTTCGAGACCGCGATCGAGGTCGGGCACATCTTCAAGCTCGGGACCAAGTACTCGGCGGCGCTCGACGCGACGTTCCTGGATGAGGACGGTACGGAGAAGCCGCTGATCATGGGCAGCTACGGGATCGGGCCGGCCCGGGTGATGGCGACGGCGGTCGAGCAGTCCCACGACGAGAACGGGATCGTCTGGCCCGCGGCGATCGCTCCGTACGACGTGCACGTGGTCGCCCTGCCCGGGGCAGAGGAGATCGCGCTCCAGGCCGCCGAGCAGCTGTCCGCCGCCGGGCTCGACGTCCTGCTCGACGACCGCGACCAGCGCGCGGGGGAGAAGTTCGCCGACGCCGACCTCATCGGGTGCCCGACCCGCGTCACCGCGGGCAAGAAGAGCCTCGAGGACGGCAAGGTCGACGTCCGGAACCGTGCAACCGGCGCCGAGAAACGATTAGATGTCGCCGCTCTCGGCAAGGAGAGTGACTGAGTTGGCACGTCGCAAGCGATTCAGCGAAGAGCCGTTCGGCACGACCGTCGAACGGCTGATGGGGGAGGCCGGTGTCACCTACCGGGAGCTCGCTGCGCGCACGAAGCTCTCGGCCGGCTATCTCAACCATCTCGTGCACGGCAACCGGCCGGTGCCGTCGAACGACGTCGTGCAGACGCTCGCCGACGCGCTCGGCGTCGAGCCGGAGCACTTCCGCGAGTACCGGCTACGCGTGATCAGCGAACGGCTCGAGCAGATGCCGAAGCTGATCGACTCGCTCTACAAGCGGCTCGGCTAGACGTCGGCTCCCGTTCGGGGCTCCGGCGGCTCGAGCGGCATGCCCGTCTCGCGCCACAGGTGGACGCGGACGAGGGCGTCGGCGCCGTAGAGCAGCTCCTGGAGCAGGTCGACGTCGTTGACGTCGGCGTGCTCGAGGGCGTCCGTCCAGACTCCGAGTGCCTCGAGGCCCGGCTCGTCGGCATCCGCGTGCGGCTCGAGGTGGATGCGAATGGATTCGGCGAGCGCGTCGCGCGCCTCCATGCGCTCGACCAGGGTCTGGGCTCGAATGGTGCGGGCGGCACGCCGAAGTTCGTGCACGAGCTGGGTCAGCTCGAAGCGGCGGTTCACGTCGATTGCGGACATCAGTCTCCTTCCGGTGCTCGCAGCGTCGCGCGTGCACGGCCGGCGTCCATCCGCGGAAACGCGGACTCAGCGAAGCGCGTAGCGCAGCAGGAGGTGGTCGGCCGCCGTGCGCGCCGAGAGCAGGGTGCCGCGCACGGGCGCGTCCGGGAGCAGTTCGACGCCCTCCACGAGCCCGAGGCGTGGCGAGTCGCCACGGCCCGCGAGCAGCGGCGAGACCGTCAGGAACAGCTCGTCGACGAGGCCGGCAGCGAGCAGCGAGCCGAAGACATTCGGGCCCCCCTCCGAGAGGACGAGTTGGTGGCCGCGCTCGTGCAGCGCTGCCACGGCGGCGCGCAGGTCGACCGTCTCGCCGTCCGATACGGGCACGACCTCGGCAGCCCGAAGCTGAGGCGCGGCGCGCTCTGTCGTCAGGATGAGCGCCCGAGCGAGGACCGGGTGCGCCGGGTCGAGTGAGGCGCCGGTCGTCACGACGGCGATCGCCGGATGCTCCGGCTTGCCGAGGGCCCGGCGGAGCTCGGCGAGCTCCGCGGCGGCGGGCGGATGGACGCGGTCCGCGCGCCACGTGCCCTGCGGTGAGGCGAGCAGCGTCCCGGCGCCGACCAGCACGACGTCCGAGCACGCGCGCAGCAGCGCCATCACGAAGCGGTCGGCCGGGCTCTCGGCAGCGATCAGCGCGTTCGAGCGCGCCAGCTCCGGGAGCGCGACAACGCCGTCCACCGTCTGGACGAAGTTCGCGATGAGCCGCGGCGTCTCGAAGCCGAGCGGCCCGCCGTAGAGCCGCTCCAGCTCGGTGGGAAGCGGCCAGCGGGGGAGCCGCGCATCGTCGAGGAGCAGCCGGAGCGGCTCCAGCTCGCTACCGCCGATCGTGCACCTCGGCGAGGAAGTCGCGCCGGAGCGACTCGTCCTCGTCGTAGAGGCCGCGCCAGAACGTCGTCGTCGTCCGGGAGCCGTCCTCCGCGACACCGCGCATCTGCGTGCAGAGGTGCGCCGCCTCCAGCCGGACCGCGACGCCGCGCGCGCCGACGAGCTCCCGCAGACAGTCCGCGATCTGCTCACCGAGCCGCTCCTGCACGGTGAAGCGGCGCGCGTAGAGCCGGACGAGCCGCGTCAGCTTCGAGATGCCGAGGATCTCGCTGCCCGCGACATAGCCGACGTGCGCGACGCCGTGGAAGGGCAGCGCGTGATGCTCGCAGAGCGAGAAGAACGTGATCGGGCCTTCGACGATCTGCGCGTGGGCGCCCTCGACGCCCTCCGGACGCTCCGCCGGGAAGGCGGTGCGCAGCTTCGGGTCGCCGTCGTAGCCGGCCGTCGCGTCGTAGAGCGCGCGCAGGAAGCGCTCCGGCGTGGCGACCGTTCCGGGGGTGTTCAGGTCCATGCCGAACGCCGCGAAGATCTCGGCCACGTGCCGCTCGAAGCGCTGCCACTCGGCCGGCGCGATCTCGCGGGTGTCGCGGAGCAGCTCCTCGCGGGCGGCGAGCTCGAAGACGTTCGTCATGTGACCTCCTGCTGTTTCGGGATGCGGGTGGGAAGCGCAAGCAGTGCGACGGCGCCGAGCTCGGCGAGCGCGACCCACGCGAACAGGGCCGGGTGACCGAGCACCGCGAGCAGGCCGAGCACGGCCAGCTGCGTCGACATGCCGAGGTTCGCGAGCAGCGAGACGACGGCGGGGGAGACGTAGAGGGGGCGGCGTGAGACGAGCCGCTCCGCGAGCCGGTCCTGCGGCGCGTAGACGAGGCCGTAGACGGCACGCAACACCGCTGTCGGGCGGCCGCCGCCGTCGAGTTCGGGCGCGCCGCCGCGGGCGAGCCGCTCCGCGTTGAAGTTGAGTGAGAGGACGAGCGTCAGCGCGACGAAGCCGGCGAGTGCGAGCGCGCCGCCGCCCCGCCAGGCGATCGCCGCGAAGAGCGCGGCGTTCACGAGCAGGTCGACCTCCGAGTCGAGGTAGCGCCCGAATGCGCTCACGCGGCCTGTCAGCCGTGCCAGCTGGCCGTCGGCGTTGTCGAGCACCGTCTTCAGCTGGACGAGCAGCGCCACGACCACGAGCTGCCCGCGCCCGAGCTCGATCGCGCCGGCGACGCCGGCCAGCCCGGACGCGAGCACGACCGCCGGCGGTGGCACGCGCAGCCGCGCGAGCGCCAGCACGAGCGGGTGCGCAAGCGGCCGGAAGACGCGCTCGCACAGCAGCTCCGTGCCGAGCCGCGGCTTCCGCGAAAGGGCGAACGCAGACTCGCTGCTGCTAGACACCGGGGCCGTGCCCGAGCGGCTCGCCGGCCCGCAGGAGCTCGCGCGCCGCGTCGACCGTGTCCCAGACGTTCCAGAGCAGGTAGCCGCGCGGGCGGCGCGCGTCGTCGACGAATGCGACCACGCCCTTCCGGTTCGGCTCGTCCCAGCGCTCGACCGTCGCCAGCCGCGAGTCGACCTGGCCGACGGCCTCGTAGCCAAGGTCGAAGAGGTCGGAGTAGAAGAGCGGCAGGTAGTCGTACGGCGCGTCGGCGCCGGCCATGTTCGCGCCGACCGCACGCCCATGCGCGTTCGCATGGTCCTCGTGCTCGATCCGCGTCGAGACGCCGAGCGGGAGGAGCGGGAAGTTTGCGACGTCGCCCGCCGCGAAGACGTCGTCGCGCCCGCTCGCGCGGCCGCGGTCGTCGACGACGATGCCGTTGTCGACCTCGAGCTCGGCCGCCTCGGCCAG
>Ga0265338_10010583_pt1 | contig 10787 bp, 5 predicted proteins | sample 42126metaG_FD_193579 | JGI IMG/M metagenome (GOLD analysis project Ga0265338, IMG submission 193579) | Rhizosphere microbial communities from Carex aquatilis grown in University of Washington, Seatle, WA, United States - 4-21-26 metaG | ecosystem: Host-associated > Plants > Roots > Rhizosphere >... | reverse complement strand
GGACATTCCCACCCTCAACTCCTATCTCGGACCCGGCTACGATTATTTTTGGGTGCAGCCCTGCCAGCCGACCTTTTGGTTTCCAGAATTTCTTTTCGTGAATAACGGATTGAAGGAAATGAACAGCATGGTCAATCTGCCTGCGGGAATTCATCCCGATTTGACGGAAGAAGCGCGCAACGAGCTGGATTGCTTCGACTTTTTGCAATCGCGCCTCGACCGCGCGCACGAACCGTTTCTGGCGGTGTATTGGTCGTTTATTCCGCACTATCCGTATTCTGATTATGGACCGGACTCCCGCATCAGGCTGGATTTGACGAATCGGCGCGATCTCTATTACAACAACCTTCGTGTTTTGGATGATCAAATTCATCGCATCTGGCAGCATCTTGAGGAAAACGGCGTCGCCGACCACACGCTATTTGTCTTTCTTGGCGACCACGGCGAGGCTTTCGGACAACACGGTACCTTCGGGCATGGCTTGGGCAGTTACGACGAAACATATCGCGTCCCCGTCGTCTTCTGGCAGCCAAAATTAATCAAACCGCAGGTGATTAAGTTTCCCACTTCGCATGTGGACATCGTTCCCACCCTGCTGGATTTGCTCGGCTTGCGGTATGATCCGTCCCGATTCCAGGGTGATTCCGTCCTGCGCGGCGTGCCCAATCGCAAATACATTTTCATGATGGACGAATTGGTTGATTGCATTTCGGCCATCACGCCAGACATGAAAAAAGTCACGCTCTCTTTCAATAATAACGTTTCGACGGTCTTTAACCTGGCGACTGATCCCGCTGAAAAAAATCCACTCAACCAGATTGATTTTCCGGGCGAAATTGAGGCCATCCTCAAGTTTCGCAATTACCAGGCCCAAATGATTCCAAACTACAACCACGCGCGATTGAGCGGCGATCGCTATCCGCCGCCAAAACTGCGTCCGTGACCGGAAATCAAAGCTCTGCTCAATTGGCCAGCTGAATCATTCCGGCGTGGACCCGCCATTTTTGCAAATCGCGGCTCAATTCGTGCGGCCAATTTTCTTCCGTTGCGGTCATAAACACCTGGCCGTTCGTCTTGCGCGCGTGCTCCAGCAACGGCAGGAAACCGCTCCGGCGCTTCACGTCCAGTTCGCCCATCACGTCGTCAATCAGCAGAATCGGCGGCGACCCGTGGATGCCCGCCAGAAATTCCGCCTGCGCCATTTTCAGCGCCATAGCCAGCGTGCGCTTCTGGCCTTCGCTGCCGAATTGCGCGGCGGATTTTCCATTGAGCAACAACTGCAAATCGTCGCGGTGTGGACCGACGAGCGTGGAACGATACGTGCGTTCGCGCGGACGCGATTGTGCCAGTTCCACGGCAAAATCTTTTTTCACGCTCGGCTGATATTCAATGCGCAATTCCTCGGCGTCGTTGGAAATGCGCCGATAAGCCAGCCGCGCCAATGGGGAGAATTTCGGCGCCAGTTCGCAGCGGTTGTGGATGATTTCATCGCCAAGTTTCACCAGTTCCTGCGAAAAACTGTCGAGCGCGGCCTCGTCAATCACTCGCTGTTTAAGCAGAGCATTGCGGGCGCGGACGGCGCGCATGTAACGCTGGAGGAGCGGCAGGTAACCGGGCTGGGTCTGCGCCAGCAGCAAATCGAGAAAGCGACGCCGGGCGCGGGCCGTGCCCTTGACCAGATGCAAATCCTCCGTGCAAAAGACCACCGTCCGCAACACGCCGAGGTAATCTGTGATTTTTTTCACCGGCTGGCCGTCCAGCGTCAGTTTGCGCTCGCGCGCCGACCAGAACATTTTGATTTCACGCGCGCCCTGAGCGACGACATTGCCGCCAACAAAATAGCCGCGCTGTCCGTGCCGGATCATCTGCGCGCCGCCGACTCCGCGAAACGAACGCAGCGTGGCCATGAGATAAATCGCTTCAAGGATGTTCGTCTTGCCCTGCGCGTTGTCGCCCAGCAACAGGTGGAAGCCGGGCGTGAAATCCACGTCCAGCCGCGCGTAATTGCGGAAGTCGCGTAATCGCAGATGGGCCAGATGCACAGGGAGAAAATGGAGTGCGGACGGCGCATCCGCGAGTTTTTTCAATGTGCCCGAACCGTAAACTTTGATTTGTCCGGTGAAAAATGTTTTCATCCACGCATGGCGCCGTGCGTCATTTTTGAAGATGACCATCTGCTGGTGGTCCATAAGCCGGCGGGCTGGAACACGCACGCGCCCGGCCCGTACAGGGGCGAAGGCATCTATGACTGGCTGCGCCATCGCGAGCCGCGCTGGTCGGCGCTGGCGATTTTGCATCGATTGGACAAGGAAACGAGCGGCGTGCTCGTGTTCGGCAAAACTCCCGCCGCCAACCGTTCGCTTACGGAACAATTCACGCAACATCGTGTCCGTAAAAAATATCTGCTGTTGACCGATCGGGCCGTGCCGAAAAACGAGTTCACGGTCAAAACCGCCCTCGTCCGGGCCGGCGAGAAATACGTCAGCCGGCCGCCGCACGCGGGCGCGGAAATCGCCGAGACGCGGTTTGCTGTAGTGGCGGTCTGTGACCGCCGTCAACCAACGTCGGTCATAGACCGCCGCCACAACGTGATTGAAGCCTGGCCGCTGACCGGTCGGACGCACCAGATTCGCGTTCATGCCGCTGAAAAGGGGTTCCCGGTTCTCGGCGACACACTTTACGGAGGCACGCCGGCAGCGCGCGTGTTTCTGCACGCAGAAGAAATTTCTTTCGCTCATCCGGCCACCGGCAAGCCGGTGACGTTTCGCGCGCCGGCTGACTTTGTAGGAGACGAGGTGACGAGTCTCCATTCTTCAAATCGGAAATCGGAAATCGGAAATCGGAAATGGACAGAGCCTCCTCACGTTGGCTCCTACACAGTGCGCTCCGCCATCATCGAACCGGAAACGACGAACGCCTTCCGTGTGATTCACGGCGCCAGCAACGGTTGGCCTGGATGGTACGTCGAACGGCTGGGCGATTTTCTGCTCTCACAATCCGAACAGCTGTTGCACGCGGACCAGCGCGAAGAATTGATTCAACTGGCGAAAACGCACTCCGCGTGCGGTGTTTATCACAAAATCCTGTCGCGCCATGTCCGGCGAACTATGGCTGCCGATTTATCGCCACAACTGGTTCTGGGGGAAGCGGCGCCGGAGCGGGTCGAGGTTATGGAAAACGGCGTCCGCTTCGAATTAAGTTTCAACGAAGGCTATTCCGTCGGTTTATTTCTGGACCAACGCGACAATCGCCGCCGTTTTTTAACCGGCCACATCGCCGCAGACTTCCCGCTGTTCCAATCCTCAATTTTAAACACATTCGCTTACACATGCGGCTTTTCCGTCTGCGCGGCGCGAACGGGTGCGCGGACGACGAGCCTCGATCTTTCAAAGAAATATCTCGAATGGGGCCGGCGCAATTTCACGCTGAACGGGCTGGACCCGGCGGCGCATGACTTCATTTACGGTGACGCGTTTGATTGGTTGCGGCGGCTGGCGAAAAAAAACCGCCGGTTCGACGCTGTTATCCTTGATCCACCGACGTTTTCGCAGTCGAAAGAGCATGGCGTGTTCCGCGCGGAAAAGGATTATGCAAAACTCGTAACCGCCGCGCTGCCATTGGTCAAACCGGGAGGGATTTTATTTGCCTCGAGCAATGCCGCCGATTGGCCGCCGGAAGAATTTATCGACAGCGTCGAAACCGCCGCCCGCCGGTCTCGACGAAAGATTTTGCAGCGGCATTATTTTCCGCAGCCGCCGGATTTTCCCGTCAGCCGCGGCGAACCGGCGTATTTGAAAACACTGTGGCTGCGGGTCAGCTAAAATGTGAAGCCACCTAATCAATCTGCCGCTGAAAAGACTCCGCGACTGCGACTCCGCGTCACGGCGGCGGTGGAAAATTACATCCGTTCCGGTCATCCGTGGGTTTATGCCGACAGTGTGCGCGAGCAAAATCGCGACGGCGCGCCAGGGGAACTTGCTGTCATCTATGACCGCAACGATAAATTTCTTGCCGCCGGTTTTTTCGATCCTGATTCGCCCATCCGTGTGCGCGTGTTGCACGCTGGCAAACCGCAGTCGCTTGACGCCGCATGGTGGTTAGCGCGGCTCGATGCCGCTGTGCGCCGACGAGACGACCTTTTTGACGCCCACACCACCGGGTATCGGCTTATCAACGGCGAGAGTGACGGCTGGCCCGGCCTGGTGCTCGACCGCTACGACACCACCTTCGTCCTCAAACTTTACACCGCGTCGTGGCTGCCGAGGCTCGACGACATCGTCGCGCTCATCCGCGAACGATTGCAACCGGAACGAATCATCCTGCGCTTGAGCCGAAACATTCAGCGCGTTGCAGAGCGATTTGGCCGGAGCCGGCACGACGGGGAAATTCTATACGGGCCGGAGTTGACGGACGCGGTCGTGTTTTTGGAAAACGGAATCCGATTCGAGGCCGACGTGTTGCGCGGCCAAAAGACGGGGTTTTTCCTCGATCAACGCGAAAACCGCCGCGCTGTCGGCGAACTCGCGCGCGGATGCAAAGTATTGAACGCCTTCAGTTTCTCCGGCGGTTTCTCGCTTTACGCGGCCCGCGGCGGCGCAAAGTCCGTGACCGACCTAGATATCAGCCAACACGCATTGGCGGCGGCAAAACGGAATTTTCAATTGAATTCCATGGACCACGCAGTCGCCAACTGCCGTCATGAATGTGTGCAGACCGATGCCTTCGATTGGCTTGCAGGCCCCGACACTCGCAAATTTGGAGTGGTTGTGCTGGATCCACCGTCGCTGGCCAAACGTGAGACCGAACGCGCCGGGGCGATCCGCGCTTATGCTCAACTGTCCGGGAACGGCATCCGCAAGCTCACGCGTGATGGATTACTGCTGGCTTGTTCCTGTTCCGCTCACGTGACTGCGGAGGAATTTTTCAATGCCGTGCGTCAGACGGCCGCGAATTCCGGACGGCGTTTTGTCGAATTGAAGACCACCCGCCATGCGCCGGATCACCCGGCGACCTTCAAAGAAGCGGACTATTTGAAGGGAATTTTCCTGAAGTTCAGTTGACGCGCGGGCAAGATTAAATCGCCAACAGCAGCTTCTTGATTTCCTTCAGCCGGGCTTTGGCTTCCTTTTTGATGAGGCGCGGGAATTTGCCGCCGAGCGTGATGTAATCGCCTTGGCGTGTGAGCATCAATTTGTCATTTTTCACTTCAATGACGATCACAGATTTTTCGCAGGCGAGAATTTTCAGTTCGGCCACCAGCAACAGCATTTCCACCGGCGGTGGCAGTGGACCGAAACGGTCGCGCATTTCCTTTTGCAATTGTTCAAGCGCGGACTTGTCGTTCGCCTGCGCCAGCTTGCGGTAAATTTCGATGCGATGCTGCGGCTCAGTGACGTAGGTGTGAGGAAGTGATGCGATATTTTTATCCTGGGAGGGACTGCGTGTCGCAGTCCCTGAATTTGGGGACGGCGACACGCCGGCCCTCCCATCGAGAAAATCTAATTTTACGGCCACTTCCACGCGTGGTTTGACCTTCTCGCCTTTCAGCGACGAAACGCTTTGCTTGAGCAGCTGGCAGTAAAGTTCGAAACCAACCGCCGTGATATGGCCGCTCTGTTCCGAGCCGAGCAGGTTGCCCGCACCGCGGATTTCGAGGTCGCGCATCGCAATTTTGAATCCGCTCCCGAGCGTCGAGTATTGCCGGATGGCGCTGATGCGTTTGCGCACGTCGGTCAGCAGGCTTACGTGGCGCGGCAACAGCAGATACGCATAAGCCTGGTGTTTGTAACGCCCGACGCGTCCGCGCAACTGGTAAAGATCGCTTAAGCCGAAGCGATCGGCGCGGTCAATAATGATGGTGTTCGCGTTCGGAATATCCAGGCCGCTTTCGATGATGGTGGTGGACAGCAACACGTCCGCCTCGCCGTTGACGAATTTCGCCATGACCTCTTCCAGTTCGTCCGCGTCCATCTGGCCATGCCCGACGACGATGCGGGCGTGCGGCAAGAGTCGTTTCAACCGGTCAGCCATCGTTTGGATGGTCATCACGCGGTTGTGCAAAAAGAAAATCTGCCCGCCGCGATTCAGCTCGCGCTGGATGGCATCGCGGATGACGCGTTCGTCGAATTGGGTAACGATCGTCTCGACCGGCAGGCGGTCATGCGGCGGCGTCTGGATGGTGCTCATATCGCGCGCGCCGGTAAGCGCAAGATAAAGCGTGCGCGGGATTGGCGTGGCGCTGAGCGTGAGCACGTCCACCAGCGTGCGCAAGCGCTTGAACTTTTCCTTGTGTAACACGCCAAACCGCTGTTCCTCGTCAATCACCACCAGGCCGAGGTCCTTGAAAACAATGTCATTTTGAATCAACCGGTGCGTGCCGATGACAATGTCCACCGCGCCTGACGCAAGGTCCTTCACCACGCGCTGTTGCTGGCGATGCGTGCGGAAGCGCGAGAGCAATTCGATGCGCATCGGATAATCCGCCATGCGCTCGGTGAATACGTTGAAATGCTGTTGCGCCAGCACGGTGGTCGGCACGAGCACCGCGACCTGTTTGCCGTTCATCACGGCCTTGAACGCCGCCCGGATGGCGACTTCAGTTTTGCCGAAGCCGACATCGCCGCAAATCAGGCGGTCCATCGGCTTGGGTTTTTCCATGTCGGCTTTGGTTTCCTGAATCGCGCGCCATTGATCGGGTGTTTCCTCAAAAATGAAGGCGCTCTCAAATTCACGCTGCCACGGCGCGTCGGCGGCAAAGGCATGGCCGGGTTGCGACTCGCGCACGGCCTGGATTTGCAGCAATTCGGCGGCAACATCGCGCACAGCGCGTTCGGCCTGCTCCTTTGCCTTGTGCCAGCGCGTGCCGCCGAACGTGTTCAACGGCGGATGCGCCTTGCCGGCGCCAACGTATTTGCCGACGAGATGCGCCTCGGTCACCGGCACGTAAAGTTTCGGCGGTTCATCACCGGCATGGGCGGGCGCGTACTCGATAACCAGGCATTCGGTGCCGGTTGCGAGTTGAGAGTCGACAGTCGAAGAATGACGGCTGTTGCCGGCCGGCAGATTTTTCAGACCGAGGTAACGGCCGATGCCGTATTGAATGTGGACAACGAGATCGCCTTCTTCCAATTCGGTGAAATCAATGTCGAGCGCGGAGCGGGTGGCCAGCGCGTGCGGCGATTTCAATCGGCGCGGACGCTGAATTTTGTAACGGCCAAATATTTCCGCATCAGTGACAACGACGAGCCGGGCTTCATCGCAAAGAAAGCCACGCGCAAGCGAACCGAGGTGAGTCGAGGGCCGAGGGGCGAGAGCCGAGGGTTGACCAGAATTCGGCTCTCGGCTCTCGACTTTCGACTCTGGACCCAATTCCGCCCAGATTTCATCGAATCGTTGCCGTTCGCCGTCATTGTTGCAAAACACGTGGACGGCATAGCCTTGCCGAAGCCAGCGATGGAGTTGGTTGAAGAATTCGCGGCGCTGCGCCTCGGCGATTTGCAGCTCAGGCGCGCGCTCGGCCAACGGGCGGTAAGCGTCGAGCGAAGAAAAAAGCGGAGTGCCGAACTTCGATTCGGCGTGTTCCTCATTCTTTTCTGATACCTGTGCCGGGTCGGAGTTCGACGCTCCCTCACCAGTGTCCGTTTCGTTCAAATTTATCTGCGTCATGCCGCGGCGCCCGAGTTCGGCCAGAAAATCCGGCCACGAAATGAAAAAAGGATCGTCTTTGGGAATTTGTTGGGCGTATTCGTCGGCGCGAAGGGCGATTTGCTCCGGTTCGCATAACAGAAAAATGGTTTCGTGGGGCAGATAATCCAGGAGCGTGACGAGTGACACCATCGTTTCGGAGGGGCGAGTTACACGAGCCCCCAGTTCTGAAGATAAAACGGGGACTTGTGTAACTCGTCCCTCCGATTGGAGTTGTTTCAATAATCCCAATTCGCCGCCGGGCGGGGTGGTGACGTGCAAAATCTCTTCACGCGAAATCTGGGTGAGCGGGTCAAAGAGGCGGAGTGACTCCAATTCGTCGCCGAAAAATTCCAATCGCACGGGCCAGGGATTGGTGAGCGGCCAGACATCCAGGATGCCGCCGCGCAGGGCAATTTCACCCTTTTGCGTGACCTGGGCTTCCGGGTCGTATCCCTGTTCTTCGAGCCATTCGATTAAATCCAGCGGATTGATTTTGTCGCCGCGTTGCAGCCGGCGCGTGCGTTTTTGGATTTCGCCGGGCGGGAAAGTTTTCTGAAGCAAGGCGGCAACGCTGGTTACAATAATTGCCGATTGCCGATTGCCGATTGCCGATTTCTCAGAAAGCGCGACAATCGCTTGCAATCGGTCGCTGATGGTATCGGCATGCGGCAATTTGCCTTCGTGGGGCAGAACTTCCCAGGCAGGATAAAAAAACGGCCGAGGGTCGAGAGTCGAAGGTCGAGGATTTGCATCGTTTGGCTTTGGACTCTCGACTTTCGACTCTCGACTGAATTGGAGCCACGTCTCGATGTCCTGCTGGACGCTTTCCTGGTTTTTGAGGCCGTCGGTGACGACGATGACCGGCCGGCGCGGGAAAATTTTTTGAAGCAGGACCGCAAGAAACGGCTGGGCCGCCTGGCAAACGCCGGCGCCGGGCAACACTCCGCCATTCTCCACTCGCCGTACAAGGGATTGCACGGCGGGAGACTGCGTGATGTCAGCGAACAAACCGCTTGCCGCTGACGCTGCCGCGTTCTGCGCCAAGCTCACTGAAGTTCGCAGCGAAGACCGGCTGCGTCAAGGGCGCCGCGCGGAGCATCAAGGGGCAGCAACAATCACGAGCACCGCCAGCATGAACCACCATGTCCAATGCCGCTAAAAAATCCTGGAGGATGCCGGCGGCGCGGTGGGGGGCGTCATGCGCGGCAATTGAGCAAATCAACCGCCGGGAGACAAGCGGATTTGCCGGACGCAATGGCTCGGATCATTTTTTCGAGGTGAACAAATCAAGCGGAACATCGAGGGAAGCGCCCAGCCAGAGCGGCGAGTCTGTGTTGCTGCCGTCAAAGGTTTTGCGCGCGTGAAAACCATACTTCCAGTGCCGCTTGGAAGTGGTGTAGCTAAAGCCGGCATCAATTGAATCGCTGATTTCCCGCACGTCAGTCGCATAAATGATGCTCTGGTAAGTGCTGGATACTCCCGGCGTCGGTGGCCCAAGAACAATGTCTTCACCGGAAAGTGTTTGCAAATGCCGGTAACCCGCATCCAGTTCCCAGCCTTTGATTTGTTGGAAGAAGCCCGCCGCCACGATGTATTGATCGGCGCCAATGGTGTGTTCCCAGCGATAGAGCAAATCGCCCCATAAGCCGAAGCCCGGCCAGCCGAGGTGTTTGCGGAACAGGATGGACGGTTCGATCGCCACGCCGTGGTTGCCGGGAGAAAACGCGAGATGCCGGTCATAGGCACCCGGTAAGATTGCGCCCGCGCGGAAAGTCAGGGTGGGCAGCCACGGCCAGTCGGTCTCATTGTTGGTTTCGTTGAAGATCTGGTAACGGACCCCGAGGGTCGTGTCCATGAGGCCGGTGGTTTTTTGGATGCCGCCGCTGTCAAACGGACGCCAACCCACCGTGGTGGCGCCAACGTTCAAATCTGCCGCCCATTTCCTGGTGATACCGTAATCAAATGTGAAATAGCCCTGGCGCACGTCTATGCCGTAATTTTCGCCGCCCGTCTTGTAATTGGCCGGCATCCGGTTGTTGCCCATCTCCCAGACATGGTAGGCTTCGGACTGCTCGTAAAATGTGCCGAAGATCAATTGCCCCTGCTGCGGAACATCCGCCCACTCGGCAAACGGACGGCGCGGCTCGTCTTCGCTCGCCACCAGATTTTGCGCCAACGCCAGAACGGCAGCCAGACCGGCAATCTTCAAAATGGATTTTCTCATAAATGTAAATTCAGAGCTGATTATTTTGTGTTTCCACGAACTCCACTCACAGATGCATATATTTAAGAACCACCCGTCCGGATTCAACACAAATTTCAAGTGTTTCTGTTTGACCCGGTTTCCCCTGCCCGCGCAACCTTGCATGCAAATGGCTGCGCCCAATCCCTGGATGATCCTGCCGTTCGCTCTCCTGCTCGGGGCGATGGCGTTCGCGCCGTTGTACGCGCCGCGATGGTGGCTGCGCTACTACCCCCACGTCGCCCTCGGCCTCGGCGCCGTCACGCTCGGTTATTATCTGTTTGTCTTGCAGGATGTGTCACGCGTGCTCCACACAGGGCATGATTACGCCGGCTTCATTGCGCTCATTGGCTCGCTCTTCATCGTTTCCGGCGGCATCCACATCAGCGTCAAAGGCGAAGCCACCCCGTTTGCCAACGTAGTTTTTTTGTTTGTAGGCGCGATTATCGCCAACATTTTTGGCACGACCGGCGCAGCCATGTTGCTGATCCGTCCGTGGATCCGGATGAATCAATACCGTGTGACGGCGCATCACCTCGTCTTTTTCATCTTCATCGTGGCCAACGCCGGCGGCTGCCTCACACCCATTGGCGACCCGCCGTTGTTTCTCGGTTATTTACAGGGCGTGCCGTTCTGGTGGATCGCCCGGCACGGCTGGCCGATGTGGGCGGTCGCCGTCGGTTTGCTGCTGGCGATTTTTTACATTGTGGACCGCGTCAATTTCGTCCGCGCGCCGCAGGCTGTGCGCAAACAGGAAACCGCGCATGAAACATGGCGTTGCGAGGGCCTGCCGAACCTGTTTTTTCTGGCGATGATTCTCGCCGCGATTTTTGTGAACCGCCCGGTTTTTCTCCGCGAG
>Ga0265338_10010582_pt1 | contig 10788 bp, 5 predicted proteins | sample 42126metaG_FD_193579 | JGI IMG/M metagenome (GOLD analysis project Ga0265338, IMG submission 193579) | Rhizosphere microbial communities from Carex aquatilis grown in University of Washington, Seatle, WA, United States - 4-21-26 metaG | ecosystem: Host-associated > Plants > Roots > Rhizosphere >... | reverse complement strand
GTCCGTTCCTCGCGGCTCTGCAGGCCCACGACATCGAGACGCTGACCCAGCTGCGTCACGCGCTGCGCACCCCGCTCAACCAGATCATCGGTTACAGCGAGATGCTGTTGGAATCGATCGAGGACCTCTCGGCCAAGCGCCTGCTGGGCGACATCAAGAAGATCCACACCGCGGGCGGCCAGCTGCTGGCGCTGTTCAACGACGCGCTCGCGCCGTGGAAGATCGAGACGGGCAAGATCGACCTGGTGGTCATGCGCCGCGAGATGCTCACGCCGCTCAACGCGATCATCGGCTACAGCGAGCTGTGCCAGGAGGAGGCCACCGAACTCGGCAAACTCGACGTGGTCAGCGATCTCAAGCGCATCAACCTGGCCGGCTACAACCTCCACCGCCTATTCGAGAGCGGCGAGTTCGCCATCAAGATCACCGCCGGGGCCGCGCCCGCCGCGCCCGCCGCGACCGGCGCGTCCGCCGAGCCCGTCCTCACCACGCCGGCCCCGACCGCCCGGTCGCTCTCCGCGGTCGAGTTCCTCGCGAACGCCGGCGCCCAGGGCCGGGGAAACCTGCTGGTGGTCGACGACGACGCCATGAACCGGGAGATGCTGGCCCGGCGCCTGCAACGCTCGGGCTTCAACATCACCACGGCGGAAAACGGCCGGGTCGCCCTCGACCTGCTCAAGCAGCGCAGCTTCGATCTCGTCCTGCTCGACATCATCATGCCCGAGCTGAACGGGTTTCGCACCCTTGAGTTCATCAAGGCCGATCCCAAGATGCGCCACCTGCCGGTCATCATGCTCACCGCGCTGGACGAGGTCGACAGCACCGTCCGGTGCATCGAGGCCGGCGCGGAGGACTACGTGCCGAAGCCCTTCAATTCCATCATCCTCCACGCCCGCATCAACGCCTCGCTCGAAAAAAAGCGGCTGCGCGACCAGGAACAGGCCTATCTGACGGAGCTGCAGGCCGAGCGCGCCAAGTCCGACCTGCTCCTGCTCAACGTCCTGCCGAAGGCGGTCGCCGACCGCCTGAAACAGGGGGAGCGGACCATTGTCGATAGCTTCCGCGACGTCACCGTGGTATTCGCCGACATCGTCGGGTTCACGACCTTTTCCGCCAACATGGCCCCGAGCCGCACCGTCCAGCTGCTCAACGACCTGTTCTCCGGCTTCGACCGCCTCGTCGAAACCTACGAGCTCGAGAAGGTCAAGACCATCGGCGACTCCTACATGGCCGTCGGCGGTGTGCCCATTCCCATGCCGGCCCACGCCGAACGCTGCGCCCGCATGACGCTGGACATGCTCGAGGCCCTGCACCACTTCAACCGCCGCAACTCCGTCTCCCTCGACATCCGCATCGGCATCAACAGCGGTCCGGTCGTCGCGGGCATCATCGGCACGCGCAAGTTCGCCTACGACCTGTGGGGCGACACCGTCAACGTCGCCAGCCGCATGGAATCCCAGAGCCTGCCCGGGATGATCCAGGTGTCGGCGAACACCCACGCCCTCATCGCCGACAAGTTCATCTTCGAGGAGCGCGGCACGATCGAGATCAAGAACCGCGGCCTGATGGCCACCTACCGCCTCGTGCGGCCGAAGCCCTGAGCGGGGCACGCGGCGCGGCGCTGGTTTATATTCGGGGTGTCAGGTTTGAGGGGACGGACAGATTCGGCGGGGATAAACCCCGTCCCGCCATCCCCGCCGCCGCCTCGGTGGGGCGGGCTTTACGCCCGCCGCCTTCCATCGCCCGGCCCCGGTTCGATCGTGCCCGCCGCGCTGCTCAACCCGGTCCCGCGCCCTCCGCCGTCCACTTGAAGATCGTCGTGCTCAGCGGCGGCAGCGTGAGGACCAGCGACTGGTTGAAGCCGTCCGCCGGCTTGTCCTCCGTCATCCGTCCGCCCCCGTTGCCGACGCCGCTGCCGCCGTAGTATTCGCTGTTGGTGTTGATGATTTCCTTCCACTGGCCGCGGCGCGGCACGCCGATGCGATAATTCGGGCGGACGACCGGCGTGTAGTGGCCGACGACGGCGAACATCGTCAGCTCGAACGGGTCGAGCCGGAGCCACGCGATCACGCTCGAGTCCGCGTCGCCGCAGCTGATCCACCGGAACCCCCGCGGATTGAAGTCATTCCGGCTCAGCACGGGCTCGCCGGCGTAGAGATGGTTGAGGTCGCGCACCAGCAGGCGCACGCCCTCGTGATCCTGATACTCGCACAGATGCCAGTCGAGGCTCGCGGTGTGATTCCATTCATGCGCCTGGCCGAAATCGTTGCCCATGAACAGGAGCTTCTTGCCCGGCCAGGCCCACATGAAGCCGTAGAGCGCCCGCAGGTTGGCGGCCTTCTCCGGGATGTGCCAGGCGCCCATCTTGTAGAGCATCGAGGCCTTGCCGTGGGTGACTTCGTCGTGCGAATACACGTCGATGAAGCGCTCGGCGTACTGGTAGAGCATGCCGAAGGTCAGGTCGTTCTGGTGCCACTTGCGGTGGATGGGCTCCTTCGCGAAGTACCGCAGCGTGTCGTGCATCCAGCCCATGTTCCACTTCAGGTCGAACCCCAGGCCGCCCTCGCGGGTCGGGCGGGTCACGCCGGCGAAGGCGGTGGACTCCTCCGCGATCATCAGCGCGCCGGGGTAGTAGTGGTGGACGAGGTCATTGGCCTGCCGGAGAAAATCGATCGCCTCGAGGTTCTCGCGCCCGCCGTGCTTGTTGGCCACCCACTCGCCCTCCTTGCGGGAGTAGTCGAGGTAGAGCATCGAGGCGACGGCGTCGACCCGCAGCCCGTCGATGTGGTAGCGGTCGAACCAGGCCAGCGCGCTGGCCACGAGGAAGCAGCGCACCTCGTTCCGGCCGTAGTTGAAGATCAGCGTGCCCCAGTCCTGATGGGCGCCCTGGCGCGGGTCGGCGTGCTCGTACAGGTGGGTGCCGTCGAATTCCGCCAGCGCGAAGCTGTCCCGCGGAAAATGCGCCGGCACCCAGTCGAGAATGACCCCCAGGCCGCGCTGGTGCAGGTAGTCGACGAACCAGGCGAAATCCTCCGGCGTGCCGTACCGGTGCGTCGGCGCAAAGAACCCGGTCACCTGGTAGCCCCACGAGCCGTCGAACGGATGCTCGGCCACCGGCATGATCTCGAGGTGGGTGTAGCCCATCTCAAGGGCGTAGGCGGCCAGGGCGGGCGCCAGCTCGCGGTAGGTCAGCGGCCGCTGGGCGTCCTCCACCACGCGCCGCCAGGAACCGAGGTGCACCTCGTAGATCGAGAGCGGCCGGTCGATCTGCGCGGCGTGGGCGGCGCGCTGCTCCACCCAGGCGGCGTCCTGCCATTGGTGCCGGCGGGGATTGCTCACTATGGCCGCGTTGTTGGGCGGCGCCTCGTACCGGGACGCGCAGGGATCGGTCTTCAGGCGGATGAGCCCGCGGTAGTCCCAGATCTCGTACTTGTACATCTCGCCCTCGTCGAGGCCGGGGACGAACAGTTCCCACACGCCGGACGCGCCCAGCAGCCGCAGGGGATGGTAACGGCCGTCCCACCGGTTGAAATTCCCGACCACCGACACGCGGCGGGCCATCGGCGCCCAGACCGCAAACGACACGCCCGGCACGCCGTCGATCACGCGCACGTGCGCGCCCAGCTTCGTGTAGATGCGGTGCTCGTTGCCTTCGTTGAACAGGTAGAGATCCTGGTCGCTCACCGACGGCAGGAACGCGTAGGGATCGTAACCCTGGCGGATCTCACCGCTGCCGAGCCGGGCCCGCAGCTGGTAGCGGAAGGTTTCCGCCGGCCCCGGCAGGAAGACCTCGAAGAATCCCTCCGGCGCCAGCCGCTTCATCGGCCAGCTCGGAGCGCCGTCCGTCATGAGCGCCACGCGGTCCCGCCCGTCGATCACGCTGCACTCCACCGCGTCCTTGAGGAACGCCCGCACCACCACGCCCAGGGCCCGCCCCGCGCTGACCGGATGCATGCCCAGCAGCGTGTGCGGATGATTCTGCCGCGCGGCCAGGAAGGACTTGATCTCCGTTTTGGTGATTTTCACGGCGGGGCGCGGGCGGCGGGCGGGTGCGGGGGTCAGTGTGGCGAGCTTCGCGCGCGGGTCTAGCCTTGATATTTGGAGCGGAGGCGGCGCCCGCGCGCCTGGGCTGTCGGCGACCGGCGACGGCGCCGACCCGCTGACCGCGGGCGAGGGCGCCGCCGCTCCCCACCCGCGCCCGGTTCCGGCTCACGGCGGCGGCCCGCCCCATCCCCGGGTCCGCCCCCGGCTGGCACGACTCCGGAAGATCTTTCGTTTCAGAATGGTTGACGGCCCGGTACTCCCGGCATTTCCTGCTTCGCCGCGCACCCTGATGAAGAAACTCCTCGTCGCGAATCGCAGCGAGATCGCCATTCGGGTATTCCGTTCCGCCACTGAGCTCGGCCTCCGCACGGTCGCCGTCTACTCCCAGGAGGACCGCCTCGGCGTGCACCGGTTCAAGGCGGACGAGGCTTACCTGATCGGCCGGGGCAAGGGTCCGGTGGCGGCCTACCTGGACGGCGCCGGCATCATCGCGCTGGCCCGGGAAAAAGGGGCGGACAGCATCCATCCCGGCTACGGGTTTCTGGCGGAAAACGCCGAGTTTGCCCGCGCCTGCGGCACGGTCGGCATCACGTTCGTCGGCCCGCGCCCCGAGCTGCTCGACCTCATGGGGGACAAGACGGCGGCCCGCCGCCTCGCGCAGAAGGTCGGGGTGCCCGTGCTGCCGGGCACGACCGAGCCGGTCGGCGATCCGGCCGCCGCCGCCCGGCTGGCGCGGGAGATCGGCTACCCGGTGATCGTCAAGGCGTCGTTCGGGGGCGGCGGGCGCGGCATGCGCGTCGTCCCGGCGGAGGAACAGCTCCGCGCGCGCATCGAGGAGGCGCGCCAGGAGGCCGCCACCTCGTTCGGCGACCCCGCCGTCTTCCTCGAGCGCTACCTGCCGCGCGCCAAGCACGTCGAGGTGCAGATCCTCGGCGACCAGCACGGCAACGTCGTCCACCTGCACGAGCGCGACTGCTCGGTTCAGCGCCGCCACCAGAAGGTGATCGAGATCGCGCCGTCGTTCGGCCTGCCCGACGAGGTGCGGCGCGCGCTGTGCGACGCCGCCGTGCGCATCGCCCGGGAGATCCGCTACGACAACGCCGGCACCATCGAATTCCTCCTCAACGCCGACAATCCGCGCGAGTGGTACTTTATCGAGATGAACCCGCGCATCCAGGTCGAGCATACCGTGACCGAGGTCATCACCGGGGTCGACCTCGTGCGGGCGCAGCTCCTCGTCGCCGCGGGTGCCCGGCTGTCCGACCCGGAGCTCGACGTGCCCGCGCAGGCGGACATGCCGCGCCTCGGGTACGCGGTCCAGTGCCGCATCACCACCGAGGACCCCGCCAACAAATTCACGCCCGACTACGGCCGCATCCTCAACTACCGTAGCGCCGCCGGCCTCGGCATCCGGCTCGACGGGGCCATGGGTGACACCGGCAGCGTCATCACCCCGTTCTACGACTCGCTGCTGGTCAAGGTCACCGCCTTCGGCCCCAAGTTCCCCATCGCCCTCCAGCGCATGGACCGGGCCCTGCGCGAATTCCGCATCCGCGGCGTCAAGACCAACATTCCGTTCCTGGAAAACGTCATCCGGCAGCCGGTGTTCCGCGCGGGCGAGGCTACGACCAACCTGATCGACACGACGCCCGCCCTCTTCGAGTTCAAGGGGCGCCGCGACCGCGCCACCCGGCTGCTCGCGTTCCTCGGCGATATTATCGTCAATGGCAACCCGCAGATTCGGGGCCGCGCCGAGCTCCGGTCCGGCGCCGCCACGGCCGGCGTCTCACCCCGGAGCTGGCCGACCGAGCCCGCCCCGGCCCTGCCGGACTACGACCGCCGCGAGGCGCCTCCGCCCGGCACGCGCGACCTCCTCAAGCGCTACGGCCCGCGCGAGTTCGTCCGGTGGACGCTGGCGCAGAAACGGCTCCTGCTGACCGACACCACCTTCCGCGACGCCCACCAGTCGCTCCTGGCCGCCCGCGTGCGCACGTATGACATGCTCGGCGCGGCCGACGCCCTCGCCCGCCGCGCCTCCGGCCTGTTCAGCCTCGAATGCTGGGGCGGGGCCACGTTCGACACCGCCCTGCGCTTCCTGCACGACGATCCCTACCAGCGCCTCGCCCTGCTGCGCGAACGGATACCCAACATCTGTTTCCAGATGCTCCTGCGGGGCGCCAACGGCGTCGGGTATGCCTATTATCCCGACAACGTCATCGCCGGCTTTGTCCGCCATGCCGCCGCCGCCGGCGTCGATCTGTTCCGCGTCTTTGACTCGCTCAACTACGTCCCGAACATGCGGGGCGCCCTCGAAGCGGTGCTGGAATCCGGCGCCCTGTGCGAGGCGGCCATCTGCTACACCGGCGACCTGCTCGATCCCCGCCGCCCCAAGTACTCGCTCGCCTACTACGTGAAGCTCGCCCGGGAGCTCGAGAAGCTCGGGGTCCACTTCATCGCCATCAAGGACATGGCCGGGCTCTGCCGGCCCTTCGCCGCCGAGGCGCTGGTGCGCGCGCTCAAGTCCGAGATCGGCGTTCCCATCCACTTCCACACGCACGACACCAGCGGCATCGCCGCCGCCTCCGTCCTCGCCGCCAGCGCCGCCGGCGTCGACATCGCCGACCTGGCGATCGCCGCGATGTCCGGCTCGACCAGCCAGCCCAACCTCAACGCGGTCGTGGCCGCCCTCGAGCACACGCCGCGGGAGACCGGCCTCGACCTCGCCGCGCTCAACGAGATCTCCCGGTACTGGGAGGCCGTCCGCCGGCTCTACGCGCCGTTTGACACCGGCCCGCGCACCGGCAGCGCGGAGGTCTACGTGCACGAGATGCCCGGCGGCCAGTACACCAACCTGGTCGAGCAGGCCCAGGCCATGGGCCTCGGGCACCGCTGGCCCGAGATCCTGCGGACCTACGCCGAGGTCAACCAGCTCTTTGGCGACATCGTCAAGGTGACGCCCTCCTCCAAGGTCGTCGGCGACATGACGCTGTTCCTCATCTCGCGCGGCATCCGCCCGGCCGACGTGCTCAACCTCGAACCCGGGACGACGCCGTTCCCCGCCTCCGTCGTCGACATGCTCGCGGGCAATCTCGGCCGCCCCCCGGGCGGCTGGCCCCGGCGCCTGCAGCGTATCGTGCTCGGCGCGCGCCCGCCCCTGCGCGGACGCCCGGGCGCCGGGCTGGCGCCAGTCGATCTCGAGGCCGAAAAGGCGGCCCTCCGCGAGAAATACCGGCAGGATATCACCGACGCCGATCTCTACTGCCACCTCATGTATCCGGAAGTCTACGCCGAGTTCGCCCGGTTCCGGCATACCTACGACGACGTCACCATGCTGCCGACCGGCGCCTTCTTCCACGGGCTCCAGCCCGGCGAGGAGATCGCCGCCGAGATCGAGCCGGGCAAGACGCTTTTCATCAAGCTCATTCATGTCGGCGAACCCGATCCGGACGGCTATCGCACCGTCTTGTTCGAACTCAACGGCCGCCCGCGGGAAACCGTGGTGTTTGACCGGTCGACGCACCCGAAGGCGAAGCCCCGCTCCCAGGCCGACCCGGGCGATCCCCGCCAGGTCGGCGCGCCGGTTCCCGGCATGATTTCGACCCTCGCCGTCAGCGTCGGCGCCAAGGTCGCGCGGGGCGATCGCCTCCTGACCCTCGAGGCCATGAAGATGCAGACCTCGGTCTACGCGCCGCTCGACGGCGTCGTCGAGGAGATCGCCGTCCAGGTGGGCGATTCGGTCCAGGCCAAGGATTTGGTGCTGCGCCTGCGGCCCGCGAAATAGGTGCGGGGCGGCGCCGAACGCCGGGATTCCTTCGATCCACGCGGCCGGGTTTTGCATGGAGGCCGCCTGCTTGCAGGCGCTTCTCGACGGTCGGCGCACCGTGGCGCCAGCAAGCTGGCCGCCTACAAATTGGAATCCGCCGTCGCCGCGGCCGAAGGTTCTCGTCGTTTTTGTGCTTTTCGCGCGGCGCGGCGATCATCCACACTGCCGCATGCCCCTCAAGGTCCTGATTCTCGGCGCCAATGGGTTCATCGGCAGCTCGCTCACGCATGCCATTCTCAAGCAGAAGGACTGGGAGGTCTACGGAATGGACGTCGGCGACCACAAGCTCGCCCACTGCCTCGGCCATCCCCGTTTCAAGTTCGTCGAGGGCGACGTCACCATCTCGCGCGAATGGATCGAATACCACGTGAAGAAATGCGACGCGGTGCTGCCGCTGGTCGCGATCGCCAATCCGGCCCAGTACGTCAAGGATCCGCTGCGCGTATTCGAGCTCGATTTCGAGGCCAACCTCGAGACGGTGCGCAAGTGCGTGAAATACCGGAAGCGGATCATCTTCCCGTCCACCTCCGAGGTCTACGGCATGTGCCCCGACGCCCAGCTCGACGAGGAGACGAGCTCCCTGGTCTACGGACCGATCGACAAGCAGCGCTGGATCTACGCGGCGTCGAAGCAGCTCCTCGACCGGGTGATCTTCGCCTACGGCGTGCGCGACGGCGTCGACTACACCCTCTTCCGCCCGTTCAACTGGATCGGGCCGAAGCTCGACAACGTCTTCGAGCCCAAGGAGGGCAGCTCGCGCCTCTTCACCCAGTTCATCTCGAACGTCCTCTTCAAGAAGCCCATCCAGCTCGTGGACGGCGGCCGCCAGAGCCGGTCCTTCACCTTCATCGACGACGGCGTCGACGCCCTCCTGCGCATCATCGAGAACAAGAACGGGTGCGCCTCCCGCCGCATCTTCAATCTCGGCAACCCCAAGAACAACGTCAGCGTCGCGCAGCTCGCCCGGCTGATCATCGCCGCCTTCAAGCGCTACCCCGATTACCGCGCCCACGCCGAGCAGGCCAAGGTCGTGGTGGTGTCGTCCGGGAAATATTTCGGCAAATACTACCAGGACATCCAGAACCGGGTGCCCGCCATCGGCAACGCGCGGAAATACCTCGGCTGGACGCCGAAAGTCGACCTGCAGACCGCCATCAGGCGCACGCTCGACTACCACCTCGCGCACCAGGACTACCAGCTGGAGTGAGCGCGGCTCCACAGGCCGGTGCGCCCCATCTGCCGCAACTGTTGTTCGTCTGCAGCCAGAACCGGCTGCGCAGCCTGACGGCTGAGGACCTGTTCAAGACCGACCCGCGCTGTCGCGTGAAGTCCGCCGGCACCGACGCCGGGGCGCGGGTCCGAATCACCGAAGGCATGATCGGCTGGGCCGACACAATCTTCACGATGGAGAAGAAGCACACCGAGATCCTGCGCCGGAAGTACCGGGACAAGCTCGTCGGAAAGACGCTGGTGTGCCTCCATATCCCGGACGACTTTGACCACCTGGACCCGGCCCTGGTCCTGGAGCTTTCGCGGCGGGTCGCCCCCTATCTGGAGGACCGCTAGATGCCGCCCACCCGCCTCGCCCTCAAGGTTGACGTCGACACCGACCGCGGCACGCGCGTCGGCGTCCCCCAGCTGGCGGCCGACTGCGGCGAGTTCGGCCTCCCGGCCTGCTTCCTGTTTTCGCTCGGGCCCGACCAGACCGGCCGGGCCATCACGCGCGTGTTCCGGCCCGGCTTCTTTCAGAAGGTCAGCCGCACCAGCGTCGTCTCGATGTACGGCGTGCGCACGCTCCTCAATGGCACGCTGCTGCCCGCGCCCCACATCGGCCGCCGCCACGCAGCCGCGCTGCGCGCCGTGCGGGACGCCGGCTTCGAGGTCGGCATCCACAGCTACAATCACTACCACTGGCAGGACCATGTGCAGCGGATGCCGCTCGCGGCGGTTCGCGCCGAGTTCGGCGCCGCCCGCGACGAGTTCCGGCGGATCTTCGGCGCCGACGCCCACACCGCCGGCGCGCCCGGCTGGCAGAGCAATGCCCGGTCCCGCGAAGTCTATGACGAGGCGGGGCTGCTTTACGCCAGCGACACGCGCGACGGCCCGCCGTTCTTCCCCCGCCTCGACGGCCGCGTGTTCCGGACGCTCGAGATCCCCAGCACCCTGCCAACCTTTGACGAGCTGCTGGGCCGGCCCAGGTACCCGGATGACCGCATCGTGCCCCACTACCTGGGCCTCCTGCGCGCCGATCGGCTCAACGTGCTGACGATCCACGCCGAGATCGAGGGCATGGCCAAACGCGCCCTGTTTCGCGCCCTGCTGCGCGCCTGCGTCGACCGCGGCGTGACGTTCGTCCGCCTCGACGAATGCGCCCGCGCCCTGCTGGCCGACCGCGCGGCGATTCCCGTGCGCGACCAGATCCTCGCGCCGATCGACGGCCGCTCCGGTCTCGTCGCCACCCAGACGGGGTGATTGCCGCGGCGCGCATCCGGAATGGATGCAAACTTCTTGGCCCGAGCCGCCGGCGCGTTACCATGACCACACTCATGAACACGCCGCACCCCGCCCTCCTGCTCCTTCCGGCCCTCGTCCTGGCCGGATCGGGGCTCGCCGCCGCGCCGGCCGCCGCGCCCGCGGATTCGCCGCTGCGCGCCGGCAAAGGCTTCATCGCGACCCGCGTCTTCAGCGCCGAGGACGACCAGAGGATCCTCGCCGCGTTCGCCGGCCTGCGGGTGGCCGATGTCACCGACGGCATGGATTTCGTCGGACTCACGAACGTCGGCCTGATGGATCCCGAAATCCATTCGCTCTGGAAGGACCCGAAGGACTTCAAGCACCGGTTCATCGGCATCGCGGTGACCGTCCGCTACGTGCCGACGCAGCGGGCGCCGCTGCCGGGCGGACTGCCCTACGCCGAGTTC
>Ga0265338_10010581_pt1 | contig 10789 bp, 12 predicted proteins | sample 42126metaG_FD_193579 | JGI IMG/M metagenome (GOLD analysis project Ga0265338, IMG submission 193579) | Rhizosphere microbial communities from Carex aquatilis grown in University of Washington, Seatle, WA, United States - 4-21-26 metaG | ecosystem: Host-associated > Plants > Roots > Rhizosphere... | reverse complement strand
TCGCGCCAGACTCGGGCCAACGCCGCGTGGCTCCCAGCGCCCCAGCGCCACTGCGGCACGAGCCGCCACTTCACGGCGTCCTGACGGAATGTCGCAGGTGTATCTCCCCAGGGGTTGACGCTGACGGCGGCGATCGCCGGCCGGTCGGCTGACGCTGCGCGACGGACGACGTCGTTGAGAACCTTCGCCTCGAGCGGGCAGAGGTTCCGGCACAGCGGATCGATGAACGTGAGGAGCACCGGCCGGCCGCGGAGGCCGCGGAGTGAGAACGCGCTGCCGTGCTGGTCGGTCAGGCGGAAGTCGGGCGCGGGACGGGCGCCCTGCGCCCAGATCGCCGCGGGGCCCAATGCGACACGCGAGACCTCCGGCACTGCCGGCTGTCGCGCGTTGCGCGAGAGGAGTGCGAGGCCCGTCCCGGCGCCGATGCCGATTGCGAGCGTGGCGGCCCACAGTGCCCACTTCGCCCATGCGGGAAGCCGGCGGACGCTCCGGTTCGACGCGGGGGCGCCCGGGATCTTCGCAACGGATGGCTCGCTCGCTGACATGCGACCTCGACGCGTCGATGCGCCTGCGTGGGAGGATACAACGGCGGTTCGAATGAGCGCAGCTGCCCTCCCTCGGTGCTCCCGGCCTCTCATCGCGCTCGTCTGTGCGGTGACCGCGGCGCTCCTTGTTCCCGCGGTCGCCGGCGCGCATCTCCGCACGGGCACTGTGGCGGTCGACTACACAGCGAACGTCGCTGCGGCCCCAGTAGGCGGCTTCACAGCGCGCATCTACCAGAGCGACCGGGCGCTCTCGATCTCGGTGAAGCCGGGCCACTCGGTCGTTGTCCTCGGCTACGTCGGAGAGCCGTTTCTCCGGCTGGACGACGCAGGGGTCGCCGTCAACGCGGCCTCGGCGACATCCGCGGGCACCGGTGTCCTGCTGAAAGGCGAGGCCGTCTCGGGCAGAACGACCGCCTGGCGCTTGCGACGCGGCCGGCACTCGGTTGTGTGGCACGACGCCCGTGTGCAGGGCCTCCCGCCCGGGGTCCGGCGCGCTGCGTGGTCGGTGCCGCTCGTCGTCGACGGGCGCCGCCTCCGGCTCACCGGCGAACTCGTGCGTGAGCCGCGCCCTGCTGTCTGGGCGTGGTCCGTGGGCGCGACTCTCTGTGCCGCGGTCGTGCTTGCGATTGGGCTCATCGGGCGGGCGACGCGCGTCGGTGCGATCGTGTTTGCCGTGACGGCGAGCATCGCGGCGGCGCTGACCGCGCTCGGGTTCGCGCTGGATACCTACGCGTCGCCGGGAACCTGGATCGCAGGCCTCGACGAGCTGGCGTTCATCGCGGTCGGTCTCGGAGTGCTCGTCTGGGGGCCGCGCCCCGCGCGGGCTCCGTCGACGATCGGGCTCGGCCTGCTCGCCGCCGCCGTCGGCGTCAGTAAAGGGGCCGTGTTCCTCCACCCGATCGTGCTGTCGCTCCTGGCCGGCGTGGCGGCTCGTCTATTCGTCGCGGTCTCGATCGGGGCCGGCGTCGCCGCGGCGGTGCTCGGTGGTGCATCCCTTGCCGAGTCTTCGGCGGCGCGCCGGCCGGCAATGTTCGAACGGCCGACGCGCTCTTAAGCTCTTCATGCCTGGGGCTCATGGTTCTCTCAGGCTGCGCCGGTTGACTGCGCAGCATGACAACCACACTCATCATCGTGCTCAACGCATCGCTGTCCGTTCTTGTGCTTCTCGCCGTCGGCCCACTCGTGATGCTCGCTCACCGGCTTCCGACATCTGTTCCCCACCGCGATGCACTGTGGGGCAACGCCGGCAATCCGTGGGTGCCGTCCGACCCGCTGCCGCTCGTACAGCTCGCGGCGCACGAGCGTCAGCGCGAGCTCGCCCGGGCGGCCTAGACGCTCGCGGCGGGAAGGCCCTGGGCGGTCGCTGCAGCCGATCTCGCCTGCAGCGACGGCCGAAAGCCCGGGATCCGCAGGACGAACGCCGCGCCGCGATCTCTCGGCAGCACGGCGCAGGTGCCGCCGTGGGCGCTCGCGATCGCGGCCACCATCGAGAGACCGAGGCCGACGCCGCCGGTCGTTCGCGTGCGCGCGTCGTCGGCGCGCGCGAACCGGTCGAAGATCCGGTCGAGCGCCGCGAGCGGGATGCCGCAGCCGCCGTCGGCGACCTCGAGCACGAGCTCTCCACCGACTCCCAGAGCCCGGAGCTCGATCAGCTCGTGCGGCTCCGTGTACTTCACCGCATTCTCGAGCAGCGCGTCGAGCGCCGTGCGGAGAGCCTCTTCGTCGGCGTGGATCCGCCCGGGCGTGACGGGACCGAGCAGCCAGCGACGCGGCGCCACCTCGGCCCAGCGGACGAAGACATCCTCGACGAACGTCTCGACGTCGATCTCCGAGACGGCGAGGAAGTTCGGCTGGCCCGCCTTCGCGAGCAGCAGCAAGCGCGTGATGATGCGGTCGATTCGCGCGAGCTCGTCCAGTGCGACCGCAAGCTCCGGCGACTCTGGGTCGTGGCGTTCGAGCAGCTCGAGATGTCCACGCGCGATCGTCACGGGCGTCCGCAGCTCGTGCGACACGTCGTGCAGGAAGCGCTCTTGCAGCGCGACGAGCGCCTCCGCCTCGCTGACGGCCGCCGCGCGTCGTTGCGCGTGCCACACCATCGCGAGGAACATCGCGGCCATCAGCGGGACCTCGAAGAGCTCGCCCCAGAGCTGGCTTCCGTCGAAGGCGTCCGACAAGATCGACGCACCCGTCGTCACGACGACGCTGCCGAGGATGAGCGTCGTCGGCCAGCGATTCCAGACACGGAAGCCGTAGACGAGCGTCAGGCTGATCCAGACGAAGTGGAACGGGATCGTCTCCCAGCTCGGGAACACCACCATCGCGGCGAGGTTGGCGACCGCGAAGGCGGCCCACACGACCTCGACGGTGTAGCTACGAAGCCAGGCGATAGCCCGCATGACGGATCGTCTCGATCGGGGCGTCGGGACCGAGCTTCTTGCGCAGCCGGCGGACACACACGTCGACGACGTTCGACCCGGGATCGAACGTGTAGCCCCAGACGTCGGCGAGCAGCCGTTCGCGGCTGATCACCTCGTCGGCGTGAAGCACGAGATGGTGGAGCACGCGGAACTCGCGATCCGACAGGTCGCAGACCGTGTCCTCGATCTGAGCCTGCCGGCGGGCGAGGTCGAGCGTCAGTCGGCCGACGCGCACGACGTTGCCGTCGTCGCCGATCGCGTGACCGAGTCGGAGCTGGACGCGGATCCGTGCGAGCAGCTCGTCGAGCGAGAACGGCTTCTGGATGTAGTCGCCGGCGCCGAGCTCGAAGCCCTGGAGCTTCGTGGCGAGATCGGAACGGGCAGAGAGGATGAGCACCGGGATTTCCGGTCGCGCATCGTGCAGTCGCCTCAGCACGTCGAGGCCGCTGATTCCCGGAAGCAGGAGGTCGAGCACGATGAGATTCCAGGATTCGCGCAGCGCGAGTGCGAGTCCCGTGCGTCCGTCGCTGACGCCCTCCACCGAGTAGCCCTCGGCTTCGAGGCCCCGTGCGAGGAACGACAGGATCCGGGCCTCGTCCTCGATGACCAGAATTCGCATCGGCGTCAATCGACCTTAGTAAATTCGGAGATGACGTGCGAATGACCGGCGGATGACAGTTCGGTCATCCTCGCCGCCGCCCGGCTCGCTGCGCGCTATACACGCCGCAGGTGGGCACGAGAACCGGGAAGCTCGTGGGGGTTGCCGTTGGCGTTGCGCTGGCCGGCGTGCTGATCGGCTTCTATATCTCCGGGTACCTCGTCGGCAACTCGGTGCCGTTCCGGCCGCAGGCGAGCGGCGCAGACGGCAAGCGGACGGTGAACCTCACGATCCAGACGGTGGCCGCCGTCGGGCCGTCCCTCGCGCCGCATCCGGACTGGGTCTCGTACCTCGTGCGCAACAACAGCGGGCAGTGGGTCCGCAGCACGGTGTGGACGCTTCCGGCGAACGCGACGGTGCACGTCACCATCTACAACTTCGACGGCGCGAGCGGCCTGCGCAATCCGTTCCTCGGCCAGCCGCAGGGGCTCGTCGGCAAGGAGCTCGTCGACGGGAAGCCGCTCGCCGCGATGGCGCCCGACCAGCCGTCCCATACGTTCGCCGTACCCGAGCTCGGCGTTCTCGCACTCGTCGCGCCGGTCGCCGACGACGCGAAGAACCCGTGCGGCTTCGCACCCTGCGCGATGTCGATGGCGCACCGGACGATCACCTTCACCTTCCGGACCGGGAAGAAGGGGCACTACCGCTGGCAGTGCTTCGTGCCGTGCGCGGCGGGGTTCGTGTACGGCTTCGGAGGCCCGATGCAGACGATCGGGTACATGGACGGCTTCCTGAACGTGGTCTAGGCAGCGTGTCCGCGCAACCTGCAGCCGCCGACTCTGGTCCTGCCCACGGGCGTCGCTTCCTGGCCGGCTGGATCGTGCTCAGCGCGATTCTCACGCCCGTTGTCGCGTTCTTCGTCGGGCCGGCGATCCCGCCCGGGAACGGCAGCGTCGAGGCGACTGGACAGGTCTTCGACAACGAGGTGCTCGTGGCGGTGTCCACGCCCGTGTGCGTGTTCGTCGTGCTGTTCCTCGGCTACGTGCTCGTCTCGTTCCGCAGTCGCACGGCGGAGATCGTGGACGGGCCGCCGTTGCGCGGCGACACGCGGATCCAGATCGCCTGGATGATCGTCACCGGCGTGACCGTGCTCGGGCTGGCGGGCTTCGGCACGTACGAGCTGCTCCAGGGCGGCGCCGGCGGCGGCCAGGGGCCGAATGCAGCGTTCCTGCCGGCGGGACACAACCACGCGCTGGACGTCCAGGTCATCGGCCAGCAGTGGGAGTTCACCTACCGCTATCCGACGTTCGGCGGCCTGGAGACGCCGCACCTGGTCTTGCCGGCGAACACGTTGATCCGGCTGCACGTCACCTCACTCGACGCCGTGCATTCCTTCTGGGCCTACCAGCTCGGCGTGAAGGCCGACGCGAATCCGGGCACCGACAACGTCGTCTACGTGCAGACGAAGGGCGCGCGGAGCTTCGATATCCGCTGCGCCGAGCTCTGCGGGTTGTGGCACGGCTACATGTTCGACACCGGACAGGTCGTCGACCAGGGTCGGTTCACCGCGTGGGCCAAACAGCAGCAGACGTACTTCGCACCGGTCGCGCGCTACCTGCCTCAGTACGCCACGACCTACATGCCCGACCCGCAGCGGCGTGCCGGATGACCAGACAAGGGGGAGGAGCCCAGTGAGCGCGACGGCCGTCGAGATTCGTCCGCCGGTATGGCGTCGGCTGATCGGCTTCAACGCGATCACCGGGGTGATCCTCGGGATCATCGGCTATTACCTCGGCTGGTTCCTCGGGCACCACATCACCGGGAAGAGCATCGCGTTCTTTGCCGACATCGACCAGAACGACCTTTCGGTCCTGTTCGGCTATTTCTTCGGCGTCTCCGGCTTCCTGATCGGGCTCGGCTTCGGCGTCTACCCGTGGGCGCGCATTCGCGGCTATCCGCCGTCGCTGCGCGAGAAGGAGACGCAGGGGGCCTCGCGCTACTTCGGGCTGTGCACCGACCACAAGGTCGTCGGCATCCAGTACCTGATCGGCATCGGGCTCTTCTTCTTCATCGGCGGTCTGAACGCGATGCTGATCCGCGTCGAGCTGCTGCGGCCTGCGAGCCAGGTGTTTCCCGCCGGGCAGTACCTGACGCTCGTCGGCATGCACGGCACGATGATGATGGGGATGATGACGAGCGGCATCCTCGGGCCGTTCGCGAACTACTTCGTGCCGCTGATGATCGGCGCGCGCCGGATGGCCTTCCCGCGCATCGAGTCGCTCACCTTCTGGCTGCTCATGGCGGCCGGCGGGGTCCTCACCACGACGATCTTCTTCGGTGGGTTCCCGACCGGCTGGACCGGCTACGAGCCGCTGAACTCACAGGCGAACACCGGCATGGACTCGTATCTGGTCTTCTTCGCGCTCGTCGGAGTGTCGATGTGCCTGCTCGGACTGAACATGCTGGCGACGATCATCACCATGCGCGCGCCGGGTCTCACGTGGTCGCGTCTGCCGATCTTCTGCTGGGCGGTCGTCTCGACCTCGATTCTCAACCTGCTCGCCGCCCCCGTGCTGATCGCGGTGCTCGGAATGGCGATTCTCGACCGCACCGCGCAGACGACCTTCTTCAACCCCCAGGGCGGTGGCAGTCCGTACCTGTACCAGAACCTCTTCTGGGTCTTCGGGCATCCGGAGGTCTACATCCTGGCGCTGCCGGGCATGGGGATCGTCCTCGAGCTCCTCCCGGTCTTCGCGCGCAAGCCGCTCTGGGGCTACCGGCTCGCCGTCTCGGGCCTGCTCGGCGTGACATTGCTCAGCTGGCTCGTCTGGCAGCACCACCTGTTCGTCAGCGGAATCAACAGCGACCTGCGGCCTTTCTACATGCTCTCCACCGAGCTGATCTCGATCCCGACCGGGTTCACCTTCCTGTGTGGCCTGATGACGCTCTGGCGCGGCCAGATCCGCTTCACGGTGCCATTGCTCTTCTGTCTTGCGTGGTTCTTCAACTTCCTCATCGGCGGCTTGTCGGGTGTCTTCCTCTCCGACGTACCGAGTGATGTGACCACCCACGGCAGCTTCTTCTCGATGGCCCACTTCCACTACACGATCATGGGCGGCCTCGTCTTCGCCTTCTTTGCCGCGATCTACTACTGGTCGCCCAAGATGTTCGGCTACACGCTCAACGAGCGGCTCGGGAAGATTCACTTCTGGGTGATGTTCATCTCGTTCAACTCGACGTTCGCTCCGCTGTTCGCCGTCGGCTTTCTCGGGCAGCCCCGCCGCGCCGTCACCTACGCGCACAACTTGCAGTTCCTGAACGACTGGGTCTCGGTGTCGGCGTTCGTACTCGGGCTGTCGATGCTCGTGTTCCTCTACAACTTCGTGTATTCGCTGCTCTTTGCGCGCATTCCGGCGCCGCAGAACCCCTGGTCGTCGCACTCGCTCGAGTGGCAGCTTCCCTCGCCCGTGCCCGTGCACAACTTCGACCGGATTCCGGTGATCACCGGTGATCCCTACGACTACGGCAATCCATCGCCCGGTGCGATCCCTGCGGCGGCGCCGGCCGGAGGTAGCTCATGAGCGAATTCGCAGCGCACGAGACCGACTACGACGTCGTCGAAGGAGAGCCGCCGGAGCTCCTCGGGCGAAACCTCACCTCGGCGGGGCACCTGCTCGCGAGTGCGACGGCATTCTTCTTTCTCGCATTCATCTTTGCCTACTTCTATCTCCGCTCCCTGAACAACGCGGGGCTCTGGCATCCGAAGCACGTCACCGCGCCGACGACGTTCGGCACGCTCGTGATGGCGTTGACCGTCGTGAGCGCCATCCTCGTGCGGCTCGGTGTCGCCGACCAGCGCGCCGGCCGCCGCTCCGAGTGGCGGCTCAAGGCCGCCGCCGGACTTGCCGCCGGCGTCGGTGTGGTCGTGCTGCAGGTCGTCGAGTGGGCGACGATGGGGTTCGGCCCCGCCGACGGCGGCTATGCCAGCGTGTTCTTCGGGTGGACGGCGTTCAACCTCCTGTTCATCGTGGGCACCCTCTTCTGGCTCCAGAACCTGCTGGCGACCGCGATCCGGTATCGCAACGTTCCCGTCGGCGGCACGCTGACGCCCGGCCATGCGTCCGGCGACCCCGGACGCCTCGGCCACGACGTCGCCGATCCACTCTCGCTCGTGCGGCCGGGCCTGGAGGCGCTGTCCTTCTACTGGACGTTCCTGGCCGGGCTCGGCGTGCTGGCCTGGGTCGTCCTCTATCTCGCCTAGGGCGGACACCCGTGCCGAGTGTCTGGAGCAGCGCAGCGTGGCCGGTCGAGCCGCCGCTCTTCGTCGTCGTGCTCGTCGGGGCGTTGTACTGGAGTGGCGGGCGCCGGCGCGTCTCCGTGCGCCGCGGTGTCGACCGGCCGGCGAAGAGCGTCGCGTTCTATCTGGGTCTCCTGACAATTCTCGTCGCGCTCGACTCACCACTCGATCCGCTCGCGGACACGCTCTTCGCGGCGCACATGGCGCAGCACGTGCTGCTCCTGACGGTTGCGCCCGCGCTCATCGTCCTTGCGGCGCCGTGGACGCAGATCTGGCAGCCGTTGCCGCTCGGGTTCCGTCGCACGGTCGCGAAGGCGATCGTCGTGCATCCGCGCGCGCGGCCGCTTCGTGCGACGGCTCACGCACTCGGGCGCCCGGTCGTCGCCTGGGTGTTGTTCAACGTGAACATGCTGCTCTGGCATCTCCCGGCGCTCTACGACCTGACGCTGCGCAGCCAGGCGGTCCACGAGCTCGAACATGCCCTCTTCTTCTTCACCGGGCTGCTCTTCTGGGCGCAGGTGTTCGACTCCGTGCCGTTCCGCGCGCGGCTGAGCTGGCTCTGGCGCGCTGCGTACACGACGACGGGGATGCTCGTCGGCTGGGTGCTCGCGGTGGTGCTCGCCTTCGCACCGACGCCGCTCTATCACGCGTATGCGTCGCTGCCGTCGAGACCGGGCGGCATCTCCGCACTCGCGGATCAGCAAGTCGCGGCGGGCGTGATGTGGGTTCCCGGCTCACTCGTCTACACCGTCGCGATCCTCGTCTTTTTCTACCGCTGGCTCGGTCCCGAGCCGGAGAACCGGCGCGCCGTCACGGCGGCCTTCGACCCATCGATCGGAGGAGCATGAGCCTCATCGTCGCCTCCCATTTCCTCGCCGCCTCGTTGCTGACCTTGCTGCTTCCCGTCGGCGTCCTTCTCCTGGTCGGCCTCTACTGGGCGTTGCTGTTGCGTCGACGCTCGGCCGGCGCGCGGACCGGGAAGGTCGAGTGATCGAAGCCGGTCGCGCCGGGCCGGCACGGGCTCTGCCGCTGCGGCCTTTCGCCCTCGTGGTTGTCGCGACGGCGCTTGCCGGAGTCGCCGGCGGCGTTGCGCTGCACCGTTTGCGCGCTGCTCCGACCCCCGTTGCGCCTGCGCTCCCGGAACTGCATGGTCAGGTGGTGTGGGCGCCCGGCGCACGTCCGGCGCCTTCGTTCACGCTGCGCGACCAGCGCGGCGCCAGCGTCGCGCTCGGCGCGCTCCGCGGCCGGCCCGTGCTCCTGACGTTCCTCGGCTCTCGTTGCGGCAGCGGTTGTGCGCCGGAGGCGCTTCGGCTTGCTTCCGTGCTCCGGCGGCTGCCGGTGGCCGAGCGACCGACGCTCGTGATTGTCAGCCTCGACCCTCAGGGCGACACGCCGGTTGCGATCGATCGCGCTGTGCGCCGGTGGGGGCTCGGCGGCTGACCGCAATGGCACTGGCTGACGGCGAGCCGCGCGCGACTCACGTCGGTCTGGCGCATGTACGGCGTCCCCGCGGGCTCGGCGCACAGGCTGCGTATCTTCCTGATCGACGGTCGCGGCGACGAGCGCACGGCATACCTGTTCCCGTTCATGCCGGCGTTCGTCGAGGGCGACCTCGCGCGCCTCGCCGGAGAGCACGCATGAGGTCGAGCGCGGCGCCCGGCCTCGCGCTGCGGCTCACGGCGGTTGCAGCGGCGATTGCATCGCTACTTGCGGTCGTGAGCGGAGTGACCGGCGCCGGTGCGCCGCACCGGGAGCTCGCGGCGCTTGCTCTGCCGCCGCTGCTCGCGCTCGTGCTCGCCGCGTGGTACGCGCATCGCCGTCTGCTCGTGCCGGCCCTGGTGGCGCTCCTCTGCTTCCTCGCCGCGGCCGTCGGCACGCTGAACCGCCCGCTCCATGTCGTGCTCGCGGCGCTTGCGTTCGCGGCTGCCGTCGTCCTCGCCGCGCTGACTCTGCGCGGAGAACGCGTTGCGCGCGGGAGCCTGCGCGACTACGTCACGTTGACGAAGCCGCGCATCATGACGCTGCTGTTGCTGACGGGCGCATGCGGCATGGTCGTAGGCGCGCGCGGTGCCCCGCCTCTGGGGCGGTTCGGCGCGATGATGCTCGGGCTTGCATTGGCCTGCGGTGGAGCGAGCGCACTCAACCATCTGCTCGACCGTGACATCGACCGGTTGATGGGATCGCGCACCGAGGGCCGCCCGGTCGCGACGGGACGGTTGAGCCCGCCGCGCGCACTCGAGTTCGGTCTCGCGCTGTCAGCCTGTTCGTTCGTACTGCTTGCCTCGGCGGTGAATGTACTCACGGCCGTGCTCGCGCTGGTGGGCAACCTCTTCTACGTCGTCGTCTACACGGGCTACTTGAAGCGACGTGGACCACGCAACATCGTGCTCGGTGGCGCCGCGGGCGCCGTCCCGCCCCTCGTCGGCTATGCGGCTGCAACGGGGAATCTCGCGCTTCCCGCGTTGTGGCTCTTCCTGATCGTGTTCCTGTGGACACCGCCGCACTTCTGGGCGCTCGCGCTGCTGTTGCGCGACCATTACGCGGCGGCGAACGTACCGATGCTGCCGGTCGTGAGCGGAGACGCGGTCACGATCAGGCGCATCATCGGTTACACGGTCGCGCTCGTTGCGTTCACCGCAGCGCCGTTTCTCGCCGGAACGTTCGGTTGGACATATCTGGCCGGCGCTCTCGTGCTCGGTGTCGTATTCCTTGTGCTTGCGTTGCGGTTGCGTGCGGGTAGCGAACGGCGGCGCGCGGCCCTCGTGTTCCACTACTCGCTGCTCTACCTGGCGCTGCTCTTCGTCGCAGCGGCGCTCGACGCAAGCCTCTAGGGTCCCGCCCTCGCGGTGATCGCCGGAAGTCCACCGTGCGTCACGTCGAGCACCGCGTACATCCGCGCCTGCTCCTGCCCGGGGACGAGGCTTGCGAGCCA
>Ga0265338_10010580_pt1 | contig 10792 bp, 10 predicted proteins | sample 42126metaG_FD_193579 | JGI IMG/M metagenome (GOLD analysis project Ga0265338, IMG submission 193579) | Rhizosphere microbial communities from Carex aquatilis grown in University of Washington, Seatle, WA, United States - 4-21-26 metaG | ecosystem: Host-associated > Plants > Roots > Rhizosphere... | reverse complement strand
CATCAAGGTGTTGTGGTAGGCGCGGGAGGTGAGCGTGAGCTTGCCCAGCTGCGCCCTGGCCGCGGCGGCGATGCGCGGGTGGCAGTGGCCCTGGTTGAGCGCGGAGTAGGCGCTGAGCATGTCGAGGTAGCGCTTGCCGTCGACGTCCCAGACGTGGGCTCCCCTGCCGCGCTCGAGCACGACCGGCAGCGGCGCGTAGTTGCGCGCGCCGTAGAGGAAGTCGGCGTCGATGTACTTCTGGGACTTCGCGCTCACCGCGGCCGCCATGGAGGCCATTCTAGCAAAACGCGCTAGCGCAGCTTGAAGCCGTAGTAGATCAAGAACAAGCCCGGCGTCGGCGCCAGCCACGGACCCGCCAATCCCTTGCCGAGGATGACGGCGACGAGCGACAGGAGCACGACGTAGACGGCCACGCCGATGAGGTAGTCCGACAGCGGCTCGTAGAGGAAGGTGCCGGTGCGCGCGAAACCCGAGGCCAGATAGGCGAGTCCGCCGAGGATCAAAAACAGGAACTGGCCGAAGAACAGGCGGCTGAGCACCGGCGCGGGCAGGCGCAGCCAGATCCCCGCGAGCACCCCCCACTGCAGCAGGCCGGCGAGGACGTAGACCACGCCGACGCCGCGGCGCAGGCGCGCGGCCTCAGTCATTGCTCATCGGGCCGCCGGGGCCCTTCTTGATCGCGGCCGTGAGCACGCCCCAGATCGCCAGAAAGGCCGCGAAGGCGAGCAGGATGATGGACATCGGATCCAAACGCTGCCACCAGGGCCGGTCGTCGGCCGCCGGGCCGGTGTTGCGCACGAGCGCCAGGGAGCCGGTGGCGATCTGGGGGCGCTGGAAGACCCGCGGCGTCGTGCCGCCGACGCGCCCTTCGCTGGGGTTGTCGCGGGCGATCATGATCGAGTTCTGCGTCTGCTCGTGGTGGATCTCGACGTGCTCGGGGGCGGAGAGATTGACGCTGCCCGCCCGCTCGCCGGGCTCGAGGGTCGGCGCCGGGATCTGGCTCGCCTGCCAATACTGGTAGCCGACGGCGCCGCACAGGACGACGGCCGCCAGCGCCAGGATACGGGTGCCGCTCACGACTTCTTGAGGGCCGCCTCGAGCGCGGACGCGATGAAGTCGGCGTCCGCCTTCGTGATGCACAGCGGGGGCTTGATGCGCAGCACGTTGCCGTCCAAGCCGCCCTTGCCGATGAGCAGGCCGTTGTCCTTGCAGTGGTCGAGGACCTTGAGGGCCAGGTCGGCGTTGGGCGCCTTTTGCTTGGGCTCCTTGACGAGCTCGACGCCGATCATCAGGCCCATGCCGCGGACCTCGCCGACGCGGGGGTCCTTGAGAGTCTTCAGCTTCTTGATGAGGTAGGTCCCCACCTCGCGGGCGTTGTCGCCCAGCTTCTCGCTCTCGAGGACGTCCATCGTGGCGCTCGCCGCGGCCATCTGCACGGGGCCGCCGCCGAAGGTGTTGTAGTGCAATTTCCCCTTCATCGCGTCGGCGATCTTGCGCGTGGTGATCACCGCGCCGATCGGGTAGCCGTTGCCCAGGCCCTTGGCCATCGTCACGATGTCGGGCTTGACGCCCCAGTTCTGGATGCCGAGGAAGTTGGGCCCCGTGCGGTAGACGCCGGTCTGCACCTCATCCGCCAGGAAGAGGCCGCCGTGCTTCTTGATCAGCTCATAGGCGGCCGGGAAATACTCCGGCTCCGGGGTAATGACGCCGCCGACGCCGTTGATGGGCTCGGCGTAAAAGGCCGCGATCTTGCCGGAGGTGGCGGTGCGCAGCTGCTCCGAGAGGTCCTCGACGGCGGCCTTCCAGTTGTGGCCGCGGTAGACGTAGTTGGACTCGGCGAAGACCACGGACTGGCCGTAGGGCGTGCTGTGGCGCCAGTTGCTCTGTCCGGTCAGCGCCATCGTCATCAGCGTGCGGCCGTGGTAGGCGTGGCGCAGGGCGACGAACTCGTGGCTGCCGGTGTAGTTCTTGGCGATCAAGGCGGCTAGGTCGTTGGCCTCGCTGCCGGAGTTGGTGAAGAAGCAGACCTCGAGCTCCGGATTGGCGGCGGCGAGCTTCTTGACCAGCCGCTCCGCGTAGAGGCCCAGGCTCGGATGCAGGTACAGGGCGGGCGTGTGGTAGTACTGGTCCATCTGCGCCTTGATCTTGGCCAGCCAGTGCGGGTGGCTGTGGCCGATCGAGACGGTGGCGACGCCGGCGAAGCCGTCCAAGTACTTCTTCCCCTTCTCGTCGAAGACGTACTGGCGCTCGCCGCGCACGATCTGGACGGGCGTCGTGTACATGGGCGCGGGCAGCGCCATCACGTGCTTGGCGCGCAGCGCGGCCACGTCGTGGAGCTCAAGCGTTTGAGGCATGGGACCTCCGAAGGAGCGAGATGCCGAGGCCGATGCCGGCCCCGGTCAGCGCGCCGTCGAGCATGACGGCGGGCGTGGGCAGATAGCTGTGGGGGTGCCACGCGGACAAGACGGGGAATACCTTGGCCAGGCCTTGGAGGAGCAGGTAGCCGAGGAACGCGCCGGCGACGGCCGCGACGCCGCCGAGCCAGCGGCGGCCGGCCATCCGCCAGCCGAGCGCGAAGATCGTCCCCCACACCGCGGCGACGAAGACGGCGATGACGACGGGCACCCAGGGAAGCGACGCGGTGGCGCGCGTCAGGATGAGCATCGGCAGCAGGATGCCGAGGAACGGCCCGAGCGCGCCGATCGCCGTCTCTTGCCGGCGGCGCGTCAGCGCCAGCGCGATGCCGCCGTAGAGCAGACCCATGAAGAGCGCCACGTTGAAGAAGGGCGGTCCGTAGGGCCCCTTCAGCCACGCCTCCGACCCGGCCCCGCGGTCGATGAACGTCGTCAGGATGTTGGCCGCGGCCGCCGCCAAGGCGCCGCCGAGCCCTCCGCCGATCAGGATGTCCTCGATCATGGTCCTCTCAGTACAGGTTCGACTGCCGCCGCTGGCCCGTATAGTCGACGAAGACGGTCTTGAGCTCGGTGAAGAAGTTGATGCCTTCCTTGCTCATCTCGCGCTCGCCGACGCCCGAGCCCTTCACGCCGCCGAAGGGCACCTGGGCCTCGCCGCCGATCGTCGGGCTGTTGAGGTGGACCATGCCGGCGTCCATGCCGTCGACGAACTTCATGGCGAGGGTCATGTCCTGGCCGTAGAAGGCGCTGGTGAGTCCGAAATCGCTGTCGTTGGCGAGCTCCAGGGCCTGCTCGAAGGTCTTGGCCTTCGCCACGGCGAGGACGGGGCCGAAGACCTCCTCGCGCCAGAGGCGCATCTTCGGCGTCACGCCCTCGAAGATCGTCGGCTCGACGAAATAGCCGTGCTTGAGGTCGCCGTCCGTCAGCTGGTTCCCGCCGCAGAGGAGCTTGGCGCCCTCTTTCTTGGCGAGGGCGATGTGATCGAGGTCGGTCTTCAGCTGCGCGTCGTCGATCGCCGGGCCCATCGTGACCGTCGGGTCCATGCCGTCGCCGACCTTGAGCTTCTTGGTCTCGGCGAGGATCATGGCCATGAACTTGTCGTACGCCTTCTCGTGGACGATGAGGCGCGAGGTCGCCGTGCAGCGCTGGCCGGTGGAGCCGAAGGCGCCCTTCATGACGCCGCCGAGGGCGAGGTTGAGATCGGCGTCCTCCCAGACGACGACCGGGTTCTTGCCGCCCATCTCGCAGGTGACCTTCGCGCCGCGCTTGCCGCAGAGCTCGTGCACGTGCTGGCCGACGGCGTTGGAGCCGGTGAATGACACGGCCTTGAGCCGCGGGTCCTCGATGAGCGTGTCGCCGAAGCTCTCGGGCTCGCCCAGCACGAGGTTGAGCACGCCGGGCGGCAGGCCCGCCTCCTCGAAGATCTTGACGATCTCGACGGCCATGGCGGGGACCTGGGAGGCCGCCTTGAGCACGACGGTATTGCCGGCGACCAGGGCCGGCGCCGTCTTCCACACCGGGATCGCCCACGGGAAGTTCCACGGCGTGATGATGGAGGCCACGCCGAGCGGGCGGCGGATCGTGTAGAGGAAGTTGTCCCCGAGCTCCGACGGAGCGGAGACGCCCATGAACCGAAGCCCTTCGCCGGCGAACCAGTCGATGAGGGTCGTGCCCTTGTCCATCTCGCCCTTGGCCTCGGAGAGGATCTTGCCCTGCTCGCGGGTCATGAGCGCGGCCAACTCGTCGCGGCGCCGCCGGGCGATCTCGGCCACCTTCATGAGGATGCGGCCGCGCTGCGGGGCGGGCGTCTTGGCCCAGGCCGGGGCCGCCTTCTCGGCGGCGGCGATGGCGGCCAGCGCGTCCCGCTTGGAGGCGCTCTTGAAGCGCGCCACGACGTCGCGCGTGTCGGCCGGGTTGAGGGACTCGACGACGCGCTCGTGCGTGCCCTCGATCCATTTGCCGCCGATATGCTGCTTCAGTTCGGCGGTCGGCTTGGCGCCGGCGGGCTTGGACTTGGTCTTGGCGAGGGTGGGCATAGGGGTTCCTCCGAGCGTCACATCCTCGTCGGAGTATAGCATTATGGCCCCGGCGGCTTGGGGTCCCGGTTGGGTGACGGCGGCTCGGCGGGCGCGGGAACAAAATGAGGGGTTCGAACGTAAGAAACTCGTGGCCGATCTGAGACCGTTGACCGACGAACAGTTGTTAGCGCGCCTCGAGATGCTGGTGTCCGCTGAGCGGGAGGCGTTGGGAGACATCATCGAGCATCTCATTGAGGCGGATCGACGGGATAACATCTTCGATCGAGGCTACGGATCGCTCTACGATTATTGCCGCCGGCGACTCGGGTACTCGGAGTTCGGCGCGCTGGCTCGTATTCGCGCCGCACGGGCTTGTCGCGATCATCCGGAGGTTCTGCCGAAGATTCGCTCCGGCGAATTGCACCTCGACGCGATCGCCCGGTTATATCCTCATCTGACGGCGGATAACACTGCCGAAGTCCTCAAGAAGGCGTCCGGCGCCACCAGCCGAGAAGTCATGGCCTTGGTCTCCGAACTGAAGGGTCCCGACGCTCCCAAGCCCGACAAGATATCGTTTATCGGCAACACGCGACCCGCAACTCCCTTATTCGAGGCGTCGTCGATCTCTCCCGCGGAGGTTATTCCCCCTCCCCGACGCATCCGTCTCGATTTCGAGGCTGATGAGACGTTGCTTCTCAAGATCGACCGGCTCAAGTCGCTCCTGCGCCACAAGTATCCGTTCCCACGCCTGGAGGACGTGCTCCTGGAGGCGGCTGACGCGCTGCTGGCGAAGATCGACCCGGACCGCCGCGCCGTGCGCAACTGTGTTCAAACACAGTTGCGCACGCTTGCCGCCAAGCGCGGGCGGCGCGTGCCGGCTGCGGTCAAGCGCTTGGTTTGGGAGCGGGATGGCGGGCGGTGCGCCTTCATCGCCCCGGACGGCCGTCGGTGCGAGAGCGTGGACGCGTTACAGTACGACCATCTTACGCCCTATGCCGTAGGCGGTCGCTCAGACGACCCCGCCAACATCCGTCTCCTCTGCCGCCCCCACAACCAGCGGCTCGCCAGGAAGCGCTTCGGCCCGAGAAGGCGCTCCTAGAGCGCCGCGTCCTCGCCCAGCAGCAGCGGGGTCTGCTCGCGGCCGGCCTGCTTGGCCTGCGCCTCCACCTTCGGCCGCGCGTACTCGTAGAGATCCTTGGCGGAGCGCTTGCCGTGCGTCAGGCCGTCGAGGAGGAAGTAGGTGAACAGGTCGTGGCTGCGGTAGGGAGTGCCGGCGGCCTGGCCGGGCGCCGCGGCGGCGACGACAGCGACATGCGAAGGCGGCGTCAGAGCCTCGGTCTTCATGGCGTCGAGGCCGGCGGCCAGCACGACGACGGCCTTGGGCGCCCTGGCGGCCGCGGCGTAGACGGCCGAGAGCGGGTAGGCGGTGGACTGGACGAAGCTCGGGTCGGTGTCGGCGGTGACGAGCATCGCCGCGCCGTCCTTGCCCGCGTCGGCCTTCCCCGAGAAATAGACGAGGACGGTGGAGTCGGCCTTCAGGCGGGCGGGCAGCCATTCGTCGAAGCGCGCCGCGACCTGGGCGCGCGTGGCCTTGGCGCCGGAGACGGCCGCGATGTTGTCGGGCGAGAAGCCCAGCGCCTTCAAGTTCTTGGCCAGCGCCTCGACGTCGCTGTCGCCGGAGGGGCCGGCGCCGATGAGCACGGCCAGGGCGTTGGGCCGCGGGGCCTCCTTGAAGGCCGGAGCGTCCACGGCGCTCGTGCCGGTCTGCTCCTTCTTGAGCTTGAGGATCTCCTCGGCGAGCTTCGGATGCCCGCCGTTGACGGCCGCTTGAGCCGCCTCTTCGGTCGGCTGGGCGCCGTGCTCGACCAGCAGGCGCGCGATCTCCTCGTTGCCGCGGGTCGCCGCGTAGGCCAGCGGCGTGCCGTAGTGCCAGCCCGCGTTGACGTCGGCGCCTCCGGCGATGAGAGCCTCGACGGCTTCCTTGTTGCCGAGGAAGGCCGCCTTCATCAGCGGCGTCTCCGCCATGGCGTTGCGCTGGTCGACGTTGGTGCCCTTGGCGAGCTCGGCCTTGATGCCGGCCACGTCGTTGTTGGCGGCGGCCTTCTGCAGCGGCGTCGCGCAGGCGGCCAGCGAGGCGACGGCGGCGAGCAGGGCGAAGGGCGGCAGCTTTTTCAATTGAAGCTCCTCGGGGCGCGGCGCTGGAACTCGCCGGCGAGCTTGCCGACGAACTTGTCGCCGCTGACCATGTGGCGGCCGCGCACGAAGACCTCGGCGATCGCGCCGGAGACCGTCTTGCCCTCGTACGGGTTGTAGTCGACCTTGGCGTGGTGGGTCTTGGCCGAGAAGGTCGTCTTCTTGTTCGGGTCGATGAGGACCAGGTCGGCGTCGGCGCCGGGCATGATCGCCCCTTTGCGCGGGTAGAGGCCGAAGAGCTTGGCCGGTGTTGTGGCGGTGATGTCGACGAAGCGGTTGGCCGTGAGCTTGCCCTTTTGCACGGCGTCCCACATGAGCATCATGCGCGTCTCGACGCCGGGCGCGCCGTTGGGGATCTTCGAGAAGTCCTTCTTGCCCAGCTCCTTGCCGGGCTTGGTCGGGGTCGCCTTCATGCAGAAGGAGCAGTGGTCGGTGGAGACGACCTGCAGGTCGTTGCGCACGAGGCCCTTCCAGAGGCGCTCCTCGTTGCCTTTCGGCCGCAGCGGCGGCGACATCACGAACTTCGCCCCCTCGAAGCCCGGCCGCTCGTAGTCCTCGTAGGACAGATAGAGGTACTGCGGGCAGGTCTCCGCGAACACCGCCTGGCCGCGCTCGCGCGCGCGCCGGACCTCGTCCATGGCGTCGCCGGCGGAGAGGTGGACGAAGTAGATCGGCACGCCGGCCATGTCGGCCAGGGCGATGGCGCGCCGCGTGGCCTCGGCCTCGGCGGACATCGGGCGGGTCAGGGCGTGGTACTTGGGCTCGATCTGCCCCGCCGCGAGAGCCTTTTGAACGAGCACGTCGATCACGCCCCCGTTCTCGGCGTGCATGCACACCATGCCGCCGTTCTCCTTGGTGCGCATGAGCGCCCGGAAGATCGTGGCGTCGTCCGACATGAAGATGCCCGGATAGGCCATGAAGAGCTTGAAGGAGGCGACGCCTTCCTTGATCATGTCGTCCATGGCCTTGATCTTCTTCTCGGGCATGTCCGTCACGATCATGTGGAAGCCGTAGTCCACCGCGGACTTCCCCTCCGCCTTCTCGTGCCAGAGGTCGAGCGCCTGGCGCAGCTCCTCGCCCTTTTTCTGGATGGCGAAGTCGATGACGGAGGTCGTGCCGCCGAAAACCGCGGAAGTGGAGCCGGACGTGAAGTCGTCCGCCGTCGTCGCGCCCATGAACGGCATGTCGAAGTGCGTGTGCACGTCGATGCCGCCGGGGATCAGGATCTTGCCGCGGGCGTCGAGCGTCTTCGCTTGGCGGGCGTCGACGGATCCAACGGCGGCGATGCGCCCATCCTTCACGGCTACGTCCGCCACGAACGTGTCGGACGCCGTGACGACGGTGGCGCCTTGGATGACTAGGTCGTACGCCATGAGAGACCTCCGTAGACGAGGAAAGAGATCGCGAAGCTGATGAACCACGCGTAGGAATAGAGGGTCAGCCAGATCGGGGCCACCGTCGCCAGGCCCACGGTGCCGAGGAAGCCCGGGACGAGCGGCACGATGCCCGCCACGAGGGCGACGAGCGCCTTGGGGTTGAAGCCGCCCGAGTACCAGTACGCTCCTTCGCGGGAGTAGAGCGCCGCTTGGTCCAGCTCGCAGCGCCGGATCACGAAGTAGTCGCAGATCAGGATGCCGCCGATCGAGCCGAGCAGCGAGGAGTAGGCGACGAGCCACTTGAAGATGTAGCCGGTCGGATCGGCGACGAGCTTCCACGGCTGGATCAGGATGCCGATGACGCCCGTGATGTAGCCGCCCTCGCGAAAGCCGATGCGCTTGGGCCAGAGGTGGGCGAAGTCGTTGGCCGGGCTCACCACGTTGGCGGCGATGTTCGTCGCGAGCGTGGCGACGACGAGCGACACCAGGGCGACCGCCAAGACGATCGGGTTGCGGAACTTCGTGATGAGCACCACGGGGTCCCAGATGGACTCCTTGTAGATGACGACGGTGGCGGAGGTGACGGCCACGCCGATGAAGGAGAACAAGCCCATCGTGGTCGGCAGGCCGAGAGCCTGGCCCAGGACCTGGTCCTTCTGCGAGCGCGCGTATCGGGTGAAATCCGGGATGTTGAGCGAGAGCGTGGCCCAAAAGCCGATCATGCCGGTCAGCGCGGGCACGAAGAACTTCCAGAACGCCGCGCCGTGCAGCTTGCCCGGATCGGCGAACATGGGGCCGAAGCCCCCCGCCGCGACGTAGGCCCAGGCCAGCAGCGCCAGGCCCAAGGCGATCAGCAGCGGGGCCTTGATGTTGAGCAGGAAGCGGATCGACTCCACGCCCTTGTACACCACCCACATGTTGATCGCCCAGAAGAAGAGGAAGCAGGCCAGCTCGGGCGCGTTGATGCCCGCGAAGCTCGCCGGCCAGGCCTCGAGCGACGGCACGTAGATGGCGAGCAGCTTGTAGATCGCCCAGCCGCCGATCCAGGCCTGGATGCCGAACCAGCCGCAGGCCACCAAGGCGCGCAGCAGCGCCGGGACGTTGGCGCCGAGGATGCCGAAGGACGAGCGGCAGTAGACCGGAAATGGGATGCCGTAGCGCGTGCCCGCGTGGGCGTTCAAGATCATGGGCACGAGCACGATGCAGTTGCCGAGCGTGATCGTCAGCACCGCCTGCCACCAGTTCATGCCGGAGGCGATGAGCGAGGAGGCGAGCATGTACGTGGGCACGCAGGCGCACATCGAGATCCAGAGGACCATGATGTCCTTCATCGCCCAGGTCCGCTCCGATTTCTTCGTCGCGGCGATGTCCTCGTTCCAATAGGAGGAATGGGAAAGGTCGCCGGCGTGCTCACGGATGTCGCCGTCCAGAAGCGCGGAGATCATGGGTTCCTCAGAATTGCAGGGTGTTCAGCGACGCTTCCGCCGCCGCCAGATGCACGGGAAACTCGCTCTTGGGCGCCTCGTAGACGGCGCGCCGGTACTCGCCGCCCTTGAGCAGCACGACGTCGAGCGCCTCGAGCGGCTCCTTGAAGCGCGGGTGGCGCCGCGTGTAGAGGACCTTGACCCCGGTGGCCCCGCCGCGGGCGAAGCCCTTCAAGTCGAGCTCGCGGTAGCCCTTGTAGCGCTCGGGAGCGGCCGCGCGCGCCCTCTCGAACCACTCGGCGGCGTCTTGAGCGTTGAACGCGTCGCGCCCGCCGCTGACGACGATCGAGGCGTGGCTGCCGATCAGGTCCGGCCGCGCCTGCGAGACTTCCGCCCTCCAATCCGGCGGGAAGTGGATGTCGATCGCCAGCGCCTCCTGCTCGTGCGCCTTGGGCTCGTTGAAGACCTCGAGCGCCAAGTCCTGCTGCTCGAGGTCCCAGGACTCGGGCGGGCGGCGGATCCAGCCGCGCTTGCGCGCGGCGGCGCCGAGCTTGCGGCCTTCGACGTAGTCCCGCTCGAGCTGCAGCGCGCGCTTGTACTGCGCCAGCGCCTGGGGCCGCTCGTGGTTCTCCGTCAGGGCCAAGGCCAGCGCCATGTGGGCGTCGGCGCTGTCCGGATTGACGGCGACCGCCTTGCGCAGCGCGATCTCCGCGCGCGCCGCGTCGCCGCGCTGCAGCGCCGCCAAGCCTTCCTTGACCTGCGCGTCGAAGTCGACGGAGGCCCAAGCGGCATGGGCGGCGAGCAGCGCGACGGCGAAGGTCACGGCAGCTGCTGCACGAGCTCGCCGTACGTCTCCGGCCGGCGGTCGCGGAAGAACTGCCACACCTTGCGGACCTCGAGGATCTGATCGAGATCGAGGTCGGCGGTCACGAGCGCGTCGGACGAGCGCGGGCCGACGGCCAGCATCTGGCCGCGAGGGTCGCAGAAGTAGCTCTGCCCGTAGAACTCCCCGATCCCCCAGGGCTTTTCCTTGCCCACGCGGTTGATCGCGCCGACGAAGTATTGGTTGGCCACGGCGTGGGCCGGCTGCTCGAGCTTCCACAGGTACTCGGAGAGGCCCGCCACCGTCGCGGACGGATTGAAGACGATCTCCGCTCCATTCAATCCCAGAATTCTTGCCCCATCCGGGAAGTGGCGGTCGTAGCAGATGTAGACGCCCACCTTCGCGTACTTCGTTTGGAAGACGGGATAGCCGAGGTTGCCGGGCTTGAAGTAGAACTTCTCCCAGAAGCCGGGGGCGCAGTGCGGGATGTGATTCTTGCGGTACTTGCCCAGGATCTCGCCGTCGGCGTCGATGACGACGGCGG
>Ga0265338_10010579_pt1 | contig 10792 bp, 10 predicted proteins | sample 42126metaG_FD_193579 | JGI IMG/M metagenome (GOLD analysis project Ga0265338, IMG submission 193579) | Rhizosphere microbial communities from Carex aquatilis grown in University of Washington, Seatle, WA, United States - 4-21-26 metaG | ecosystem: Host-associated > Plants > Roots > Rhizosphere... | reverse complement strand
CATGCGGTTCATGTGGACGTCCACTCTGTTGATGTGGGCCATGGAACTCACTAACGCATGATGGAATTAGTTTGGAATTGGTGGTTGTCGCATCTCGAGCGAGCCGCGCCTTGAATTACGCGCTCCCGCCAGCTCTCATACATGATCGGGAGGGCAGAAAAAATCTGACGCAATCATGATGAGCAATTTCCGCTAAGGCGCCACGCCAGGAAGGCAGAATTTTCGCACTCGCGAGCATTCCGACCGTTACCTTGAACACATGCGGAATTGATGGTATAAAAAATAGATTCGGATTACGGTGCGAGCTTGGAGTACCAGTGTATGTTGAGCGCCCCGAAACGAGGAGAACGTTAAATGGCGTACGTGATCGCGGAGCCCTGCATCGGAACGAAGGATTCAGCTTGTGTGGATGTCTGCCCGGTGGATTGCATCCACCCGCGCAAGGACGAGGCTCCTTTCGAAGCCGAAAAGCAGCTCTACATTAATCCCGACGAATGCATTGACTGCGGCGCGTGCGTTCCTGTATGTCCGGTGACTGCAATTTTCGCCCTGGAAGACCTGCCGGAGAAGTGGACGGGTTATACGCCGGTGAATGCTGACTGGTACAAGAAGAAGTAGTCACGCCGGATTTTGAAGCGCGAGGCAGGAGTTCAATCGCGCGGACAATCGAAGTTGAGATTCAAACGCGGCGTCTCAAGCGATTGGGACGCCGTTCTTGTTTTAGCAGAAGGGATTCGGTTATACGTCGATCCCAAGCTGCTTGCGAGCGGCCTCGCTGATCAAATTGGGAGTCCACGCCGGTTCCCACACGATTTCGACCTTGACGTCACGCACATCCGCGAGGGCGCTGACGCGTTGCTTCACCTGCTCAGGAATCTGGAGCGCGGAGGGGCATCCTTGTGAAGTAAGCGTCATTTTCACGGACACATTGCCGGCTTCGTCGTGCTGGATATCATAGATCAAGCCAAGGTCCACAATATTGACAGGGATTTCAGGGTCGTAACACTGCCGCACGGCGTCGAGGATCTGTTCGTTGCTGAGCGGCATGGTAGTTCTCCTTTGCGAATCGCATCCGCATGTTAGATGCTGGATGCGAGAAGGCGTTGCACCAGGTTGCGCTGCCAGCGTTCCATAGGGGGCGCAGGATGTCAACGGCGGCGCGTGTAGCGGAGCTTGAATGCGGTTGAGGCATATGGATGAAAATTCAAATTGAATTGCCGGGAGTGAAGCTGGGAGCCATTGAAGCAGATGGCGTGAGAGTTGTGCCCGGTGATGCAGGGCTTGCAGAACGCATGGACGAAGCGTGCGATCGAAAGCGCCGCGAGTTCACGGTCGAGAGTCTGGCCGATGCGGAGGCCGTTCGTGCTGTCCGCGCGATGTTTCGCGAATGGGATATGGACCCATCGAAATACCGGCCGTCGTCGGAGGCGCTGCTGCGGCGCGTTGTGCAAGGAAAGGGACTTTACCGCGTATCGAACGTGGTGGATTCGGGCAACCTGGGATCCATCGAGGTGGCCTGGCCTTTCGGTTGCTACGATCGCGCAAAAATTCACGCGCCCATCGTATTCAGGCATGGGGCTGCTGGCGAGAGCTACGAAGGCATCGGAAAGAAAATGTGGCATCTCGAGGGAAGGCCCGTGCTCGCCGATCCTGATGGACCATTTGGAAGCCCGATCAGCGATTCCACCCGCACGATGATTACGGAAGCAGCGCGCGACGTCCTCTTCGTGATTTATGCACCAGCTGGAGCAGCGGACACGTCCATTGAAGTGGCAATGGCGCGCCTGGGCGAACGCGTGACGCAATTCGCCGGTGCTGTTGCAGTGCGCGCGGAGATTAGCCGGAAGGATTGAGAGCGCGGGATTGCGGGATTCGGAGGAAACCGCCGCTGGATGGCTCCATGCGGATTGGCGCGAAACAAGATATTCTATTTTGCTGCTGTGAGGGGCATCAGTGCCGAAATTTCAGCTCGTCCTACTGATTCATGCGCATCAACCGGTCGGCAACTTCGATGACGTATTCGAGAGTTCGTATGCGAAGTCGTATTTGCCGTTCATCGAGTTGCTCGAGCGCCATCCCGCGATTCGCCTGGGCCTTCATTACTCCGGCTCGTTGCTCGAATGGATCGAGCGCGCGCATCCGGAATATTTTGCGCGCCTCAGGGCGCTAACGAAGCGCGGGCAAGTGGAAATCGTGGGCGGAGGATTTTACGAACCCATCCTCATCGCAATTCCACCGCAGGATAGGCACGAACAAATCATCCGTTTGCAGGATTACGTCGAAAAACATTTTCATGCGCGGCCTCGTGGCGCTTGGCTCGCCGAACGTGTGTGGGAACCGCAGCTTCCTTCGTCGCTCGGGCCGGCTGGCGTTGAATATGCGCTCGTGGACGACAACCATTTTCTCGGCGCGGGCTTCGAGCTAGAGAGCCTTTATGGTTACTACCTGGCCGAAGATCAAGGCTCGACCGTGAAGATGCTTCCGGGCCTGAAATCGCTGCGTTATCTGATTCCGTTTCGTGGCGTAGACGAAATAACCCAATTCTTGCGCGGCGCTGCCAAGGATCATCCTGGTGGTTTCGCGGCGATGGGCGACGATCTGGAGAAATTCGGCGTCTGGCCTGGGACGTACGAACACTGCTATCGCGATGGCTGGCTCGAGAACTTCTTCACCGCGCTTGAAAAAAGCTCCGATTGGCTGGAACTCGCAACACCCGCGGATGCCGTCGCGCAGCACGCGCCCCTGGGCCGCGCCGATCTTCCCGCCGCATCGTACGCGGAAATGATGGAATGGTCGCTGCCCACGCCCGCGCGAGAGCGATTTCACGCGCTGGCCCACGAGTTTTCTTCGCGTCCGGATGCGCTACCTTTTTTGCGCGGCGGAATCTGGCGAGGATTCTTTGCAAAATATTGCGAATCGAATCTCCTGCACAAGAAGATGCTGCACGTCTCCGCGAAAATCCATCGCCTCTCGCGCAGCCGCCGCGACGACAAAGCGTTCCTCCATGCACGTGAAGAAGCGAAGACGCTGCTGCTCCGCGGCCAATGCAACGATCCCTTCTGGCATGGCGTTTTCGGCGGACTCTACTCCCCGCACCTGCGCACAGCGCTTTGGCGGTCGCTGGTGGAAGCGGAAACGATTGCCGACGGCCTCACTCATCGCACTCGGGCTTACGAGGACGTCGAGACCCTTGATTTCAACGCCGACGGGCGCGATGAAATTTATTTCACTTCCGACCGCTACGCTGCGCTCCTCGAGCCGGGTGACGGCGGCACGCTGTCGTGCCTCGAATTCCGTCCTCCGAGTGTCACGCTGATCAATTCGCTCATGCGACGGCAGGAGGCGTACCACGCCGCAATTCGAAATCTTCCCGCAAAGGGTGCGCAGGGCGTGCAGTCCATCCACGATCAAACGCGCACCAAGGAAGAAGGCCTCGACCGTTGGCTGAATTACGACCGTTGGCCGCGCCACGCCTTCCGGTTGCTCCTCTTTGGCAGAAACAAGACACAACAGGACTGCGCCACCGTGCGGTTGGAGGAAGATGCAGCGCTCGCGGCCGGGCGGTATCGGGTCGCAGAATTGACCTCCACGCAAGTGACGCTGGCGTCGGAAGGCGGCGCGGATTGGCCTACGCAGAAGAAATTTTCTTTTGCGTCCACGCCGAAGGGATTCGACGTAACTTGCGACGTGACCTTGACGCGGAAGGCGCATGGAACGGCTTCCGTATTCGCGGGTGTTGAGGTAATCCTGAATTTCCTCGCGCCTTCCGCGCCGGATCGCTATTTTGAATCCGCAGGCCAGCGATATCCATTGCGGTGGGGTGCAAACGCACCAGGCTCAGAGCTGCGCGTCGTGGATGAGTGGCAAGGTGTAGCCGCGACCCTCACCGCGTCGGGCGCACAGAATTTCTGGATCGCGCCAATTGAAACCGTTTCCGAATCCGAGGGCGGCTACGAGCGGATTTACCAGGGTTCACAGATCATCGCCGTCTGGCCTGTAGAATTGGCGCCTGGCGCGGAGTGGAAGGGCAAGCTGACGCTAAGCATCGCGCAGCTCAAGCATCCGAAGTGAACGCGCCCGAAGCAGATACGGGCGGTTGCCCTTGGAGGCGCTGCTCTGCTAGAGTTCGCCGTGGAGGAATCGAATGGCTGTTTCTCAGGAATTGCTCGACATTCTCGTATGCCCGCAGGACAAGACGCCGGTGAAATTGACCGCCGACAAGCAAGGATTGAAGTGCCCATCGTGCCACCGCGTTTATCCCATTCGTGAAGACATCCCCGTAATGCTGGTTGACGAAGCCCGCGTTGAAGCCGAATGATCCATCCTCGCTGCTCCCCGAGCTTCCGCAGGGCGCGGAAATCCTGATTGTCCGCCCGCGGTCGCTGGGCGACATCGTTCTTGAAACTCCTGGGATTGCCGCGTTGCACGCATGGCGTCCCGATTTGCGCATCAACGTGTTGGTGGAACAGCGCTTCGCCGCCGCACTCGAAGGGAATCCCGGTGTCGCAACCCTGATTTATTCGCGCGGATTTCCAGAGACCGCACTCGAATTGTGCCGGAAGAAATTTGCGGCGGTGTTCAACCAGCACGGCGGCCCGCGAAGCGCATTCCTGACGGCAGCTTCCGGATCGCCTCTGCGCGTTTGCTGGAAGGGATTTCAATATTCATTTCTTTACAACGTGCTGGTCCCCGATGCGCGAGAGTTTTTTGGAACGCCAGTTGTGCACGCGGTGGAGCACCGTATCTCGCAATTTTATGCAACAGGGCTGCCGCGCGGCCCGATTCCGGGTGCGCAAGTGTTTCCGCAGCGCGATGCAATCCAATCAGTGGCCGGCATGCTTGCAGAGAAGGGAATCGCGAACGGCTCGCCATACGCCGTCTTGCAGCCGGGCGCACGGCTTGCTTCGATGCGCTGGCCGGTAGCGCGATTCGCAGAAATCGCGCGCTGGCTGCGCAGCGAGCACGGAATTGCGAGTGTCGTGAATCTAGGCGCCGGGGATTCCGAGATCGCTACGGACGCGCGCCGCGAATTGCACGATTGCACTCTAATTCCAGATCCTCTTCCTCTGCGCGAATTGATCGCGCTCGTCGCGAGCGCACGGCTCTTCGTTGGCAACGATTCCGGCCCGGCGCATTTTGCCGCCGCAACTGCACGGCCGAGCGTCGTGATTTTCAGCTCAACGAACCCCACGCAATGGGGCCCGTGGCAAACGGAACATCGCATCTTGCATACTGGCGCCGTTTTCCGCCCCAGCCGCGGCGACAAGACCACCGCCGTGAGCGAGCCACAGTCAATTGATTCGATCGCTACCGACCAGGTTCAGAAAGCCGCGGGTGAATTACTCACTTCACCAAATCCGTTATCGCGAGATAGCGGAAAGGAGGGATCTGTTCAGTGAGCGCGCGGGAGCCTAAGATAGACAACGTCAATCTAAACGCCCATCCCTGGCTTGGTGCCGCACGATTCGTTGCTCCTTGGTTCGTTCCAGCAATATTTTCGGTTGCGTTAAAGGTTTCTGAGCTTGGCCATGATCGCGGATTCCGCGTGGTGGCGCGATTCATCGGGCGAGTGGAGGGCACCGGCGACACGGGTCTTTCTTTCGCAGAACGCCTCACGTTCTTTCGCAGCGATATTCTTTTTGGCTTTCTGTTGATTCCGCTTGCCCTCTGGATACTCTTTTACTTCCTGCCTCGCATTTGGCGCGCCCTGGTAATTGTGGGAATCTGCGCCATACTTTCGTTCACGCTCTTCATTCAGTACAGGTCGCTCGAAGAAATGGGGCAATACGTGTCGCTGCCGATTCTGCGCACTGCACTCATCTGGGGTTGGCACGATCCGGCTGCGAATGCCGGCTATTTATTCACGCGAGAGTTCGCCGCGTTCCTTGCCGGCATTTGCTTGATCGTGTTGCTGACCTCCTACGCGTGGAGCCAAAACGTCTCAGCAAGCTCTTTGCCTCGCAATCTGAAGCGATGGAAAATAACCGCACTAAGCTATTTTGTTTGCCTCGCGGCGCTTTGCGGGCTTGCATGGCGCCCGCTCCTGCCTGCCACGGCATATCACGGCAATGTGATGGCACAAACCCTCGAAGCGCTTTGGCAAAAGCCAAAGGTGGATACGTCCGAATTTATCGGCCTCGACGATGCGCGCCTCGTACAGAAATATCGCGAGCTGACTGGCGCTCCCGCGCCGCAAGCGGCCTCGGAGTATTTCGGCCGCGAACGCGGCGCCAACGTGATTTTCATTCTTCTAGAGACAACGCCCGCGCGCTTTCTTCCGTCGGATGATCCGCTCGAACAATTCCCGAATTTGAAGCGTCTTGCGGAGCGCGCTTTCGTTCCGAGAGAGCACTACTCGGTCTATCCTTATACAAACCGCGCAATTCCTTCCATCTTCACGTCGTGGTATCCGTCGGACGGGCTTTACACGTTCATCGAACAGCATCCGAGCGCGGCACCGCCCGGTTTTGCGCCCGTGCTCGCGCGCCTGGGATATGCGACCGCGATTTATTTGCCGTCTCCACTTCATGGAGGAGACTTGGACACGTTCCATTCTCTTGGATTTGCGCGGGAAGTGTTTCCCGATCCTGCGACGCTCTCACAATTTTCCCCTCAGGGGCTTGTTCCTGCATGGAAAGCCGAAAGAATTGGACGTGATCGCGCCGTCCTGAATTTGCTCGAGCAGGATATGGAAGTGTGGCTTGCGGGAGGAAAACCCTTTGCGGCTGCATTTGTTCCTCAGATTGGGCATATCCCCTGGCCAGACACGGAAACTGGGACGAGCGACAGTGACATTCGCTGGCGCGGTCGCGACGTCATTGCACAAGAAGATGAATGGATCGGAGAATTGCTCGCCATCCTCGAGCGGCATCATCAGCTGGAAAATACAGTGATCGTGGTGACAGGCGATCACGGAATCCGAACGAGCCATGAAGATCCGAATTTCGTCGGGGGAAGGGTGGACGAGTATTCATTTCACGTTCCTCTCTATATTTATTCGCCTCGGGCCGCTTCCCATCGGGTGGAGATCTCGTGGCTGACCTCTCACATTGACTTGATGCCAACCGTACTTGACCTCCTTGGCGCGGACCGCAATCGCGACTCTGAACAAGGAGTAGCAATTTGGAATCCGGCACTATCCCAGCGAACCACTTTCTTTTTTTCCAGGCAGGCTTTCGGAGCAGATGGTTATTACAAGGACGGGAAATTCTTTACCTTCAGTCAGATGTCCGGCACGGCTTCAGTGAATTCGGAGATGCATTTCGGGGCAAGCAACATACTGAGGGAGAATTCAGCGGAATCCACCGAAGTTATGCAGCAAATCGAACGAATGATTGCACTCGACGAAGCCTGGGACCTACGATTCAGTTCGCCCAAGAAATGAGCCGACGAATGCAGTATCCATGGGGCCGTGCAGCAACAGCAGCGATCTATGGTGGTGCGCTGGTGACAGTATTCTTGTCGTTCTGCACCCACAGCCGGACAAGTTTCGTCTTGCTTTGCTTCACCACGTCGTTTCCGGGGAACGGTTGATACGGGCTGACTTCGATTACAATCACGACTCCATCCGTGCGATTCTGTGTGCCCTGCACGTGATAGCTCTTCACCGGTCCGTAATAGCCGTTGTCTCCCCAATCGTCGAGGAAATCCTTGAAGCTATAATCCGCTTCGTGGCTCCAGATTCCGTAAGCCGCCTGCGCATTGCCTGCACATAGGTCGTCAAGAAACGCGCGCGCCACATGCTCCTGCTTATGGAAGCGGAGCATGTACCAGCTAAACAGGCCGACAGCCGCGATGAACGCGACGACCGTAATGATGTACCGCAGAATCTTTGAAGGCGGATGCTCTTCCCCTCCGTCAAAAAGGCCCACGACGGCTCCTCTGGTTCAAAGTTGACGTTTGAACAGCAGAATGCTTCCCGTAATCATGACAACGGAAAACCCACATAAAATTAGCACGTCCTTGTAAATTCCTTCAATGCCCGTGTTTTTGAGCGTCAGATTCTGCAATGCATTCACCGTGTAGGTGAAGGGATCCACAATTGAAATCCAACGCAGCCACCACGGAAATCCCTCCACTGGATAGACGGCGCCCGACGGAAAAAACAGCAGGGTATTCAGTACGCCGAAAATCGCGCGTGGCACCAGAGGATCGTCCACGCGCACCATCACCAGAAACATGAAGCTGATCATCGCAATCGAAGCAACCAGCACAACGAGCACCAGGTACATCAGCCGCACCGGATCCCAGATGCGGGGGATTCCCACAATTAGTCCGCCAATGATGGTTAGCACCATCCCCGCCATTAGCCCCTTGATCGCGCCCGCGGCGATGAGGCCTGTGACAAGCTCCGACTTGTGAATCGGCGTGAGCAGATATCCTTCGTGGAGGCCGCGCGATTTGTCGTCAATGAACGTGATGCCGCCGCCGATCATTGCCACGATGAAAATGGACATGGATGTGGTGCCGGCCAGCAGAAACTTCGCATATTCGACGTAGGGATACATTTCGACGGTTTCCAACTGGATCTGACTGTCGAGGCGCGGTGTCACGAGGGGCTCATTCATGGAGCTGACCATCTGTTGGACGCTCGCTTGCAGCGAAGTGGAGGTGAACTGGTCGGTGTTGTCCTCGGTGAATGCGACTTGCGGTCGGTCGTGCTGAAAGTATCGTCGCGAAAAATCGTAGGGAATCTGAATCACACCTCGGACGAAGCCAGCGCGCAAATCGCCTAGAGCCTTCGGCAGGGAATCGTAATCCACCACACGAAAGGTCTTCGGCCCCACGGAAATTCCATTGAACATCTCGCGGAGGCGGCGCGATTCCACCGAATGGTCCTGGTCCACCACGGCCACCGTTGCGCTCTTGATCTTGCCGCCGAAGGCATAGCCCAGCACGATCAGCTGCACCAATGGAAAAACCATCGAGACCATCATCAATGCCGGGCTGCGGAAGAATTTCCGCATGTCGCGCTCGACGAGCGCCCCCACGCGATAAAGCTTCATGATTAATGATCCTCCGCGGTCTTACGCGACAACCCTTACCTAGCCGTTCTATTTGTACAAGTGGCTGACGTCCAGGCCTACTTGATGCGACGCATCGCGCAACTCGCGGCCCGTGTAATGCAGAAACACATCGTCAAGAGTGGTGCTCGTCACGGAGACCTTTCGCACAGTCACCTTGCGCGCGCGCGCCAAATCCATCAGCGCGGCCACTGTGGCAGGTCCATTGTTCGAGGCAATGTGCACCACGCCATCGCCTTGCGTCACGCCGGCCGCATGAGAAAGCGTCTGAAGCTGGGCGATCCAATCGCTTGGCGCGCCTTCAAATTCCGCTTCTACAGTATCCGTACCGGGTACGTTGTCCTTCAAATGGGTTGGAGTATCAAGGGCCGCCAATTTTCCGTGGTCAACAATCGCGATGCGGTCGCAAAGCTTGTCGGCCTCGTCCATATAATGCGTCGTCAGGAGAATCGTCATCTCGGATTTCTTCCGGAGGGTGCGAATCATTTCCCACACATTTGTTCGAGAGACCGGATCGAGCCCCGTGGTCGGCTCGTCCAGGAACAACGTCTTGGGTGAGTGGACCAGCCCGCGAGCGATTTCCAGGCGCCGCCGCATCCCGCCGGAAAATGTGCGCACAAGAGCATCGCGGAATTTAATGAGGTCCACCGATTCGAGCAGGTCGGTGATGAGCTGAGCGCGCGTTGCCCCCGCCACTCCGTAGAGCTTTGCATGGACCAACATATTCTCCTGTGCCGTCAGCTCGGGATCGGATGTAAACGCCTGCGGGATCACGCCGATGGCGTTCCGGACGCCGTCCGCGTCTGTGCGAATATCGTGGCCCGCAATCCGCGCCGTGCCTGAGGTTGGCACCGTCAGAGTCGTCATCATGCGGATCAAAGTCGTCTTGCCAGCGCCATTCGGGCCCAGCAAGCCGAAGATCTCGCCTTCGGCGACTTGAAAGCTGATCTCGTCAACAGCGACCAGATCACCGAATTTCTTGGTGAGATGATCCACTTCAATGGCGTTCATGTTTTGGTTTCCCAATGCATGCCAACTAAAGCCGAGCGAACCAGCCCTTTTTCCCTGGCTGCGGCAGTTGCACGATCGCAGTCATGCCCGTGAACAATTCTTTCTCCGGATTCGGGACGGCTACTTTGATGGCAAACGTCTTGATGTCGCGCTTGGTGCGGCTCACGTCGCGCTGCGTCGCGTAATCGCCTTCCACGCCTTTGAAAATTACTTTGCCGTCGATGGTTGTGCCTGAGGGGAGTTTGACGGTCATCGTTTGCCCCAGCTTGATCGAGTCAATGTAGGTTTCCTCCACGTCCGCACGCACCCACAGATCATTCATATCCACGATCACCACGATAGGCGAGCCTGCCTGCACCACTTCACCTTGCTTTGCCACGCGCACGGAGACGACTCCATCAATCGGCGAGTAAACTTGCGCGTAACCAAGCTGCGCCGCCACCTGGGCTTCGGCCGCACGCGCTTGCTGAAGTTGCGCGATTGCAGTGGAAATGGCGCTCTTGCGCATATCCACTTGCTTGCGGTTTGCCTGCGCCACGGCAACTGCTGCGGTCACCGCTTTTACCGTGTCCTGCAACGACTGCACGTTCGCCTGCGACATTTTTACGGCGGCATCGGCATGGTCTCGCTGCTGCGCGGAAATTTCTCCCTTGTCGAATAACTTCTGCATGCGATCGAGGTCCTGCTGATCGCGCACAAGCTGCACTTGGGCCTGATCGAGCTGCGACTTGGTGGAGGTCACGACGGCCGCAGCCTGA
>Ga0265338_10010578_pt1 | contig 10792 bp, 6 predicted proteins | sample 42126metaG_FD_193579 | JGI IMG/M metagenome (GOLD analysis project Ga0265338, IMG submission 193579) | Rhizosphere microbial communities from Carex aquatilis grown in University of Washington, Seatle, WA, United States - 4-21-26 metaG | ecosystem: Host-associated > Plants > Roots > Rhizosphere >... | reverse complement strand
GGCATCCGCCAGGCCCATTGCGCGCATACCCTGTGCAATCGCTGCGCCCACGGGTGACCACCAGCGCGTATCCCAGACATCCGGCCTGCCGCTGAGCCATGCCAGGCGCAGCGCCTCGAGCAGATAGCCGGTAGCAACAATGGTGAGCAGCGTCCAGAGAAAGGCCCAGTCCTCGTGTCGATAGTTACTGCGGTCATAGTCGGGATCGGTGGGTGCGCGATCGGGCCGCGCGTAGTCGAGCTTCGGCGGTCTGAGCCAGCCGCGCCGATACATCATGTAGAGAAGTCCACCCGCCAGCATCACACCGGCCACATCGAGCACCAGCGAAAACCAGAGATAGAACTCGCCATGCCAGAAATGCAGGCCGAAGAGCGGACCCAGGATGTCGTAGTCGAGCGTGATCGTCGCCGTCCCCAGGAACAGCAGCACGAAGCCATAGAAGATGAGTCGATGCGCTTCGCCGGCGGGGCGGTCGCGGCGCTTGATCATGCGATGATTCAGCAGGATGGCAATCATCGATTCGAGGCGCGGCAGCAGGTTCAACGCAATACCGGCGGGCGCGCCCCGCCGGTATTTGCGAACCTGCGCGTAGACCCCATAGAGGAACACGGCAATGGCCGAGTAGCCGATCGCATAGAACAGCCGTACCGCCGAGGGCGTGAAGTCCTCGAACAGTACGCGCGTGACGGCGTCGCTACCGGCCATGTGTCCCGTGACTGTCCCGTGCCGCCAGGCTAGCCCTGGTACTCGATGTTCGGATTGCCATTGGGCATGTGTGAGACGCCCCACACGGCCACTTCACGCTTGTACGGTTTGGGCTGCTGCGCGTTGGCCTCCTCGATCTCGCGCGCCAGCCGATGACCCGTGAAGGTCGCATCGGCGATCAGTCGCGGCGCCTCGGCATCGCCGATCAGGTAGACGGCCTTGACGCCGTTCTCGGCCCACTTGGACTGATCCGCCTTGAGCTGCCGGTGCAGCGCATCATTGGAGTGCCGCCCCGTCACCAGCACCAGCGAATCGAACTCGATCCAGCGGTGAGTCTTATTGGCATCGCGCGGCAACTTGCCCGCGCCACGGAAGGTTCGCTTGGATCCATCACCGTAGATGTCATAGATCTCCAGTTTGCCGGCCTCGATGCGCGATCCGAAGGTGTTGTGCATCTCCTTGATGTGCAGCTCGTGCAGCCGCCGCATCATGTTCGGGTACTCGAGCGTGAAGTGCATGTAGTTGGCCAGGTGCACACCGGTCACGATCGTGACTTCATGCCCCGCCACTGCCAGCTTCTCGGCCAGGCTCGGCCCCATGAAATAAGTGTCGGCGTTGAGAATGACGACCCGCTTGCCGATTTTCTTCTTGCCCTCGAGCACCTGTTCCGGTGTGAGCTGATCGGGACGTCCGGCATCGGCCCCCGGAATGGGATCGTGCGACAGGCAGTTGGTGCCGTCGGTATTCCAGCTCGAGCCGGTGGCGATCACGATCTTTTCCGCACCATAAGCCAGCGCCGCGGCGGCGGTCATCGGCTTCTGGTTCAGCATCAGCTGGTTCTGCTTGTTCTTCTTGACCAGCTTATTGATCTGCAGCTCGCGATAGTCGCGGTGGTAACCCCACTCGCCCAGTCCCGGCAGCGTGGTGATGCTGTTGAGGTGGCCGCCGACCTTGGCGGCCGAGTCATAGAGGTGCACGGTATAGCCGCGCTCCATGAGAACGCGTGCGCATTCGGAACCCGACGGCCCGGCGCCCACGATCAGAACCGAATCATCCGATCCTTTCTTCGGGAAGCGTTCGGGATGCCAGCCACGGCGATACTCCTCCCCGGCGGTCGCGTTCTGCGTGCAGATCATCGGCGGGCCGCCGATCTCCCAGCGGGAAATGCAGACGTTGCAGCCTATGCAGACGCGGATGTCATCGTAGCGGCCTTCCTCGATTTTCTTCGGCAGCCAGGGATCGGAGATCGAGGGTCGCGCTGCGCCGATGATGTCGGCATAGCCCTTGGTGACGACTTCGGTCATCTTCTCCGGATCGGTGAAGCGGCCGACACCCAGCACGGGCTTGGTGACCACGGCCTTGATGATTTTGGTCCAGGGCACCTGGTGGCCCTGCTGATAAAAGCGCGACGGACCCGCGTCTTCGCCCCACTCGGCGATATCGCCGATATCGATGTCCCACAGATCCACCAGCGGATCGGCGAGCTTCGCGAAGGCTACGCCGTCGACCTCGGCCTCCACACCGGCATCGCCGTAGAGCGTATCGACGGCAAAACGCGTGGCGATGGCGCAGTCCTTGCCGACCGCATTGCGAACCTTCTCCAGCGTCTCGATCCAGAAGCGCGCGCGATTCTCGAGCGAGCCGCCGTAGCGATCGGTGCGCTTGTTGTAGTACTTCGACAGGAACTGCAGCGGCAGGTAGGAATGCGCGCCATAGACATAAACGATGTCAAAGCCGGCATCGCGTGACCTTATGGCCGCCTCGACGTAGTACTGCTGCACCTGGGCGATGTCGTCCAGATCCATCTCCTTGCAGTAGGTCAGCGTCTCGAACTCCGAGGCGTACTGGCTGGGGCCGCGCGGCGTGGCTCGCGACTCCATGTTCGGCGCATGCGAGGATCCGTACCAGAGCTCAACCCCGGCCAGCGAATTGAAGCTGTGGATGTGATCGGTCATCGCGCGCAGGTTGCGCACGTCGCCCGCATCCCAGATGCGCGCCGAGAGGCGGTGGGTATCGTCCGATTCCGGATGGATGGAGCAGTACTCGGTGTTGATGCCAGCCCAGCCGCCCTCGGCCTTGAGCGAGCGGTGCGCGGCCTGGAAGCCGGGGCGATCCGAGCCGGCGCCAATGCAATGCGGCACCTGGTAGAACCGGTTGCGCAGGGTCTTGGGCCCGATCTTGATCGGCTGGAACAGAATGTCGTGTTTGGGATCGCGCGCCATAAAAATGCCCTCCGTCGTACCGTGTTTTTCGAATGAACCTTAGATTTTCGCACCGTGGCCCGGAATCCACGAGGTCCCGGCCAATGGCACCCCGGCCATGGCCGCAGCCTCGATCGTCAGGGCCGCAAGATCTTCGCGCTCCAGATGATGCACATCCTGCTTCCCGCAGGCGCGCGCAATCATCGTCAGCTCCATGGTCATGGTCTGCAGGTAGTTACGTACGCGCCGGGCGCCCACCGCGGGCTCAAGTCGTTGCTCGAGCACCGGATCCTGCGTGGTGACGCCGACCGGGCAGCGCCCGGTCTGGCAATGATGGCAGTATCCTGGCGCAGTGCCGAGCCTGTGATAGTCGGACACCGCGGAGAGATGCGCTCCGCGCTGCACGTAGCTGTCCGAGTTGCAGCCAAGAGCGATCAGCACGCCCTGCCCCACCGATACCGCGTCCGCGCCGAGCGCCAGCGCCTTGGCGACATCGGCTCCGGTGCGGATACCGCCCGAGACGATCAGCTGCACTTCCTGCTTCTTGTTGAGATCCTCGAGCGCATCGACCGCCTGCCGCACGGCCGCGAGCGTCGGGATGCCCACGTGCTCGATAAAAGCCAATTGCGTAGCGGCGGTGCCGCCCTGCATGCCGTCGACCACGATGACATCGGCGCCGGCGTGTACGCACAGCTTCACGTCGTGAAACACGCGCGTGGCACCGACCTTCACGTAGATCGGTGTCTGCCAGTCGGTAATTTCGCGCAGCTCCTTGATCTTGATGGCCAGGTCATCCGGCCCGGTCCAGTCCGGGTGCCGGCAGGCCGAGCGCTGGTCGACACCTTCGGGCAGCGTGCGCATGGCCGCCACCCGCGGCGACACTTTCTGTCCGAGCAGCATGCCGCCGCCGCCGGGCTTGGCGCCCTGGCCGATGACCACTTCGATCGCATCGGCGCGACGCACGTCATCCGGATCGAAGCCGTAGCGCGAGGGCAGGCACTGGTAGACCAGCGTCTTGGAGGACTCGCGCTCCTCGGCAGTCATGCCGCCATCGCCGGTGGTGGTCGAGGTGCCGATCTCGGTGGCTGCGCGCCCGAGCGCTTCCTTCACATTGGCCGACAGCGCGCCGAAGCTCATGCCGGCAATCGTGATCGGCGTGGCGAGCTTTACCGGTCGCTTGGCGAAGCGCGTGCCCAGCAGCGTCGTGGATGAACACTTCTCGCGATAGCCCTCCAGCGGATAGCGCGACAGCGATGCGCCAAGAAACACGAGGTCATCGAAGTGCGGCAGGTGGCGCTTCGCGCCGAGGCCGCGGATTTCATAGAGGCCGGTAGCGGCCGCACGCTGTATGTAGTGAATGATGTGCCTGTCGAAACCGGCGCTCTCCTCGAGCTGCAGGTTCGATGGCACTTCGGGTACGGCATCCGCTGGAACTGTGGCCATGTCTTTGGACTCGTGTTCGGAGTTGTTCGCTGCTTTCAGTAAGTCTGCCTGGCGTCGGCATTCCAGTGATACAGCGTGCGCGCGGAGGCGATGCGCTTGAATTCACTGGTGGAATGCGAGAGCCCCGCGGCACCGAGCAGCTCCCTGACGGCTGCGTGATCGCGCTCGCCCATGGGCTCGATGCGCGCATCTGCCCCGAGCGAGCGCACCTTGCCGCGCACGTAGAGCACCGCCTCGTAGAGCGAATCGCCCAGTCCGTCGCCCGCATCGCCGCAGATCACCATGCGCCCGGCCTGCGCCATGAAGGCCGAGAAGCTGCCGACCTCGCCGCCGACCACGATGTCCGCGCCCTTGAGCGAGATGCCGCAGCGCAGACCCGCATCCCCGCGGATCACGAGCAGGCCGCCGTGCGCCGAGGCACCAGCGCCGCCGCTGGCAAAGCCTGCTACCTCGACCCGGCCGGACATCATGTTCTCGGCCACGCCGGGGCCGGCGTTACCGTGGACGATGACGGTGGCGAATTTGTTCATGCCAGCCGCGTAGTAGCCGGCGTGCCCGCCGATATCGACGCGCACCGCGGCGTTCATGCCCACTGCGATGCTGTGCGCGCCGTCGGGGTTCTTGACCAGCACTTGCTGCACGCCGGCGAGGTCGCCGTGCAGGAATTGATTGAGTTCGCGCACGCTCTGCCGCTCGAGATCAAACTCGACGTGTTGCGCGACCGGCGCCATCACACTGACCATGAGTACACCTCGGCCGGCTTGGGCTCGAACACGGTGGCATGCTTGACACCGGGGAGTTTCGCCAGCGACCGGAATTCGGAGGCAATGGCCACGTAGTCATCGGTCTCGGCTACTACGGCGGGCTTGCAGGCAAAGGGGTCACGCACCAGCGCGAGCTTGTCGCGCGTTCCCATCAGGAAGGTGAAGAAGCCGTCGAAATCGCTGAATGCGTGCTCGACTGCCTGCTCGAGTGTCTCACCGGAGCTCAGGCGCCAGTGCAGGTAGCGGCAGGCACCCTCGGTGTCGCAATCGCTCTCGAAGCGCTCGCCGAGCTTCTCGAGCTTGCGGCGCAGGCTGCCGGGGTTGGCCAGTGAACCGTTGTGCACCAGGCACCAGTCTTCGCCGGCCGTATAGGGATGCGCATTCTCGATGGTGACGGCCGATTCCGTGGCCATGCGCGTATGGCCTACCAGGTGAGTACCGGTCAGCGCCTGGAATCCGTAGCGCTCAGCCACCTCGGCCGGCAATCCCAGATCCTTGTACAAATCGATGCTGCGCCCGGCGCTGAGCACCTGCACGTGCGGATGGTGGATGCCGATCCATTCCCGCGCTGCGGCCGTGTCGCTGGTCGTGGTGGCGATGCAATGGTTGGCATTGACCTCGAACTGCGCGGCGCCAAGCTCACCGATCCAGGCACCCTCGAACTCGCGCCACTCGAAGCCGGGGTGCGCGCAATAGAGCGAAAGTTTGCGGCGGTCGGCCGCCACCGCATCGGCAAACACCGCCATGCCGGAGGAGTCGGGCCCGCGCTCGGTCATGCCGATCAGCATCGGCACCATGAGTTCCCCGAGCCGGGGGCGCAGCGTCGCATCCTTGAGCAGCAAACCAACGATACCGCACATGCGAAGATCTCCTTAGAACATCTCGAGATAGCGCTGCGATTCCCACTCGCTGACGTGGCGTGAATACTCGATCCACTCCATGCGCTTGAGGCGAATGAATTCCGCGGCCAGTTCTTGCCCGATACCTTCCTGCACGACTTTGTCCGCTTCCAGCGCGTCGATCGCCGCGCTCAGCGACTGCGGCAGCAGGCCGATGCCGCGCGCGCGGATTTCCTCGGGCGTCAGATCATAGAGATTGATATTGAGCGGCTCACCCGGATCGAGCTTGCGGTCGATGCCATCCAGACCCGCGGCGGCCAGCGCCGCGGTGGCCAGATACGGGTTGGCCGCGCCATCGGGCAGGCGGAACTCGATGCGGCCGTAGGGCACCCGGACACAGGCGGTGCGATTGTTGTCGCCGTAGGCGATATAGGCCGGCGCCCAGGTGGCGCCCGACAGCGAGCGTCCCACTACCAGGCGCTTGTAGGAGTTCACGGTCGGGGCGCAGATGGCCGTCAGCGCGCGCGAGTGCTCGAGCAGTCCGCCGAGGAACCAGTAGCCGAGCTGGCTCAGTCCCATGCCGCGCTTGTCGTTCTTGTCATAAAACGCGTTCTTCTGCTCCTTGGTCCCGATGGAGAGATGAAAATGCGAGCCGGTGCCCGTGCGGTTGGAGAAGGGCTTGGGCATGAAGGTGGCGATGGCGCCATGCTCACGCGCAATTTCGCTGGCAGCCATCTTGAAGAAAATCATGTTGTCGGCCGATTTGAGCGCATCGGCGTAGGTGAAATTGATTTCGAACTGGCCGTTCGCGTCCTCATGATCGATCTGATAGACATCGATGCCGACGGCGCGCAGGTGACGCGAGAGGTCATCGAGCACGGCACTGACGCGCGCCAGGCCCTTGTAGTCATAGCAGGGCTTGTCGGACCCATCGGTGGGATCAAAGGGCGCCAGCTGTCCCTGCTCCGTGCGCCGCAGCAGCATGAATTCCGGTTCGATGCCCGTGTAGAGCGTATAGCCGCGCTCGGCGAAGCGCTGCAGCGCGCGCTTGAGCGTCACGCGCGAGCAGTACGCATAGGGCTCGCCCCTGACGTGGCCATCACAGGCAATGCGCGCGAAACCCGGCATCCACGGCACATCGCAGATGGTGTCGGGATCGCCCACGCCCATGAAGTCCGGGCCGTGAGGTCCCATGCCCAGCCCCCAGACGGCAAAGCCCGCGAAGCCCGCGCCGTCGCCAACCACCATCTCGTAGTGCTCGACGGGCACGGCCTTGGCCTTGGCGGCCCCGTGAATATCGACAAACTGCGCGAGCACGTAGCGCGTCTGGTGTTCCTCGAACCACTTGCTGGCCTGATGCGGTGTCATCATTTACTCCCCGTGGTGACGCTGCCGAGGTCTCGACCCACCTCGAGCAGCGTGTTCCAGAAATAATGTGCGTAACTCGGCTCGCACCACAGCGTTACGGCGGGCAAGGTCTCACCCATGGCCGCCTCGATGAGACGTGGCCAGGCAATGACGCCGACGCCAACCATCGAGGTCAGGACCACCGGACCGCCGCCGGTTGCCGCCGCCGCAAGCAGCGGTGCGAAATCGACGCTGCAGATCTGTCGCAGCAGTGCATGGAGCCCGTCGCCGTTGATCGTGACCACCACATCCTGGCGCGTCACGGGGTACACCGTGACCGGCTGCCGGCGCTGCGTCAACTCGGCGCGCGTTGCCTCGACCCGATTGGCATTCCCCGCGATGGGCTCGAGCAGAAACTCCGAGGTGGCCAGGCGCGCCACCAGCACGCCGGCCGGATCGAGCTCGGCGCTGTTGGCATCCTCGGGCACGCGATAGCCCTGCGAACGCAGCCAGCCCGCAGCGCCTGGTCCCTTGCAGCCGCAGCGCGGCCCGGCAGCATGCTCCTCGAAATACAATCCCGCGGCGGTGCTCATGCGGTCTCTCGCTGGCGTGCGCCAGCCGCATCGTAGAACGGCAGTTTGGCGATCGCAGCATCGATGAGCGCGCCTCCATCGATCCGAATGCGCAACGCCGTGCCGGCGGCCACTGCCGGCTTCACGAGCGCCAGCCCGATGCACCGTTGCAGCGTGGGCGAATGGCCGACGCTGGTCACACGCCCCGCAATATCGGCGCCATCGAGCACCAGGTGACATTCCTTGGGCGCCTGCGGCGCACCGGCGGGCAGCGTGAATCCGATTAGTTGCTGACGCCGGGGCAGTGACTGGAGGATGCGCAGGCTGCGTTGGCCGACGAAAAAGGGCTTGTCCATCTTCAGAGCCCAGGGCGCATCGATCTCCAGCGCGTTGGTGAGGCCATCGGTGTCCTGCCCGACGATCAGGTGGCCTTTTTCCAGGCGCAGCATGCGCTGGGCCTCGACACCAAAAGGCCGGATGCGCTCACTGGCGCCGGTGGCCAGCAGTGCACGCCACAGGTTGGTGGCGTGCTCGGCCGGCAGGTGGATCTCGTAGCCGAGCTCGCCGACGAATCCCACGCGCATGATCCGGCAGGGGGCACCGGCGACTTCCGCCTCGCGCAAGGCCAGGTAGGGGAAGGCGCTCTCGGACAGGTCCAGCGTCGTGTGTGCCCGCAGCACCTCACGTGAAGCGGGACCGGCAAGATTGATCGCCGCGTAATGCCCGGTGAGATTCACCAGTCCCACCGACAGTCCCCACCAGGCTGCCAGGCGCCCGAATTCGCGAAACAGCGTGGCGGAGTTGCCCGTGGTGGTCGTGAAGTAGAAGGAATCTGCCGCCAGCCGGCCAATGACACCGTCATCGATGATGACGCCCGCCTCATCGAGCATCAGTGCGTAGCGCGTCATGCCCACTTTAAGATTGGCATAACGGCCGGTATAGACGCGATCGAGGAACCCGGCGGCGTCAGGGCCGTGAATCTCGATCTTGCCCAGCGTGCCGACATCGATGATCCCGACGCGATTGCGTACCGCCTCGACCTCGGCGGCGATGGTCTCGGCGCGGGACTTGCCAGCCATCGCGTAATACTCGGGGCGGCGCCAATTGCCCGCAGGCATGAAAACCGCGCCGAGGGCTGCATGCTCGGCATCCAGCGGCGTGCGGCGTTCGGGCGTGAAGCCGCGGCCTGCCAGGTGCGACAGCGGCACCGGATAGAACATCGGACGTGCCGTTGTCATGCCCAGCTGTTCGAGCGGCTCGCCCCGCACGCGCGCCAGGATGCGCAACGCATTCATGTGCGAGTGCTTGCCCTGGCTTGGTCCCATGCCGATGGTCGAGAAGCGCTTGAGCAGCTCGCTGCTGTCGAAACCTTCCTGGCAGGCATTGACGAGATCCCTGATCTGCAGATCCTCGTCGAAGTCGACGAATTCCTTGGCGCGCGGGTGCGGAAAGATCGGATAGGCGTGCGTGGGCGATTCATCGGGGCTCGTCGCCGGCACACGGACACGCGTGGCGCCCGAAATCAAGGACGCTGCGGCGCAGGCGCCGGCATCCGTGCCATCGGCGATGCGCTCGCGCAGACCATAGACGCCATTGATTTTGCCGCAGGCATAGATCCCCGCTGGCAATTCGGACGGCACGAACTGTTCGATATCCTCCTGGTACTTCATGCGCGCGCCGGCCTGGTGCAGCAGTGCATTGGCCGGTGCGAAGCCGACGCTCATCCAGAGGCCATCGATTTCGAGTCGCGATGCGACCACCGTCGCGCTGTGGAATCGGAAGCCGCCAAGAGTTCCGCCCGAGCGCGGGATCGCTTCGATGGGCGTGACTGCGTAGTGCAAGGGCACGCCACGGCGCGCGAGCTCGTCCGCGGCCGGGCGCGAGCGAGGGCCGGCGGCATCACGCAGGTCGAGCACCGCGGCAAGATCGGCCCCGTGCGCCAGCGCATCAAGCGCAGCCGCATAGCCCTCGCTATTGGCAGTCAGCACGGCCAGCCGACGCGTAGTCAGGACAGCTTGCCGGTACAGCAGACGCTGCGCGGCGCTGGCGAGCATGATGCCGGGCAAATCGTTGTAGCGGAAAACCGCCGGCTGCTCCCAGGCACCCTGCGCAGCCACGAGACTGCGGGCGCGGACTTTGATCAGGCATTCCGGTGCGGCCAGCGCCACCCAGTGATCCGCGTAATAGCCCGCGGCGTAGGTGCCGGTGAGAACGCGGATGCGCGAGTCCGCGCGAACGCGCTCGATCAGTGCCTGGGTCAGGTGCACCCGCTCCACATCGCCGCTGCGCGCATACAGGCCGCTGCCGCCCAGCTCCGGATTCTCATCGGCCAGCAGTACCGAGGCACCCTGCCCGGCTGCCGCCAGCGCGGCTGCCAGCCCGGAAGGGCCGCCACCGATCACCAGCACATCGCAGAAGTCATAGCGCTTGGGCGTGAGCTTGCGGGACGCTGACAAGTCCACGCGACCCAGCCCGCTTAAGTGGCGAAACATGCGCTCCCAGCGCGGCGCCAGCCATTTGTCATGAAACGCCTTGTAGTAGAAGCCCACCGGCAGCAGCGGCGAGAGATGATTGATGAACGCCAGTCGGTCGGCGTTCACACCGCCGCGAGTATTTACCGCCTCGATCTCCCAGCCCGGCTGTACGGCCACGACGTCGGCGCGCACGTTGGGTACGCTGCGACCGCCGGCGCGTACCTGGACCAGGGCATTGACATCGTGATTGGCCGCGCTGAGCAGCCCGCGCGGGCGGTGATATTTGAATGAACGGCCGAAGATGCTGATGCCGTTTGCGGACAGCGCGGAGCTGATCGTGTCGCCCGTAAAGCCCTGATAGCGGCGCCCTTCGAAACTGAAATCCACGGTTCGGGTGCGGTCGATCAGCTCGCCGGCGATTTGCGGCAGCCGGCTCACCTGCGCACG
>Ga0265338_10010577_pt1 | contig 10792 bp, 6 predicted proteins | sample 42126metaG_FD_193579 | JGI IMG/M metagenome (GOLD analysis project Ga0265338, IMG submission 193579) | Rhizosphere microbial communities from Carex aquatilis grown in University of Washington, Seatle, WA, United States - 4-21-26 metaG | ecosystem: Host-associated > Plants > Roots > Rhizosphere >... | reverse complement strand
CGCGAACTACGGGAATACGCTTACCTGGTCAGCGAAGGACAAGCCGTCTCTGCCCGTGCAGCCTGTGGAGATTCAAGTCGATCTTGACAAAGAGAAGTTCTACCGGATGTTCGTAGCCTTAATGACGGCTCCCACGCCAACCCATTGAAGAGTTCAGGGATGCGGCTGAGACTGCGAGTCGGGTGCCTTATCTCGCAGTGAAATCACAAATTGCTGTATCTCCCGGCGCTCCTGCTCGGCGCGTTCTTTCGTCTGTTTCGAGATCTGCTCGTGCAGTTGCAACTGCTCTTTGGCTTTTTCGACATCGCCAGTTCGCCGGTAGGCTTGGGCGAGGCGGTAGTGAGTCTCTTCTAGATCCGGGCTGACATCAACGGCCTTCTGGTACTCCGCAATGGCGTGTGCATAGTCCCCGGCCTGCGCGTAGAGAATCCCAAGCTGCAGGTGCGCCGGGCCCAACTTTGAATCCAGTTGAACCGCCTTTTGCAGTAACACTTCTACCTGCTGGAAAGTCGCCCCTGTGCTGCTGTCAGGGGTTCCGTTTGCTTTCCAGAGGCCCACCGCATAGTAGTAGTTAGCAAGCGCACTGCCGGGTTGAAGACTCTGAAAGCGCGCCAGCCGCTCCATGGATTCCTTGGACGCTACATTCTCGACGCTCTGCATTCTTCCAAGGAAGAGATAGGGCGTTGAATCACGGGGAGCGAGGTCCGATGCGTTGCCCAGGTACTGCGTAGCCCGATCATAGGCGCCGCGCGCATACCAGGCGACACCCATACCGATCAGCATGCGAACAGACTGCGGATACAGTTGGTTGCCCTTTGCGAAAACATCAGTCGCGGGCTCGAGGGCACGATGCGTCAGCAGTTCGCTGCCCCAGTCGAACAAATTTGTCTCGCTCGGCGCGAGTTCGGCGGCACGCTGGTATTCGCGGACGGCCTCGAGCGGGTCGCCAAGTTTCTCCTGAATCTGTCCGAGACGATGATGAAGGTCGGCATAGTGCTGACGGGCTTCGTCATCTCGTGCTTCGCTTTCGCCGGCGAGTTGTTTTTGGATGTTGGCCCGAGCCTCTTCGAGGTTACTGCTCTCGGTGGAGTCCTTGCTCAACGAACCCGTCTCCCGAACCAGCGCTTCGCTGTTCCGCAGAACGGTATCAGAACCATGTCCGCCGGAATTTGAAGCGGGCGCCACGCCGGCAACCGTGAACTGCGGTTCGTCAAAAAACTCGGGTGGCTTGCTGCTTGCCTCGGTGGCGACGGGTGCCAGGGTCAAGTCGATCGACTTGGTTTCGTTCCCATCCATCGTTACGGAACTGACGACTGTCTCGGTGACGCTTTTGCCCTGAACCCGTACAGCGTAAGTGCCGTCACTCAGCTCCGAGAAGCGGAAGATGCCTTCGGAATTTGTGCGCGTGCTCTGAGTCGTTTTTTCGGGGGAACCCGTGCCTGTCCGCCGCAGAGTTACGAGCGCTTCGGCCGCGGGTTTGCCGCTGGCGTCGCGCACACGACCTTGAAGGACGGCTTTAGCAGTCGTCGTTTGGAGTCCGTCGGCCGTCTGACCCTCTGGTGCGGACTGGGAGTTCCCTTGAGCCTGCGCCAAAGGGACTACCCAGCAAGCTGCGACGACACAGATGGCAACAATGATCCCGAGTTCCCGGAGATGGCCGCAAGTCACGCCGCTGCGCTGCTCAAGAAATCCGCCTAGTTTCATATTTACAGACCATTTCCCGGGGGTCGCTGTTCGTCATTCTATTCGGGACAAATTCGCTGGGCAATCGACTGATTCCCGCATCTCGTTCGCGCCGATAAAAGCTGACAGGGCTCGTAGCCGCGCTTTACAATGGCACGCCTCGCACATGACGCTGGAACTTCGTTAAGGAGAAACCCTTTGGATCCCAAGCAAGCGATGTTTGGCATGACTCGCCGGCACTTCGTTACATCTTCTGCAGCCGTGTTGGCCGCTGGCACCTTTGCTTCAGAAGTTGCGGGCGAACCCACGGAGGGTACGTTGTCGCAAAGCATTACTTCCGGTGGAGTGGCGAAAGGGCCGTTTCGCGTGATCATTGACACCGACCCTGGAGTCGACGACGCGCTCGCACTTCTGCTTGCCATGCGCTCGCCGGAACTGAAAATTGAAGCGATCACCCCGGTTGCAGGCAATGTACCGCTTGAACTGACGCTGCCGAACGCTTTGCGACTAGTTGAAATTGCCGGGCGCACCGATATCCCGGTGGCTGCGGGTGCCCGGGCTCCGATGATGCGCCGGCTCGTGACCGCAACGTATGTCCACGGAGAAAATGGGCTGGGTGGAGCTGTGTTTCCTGATCCCACGACCAAGCCTGTCGCCACGCCTGCCGCCGAACTCATCCGGGATATCGTGCACAAGTATCCCGGCGAAGTGACACTGATCACCCTGGGTCCCCTGACGAACATTGCCACGGCTCTCAATTCCGATTCTGATCTCGCCGGCAAAGTGCGGGGCCTGACCATGATGGGAGGCTCGCTTTCGGGAGGAAACATCACACCCGCGGCGGAGTTCAATATTTACGTCGACCCGGAAGCGGCGCGAATCGTCTTTCAGTCGGGGATTCCGATTACCATGGTCGGTCTTGATGTGACGCGTAAGACTTCGCTGACCGATGAGCATGTGCGGACGCTGGAGGCGGCGAAGAATCCGGTGAGCCAGGCAGCGGCTACAATCGGCCGCAACGCGGTCAACCACAACCGCGACCGCGGATTTCTCGTGGGACCCAATATGCACTACTCGCTGGCGGTTGCCGCATTTCTGGATCCGGCTATTTTGACCTACGCCGATTATTACGTGGATGTAGAAACCACGGGCGAACTGACGGCTGGTGAGACATTAGGCTATAGCCCCGTCGCGGGAGATCTGCGGCGGCGTCCGGGTGCAGAGAAAGATGCTGCGCTGAACATGACGATTCGCGGTTCGGCGCCGACTCTGGGCGGCACAAAGAATTCTCCGGTGCTGCGCGAGAAATTTGTGCCGAACACCAAAGTTGGAGTCACGGTGGATTCGCCGCGTTTCTTCGACTTGCTGATTGGGAGACTGGCAGGGAAGTAGCCGCTGCAGCTTTTATCAGTTGGACTGGAAGCGGCACAATCGACTGGGAGAGATTACATTGAAAACTGGAATGGGCCGAATCTGGATTTGTACATTCGTGTTGTTGCTTACGAGCGTCGCGGGCGCTGCGGAAGTCAAGCGCAAGGTCATCATTGACCAGGATGCAGCCGGGCCCGCAGGAACCGACCAACAGGCGATCCTGCTGCTCATTCAGTCACCGCAGACTGAGGTATTGGGCATCACTGTCGTCACCGGCGATGCTTGGCTCACCGAGGAAGTAGCGCACACGTTGCGCACGCTGGAACTGATTGGCCGCACCGATATTCCCGTCGTACCTGGCGCCGAAAACCCACTGGTACGAACCAAGGCACAAACCGAACAGTGGGAACAGAGATACGGGTCGGTGGCGTGGCTTGGAGCATGGACGCCGCGCGTGTATCACGCTCCCCGCGAGCTGGGGAAAATGCCCGAGGGAAAGCCGACGACGAAAGCGGCTGATGAAGATGCGGCGCACTTTCTGGTTCGCATGGTTCGGAAATATCCGCACGAGGTGACCATCTACGAAGGCGGCCCGATGACGAACCTGGCACTCGCTCTGACCATTGATCCGGAATTTGCCAGCCTCGCGAAGGAACTCGTCTTCATGGGCGCCAGCCTCAATCCTCAAACGAACGATCCAGAGTTCGCGAACACGCCGCGCCACGAATTCAATGTCTGGTTCGACCCGGAAGCCGCGCATATTGTGCTGCGTGCGCCGTGGAAGAAGATCGTCTGTACGCCAGTTGATATTTCGCTGAAGACCCGCATGTCGATGGATCTCATTAATCGCGTCAAGGCGGGCACGACTCCTGCCGCGCGCTACATTGGCACGTACGCCCGGCTCTACGGAACCTACAACTATCTGTGGGATGAATTAACGTCGGCGGCCTGGCTCGATCCCAGTTTGATCACGAAGAAGGAAACGCGCTACATGGATATCAATCTGGACCGGGGTGCGGGCTATGGCGACACACTGACTTGGACCGACAACGACAAGCCGAAGCGGGAGCTTCAGCCGGTGGAGATCCAGGTAGATCTAGACACCGACCGGTTCTACAAGATGTTCGTGGATCTGCTGACTGCTGAAACGCCACCGAAACCTTAATCAATTGGTTTAGGTGTTACGCTCATCTCATTGTCCTAGTTGCTCCATGAGTTTCTCCGCCCCACTGTTCCCAGGGTGCAGTTTGAGCAACTCCTGCACCACCGCACGCGCTTTCTCTTTGTCGCCTTCCAGGGCATAAACGCGAGCCAGGTTGAGGTACGACTGATCAAAGCCGGGTGCCACTCGAATCGATTCTTGAAAGGACGCAACGGCCTGATCTCGTCTCTGCGTGCGCAAATATAGGATACCGAGGTTGTTGAGCGCTTCAGGATAAGCGGGCCTTGCCTTCAGAGCGCGCTGCAGCGATTCGAAGGCGTGCTCGGTATCGTCATTTTGGGCATACACCATCCCGATGCCATAGTTTGCTTCGGCGTCGTTTGGCCTGAGTTGGAGTGCTCGGTCATAGACTTTGGTCGCGTCGTCCCAACGCTTCAACTGCCGGAAGGCACTCCCGAGATTATTGAGCGCGATCAGGTGGTCGGGACTCAGCCGCAGTGCCTCCTGAAAATAGCCGACCGCCTCAGCCGTGTGCCCCTCGCGTCCGGCCAGCAGGCCGAGGTTGTTCCAGGAATTTGCCGTCGTGTCAGGGTAGGTTGCCTTCAGTTTCAGGGCGCGTTCAAAACACTTCTGCGCCTCCGCATTCTTCTGCTGGTTGAGATAGACGCTACCAATCCCATACATCGCCTCCGCGCTATCGGGATCATCGTGCAGGGCAATCTGGAATGACGCCTCAGCCTGATCAAAATATCCACGCTGGAAGAACACCGAACCGTAGGAGAGATAATTGCGACCAAACTGGGTGACCTCCGTGACTCCGGGAAAGGGAAGCGCGCGAGTAAGGCGATCGCTCGCAGTCTGCGGAATGTTGCGGAAGTCTTGTTCCACGTGCTCCGGATCAATAGGGCCCTGATACACCTTGACGATCTCTCCACTGTCATTGATGAGAAAAGACGTCGGCAGGTCGAGATCGCGATGCCGGTCAAATAAGTAGCGAAACACAATATTGTAGATAGCGGCCACGTCGTCGCTGCCGGGCAGAATCTGAAAAGAGAAATGCTGGTCGTGGGCTGCGCTCTTGGGCTTTCCCGCGTCGGTCTCTGGATCAAGATTGATTACGAGAAGCTGAAGGCCTCGTTCCGCCCAAGACTTATAACGCTGATTGAACGCGAGCCAGTCCTGCCGGGAGAGTTCGGAATCGATCGCGCCAAAGTGAAGGAGCACAGGTTTGCCCCGGAGAGCGGAAAGAGTCTGCGGGCGACCGTCGAAGTCAGCGAGGGTGAAGTCGGGCGCGGCAATGGGTGCGAGCAGCCAGGTCTCGGCAACCAGTGAACCGCTCGAAACATCCTCCATCGGCCTGGTGCCCGGCTGCTTACTATCGGAAGAGTGGTGCGCTCTCTCGCGGAAGGCCTCGATCCGTGATGGCGCGGAGCCTTCTTCGACCCATATACGATGGTTGACGGGCAGGTCGCGCAATTCCTGCACGAGTCCACTCGGCCAATGAATGGACGCTGCAACCGGGCCCCTCGCGGCCCCCAGCCCGAAAAACAGGTCTTTGCTGTGCTGAGAGAGAAAGCCGGAACCGCCCTGCACGGAACGGGTCTGGCGTCCCTGCCCGGTTTCTAGTGTGACAATCGCCCCAATCGCGTCGCGATTGCTCTTTGTACCGCGCAGGCGGAATGCGATGGACGGAGGCAGATCCTCCATTCCGTTCCTGAGTAAACGTAACTGGGGAGCATTCCGGTTCTTCAGAAATACTTCCTGCCGTCCATCGTGATCAAAATCGGCAAGCGCGAAGGCGCGTCCATCCTCCAGAAAATCGAGACCAACGACGCCCGAAATGTCTGAAAAAGTGCCATCGTGGTTGTTGGCGTAGAAGATGTTGCGTTCGTAGCCACTCCAGGTGCCGTCGGCACGGATCAACTCGTTGATTGCACTCCAACCCTGCTCGTACTCATGCGAGGGCTTTGCCTGATCGGGAGAGAAGTTCACCACCTGGCGCCAGAAGAAACTGTTAAGGTCTTCCCGCGATGGGCCACTCACCATTCCATTCGTGACATAGAGATCAGGGAAGCCGTCATGATCGAAGTCCCAACTATCGCTGGACCATGCCCAGCGCCCAATACCCACACCGCCGGAATTTGTCTCGTCCTGGAAGGCCCGGACAATCGCATGCTTGGGGACCTCTTCGTGATCGCCACCAGTTTTTGCAGGATTGTGGAATAGAGAGTTGCCCATGGCGTGCTGGTGGTACAGCATTCGGACATCGCGTGGGGAATTCTGCCGGAAGATATCCTGCATCGTGATGCGTTCGCCGGCCGCCGTCCACATGTTGGCTACATAGAGGTCGTCTGCGCCATCATTGTCATAATCAAACCAACACACGGACATCCCGGCACCGATGTCTTCAACACCCGCCTCTGCGGCAACGTCAGTGAATGTGCCGTCCCCATTGTTGCGGTAAAGATTCTTGCGGCCGAAGTCGTTCACGACGTAGAGATCGGGCCAGCCGTCATGATTAAAGTCGTTCCATCCACAGCAGAAGCTGTACCGGGTGTTGTTTTTTTGTAGACCCGTCTCGGCCGTGACGTCCCGGAAAGTGCCGTCGCGGTTGTTCCTCATCATGAAATTCGGAGGTCCATTTTCGGCGTCGAAATAAGGCGAGGGATATTTGTACTGATCGGTGCCCTGGTAATAGACGTAGAGGCAAAAGTAGATGTCGAGCCAGCCGTCGCGATCGTAATCGGCGACTGCGGCGCCTGTGAATGTGCCCTGCGGCGGAGTCGCGAAATGAAATGCGTCAGGCTTCTGGTGGAACTTCCCGTGGCCATCGTTGAGGAACAATAGGGGCCCGTTTGCGCGAACAACAATCAGATCCTGATGACCATCGTTGTCAATGTCAACAAAAAGAGCGCACGCCGTGTTTTCGATGACGCCGATACCCGTTGACTGGGTAATGTCTTCGAAAGTGCCATCACCGCGATTGCGATAGAGGCGGTTGGGGAGGCCTCCGGGCTGGCAAACGTAAAGATCGTCGTATCCATCACCATCGATGTCGCCGACGGAAACGCCGTTGTGCCCGTAGATATCGATCCCGCACGATCCGTCGAGCACAGTGCGCCAATGATCGGTGCCCTTCAAAAGTTGCTCAGAATAGGACGAGTTCTGGCCGAGAGCTGAGGCTGTGATATCTGCATAGATGGGAGCGGCAGAACGGGACCATGTTTCTTCCACAGTCCGCCATGTGCGCAGCCGGAAGTCTCCTCCTGATGCGGATTCCCATAGCAGGTCCCACGAACCCACTCGCTGTTCACGGCAATAACCGGGACCTGTGCCCACGAGTTCGTAACGCACGCGAGTCCGTAATTGTCCCGAAGGTGTTCGCTCTTGCATCCCCGCATCATCGATGCTCGTCACCTGGAATTCAGCCGTGAGAATCTGCGCGAAGGGACTCAATGCTGAGCGAAGGTCGTCGAGGAAACTGCGACGATCAAGGCTGAGTTCCTGCCTGAAAGTGTTTCGACGGACTTCAATGGGAGGCCCAGTCCGCACAACATGGGATTCTGCCGGCTTGAGTGATGCAGCGGAAAACGCCGGTAAAAAGACGTTCTCGAACGCTGTTATATCCTGCGGCGATTTCAGAAGTGCTGCGCTCCAATGAGCCAGGATCGCGCCGACTTGGTCGGCGTACTTTTCCGAGACGAATTCGTCCAGGCCGGCTTGGGTGTTCAGAAGCAAGGTGTCGAGCGGCATCGGCATCCGATAGTGCGGGTGCAGATGGAACTCGCCCTTTGATGAACGTTCTAGGGGTGCGCCGGCGGCCGCGAGTGACGGCAACGCGCGTCCGAACCATTCTGAAGGAAGAAAAACTGCAGGCGCGCTCCGGCAGCAGCCAACCAGAAAATCCCGCCTCCGCCGATTTACGGGGCCGCCGGGGAGCAAGTGCCGTTGCTCTTCTCGTCGCTTCAGAACGATGTCTCCGGAATGTCCACGCGTGGGCTGAAATTAACACCCACACACAGAAGCGTCAACATTCCGCAGATCGAATCGTTCCGGCGGCTAGGATGACATGGTCTGAGCCACCGAGCAAAGATCGGGAGCCGGCAATATGTTAGGCTAACGCGTTCCAACTCCTCTAAAATCTCTGTCGGAGATTGCGCATTGATTGTGCCCAGGATCACCGTTGTCGGCAGCTATGCGACCGGTCTGACGATGAAGGTGAAGCGCTTGCCGTCAACGGGCGAAACCCTTCTAGGATCGGGCTACCGCGTGGACTATGGCGGGAAGGGATCCAATCAGGCGGTCGGCTGCGCTCGACTGGGAGCACAGGTCAATTTTGTTGCGACCATCGGCAAAGATGCGTTCGGTGAGATGGCACTCGCTCTCTATCGGGACGAAGGCATTGATATCTCGAACCTGCGCCAAGTCGATGGCGCACCGACCGGAGTGGGCTTTATTGTCGTCGAGGAGTCGACTGGAAACAACTGCATCGTGATCGACCCGGGAGCGAACGAGCTTCTCGCAGCAGACGATATTACACGCCGCTCTGCTGCCTTTGAAACGAGCGCAGTCGTGCTCACGCAATTGGAGATTCCTGTGGCCTCCGCGGAAGCTGCCTTGCTCATGGGCCGCAAGCACGGCGCCATCACTGTTCTGAACCCCGCTCCAGTGCGACCGCTGCCTGTTTCGGTTCTGCAGGCGATCGATGTACTGACACCAAATCAGAGTGAAGCCAAGGTTCTTACCGGGCGCAGTCCCGATGCCGTGGTTGAACCGGAGCAGCTGGCGCGCGAGTTGATCGGTAAAGGCGTGAAACAGGTTGTGATGACCATGGGGGAGAACGGCGCGCTGATTGTTTCGGCGGTAGGAACAAAGCACGTTCCGGCAGTGACCATGTCAGCGGTCGATACGACCGGAGCAGGCGATGCATTTAACGCCGGCTTAGCGACCGCGCTCGCCTCGGGATGCGATCTTGAGGCGGCGGTCGAGTTTGCCGTCGTAATCGGTGGCTTGTCCGTAACCAAAGAGGGCGTGATTCCTTCTTTACCCAGGCGTGATGAAGTTCTTAGTTTTTACCAGAAGGACCGTCGGGTAGTCCCTCATTGGCTAACGGCAGGTGTGGGCTTATGAATGATGCTGAGAGGCAGCCGGACCGGAAGACCGAGCCTCACCGCATTGCCGCGCGTATTCAGTCCACCCTGATCTCGAATTCCCTGACCAACGCTCAATGGGAAGCTCACATCGCAGAATGCCTTCAATATGGCTTTCACGCGGCCATGATTCCGGGCGCGTGGGTCAGGAAAACAGCGAAGGCGCTCCGCGGTTCCTCCATCCGAACTGCATCCTTTGTTGATTTCCCGCTCGGGGCCATGACCAGCGCTGGCAAGGCCTATGAGGCCGCGCATCTTGTTGAAGAGGGTGCTGACGAAATTGACTTGATGCCGAACGTTGGCTTTCTGCTGTCGGCGATGGAGAAAGAATATTTCGACGACATTCACGGCGTGGTTGAGGCGGCCGGAAGCGTCCCGGTCAAAATCATGCTGGAACTGCCGTTGCTCAGTGCGTCGCAAAAGTTGCGAGCGGTGGCGCTCAGCATCGAGGCGGGAGTGGCGTACCTGAAGAACGCGAGCGGAGGTGCGGTGGGCATGGCTATTCCAGAAGACATTCGGTTCTTGCGCGAGCTGGCGCCACCCCATATTCGCGTAAAGGCTTCTGGTGGCATCAAGACGGCTCAGCACGTTCGTGAACTTCTGGCCGCGGGAGCGGATCTTGTGGGAACCAGTTCCGGCGTGCAGATCGTAAAGGAACTTAAGGGTGAAAGTGTCCCTGATCAAAAGCAGACGATTTCGTACTAGCCGACATTCATTCGCACAACGTTGCATCGGGTTTGGACGTAAGGGATCCCAATGACACTCCTAGCCGGGTTCTTGCTGGTGCTGGTCGCAGGGTTGCTGCAGGGAACTTTCATCTTGCCGATGACGCTGGTCCGCAAATGGTCCTGGGAGCACTCATGGGCCACGTTCTCGCTGCTCGGGATGGTTGTCTTTAACTGGATACTCACTCTGCTTTTTGTTCCCAACATTCGTTCTGTGTACGCTGCCTCTCCTTCCCACGATCTCGCAATTCTCGCGCTGTTTGGGCTCGGTTGGGGCATCGGAGCGGTCCTTTTCGGGCTCGGCATGGACCGCCTCGGAATGGCGCTTGGTTACCCCATCATCATGGGGCTGATCGCGAGCCTGGGTGCGTTGATTCCATTACTCGTGTTTTTTCCGCAGACTCTGTTCACTGCAAAGGGAGGAGTCCTGCTCGCCGGATCCGCCGTAGTAGTAGCGGGCATTGTGGTGTGCTCGATCGCTGCTGCTCGAAAAACGCGGTCAGCCGAAAAGAATGCCGGCGCGACTTCAACGGCCCTTACCGCCGGATTAGTGATTGCCGTAATGGCAGGCATCCTGTCGTGTTTGCCAAATGTCGGCATGGCTTTTGCCAGGAACGTCGTCCGTGCGGCCGAAGGGCTCGGGATCGCGCCATCATCAGCCGGAAATACCGTGTGGGCGCTGCTGTTTACGTTCGGAAGTA
>Ga0265338_10010576_pt1 | contig 10792 bp, 7 predicted proteins | sample 42126metaG_FD_193579 | JGI IMG/M metagenome (GOLD analysis project Ga0265338, IMG submission 193579) | Rhizosphere microbial communities from Carex aquatilis grown in University of Washington, Seatle, WA, United States - 4-21-26 metaG | ecosystem: Host-associated > Plants > Roots > Rhizosphere >... | reverse complement strand
GGAGCGCTGGGGCCATCCCTCCACCAACGGTTGGAAGGACATTATTCCGATGTGGAAGGCCGAGAATTGGGACCCGGAGAAATTGATCGAACTCTACAAAAAAGCCGGCGCAAAGTATTTCGTCAGCATGGGGACGCACCACGACAATTTCTTTTTATGGAACTCGAAATTGCATCGCTGGAACGCGGTCCAGATGGGGCCGCACCGCGACGTGGTGGGCGAATGGCAGAAGGCGGCGAAGAAAAACGGGTTGCCCTTCGGTGTTTCCGAACATCTTGGCGCCAGCTTCACGTGGTTTCAGGACTCGCACCGATCCGACCGGACCGGCCCGCTGGCGGGGGTGCCTTACGACGGCGTGAATTCGAATTATTGGGACCTTTATCATCCGCCCGCCGATCCGAACGACCGCGGCTGGTATTCGAAGAATCCCGCCTGGCAACAGGAGTGGTTCAATGAAATCGAGGAACTGGTCGACAACTACAAGCCGGACTTGCTTTACACCGATGGCGGCGTGCCGTTCGGCAACGAAGTGGGTTTGAGCCAGATTGCGAATCTTTACAATGTCAGCGCCGCTGCCCACCACGGCAAAGTCCAGGCGGTCTACAATTGCAAGCAGCCTTCCAACGGACGCTGGGCGCAGGATTACGAACGCGGCGTGAACGGGGGCATCAGCCCGTATCCGTGGCAAACCGACACTTCGATCGGCGATTGGTTCTACAACAAACATTGGAAATACCAGCCGTTGAGCTGGACCGTCCACATGCTGGTGGACATCGTCAGCAAGAACGGGAACCTGCTGCTCAATGTCGTGATGAAGCCGGATGGCACGTTGGATCCCGAAGTCGAAACCATGCTGCATCAACTCGCCGACTGGACGGCGTTGAACGGCGAGGCGATTTACAGCACGCGCCCGTGGCTCGTGTATGGCGAAGGCGAAGTGCAGGCGCGCGGCGGCGCGATGCGGGAAAACATGACCTACACCGCGAAGGACATTCGCTTCACCACCAAAGGCAAAACGCTTTATGCGATTGCGCTGGGCTGGCCGGACGACGGCAAAATGACGATCAAATCGCTCGCGAAAACCGCGGACCCGGCGCAAAACAAAATCAGGAAAGTTGAATTGCTCGGTCGCTCGGGAAAATTGAAATTCAGCCAGACGGCGGACGGGTTGGTCGTTGAATTGCCCGGCGAGAAGTTGAGCGATCTCACCTGTTCGCTGCGAATCACCGGCAGCGATCTCAAGCCGGTGCCATTGCCGAAACCGGCGACGCCATAACGACTGCGCCAAGCTGGTGCAGCGGCGCCGTCGAGGCTGAGAGCTTTGAGGTCTATGGGGAACTGGGCCACACCGGGTCCAGCCGCGCAACCTGTGGCGTGACCACCTGAAGGGCTTCTTTCCCCGTAGCCGGTGGGGCGAGCGTCCCCGCGAGCCGTCCTTTCCACTTTGCCGGCGGGAACGGCGCTCGGCGCCATTCCCGCCCATCGATAAGAATCAGCTCGCCTCGCTCGCCAATTCCTCGTTGTTCGCCACGTTCACAATTTTGAATTGCTCTGCGTGCATGCCGGGGTCCGAGCGGAATGAGAGCTTTCCGAAATAACGTTTTTCCATCTCGATCAGATGTTTTTCGTCTTCGGTGCGCAGGCGTTCGAGCACCGTCGGATTCACCACGATGCGCAATTGGAAATCGGATTCGTCGCGGGAACGTTTCTTCAGGATGGCGCTGAGCTTGCGCTGAATCTCAACGCTCATCGTCAACGCGCTCTTCACTTTGCCGCGGCCTTTGCAATACGGGCAATCGTCATACACCGCCGCCCGCACGCTTTCGCTGTGGCGCTGGCGCGTCATTTCCATCAATCCCAATTGCGAGATCGGCAGGATATGCGTTTTGGCCTTGTCGCGCCGCAGGCCATCCTTCATCCGATTATAAACATTCTGCCGGTCGCGCGGATGTTTCATGTCGATGAAATCGAGCACGATCAACCCACCCATGTTGCGCAGGCGGAGCTGGCGGCAGATTTCGTCCGCCGCTTCCACGTTCACCTTGAGAATCGTCGTTTCCTGGTCGCGCCCGCCTTTGTGGCGCCCCGTGTTCACATCGATGGCCACCAGCGCCTCGGTTTCATCGATCACGATGTAACCGCCGCTCTTGAGGTGCACCTGCCGTGAAAAGGCGTTCTCCAACTGCTTGCTGATATTGAACCGGTCAAAAATCGGCTGCGGCTCGAGGTATAGTTTGATCTTGTTCGCCGACCGTTTCGAGATTTTCGAAATCATTTCCCGCATCCGATCGTGCGCCTTCTGGTTGTCCACCACGATGCGCTCCACGTCTTCGGTGAGGAAATCGCGCACGGTGCGCTCAATCAAATCCGGTTCCTGGAAGACGCATGTTGCCGGCGGCTGGCTCTTGATGCGGCTCTGAATCTGGGTCCATTCCTCCAGCAACAGGAATAAGTCGCGGATGAAATAGCGTTTCTGCTGGCCTTCGCCGACCGTCCGCATGATAACGCCCATGCCGTCCGGAATGGGCAGTTCGAGCAGAATTTTTTTCAACCGCTTGCGTTCCAGTTGGTTCTCGATCTTGCGCGAAATGCCGCTTTGATCCGAGTTTGGCAGCAACACGAGGTAGCGGCCCGGCAACACCAGGTTCGTGGTCACGCGCGGGCCTTTGGTGCCGATCGGCCCCTTGGTTACCTGCACGATGATTTCGCTCCCGGGCGGATAAACCCGCGGGATGTCTTTCTGCGTGATTTTCGGCTTGTCGCGCCGGCGCCCCTCGCGTTCGACGATTTCCACGCCGCTGTCGAAATTGCTGGGCACGATGTCCCAATAATGCAGGAACGCGTTCTTCTCAAAACCGATGTCCACGAACGCCGCTTTCAAACCGTCTTCGAGGTTGCGCACTTTGCCTTTGAAAATGCTGCCGACGAGGCGTTCCTCCGTCGTGCGCTCGATGTTGAATTCCTCAAGTTTGCCATCCTCCGAAACCGCCACGCGCGTTTCGAGCGTCTCGGCGTTGATGATGACTTCCTTGTGAAGTTTCTTCTCGGGCTTGATAAGCCGTTGAACTTTCTTCACCAGGTTCGTGGCCGCCGCGCGAATGGAATTCACGAGGCCCTTCGGTCTCTGGTTAAGCGGAACGGGCTCAAAGGCCTTTTCCTCCGCCGGCATGGGCGTCGGCTGCGCCGGTTCCGGCGCTTCGAGTTTCTCCTCGTGGGTTATGGGCAGCGGCTCGTTGGGCGCGCCCTCGGGCGGCAGGCCGGCGGCGATATTTTCCGCGCGGTCAATTTCCTGCGCGTGACGGCGTTCGTACACCTTTTCGGGCGTGCCGGTGCCGCCGACCACCTCCGCGCGGGCTTCGGTAGCCTCGCGGTCGGGTTTTTGCGAAGCATGTCCCAGTCCGCCGCTCGGCCGGAATCTCATTCCGCCGCGCCGGCGCCTGGAAAAATTTCTATCGCTCATATTAATAAACCTTTCGATACATATACACGTTTTGCAGCATGCCCAAGGCGATCAACGAGCCGAGCACCGAAGACCCGCCGTAAGATAACAGCGGCAGTGGTATGCCCGTAACTGGGACGATGCGAATATTCATGCCGATATTGATGAACACGTGGCTGAAGATCAGCGTCACCACGCCTACGGCCATCATCTTGCCCAGGCGGTCGCGCGCCTGGCCGGCGATCCTGATTCCTGTGAACAGAATCACCGCGTACAACGTCAGCACCACGATGGAGCCAACGAATCCTTTCTCCTCGGCAATCACGGAGAAAATGAAATCATTATGCGCCGCCCCCGGCGGCAAAAATTGAAGCGCGGTTTGCTTGCCTTCGCGCCACCCGCGGCCCCAAAACCCGCCATCCCCCACGGCGATCAGCGCCTGCCGCACCTGGTAGGATTTTTGATTCTGCAAATCGCTCGCCTGCGCTTTCTCGTCTTCCGACGCGTTGGCCGAGGCGAAACTGGTGCCAAAATAAACCAACAGCCGCTGCCGTTGATATTCCTGGATCGGAATCCGCCAATGCGGCGGGGCGAACAAAACATCCGCCAGCAGCAGCACGCCCAGCAAACCCACCGCGCCGCACAGGTTGAACAGGTATCGTCGCGGCGTCCCCGCCACGAACATCATCGCCAGGCCGGTCGGAATCAGCACCAACGCTGACCCAAGATCCGGTTCTTTCATAATCAACACGAACGGCAGCATCATCAGCCCGATCGATTTCCAGAAATTGCCCGGCAACTTCAATTCATCGGGCGGACGGCTGAGGAAATGCGCCTGCGCGAGGATGAATGCCAGTTTCGCAAACTCACTCGGCTGCAATTGGAACACTTTCAAATCAATCCATCGCCGCGCTCCCCAATGGACCGAACCCACGCCGGGGATGAGCACCGCGATCAAAAGCAGAATCGTGACCCAATAAATAATGAACGAAAATCGCGAGAGCGAACGGTAATCCACGAAGCACATCGCCGTCGCCACCCCGATGCCCAGCGTGTACCAAATGATTTGCCGGAACCACAGTTGACCATACAACGGCAGTTCGATCGCCGTTTCGCCGATCATCGTCGCGCTGTAAACAAACGCCACCCCCACGAACATCAAGCCCGCGAGCGCGGCCAGTTGCAACTTGTCCACTCGCGACTGCTGGGCGTTGTTGATGACGTCAAACATTTCTTTGGGGAAACACCGAACACCGAACGTTGAACACCGGACATCGAGTAAAACTCGTCTGCGAGCCTCTTCCGTTCGGTGTTCGATGTTTTATCATTTCAGTTACGGGCGGTAACGTCAGGCCTCTGGGCCGAACGATCCTGTTCCGCTTTCAAAAGCGCTTCGTAAATTGTCTTCGCCGCCGGCGCGCAGCTGGAGCCGCCGAAAATGCCCCCCTCAACCATCACTACCACGGCGTAACGCGGCTGGTCCACCGGCGCGAAGGAAATGAACCACGTCGTGCGCCCGATTCGCCGATTGTGTTCGTCCATGATTTCCGCCGTGCCGGTTTTGCCGCAAATTTGCAGGCCCGGAACCGCCGCCGCTTTTCCCGTGCCTTCCTCCACTTCCGCGCGCATGGCTTCCCGGAGAATCCCGAGACTCCGCTGGCTGACCCCCAAATTATCGCGCACACGGCCTTTCGGATACACGATCGCCGGCCGGCTGCGGGGGGCGGCATCGCCGGCTTCAATGCGGTCCACGAAACGAGGCCAAAGCACTTTGCCGCCGTTTGCAAGGGCGGCAGTCATCACCGTCATCTGGAGCGGAGTCACGGCGAGATACCCCTGGCCAATGCACAAGTTCGCGGTGTCGCCCGACTGCCATTCGGATTCAACTTGCTTCAAGGACGGAAATGAGCCGGGGCTTTCCTGGCGGTTGTTCAGGCCAATGCGTTCGCCAAAGTGCAGTCGCTGGCCGAGCCGTATGATATTTTCGATGCCATAACGCAGGCCATTGGTGATGAAATACGTGTTGCTCGATTCCATGATCGCCTTGCGGAAATCGTAATCGCCCGGAGCCGCCAAATCGTCGATCTTGCGCCGCCCGATGAAAATATATCCCGGATTGTAAATCATCGCTTTCGGGTTCAGCCCGGCCTCCAGGCAAGCCAGCCCGACGACGGGCTTGAACGTGGAACCGGGAGCGTAAATTTCATACGTGGCGCGATTTTTTTCGGCCGTCAACTCTTGCATCCGCGTGTATTCCCCGGGAGGAAAACCCTGCACGTAGTCGTTTGGATTGAACACCGGCGCGGAAGCCAGCGCGAGGATGTCGCCGCTATTCACGTCCATCACGATTGCGGCGCCGCGAACCGGCGTCGTGTAAGTCCTCGCGGCGGCGGCCAGCGCTTGCTCCGTGACCTGTTGAACGTTCAGGTCCAAGGTCAACACCACGTTGCTTCCCGGCTCGACCGGCTCCCATACGGTTTCGCTTTGGCGATAACCTTGATTGTTTACCATCACCGATTTCGCTCCCGCGTGCCCGCGCAGAAATCCGTCGAATCCATATTCGATTCCCACCGTGCCGCGATAATCGGGCAGCCGGTAAGTGAAGTAACTTTCCTCGCCCTCGACCGAGCTGTCGTCCCGCTGGAGATGGCCGAGCAAATGCGCCGCCGTCGTTTGCAGCGGGTAATAGCGCGAAGATTGTATTTCCAGATCCACGCCTTCGCGGCTGGTGGTTTGTTCCTCGAATCGCGCGACGAGATTGGGATCAATATTCGGTAGGATCGGGTAGGGCAGGGCCAGACGCGTCTGGTAATGCCGCACAAAATTGGCGCGATCGAGCGAAACCGGTTTCTGCAAATGCTGCCCAACCTGCGCCACCACGTTGCTCGCCACGTTGTAGCGCGCCTGCCATGTCACCGCATCGATCTGAGACTTCGTAAGCTTCACCGGAACGGGTTTAACCGTCCGCGAATGATCCCAAAATTTCCAGAACGGCGCCGAGTTTGTCACGATCTTCACCGGGCGTAACCGGCTGTACTCCTTGCGAAATTCATCCCGCAAATCGTCGAGATATAAGCTGACGCTATAGGTGGGCGCGTTTTCGGCGATGACCAATCCGTTGCGATCCAGAATTTTCCCGCGCACTGCCGGAATGCGCACCGTGCGAAACGCCTGCGTTTCGAGATTTTGCTGATACGCCTGCGCGGATACGATTTGCACCCACCACAACCCCGCCATCAAAATGCAAAGCCCTACCAGCACCGCCACGGTCAGCAACCGGAGCTGCGGGTCATTCTTTTTCAGTTGGTCGAAAACTAACATTCTAGTCTAAGGTCCAAAGTCCAAGGTCCAAAGTCCAAGGTCCAAGGTCCAAGGTCGCGGTCGAAAATCGCCGGCTGGCTTTCGACTTTGGACTTTGGACTTTAGACCTTGGACTTTTCATTGTCTCCTGCTCCGTCGAATTTCCCGATCCGGTCGGAAACTCATTTCCGTGGCGCTGCGGTAGTTGAACGTCCGATCGAACCAGCCGAACAACAGGAACAGCGCCGGAGTGGCAATCGCCCCGCCCACGCTCATCACCAGCCATTGCCAGATCGTAAACCAGCTCAACACCGGCGCATGGCCGCCGGTTAACAACAGTAACAGCGTGGCCGCCGGGACAAACGCGCTCGCGCTCAGGCCGAGGATCGATTGTGCGAACAATTGATCGCGCAAAATAAGCTCCCGCTGCGTGCTGATCAGAAATCCGGCCACGAACAATGGGACGATGGAGATTCCGAGCGGATTGGCGGAAAGCGAATCGAAGAACAACCCGCCCAACACCGACACCAGTGTCGCCGTCGGCAACCCCACGCTCAGCGCCGCGTACACCACCAGCGGCGGGAGCAAATCGATCTGCGCGCCGAGCAGGTTGCGAACCCCGTTGAAGGCCGACTCGCAAAATACCGCGAGGAACGCGATGAGCAGGATTAATATGGAAGTCAGCGTGCTCATCTTATTGAGTCCAAAGTCCAAGGCCCAAAGTCCAAAGTCGTTTGACGCGCGATTTCCGCGACCTTGGACTTTGGCCCTTGGACTTTGGACTTAGTGGTGTTCATGGAAATAAAACCCAAACCTCATCCAGCGAACTTAAGTTGGCCGAAAGCTTCACGCGCGCCTCGACGGAAAGGCCGAAATCCACCTGGCGCGAATCCGCGACTTTACCGATGGTAATTCCCGCCGGGAAAATGCCGCCCAAACCGCTGGTCTTGACCGTTTGCCCGGCGCTCAATTTCGCGTTCTTCAAAAAACCCAGCGCCACCAGCGAGTTATCCAGCGGATCGGTCGCGCCAATCACTCCGGTATCGCCCGTTTCCACCACCCGCGCCGCGACTTTGCAATTCACATCGCCAATGAGGACCACCGTCGACCGCAGCAGCCCCACGGAGGACACCCGGCCCACGAGACCGTCGGTGGTCAGCACGGGAAGATTTTCGCGAAGGCCGTCCCGGCTTCCACGATCGATTTGCACCGTCCGCCACCAATTTGCCGGGTCGCGCGACACGATTTTGCAGAGCTTCAATTTCCACGGCTGCGTCTGTTCCCAACCGATGAGTTGGTGCAGCCGGGTGTTTTCACGCGCCGTCTCCTGCGCCTGCATCGCCTGCAACTTTAGTTCCTGGTTTTCCCGGGTTAAACTTTCGTTTTGCTTCAGCAATTGTGTCCGGGTAGTGATGGCATCGCCCGCCTTGTTGGCGAGTTGGTCCGAGGAATTAGCCAGCCCGAACAGGGGTAGGAACAAGCTCCCCATGGCCAGCTTAAGCCGGGCGGCCGTGTGGCTTGGCAAATTGAGGAGAATCAGTGTCAGCAGGACCACCGCGCCAATGGCAATATAATGTGGCCGCTTCAGCATGGAACCGGATTCTTAAAAAGATCGAAGATCGAACATCGAACTCTGAACAGCGAGTGATTTGCCGCGAGGAAGCCGCTTCGTGGGGGGAGAGTCCAGGGCGCATTTCCGCGCTCGGATTTCTTTCGGATTTCGGCCTTCGGCTTTCGGATTTTCCCGTCAAATCTATTCATCAGATACGACTGATTGCCGGGCCAGCCCAGCATCATTTTCTGACGACTTCGAACGCGGAATTACTTGGAGTTGGAAGAGACTCGTTTGAGAAATTGAAGTTCCTGCAAAACTCTGCCTGTGCCTTCGGCAACGGCGCTCAAGGGGTCGTCGGCGATGTGCACCGGCAACCCGGTCTCCTCGGCGACGAGCCGGTCAATGCCGCGCAAAAGCGCGCCACCTCCGGCCATGACAATACCTCGATCCACCAGGTCGGCGGACAATTCAGGGGGACAGCGTTCCAGCGTAATGCGAATGGACTCCAATATCTGAGAGAGCGGCTCTTGCAGGGCTTCGCGTATTTCTTCGGAGCGAATGTTCAGGGTTTTAGGTAATCCTGCGCTCAAATCGCGGCCCTTTACTTCCATGGTTAATTCCTGCTCCAGCGGAAAGGCTGAGCCAATTCGAATTTTTATTTCTTCCGCTGTGCGTTCACCAATCATCAGGTTGTAGGCCCGCTTCATGTGCGCAACGATCGTTTCGTCAAATTCGTCCCCGCCCACCCTCAGGCTGCGGCTGAAGACGATGCCGGCGAGGGAGATGATTGCGATTTCGCAAGTTCCTCCGCCGATGTCCACGATCATATTACCCGCTGGCTCATGCACTGGCAGTCCCACCCCGATGGCCGATGCCATCGGTTGTTCGATCAAATACACTTCCCTCGCGCCGGCATGAGTTGCGGAATCTTTTACCGCCCGTTTTTCCACTTCGGTAATTCCCGAAGGCACCGCGACGACGACGCGCGGGGCTATGAGCTTGCGGTGATGGACCTTTTGTATGAAATGGCGGAGCATGGCTTCGGTGATTTCGAAGTCCGCGATCACGCCGTCTTTCATGGGCCGAATGGCCACGATATTTCCCGGCGTGCGTCCCAGCATCCGTTTGGCTTCATCGCCAACGGCAAGGACGTTTGTGGTGCCCGCCTGAATCGCGACCACGGAGGGTTCGCGTAGCACAATCCCGCGGTCGCGTACGTACACGAGGGAATTGGCTGTCCCAAGGTCGATCCCAATGTCATTGGAAAACAGGCTTTTTATCTGTGCAAACATGAATGTTGCCTAACAAGGCCAGAGATTAAGAGCCTTTCTGGAAGAAGGTCAAGTTATTAACAATCCTCCGACCGACCGGATTCATGGATTAGTGGATTGATGGATTGGTGGAGACTAAATGGAAACGATGCCTTGAGGTCCATTCATCCATCAATCCAATAATCCATGAATCCTTAAAACGGCAATTGTGAAAGACCGGAATTTGCTTAACCGCAGATAGCCGCGGATGAACACAGGCGGTGAGATTTGGCAGGACTGACCGCCCGGGTGAATAGCACGCTTTCGCCACCAAGTCGTTCTGCATCTGCGTAAATCGGCGTTCATCTGCGGATGAACTGCCGTTTTTAGGATAAATCCCTGAATCCCTTGATTGATGCGGCTGCCCTCGCCCCTCCCCGGGCTTTTTCCTCCGAAAAAAATCATGGCTTTGTCGGGTCAACCCGGATTTGCAGATTCCCCATAGCCAGTCTAAACCTTGTGTGTGAATTTCATAAGCCCCCGGACCTCGACCCCCATCGAGCCCGGCGCATTACTGTCCCTGACGCCCGAGCCCGCCTCCCAACCAAGAGGGCCCCACGTTCCGAAAATTCTCATTGCTGACGACAACGTGGTCGTACTCAAAGCACTCGCGATCAGATTAAAATCCGCGGGCTACGAAATTCGCACCGCGATGGATGGCTCCACCGCGATCAGTTGCGTTCGCCGCGACAAACCTGACCTGATCATTCTCGACATCAACTTCCCACCCGACGTGGGGCGCGGCGGTGGCATTACCTGGGATGGTTTTTTGATTCTCGACTGGCTTCGTCGCATTGATGAAGTCCGCGACACTCCCATCATATTTATTACCAGCGGCGAACCCTCCAAGTTCCGGGAAAAAGCTTTAGCCGCCGGCGCCGTCGCATTTTTTCAAAAGCCGGTTAACCAGGAAGAAATGCTCAGCATTATCCGCCACACCGTCGGCGACCCGCCCGAACCTTCGCCCTCGACCCCCATGGGCTACTAACGCCCATTCTCTGTCCGATGTTGGATGTTGGATGTTGGATGTTCGGTGTTCGATGTTCGGTGTTCGATGTTCGGTGTTCGATGTTCGATGTTCGATGTTCGATGTTCGATGTTCGATTCCAACGCACACCGCATTTGATTCGCAGCCGACGTCAAGCCAGCCTGTATTAGCACGGGAGTTCCCGTTCTGCGGACGAACAT